>ERZ1740067.13-NODE-13-length-164890-cov-45.030673_pt1 | contig 164890 bp, 163 predicted proteins | sample MGYA00581736_ERZ1740067 | MGnify/ENA primary metagenome ERZ1740067 (study PRJEB43018, sample SAMN04849236) | marine metagenome | isolation source: floating plastic debris | place: Pacific Ocean | collected 2008-08-27 | study: EMG produced TPA metagenomics...
TGTAGGTCGGGGTGTAGGTCTGCTCATACACTCCAGCTACCACGCTGGTTTCATGAGATGAATCCCAAACGCGATTTGTGCAAAAGAGCCTATCGGTGCAAGAAATGCCCCTCCACCAAAAGCTGGGTCGAGAACTCGGCAACTCGACCAATCGACTCCTTTTTTAGTTGCCAAGTGAATTAGATGCTGGGTCAAGATGGGTGGGGTGTAGTAGATACCATTCGTTGAACGGTATGCCGCAGTGAGAATATACGTGTAGGTCAGACCAATCTGGTACGCGGCAATCTCAGGTTCCAGATGAGAAGCTAGTTTCCCAGCGGTCTCTGCAACACTTTCGAGCGCTTCGCTAAGCGGATATCTTGCAGAGAGTTGCTGGGGGCGACGAAGGGACATTTCGGCTTTGTGATGCTCACAGCATGTTTCCCACCAACACTGCACCAGCTTTTGACCAAAGCTGTGGGATAATTGCAGGCGTTATGCATCAAACAAGGTCTGCGCCAGGGCGCGGATCATAGCACGGGCACTCTGCAGACCGGAAACGATCTCAGTTTCGCTGTCAGGCGACTCGATAACGATTTCCCGAAACCGGTGTCAGATAAATCTGCTTTTCTTCTTACCCGCATGGTGCCTCCGCTTGGGGACTGTCTACATGGTATAGCAACAATGGTGAATCGAATTTGACTCGGCTCCAACTAAGCACGCGAAGTTCATGCACGTCTTACGGTTCTTTCGCTGAGGCTCTGTTGCGTTAACTCTTTCGAAGCGCGACGTTGCTTGTAACCGAGAGAGGGGAGTCACATGCCGCGCCGAGATCCATTCAAATAACACCGCTTTCCCAGAGAAGTGATATTGCTGACGGTTCGTTGGTACTGCCGATACCCGCTATCCTATCGTGATGTGCGGGATCTTCTGGCTGAGCGAGGGATCACAGTTGGTGCTGCGACGATCTATCGATGGGTGCAGAAGTTTGGGCCGGAGATACGCAAGCGAGCCTACTGTCAGCATCGTTAGTGGCGCAGCTTACAATGGCAAGTGGATGAAACGTATGCGCGTGTCAACGGACGTTGGTGCCACCTTTGGCGGGCCGTCGATCAATGCGGCCAGTTGATCGATTTCCGGCTCACCGCTCGCAAAAATGCCAGCGCGGCAAGGGCATTCATGCGGCAGGCAAGCGAAACGGCACGGTGCTACTACCCCCTGACAGTCGTGACAGACAAGGCGCACACCTATGCAAAAGTAATCGAAGAAATGAACTTCGGGAACGGGCCAGGCGACAGAATCCGGCACTTGGACCAAAAACATCTGAACAACCGGATCGAGGCTGACCACGTAGCGCTGAAACAGATTCTCGGGCCGAAAAGGAATTTTAGACAATTCGCTGCGGCCAAGAACACGCTTAAAGACATCGAGACCCATCGCGCCATCAAGAAAGGCCACTTCGCCAACAATGAACCTGGCATCATGAATGAGATCGCCTTCGTGGCAAAGCTGTTCAATTTGTCAGCATGACAGGCAACAAGCTTGGCCTTTCCACCGCAACGAAAGCTAACGCAACAGAGCCAAGTAGGGGTGTTTTGCGCCCGAAGCGATGGCAATCCTCATCGCGATTGACCCTCTTCAGTAGGAATACTCCGCGTAAATGCGGGTCAGATCACCGGCCCAATCGCCGTGATACTGATCCAGCAGCTCATCAGCGGGGACTTTTCCGCTGTCGACACTTTCCTTGAGCGCGTTGAGGAAATGCGTCTCATCCGGGATTAGCCCGCCAGCGCCAGCCCGAGCCCGTACGCGCAGACCGGCCTCGCTAATAGCAAGCGCCTCGCGGGCAACATCGTGCATCGAGATATCACCAACTTTGGCTTGAAGACCCTGAACAGATGCCTCGACGCGCAAGGTGTCCCGTGTCTCGGCGGACCATCCCTTGACCAGATCCCAGGCCGCATCAAGCGCGCCCTGATCATACAACAGCCCAACCCAAAAAGCAGGCAAAGCGCACAACCTGCGCCAGGGTCCACCATCCGCGCCGCGCATCTCGATGTACTTCTTGGCACGGGCTTCGGGAAAAGCGGTGGTGAGATGATCAGCCCAGTCGGAGATCAACGGTTTTTCACCGGGCAAGGCAGGCAATTCGCCCTTGAGAAAGTCGCGAAAGGACATGCCCAGTGCATCAATGTATTCGCCGTCGCGATAGACGAAGTACATCGGCACATCGAGCGCATATTGCACCCAAGCCTCGAACCCGAAACCGTCCTCGAACACGAAGGGCAGCATCCCGGTGCGGTCGTCATCAAGATTGCGCCAGATATGGCTCCGCCAGGATTTATGGCCGTTCGGCTTGCCCTCAAAGAAAGGTGAGTTGGCAAAAAGCGCAGTCGCCACAGGCTGCAGGGCCAGAGCCACGCGCATTTTCTGGACCATGTCGGCCTCCGACGCAAAATCGAGGTTCACCTGCACAGTCGTTGTGCGCCGCATCATGGCCGTGCCCATCGTGCCGACCTTCTGCATGTAGTCATTCATAAGCCGGTAGCGCCCCTTGGGCATCAGCGGCATTTCCTCGTGGGTCCAGAGGGGTGCGGCCCCGAGACCAATGAAACCCACGCCAATCTCATCGGCGATATTCTTGACCTCACGCAGGTGCTCATTCACCTCGTCACAAGTCTCGTGGATCGTCTCCAGCATCGCACCGCTCAGCTCAACGGCCCCGCCAGGCTCCAGGCTAATGTTCGCGGCATCTTTCTCCAGGCCGATTAGCTTTCCGCCTTCTTCCACAGGGGACCAACCATGACGATCACGCAAACCTTGGAGAACGGCAACAATTGAGCGCGCGCCATCGTAAGGCAGCGGTTTCAGCGTGTCCTTGCAATACCCGAATTTCTCATGCTCGGTCCCGATGCGCCATTCGGCTTTGGGCTTGCAGCCACTTTCCAGATACTCGGCGAGTTGGCTGTGATCTTCAATCGGCGCGCCGCCGGACTGGGGAATTGACATCTGGCACGTTCCGCTGCTGCCCTCAATTTTTGAAGTGGTGAAGACTTCGCGTAGCCGTGTCAATGCAGACGGGCACCCACAGGTCGCGAATTGCGCCTCTCCCAGATCACAACCGCTTGTGAATTCTTGCTTTTGAGTTCCGCCAGCATCCGTTCGGTCTTGAGGCCAGGCAGCCGTGCGAAAGCGTCAAAAAGCGTCTCCGCACCGACCGCATTGACGGGAATCATTAGGCCACTTTGACCTACCTGCTCCAGCAGCCAATGCGCGGGATACTGGCCTGTGTCGAGTGTCAGGCGCTCAATATCGGCCAGCGCGATACTGCCGCCTGACAGCGGCCCGAAATACGTGATCTTGCCTTCATCAAGCTCAACGGCACCTGTTCCATCCTGATCAGAGCGGAAGCGCGCACGCTGCAAACCCACCGCGATCAGCCCCCCACCCGCGAGAAGAAACGCCGCTGCTGGTACCAAAAACAGCCCCCCAGGGCCGGTCATCCACCACAACCCGAGTGATGCAAGGATTGCGCCAACAATCGCTTCGCGCCATCTGCGCAGGGTCGCAATCGCTTCTGGACGGAAAAACTGCATCGAAATTGGTCCTTTACGTCACGAAATGATCTCAATTGGGCCGCATTGCAACCTTTCCGCATTGGCATCCTATTCCTATATGTAGTCTGCAACTGGCTTTGAAGAGGTTCCTCATGATTGCTCTTGTTGGATTCGGGATCGCCGCTGCTTTGGCTTTCGTCGCCATGACGCGCGGCACCACCAATGAACCGCGCCGCGCCGAAGTGCGTGTGAAAGCCGAAACGCGGTCTCAGGTTCCACACCACCGCCGCTAGGCCCCCATCGCGACAGGCAAACCACCTGTCGCCTAGAACCAGTCCCCCAACCGCTGCTGCCAAATAGTCAATGCGGCGATCGCTGCAGTATCAGCCCGCAGGATCCGTGGACCAAGGCTGATAGAGTGTCCGAACGGATGCGCCAAAAGCCTCTCACGCTCACGCTCCGAGAACCCGCCCTCTGGACCTATCAGGATGGCCCATGGCCCTCTTTGATCTGGCAGAGCCAACCGCTGACCCGCCTTCGCCTCATCACAAAACAGAATGCGCCGGGACTCGTCCCAATCGGCCAAAATCCGATCGAGCCGTTCTAAATCACCGACCTCAGGAACGTATGTCGCGCCGCATTGCTCTGCAGCCTCAACCGCATGGGCCTGCAATCTGTCGCGCTGGACCCGGCTTGAATTGGTAAATTCCGTCTGCACCGGCTGGATCCGCGCGACGCCCAATTCGACCGCTTTCTCAACGATAAAATCCGTTCGTGCCTTCTTGATCGGCGCAAAAAGCAGCCAAACGTCAGGCGGCATGACAAGTGGTGCCGTCTGTTCCTGTAAGCGCAGAAGGCCGCTACGTTTTCCCGTCCTGACAATGTCGGACCGCCATTCGCCATCGCGTCCGTTGAACAACAGAACCTTGTCGCCCAAGCCCAGTCGCATGACGCCAAAAAGGTAATGGCATTGCTCCTTTGTCAAAGGGACGCATTGCTCCTTGGCCAAAAGCTGTTTTACATGAAGGCGGATTTCAGACGGCATGGCAGAACCTTATGGCCTCGCAGGCTCCTGCACCAGATGGACAAGTGGCAGATGCGGTCAAGGGCAACTGGGTCGACACGATCGCCCCGGGATGGAGCCGCCCCTATCTGCGCCTCAGTCGCGCAGACAGGCCGATCGGAACATGGCTTTTGCTGTTTCCCTGTCTTTGGGGTCTGACACTTGCGATGCTGCACACGCAGACCTACCGCTGGGAGGACGCCTGGATTGCCCTTGGCTGCGCTATGGGGGCGTGGCTGATGCGTGGTGCAGGCTGCACCTGGAATGACATTACTGACCGGGATTTTGACGGGGCCGTCGAACGGACAAGGTCCCGGCCGATCCCGTCGGGCCAGGCGACGGTCACATCGGCTGCTATATGGATGTGCCTGCAATCGCTCGTCGCTTTCTGTATCCTGCTCACCTTCAATCTGAACGCCATCCTGCTGGGCATCGTCGCCCTTTTTCCCGTAGCTATTTATCCCTTCGCCAAACGCTTCACCTGGTGGCCGCAGGTGTTTCTGGGCCTTGCGTTCAACTGGGGGGCACTGCTGGCATGGACTGCGCATACGGGCGCGCTGGAACCGCCAGCAATCATTCTTTATGCAGCGGGGATAAGTTGGACCCTGTTCTATGACACCATCTACGCCCATCAGGACACCGAAGACGACGCGCTGATCGGCATCAAGTCCACCGCCCGACTTTTTGGCGATGACAGCCCTCGCTGGCTCAGCCGGTTTCTGGTGACAACGGTCGCACTCATGGGGCTTGCAGTGATCTATTCCGGGCTGCAAAACGCCTCGATCCTTGGGCTGGTGCTGGCGCTTGGAGGGGCATGGGCGATGGGTTGGCACCTGACTTGGCAGTTGCGGATGCTGGACCTGGAGGATGGTCCGCGCCTCCTGCGGCTCTTCCGGTCGAACCGCGAGGCCGGCGTGATACCGCTTCTGTTGTTCTGCGTTGCCCTGCTGGTCTGATTGAACCTCAGCGCCAGAGCGCGTATTTGACAATAGAGTTGTCTTACAATGGTTTTGCCCATGCGCCTGTCTGCCCTCGCAGCTACCCTCGTCACCTTTCTGATTGCTGGTACCCTTGCCTTTGTCGCATCAGCCTACAGCGTCAGCATGATCGAGGACAGCAGCGAAATCGGAGTACGTGATGCGCTGGACAGCCGCGGCATGACCTGGGCCGAGGTCGAAGCAGACGGGCTTCAGGTCATGCTGACCGGCCAAGCCCAGAGCGAGGCCGTGCGGTTCGAAGCGCTGACTGCGGCGGGAACGGTCGTGGATTCAGCACGTGTCATCGACAAGATGGATGTGGAGGCGACAGCGGATTTGGCTCCGCCCCGCTTTTCGGTCGAGCTTTTGCGCAATGATGATGGCCTGTCTATCATCGGCTTGATCCCGACGGAGACGGGGCGGGATAATCTTCTTGAGCGGGTCAACGGGATCAGCGGCGTCGAAACGGTTTCCGAACTGGTGGAAACGGCCGCCCATCCGGCGCCGGATGGCTGGCGCGATGCGATCGCATTCGGACTGCGCGCACTTGAGACACTGCCGCGTTCCAAAGTGTCGGTCGAAGCCGGCTACGTTGCCATTCGCGCCATCGCGGAATCGGCCGCAGACCGGGAACGCTTTGAAGAAGATCTGCAGCGGGCGACACCGGCAGATCTGTCGGTGATCATCGATATCGCCGCCCCGCGCCCGGTGATCACGCCCTTTACGCTTCGGTTCGTAAAGAACAATCAAAATGTCCGCTTTGACGCCTGTTCGGCCGACACCGAAGGGACCGGACAGCAAATTGTGGCCGCAGCGCGCACAGCCGGATTGGCAGGCGACTACCGTTGCAAAGTCGGGCTCGGCAATCCGTCACGCAATTGGGGACGGGCCGTTGAACAGGCGATCGCCGCTGTAGACGATCTCGGCGGCGGGACAGTCACTTTCTCGGATGCAGACATCACCCTGATCGCGCTGGAAGGGACGGATCAGGCGCTGTTCGATCGTGTCGTGGGCGAGTTGGAAAACGACCTGCCCGAGGTCTTTGCGCTTCAGGCCAAATTGCCCATCGCTCAGGACCCTAGCCAAGGCCCACCTGAGTTCACCGCCACCCGCAGCCCTGAAGGTCTTGTGCAATTGCGTGGCCGACTGTCGGATGAAAACCTGCGTACACTGGTCGACAGCTATGCACGCGCGGCTTTCGGATCAGATAGTGTACATACCGCCGCCCGAATCGTACCGGATCTGCCAAGGGCATGGCCACTGCGTGTTCTGACCGGGCTTGAAGCACTCGCCCAACTTGACAATGGGGCCGTGACTGTCACGCCGGAAACCCTTCGGATCCAGGGCAGCACCGGTAATCCGGAAGCGAGCACGAACATTGCAAGCCTTCTGGCCGACAAACTCGGTGGCGCCGAGGATTTTGATATCCGCGTGCGCTATGTTGAAGCGCTTGACCCGGTGGCGGCGACGCCGACGGCGGATGAATGCGAGATCGAGATCGCAGGCATCCTCAAGACCTCGAAGATCTCTTTCGAACCGGGCAGCGCAACGATCGACTCCTCGGCGCTGGGCACGATGGACGACATCGCAGAGATTCTGAAACAATGTGGCGGGATCAAGCTCGAGATCCAGGGCCACACCGACAGTCAGGGTCGTGAGATCATGAACCTCGAACTCAGTCAGGCGCGCGCGCAATCCGTTCTAAATGAATTGCGCGCGCGGCGTGTTCTGACCTCGACCTTCTCGGCGAAGGGTTATGGAGAAACCCAACCTATTGCGGACAACGACACAGAAGAAGGCCGCGAGGCCAACCGGCGTATTGAATTTCGCCTAATCCGACCGAAACCCACGGCGGTCGACACTGAAACAACGCTGGAATCTCTGACCCAATCGGGCGATACAGGGACGCCAAACATGGGTGCGTCAGCGAATGACGAAACCGAAGGGAACACTGAGGTTGAACAGGACTGAGTTTGTTGTTGTTACGGCCATCATCCTATTTGTGGCCTTCTGTCTGGGGTGGTTCGCCAATTGGCTCGTCCACCGCTTCACCAGGGTCAGCGCAGGCGATGTGGCGGAATTAGAACGGATGAGCCAGGAATTGCACGATGCCGAAGAAACCCGCGATCAAGCGATCACATACCTGCAGCAGCGCGAGGCCGAACTGACCAATCAATTGAACCAGACCGAGGCAGAGTTGCGTGCGGCGATGGACGGTTTGCGCGATGCGCGGCAAGAAGCGGAAGAGCTGCGGACAAGACTTTCCCGCGAGAATTTCGACGCTTAGCCCTGGCTGTTGCGTTGGCGGGCCAAAACAAGGGCGCCACTAAGAATCAGGGTCGCGCCAAGAAATCCGGTCAGACCCGGCATGACGGAATAAAACAAAAAGTCATAAAGTGCCGCAAAGGCCAGAACCGAATAAAGCGCGGGGATCACAAAGCTCGCATCACCACGTTTCATGGCCTGAATAAACATAGACTGCGCAGTCAACATCACTACACCAAGGGCCATCAGCAAAAACCATTGATCTGGAGTCGGCCAAGCCCAGACCGTGCTGGCGACCACCAGCGAAACAATCGCGCCGATGGTGTTGTTGAACAAAAGGACACGCAGGGCTGGTTCACTGTCGCTAAGCCTCTTGATGAAAATGGCCTCCAACCCCAGAAACGCGGCCGAGGCCAGCGCAAAAAGACCGGCTGTTTGAAAAGCATCCGTGCCGGGCTTCAGGATCATCAACGCACCGCCCAAGGCAAAGGTGACGGCGATGTACTTGCGCAGACCCATACGCTCCCCCAACATCAACACGGCAAGACCCATAGTCATAAGTGGGCTTAGAAAGCTGATCGCGGTTGCTTCGGCAACCGGCATCTTGGCGACCGCTGCAAACATCGCCGAGACCCCGAGCCAACCACACAAAGACCGCATGAGATGCCAATCCCAGCGGGCACCGCGCAGCGTTGGACGCGACTTCGGCATGAGGGTCAAAAAAAGGATCAGCGCGGCAAATGCAAAAACAAATCGCCCTGCGCTGACTTGGAATGGATGCAGACCATTAGCGTCGACGGTGTCAAGCCCCAGAGCTTTGGCAATCAGGGATGTTCCGGCAACAAAAGCACTTGCACCGATCATGAACGGAACGGCATATCTGTCGCTTTTAGGGAGATCCTTGGCGAGATCGGTCATATCGCCAAGCTCTAGTCCGAATTGATGCGGGATAACACCGAAATCACAGCCGCACCCGGCTTAAACCACATCCCTCAGGAGGCCATTGCGATGGGCAGCTTTGGCAAGATTTTTCGAGCCGGGGCCCTGCTTTTTCCTTGAAGCGATTGCGGCAGGCGAAGCGCCGCGATGCTGTAGGGCGTCACCAGCATAGATTCGGTTCAGGTGGCATTTGCCTCGATCAGTTCGTGACCGCTAAGCAAGAGATGATCGTAGCGCGCGGATCGGCAATTCTGGCGGCGGTTCACACCCGGTTGACCGACTAGTTTGGCGGCCGCCACCAGAAATTGCGGATCCGCCTGCGGCAGGGCCACGCGATGCTATGGCGACAGGATCAGCTCTCGTTCTCGCGCACCATCCCCAAGACATCCGTGCCGCAGGCGCACGGGCTTCATGCGGTCCGGTTCCTCACGGAAGCGGTAGCGCCGTTAGCTTAGGAAAAGCGGGGGTTCTAAGCCGTTTTCCCGCGTTTGGATCAGATCGCCCGATCGCAATGTTTCAACAGAACGCGGGCCGGTGGCAGTACTGATCAACGTCCCGCGCAAAAAAACAGATCGGGCCACCTTCGAAGATAAACTGATCTTCACCAAGCGCGTTCAATGGCACCCATTTCAGATGAACGGAGCCGCCATCGGGAAACGAAATCATTGTGCCTTAGTCTTCATCATCGCTGAGATACTGCTGCAGATCGTGGAAACTGTTGATCCCCAGATAGTTCAACGAAGTCTTTTCCCCCTCTTCAGCCCGGAAGTCCTGAACCACATCTTGGCCACTGCCTTGGCCAACAACAAAAACGTCCATGCCGTCGCCGCCAACAAGCGAGTTGTTTCCAACCCCGCCGCGCAGGCTATCATCGCCGTCACCGGCATCTATGGAATTGTCACCATCCTCGCCATAAATCGTGTCTTGGCCAGCACCACCCGAGACAGTTTCGTCGTCATCGCCCGCAAAGACAGCGTCGTTGCCTTCGCCAGCCTAAATCTCATCCGATCCGCTGCCAGAATAGATTGAATCATTGCCATAACCGCCATGAACGGTGTCGTCACCGCTGCCAGCCTTGATGGTGTCGTTGCCCTCTTTCCCCTCAATATATTCATTTCCCGTGCCACCGTTAATTCATTCGTCACCGTTAGCGCCAGTCATGCCGGGCCCTGCTAGCTGAAGATCAGCCTGGCAGAGCCGTCGACGGCTATTGGTCCGGTTCTTCTGACCCTTTGTGCGAAAGACCTTGGCCAAACGTGCTCAAATAGCCAACTGTGCCATTCGAATGAGCCGCCGTCTCGTCTGACAAATGGACTGAATAGGCTTTGTCAGACCAAGGCCGGTCTCTGCGTCGTGTCAGCCGCAGTCTCTTGGACATCCGCCATTGGATCGCCTTCGAATTGGGTCACGGGGAAGGTCACCTCGTAGAGGTAGCTGTCGTCATCCTCCTGCACAGCCGACACGCCATTCAGCTGCGCCACAAATGCGACCATCAACTTCTGGCCAATCCCGGTGCCAACAAAATCGGTATGTGCATGTTGGCCCCGATCCCCCTTGGTGTTGAAAATAGCAAAGCGCACCGCGGCACTGTCCTGCTTTTCAAAGATCACGTGCAGCGCTGGTTCGGCGCTCTTCGGTTTACCAACGTATTTGACAGCATTGGTCAGAACTTCGGCGGCAAGCATTGAAAATACAACGGCTTGATCGGGTGATATGGACATTGGCATGACATCGCGTTGGATGGCCACATTATGCCCTGCAACCGGAAAGGGGGGGGCGAGTTCGTTGATGAGCTGATCCAGCAAAGACTGGCTGTTTACCGACGTCATCTGTGTGGTCGAATTCATCGTTTGGTGAACTGTCGCTAGACCCCGTACCCTCCGCTGGAGCTTCGATAGAAGCTGACGCGCCTCAGGTGTCTCTGCCACCCGACCATGCATATTCATGATGGATGCAATCAGTTGTAGATTGTTTTTGACGCGGTGGTGCACTTCACGCAAAAGAACGGTTTTCTCTTGAAGGTCCTCTCCGCTCTTTTCCTCCGCAGCCGTGATAATGCGCACCATCCGATTGAAGGATGTCTCCAGCACTTCGAATTCGCGCGGAGGGTTGTCGAATGCCAATTTCATGTCCGACCGATCGCCCCTGGCAAAGCGGCGCATGGCATGGCGAAGCCTGTAGATGTGCTGGATCACTAGCGTATTTACGCCGACGAAAGCCACCGAAATGCCAGCAAACCACATCGCGACGGGAAAAATCAACGGTGCCCAAAGCGACGAGGCCCCAATGCCACCGATCGCCTCACCAACGGGCCATGATCCAATAACGACAACTTCACCCGGTATCATCTCGGCAATCGCAAAGACCCTCTCTTTTCCTGTTTTGCTGGTGCCGAGGAATGTTTGGTTTCCACTGCCGACAAAGTTTGCTGGGTCGACGCCGGAGGGCAGCAGCGATGTCGCCTGATCAATCGGCAAGCTCGACGACAGGATCGTACCATTGCGATTCACGCTGACATATTTTGCGACCCCGACGCTGTCGGTCCTGTCGACCGTCTTGGCGGCGAGGTTGTGCGGCAGTGATATTGAGACGAAGCCCAAGAGCCGCCCAGCCCCAAAGACCGGATTGCTGACGATCACAACGGACTGTCCTGTCGCGTCCCCAGCGGCGTTGACCTCGAACATCTCTTCCTGATGTTCGAGGGCGCGGACAAATCTGTCATCGTCGGCATAATCGACCGTGACACCATTCGAAGAGCATTCCATCATCCCATCTGCGCGGATGAAACCCGCAAAGACAAAGATGTCTTGCGCACTCACAAACCGATTCATAAGGGTCGAGCATTCTGCGGGATCATCAAGGGTCAGAACGGTTGATGCACTCAATGCACGGGCAGCACCCCGCGCGCGTTCCAACAGTCGACGCTCATCTGCGGCGCCGCGTTCGGTTGCAGCCAAAACCGCAGCCTCAGACAACTCGGTCGCATTCTCCGCAACCTCCCAGGTCTGCCAGAGCGCGATAGATCCCAGCGGGAACAGCGCAAAAGTCAGCAATCCCGCCAAACGGATGAACAGACCTTTCGAAGACAGTTCAGCCACTTACATCAGGCCGCGCTTTGCGATGCGACGATGCCAGCGGTCACACTGTCCGTCATTTCGACCGCACCCTCTTCATCAATGCACATCAATTCAGCCAGACGGGCGCGCGCGCGATTGACACGGCTTTTTATCGTCCCAACAGCCACGCAGCAGGTTTCGGCTGCTTCCTCGTAGGAAAAGCCGCCTGCACCGACCAAGATCAGGGCCTCTCGTTGCTCGTCATTTAGCTGATCAAACGCCTCGCCAAAATCGCGCATCGCAAGTCTGCCATCATGATCTGGCTTCTGTGCAAGGCTGTCTGAATAAACGCCGTCGACATCCTCAACCTCACGTCTTCGCTTGCGGTGCAGCGAATAGTACGTGTTCCGAACGATCGTAAAAAGCCATGCTCGCATGTTGGTCCCGGGCTCAAACTTATCCATATTGGTCCAAGCCTTGATCAAAGCTTCCTGAACAAGATCATCTGCCGTCGCCGCATTACGGCACAGACTCATTGCAAACGCGCGCATGGCACCCAAATGCTTAACCAAGTCTTCTTTCGGGTCAGTCATTTGTTTGACTGCCTCCCGCGCAGCCATCGCTCGACTTTAGCTGACTCAGTAGGTCTTTGAAGCGATCGGGCATAGGTTCATTTTCTATGCGTTGGAAAGCACGTTTCAAATTGTCGTCGATCCGGCGATCGACATCCGCGTTGCGTCGTGTGGTTCTTATCTGATCTGTCATCTTTTTCGTCATTTTTCAGCGCACATGTGGAACCCAAACGCGGCGGTCTTAGTTTTGTTCCATAGAAATAGGCGAAAAAGGGATAAAAGAAATGACCACGCTGTCCGGGGAAGAGTTGTCGGTACAAATCGGAGATAACCTGCCCTACTTGCGTCGCTACGCCCGAGCGCTGACCGGTACGCAAGAAAGTGGTGATACCTACGCTGTGACGACACTTGAGGCGATCCTTGCACAGCCTGACCAATACAACCCGTCCCAAGGCGCTAAAGTCGCACTTTTCGGCGCATTTCACGCCATCTGGACCTCAAGCGGAGCCACCATCCAGGCGCCGGAAGATGGTTCAGACATGCTTGCGAAGGCAAGTGCACATTTGGCGAAACTGACACCCAACACCCGCGAGGCGCTTCTGTTACATACTGTCGAGGAATTCAGCGTGAGCCAGGTCGGCGAGGTGATGGGCATCTCGGCTGATGAGGCCAGCCAGCTGATCGAAATTGCCTATTCGGAGATGGCACAGCATACATTGGGCCGAGTGATGATTATCGAAGATGAGGCAATCATTTCGATGGACCTCGAAGCGCTTGTTGGCGAGATGGGGCATCAGGTTACAGGGATCGCAAGGACAGAAACAGAGGCCTTGGCGCTTGCGTCTCAAGCACCTCCTGATCTGATCCTGTCGGATATCCAACTGGCTGACAACTCCAGTGGGACAGATGCAGTCAATCAGATCTTTTCGACACACGGAGAAAGGCCTGTCATCTTCATCACTGCTTTCCCGGAACGTCTGCTGACAGGGGAAGGACCGGAGCCAGCATTTCTGATTTCAAAGCCGTATACGCAGGAACAGGTAAAATCCGCAGTCAGTCAGGCGATGTTCTTTTCGTCGACCGAGACGTTGAAGGTCTAGGAGTATCTGCCACTACATCAACGAGGATCGCAGAGGCCTTTCCGAATGGCCCCTTTTCTTTGGCAGACGTCTTCCGATGAGAGGAGGAGGGTTTGCGTCTTTCCGCGATCGGGTTAGCCTGCGCAAAAATGAGCAGCATAGAGCAGGTGCAAAATGGCAATATCACGTCGCGTTTTCGGGTTAAGTTTGGCCGCAACCGGACTGACAGCATGTGCGGGTGGCGGAAGATCAACGCAGTCTTCTGAACCGGCGTCATCTGGTCTGCCGCCCGATCTGAGACCGACGCCCAATGCGCAGTATGACGCCTGGGTGGTCGCCTTTCGGCCACGCGCCAGGGCTGCTGGCATCTCTGAGGCAACGCTTACGGCTGCATTCAAGGGCACCGGATACTTGCCCGGCGTCGTCACCCGGGACCGCAATCAGACCGAATTCAAACGCAGCCTCGAAGATTATCTTGCCATCGCCGCATCAGAAGAACGGGTGCAGAAAGGCCGCGCCGCGCTGGCCCGCCATCGCTCTGTTCTAACGGCCATTCAAGGACGATACGAGGTCGATGAAAACGTCGTGACCGCGATCTGGGGCCTTGAAAGCTTCTATGGGGAGAGGCGCGGGAACGTTCCTGTCATCTCGGCCACATCCACGCTCGCCTTTGATGGACGCCGCGGCGCGTTTTTTGAAAAGCAATTGATCGCGGCGCTGAAAGTCCTGCAAAACGGTGATGTCAGCCCGGACCGTATGACCGGAAGCTGGGCGGGAGCGATGGGTCACACTCAGTTCATCCCAACATCCTACGAAACCTTCGCGGTCGATTTCACAGGAGACGGGCGACGCGACATCTGGTCAGAAGATCCAAGCGACGCCCTCGCGTCGGCGGCAGCCTATCTGCAACGCAGCGGTTGGGTTCCCGGACAACGCTGGGGCGGTCTGACCGGATCGCGCGGGGCGGGCAGCCGGGTGATCCAGCCGCAACCGGGTGGTCCGCGCTTTGGCGTGACGCGAAACTTTGCTGTCATTAAGCGCTACAACAATTCCGACGCCTACGCGATCGGGGTCGGCCATCTTGCAGACCGGATCGGTGGAGCCGGCCCGTTGAACGCCAGATTTCCAGCGGATGAATTCGGGATGACGAAAGATGACCGGATCGCGCTGCAACGGCAACTGACCGCCAAAGGCTTCGACACAGAAGGGGCGGATGGCGTCATCGGATCGAAAACACGCGGAGCGATTGAGGCCTATCAGCGTGCCAATGGTTTGGCAGCCACAGGCGATCCGTCACGCGATTTGCTGCAAAGACTTTCGGGGTAGGCGAAGGGCGCATCAGCCAAGCCCCAACTCGCTTTCGAGAGCGCGCAGCCGGGTCTGGAGGTGTTGTCGCATCGCCTGCCGCGCAGCATCCGGATCACGGGCCGCGATCGCGTCAATGATGGCCAGATGTTCGGCGTAAGTCACATCAAGGGACGCCGCATCCCGTCCACTGGCCCTAAGCGCGACCCAGTCGGGATTTGACCGGATCTTCTCAAGAAGCGCATGCGCGGTCATCAAAGGCCTGTTGCCCGCACTTTGCGCGATCAGTCGGTGAATAGAGCCGTCCCACAATTCCATGGTCTGTGGATCTGGTGCCTCCCATTCCTGCTCGGCCAGATTGCGCAAGGCTTCGATATCTTCATCGTCCATCCGCTTTGCGCACAGGGCTGCAAGCTCCGGTTCGACAATCAGCCGGGCCTCCATCACCTCAAGCGCATTCGTCTCGCCGGTGATCTTCGCTGCCAGATCGCCCATCGGGTCGGCAGGTTGGCCCGCAAATGTGCCCTTCCCCTGACGCCGCCAGACAAGGCCCTCACGCTCCATCGCATCAAGCACCTGTCGGATAAAACGTCGGCCGGTTCCAAACCTTTCGGCAAGCGCACGTTCTGTGGGTAGTTTGCCATCGGGCCCCAACTCAGCCGATTTCATCAGATCGACAAGCTGTTCACGCAAACGTGCCGTAGCTTCATCGACCTGCGCACCATCCATGGACCAAAAACCCCTTTTCCCAAGAAAGCGGCCAAAATCAAATGGGTGTTTCGACCGCCTGTGAACGACTTAGTCTACCCTCTGCCTTGCGCCGGGCTTCTGCCGTTGCAATTGCATCGTCGATTGGTGCGCGATCTGTCAATCCTGAGAAATTCGCCGCCGTCGCCATCCCCAAGGTGAATTGCACGAAGCGTTCCTGAGCCACCTCCCACAGACGGTCCAGTTCGGCCAGAGGATCAGCGTGATCATCGGCCCGCAGATCAAGCGAGGCGTGATCTTCACCCTTGTGTATAATTAGCCCTGCGGCTTGCCGTCCGCGTTTGTCACCGCCTGCGAATTCCCCGGCCTGCATTGCAGCAATCAGTCTGGCCGCAAAGGGCAAGTCTGTCCGTGCCTTATAAGTCTGTGACGTGGCCGCAAGGACATCCGGACCGGCCAACATGTTTCCTGCAACCGAGTGGTCATCACCAATCAGATGTCCTGCCCAATCGACACAATCCTGCCCTGTATGCGCCGCGAAGGATCCATGCCGATCCATCAGATGGGCCTGTCGGATGGCCTGGCCTGCATCACGCGCAACAAAATCATCCAATACGGTTTGCGCCTTTTCTCCCGCAGTCAGGCGTTTCTTTCCCTCTGTGCCCCAGATTGGATTGCAAAATGCCTGGCTGGCGACGGCGACCTCTGCCCCGACGTGCGGGACGACGGCCCCGCACGCAAAGAACTTGCTGGCCACAATCAGTCCGACGCTGCCCTCGGCGTTACGGGCGATCAGCGACCAGGTCATCGGCCCACCGCATAGGCTTGCATCAGGCGCGGCGTAGCGGCGGCCCTTAGGGTGCCATCGGCCTCGCGCATGGCGGCAGTCAGACGACCAACGGTCCAGGTGTCAGCGACCGTGACCTTGTGCCCGCGCGCACGCAGTTCAGCTATCGTCGCTTTGCCCACATTCTCTTCGATCATCATCTCGCCCGCCTTAACCTCGCGCGGAAAGAACGACCCCTGGAAATGCATGGAATGAAACAACGGCATGTCCATGCATTCCTGAAGGCCCAGGCCGAAATGAGCAAATCGCAAGAACCAGATCAGCTGCCATTGATCCTGCTGATCGCCGCCAGGGGTGCCAAAGACAAGTTGCACGCCGTCCTTTTCGGCCAAGCTGGGCGTCAGGGTTGTGCGCGGCCTGCGTCCGGGCGCCAGCGATGTCGGCAGGTCATCGTCAAGCCAGAACATCTGGGCGCGGGAATTCAGCGGAAAGCCAAGCCCGGGAATGACCGGAGAACTTTGCAGCCAACCGCCCGAAGGCGTTGCGGAGACCATGTTGCCCCAGCGGTCAATCACATCAAGATGCACGGTATCACCGCGCTTTTCCGTCAGATGCGACATAGTTGGTTCCTGCGCGGCGACTGCGCCCACATTGAAGTCTCGGGCCGCGCGTTTCAGATAGGCATCTGCCAGATGTTCAAAGCCCGGCACACGGCCCGGTCGTTGATCCTGCGAGGCTGTCTGCTCAATCAGCATGCGGCGCTCGGCATTGTAATCCTCGCTCAGCAGATGGCCGATTGGAATGTCGCTTTGCGTGGGGTCGCCGTAATAGGCTTCCCGGTCAGCATAGGCGAGCTTCATCGCCTCTACGACCAGATGCACGAAGTCGGCACCGTTTGGATCCATTGCCGAAAGGTCGAACCCCTTGAGGATTGCCAGCGCCTGCAGAAGCACCGGACCCTGAGACCAAGGGCCCGTCTTGTGAAACTGCCAGCCATCATACCTGTAAGTCAGAGGCGCCTCATAGGTTGCGCGCCAACTTGCGATGTCCTCGGGCGCCAGAACGGCGGAATGCGGCGCACCGGAAACATCCATGACATGCGCGTCTTCAAGGTAGTCAAAGATCGCCTCTGCCACGAAGCCTGTTCGCCACGTTTCACGAGCCTTATCAATCTGTGCTTCACGTGTCGCCCCTTCCGACCGGGCGAGACGGTCGTAAGTGTCAGCGAGGTCGGGGTTCTTGAACAGGCCATGTGGCTTTGGTGCCTGCCCAGAAGGTGCCCAGACAGCCTCAGATGTTGGCCATTCCTGCGCGAAGAAGTCGGCCAGACCTTCGATCGTGGCGGCCACACGAGGCAAGACGGGATGACCATCGCGCGCATAATCAATCGCGGGCTGCATAACGTCTCGCAGATACATCGTCCCGTGATCGCGAAGCATCAACATCCAGGCATCGAATGCGCCAGGCACCACTGTCGCCAAAAGACCCGAGCCTGGTATCAGCTCAAGGCCCTGCGCCTTGTAATGCGCAATGGTGGCTGCCGCAGGGGCCGGGCCCTGACCACAAAGCACCTGCGTCTCACCTGTCTTTGCAGAGTGAAAGATCGCGGGCATGTCTCCCGCCGGCCCGTTCAGATGCGGTTCAACCACTTGCAGGGCCAAGCCCGTCGCAACCGCTGAGTCAAAGGCGTTCCCGCCTCTTTCGAGAATGGCCATACCGACCGACGACGCGATCCAATGTGTCGAGGTAACAACCCCGAATGTGCCGCGAATCTCGGGGCGGGTTGTAAAGTCGGACATAAAGCCTCCCAATCAAGTCTCGCGCGGGTCCAGCGCATCGCGCAGCCCATCGCCCAAAAGGTTAAAGCCCAGCACCACCAGAAAGATCGAAACGCCGGGCCACATCGCCATCCACGGGGCCTGGTTCAGAAAGTTCTTTGCGGTGTTCAGCATGGAGCCCCAGCTTGGTGCGGGCGGTTGCTGCCCAAGCCCAAGGAAGGACAATGACGCCTCGGCGATAATCGCAGTTGCGACGGTCAGCGTGGCCTGGACCAGAATTGGCGGCAGGGCATTGGGAAGGATGTACCGGCCCAGGATTCGGTGGGTTGGTGTGCCGATGGATCGGGCTGCTTCGATGTAATCCTCTGCGGCGACATTCATGACCTGACCCCGTGTCAGGCGGATGAAGATTGGCGTGGCGGAGATCCCGATGGCAATCATTGCGTTGGTCAGCGATGGTCCCAGAAAGGCCGCGAGCGCGATCGCTAGGATCAGGAAAGGCGCGGCCAGAACGGCCTCGGTGCAGCGGGAAACAATCGCGTCGATCCAACCGCCAAAGTAGCCAGCAACAAGACCCAGGGGGACGCCAAGTCCAATGGCGATGCCGACGGAAACGACACCGGCCAGCAAAGATGCCTGCGCGCCCCAAATCATGCGGGACATGACATCGCGCCCGATCTCATCCGTGCCCATCCAATGCGCCCATGAGGGCGCTTTGCGGACGGCCCCCCAATCAGTCGCGGCAGGATCTGGGATCGGCAGAAGCGGCGCGGCCAGGGCGACTATGACGAAAAACCCAACAAGGAACGCACCGGCCATGGCACTGCGATGCGAGCGGAACTTGCGCCACACGCGATTGTCGCGAGGAACGCTCGCCCCCGGATCAGGGGACGGGCTGTCGACAAGGTCAGCTTGCGCCATCTCAAGCCACCTTCAGCCGAGGATTGAGGATGTAGTAAAGCGCATCGGCGATCAGGTTCATGAAGATAAAACCAATGGCCGTCACCAGCACAATTCCCTGCACAACGGCGTAATCGCGATTGAAGACGGCATCGACCACCAGCTTGCCGAAGCCGGGGATTGTGAAGATCTGCTCAGTCAAAACAGCCCCTGCAACAAGCTCTCCAAACAGAAGCGCGGTAAGCGTGACAATCGGCGTCAGCGCGTTGCGAAACGCGTGGACCATAATGACATTGCGTTCGCGAAGCCCCTTTGCCCGGGCCGTGCGGATGTAGTCTGTGCTCAAAACGCTCAGCATTGCAGATCGCGTGTGGCGCATAAGTGTCGCCGCCAGTGCCGTGCCCAGAACGAATGCAGGCATCAGCATGGTCCGGATGGATTGCCAAAAGTCTTCGGCGGGGGGCGTGTAGCCCGATGCAGGCAACAATTGCCATTTCACCGAGACCAGCAAAATCAGCATGATCCCCAGCCAGAAATTCGGCACCGAAAGGCCGGACAAGGCCACAACGTTGGCGGTATAATCAACCAGTGTGCCCTTTTTCGCAGCCGACAAGATCCCGGCCGGAATGCCGATCAGCATCGCGAAGATCATCGACATGATGGCAAGCTGCAAGGTTACAGGAAGCTTTTCGAGGATCAGCTCCGTCACCGGTTGGTTGGTGCGCAGCGACGTGCCAAGATCCCCTTGCAGGGCGTTGCTGGCCCAGGCGAAATATTGCATTGGGATCGGATCATTCAGGCGGTACTTTTCCCGCAATGCCTCCAGAACCTCAGGATCGCGTTCTTCGCCCGCCAGAACCAGAAGCGGATCCCCCGGCAGAAGCTGCTGCAGGGAGAATACGAAGACCGAGATGAGGATTATGGTCGGGATGGCAATGAAGATCCGACGCAGGAGAAACCTCAGCACAACGCACCTTTATCGGCAGGAAAAGGCGGCCCGCACAGCCGTGTACGGTGCAGGCCAGAAGGACGTCATTCTTCCCATGTCACGCCTTCAAGGCGGATCATCCCATCTGGATATGGTGTGAAGCCCTGCAGTTTGGCGCTGTGGGCCCAAATCCAAGTCACATGATAAAGAAACAGGCGGTTGAGCTCATCAAGCATGATAGCTGTTGCCTCGTCATAAAGCGCCTTGCGTTCATCGATCCCGGGGGCCACGCGAGCTGTATTCAGAACCTCGTCCATCTTCGGATCAGAAAATTTGCTGTCGTTAATCCCGCCATCGGTTGTGGCGAACTGATGATTGTTGCCGTCAGGGTCAACGCGGCCAGACCAGCCGATCTGGCTTGCCGTGTAGTCACCAGCCGATTGATCAGAGAGTAGTGTGGCGAACTCCTTCGAGGTGAGTTTGATCTGAATGCCCGCTTCAGCGGCCATGGCCTGCACAACCTGCATCACGGCAAGCGGCTCGGTCGAGTTTGGCACCTGCACTTCAAGCTCCAGCCCGTCAGGGAAGCCTGCTTCTGCCAGTAGCGTCTTGGCCTTTTCGATGTCTCGCGGTGGAACTGGCAAGCTCTGATTGTACCAAGGCGATGTCGGTGGGAAGGCCTGATTGCCTGGTGCGAAGGCGCCTTCAAATACGACCTGGTTCAGCGCCTCGCGATCGATCGCGTGACTAAGCGCCTGGCGCAGACGTTTGTCATTGCCCCAAGGGTTGTCGCCACGGGCGCCGTTGCTAATGTTAAAGGTGATACCCTGATAGCCGAGGCTGACGGCACTTTGCACGACAAGGTCCGCATCTGCTTCGGCCTGGGCCAGATCTGTCGCGGCAAGCCGTTCCAGCATGTCGATATCGCCCGATTGCAGGTTGGCCAGTCGCACGGTTGTGTCCGGGATTGGCAGGAACGTCACGCTGTCAAAAGCGATCTCATCCGCATTCCAGTAGTCGGCAAAACGGGTCAGGACGATCTTGTCCTGCGCGACCCTCTCGGTAAAGCTGAATGGCCCCGAACAGACCGGGTTCAGACCGAAATCCGCACCTGCTTCTGCGGCGGCCGTCGGGGACATCATCATGCCCGCACGGTCTGCCAGTTGCGCCAGCAGCGTGGCATCTGCACCGCCAAGGTTCATCTTGATTTCGTAGTCACCCAAGACCTCGGTTGACGTGATCGACTTCAGTTCCGATTTCCGGCGGCTTTCGTCCAGTGTTTGCGACCGTTCTATGTTGGCAGCGACCGCTTCTGCATTGAATGGGGTGCCATCATGGAAAATGACGCCTTCACGCAGCTGAAATGTGACTGACATCCCGTCTGAGGCCGTTTCCCACGATGTTGCAAGTTGCGGAATAATCTCCAGATCCGGCGTAATATCCACTAGCTTGTCACAGAGAGACGCATAGACAATGCGACCAACAAACGTGCGGGATTGGTCAGGATCTAGCACATCTGCATCCGATTGCAGGGCGATCCGCAAGTCCTTGCTCAGCGCGGCCTGCGCTCCAGCGGTAAGGGCAATCGCGCTGGCCACGGCGCAGATCGTTGTTCGTTTCAGGTAATCCATATCGTGATGTCCTTCCCTAATTGTCGTTCGTCCTGCGGGCGGCTTTTCCGCACCGCGGCTCATCGTTTTGGAACGGGTTATCGAACAATCGCGTAGGCCTAGAAGCCGCCAGCGAACCAATTTGATAATGGTTCGGTCCGCGATCAGCCGTCAAGCCCCAAGAGCGAATGCGAAGGCGCTTTCGCTGCCTCAGGAAGACTTTGCCCACACAAACGGCACCTGTTGCTGCCCCGATTGATTGTGGCGTGAGCTTCGAAAGAAGCCGGATCCGGACCGCCCCATCTGCACATTATGTGCCCACCTTCACGCGAGGCATGACGTTTCAGATCCTGAAAAATAAGCGGAAACCGGAGATTTCGGCAAAGTTGTGCCGGTATGAAAGCACGCAAATTGATTGGCTATTGGGTGAGTCTATACATCATCAACATTGGCCATTGACCTTCAAAAGGCACTTCGACCAGGCGAAGCACCGGCATGAAACCGATTGATCGATCGCTACGTTCCGACGCATTGAAAAGGAAGACGAGATTGAAAATGGCCCCGCACAAACCATCGCGACGCGCGGTCCTCGCTGGATCGGCCGCATTTGCAGCACTTGGTGCGACAGGCTGGGGGGTTGCCGATACGGACAGCGCCGCCACGACAATGACGTTCGAAGGGCTCGTTGAAAAAGCGCGCCTTGCAGCAGAGCGTCCGTATCAACCAGCAAAGATCCCGGCCCCCGAACTGATTCAAAAGGTGAATTACAGCGCGCATTGGCAAATTCGTTTCCGGGATGAAGCGACGCTCGAAATTGGTGAAAACGAAGCGCCGGTGCAGTTTTTCCATCCCGGTCGGTTTTTTCCGGAACCTGTCCAGATCCATGTCCGAGAAAGCAAGGGCACATCGCGGGAAGTCACGTTCAGCGACCAATTCTTCTCAATGCCGGAAGACAACCCCGCCCGCGACCTGCCGGAAGGCTTTGGGTTTGCGGGATTCCGCGTCATGCGGCCGGGGCTTGAGCCTGACTGGGTCTCATTCCTAGGCGCATCCTATTTCCGCACAGATGGCCCAGAAGCGCAGTATGGTCTGTCTGCGCGTGGCATTGCCATCAACACCGGGCTGAATATGCCGGAAGAGTTTCCACGCTTTGCCGCCTTCTGGCTCGGCCCGCCCGAAATGGAAGATGAAGAGCTTTCGGTCTGGGCTGAACTGGACGGTCCGTCGATCACTGGCGCTTACCGGTTTGGACTTGTGCGCAATGCAGCGCATGGCGGCCATCTGACACGCATTTCCGCTCATCTTTTCTTGCGTGAAGGGATAGAACGTCTGGGGGTCGCTCCGCTGACCAGCATGTATTGGTATTCAGAGCGCAATCGCATGTCGGGCAAGGACTGGCGACCCGAAATCCACGACAGCGACGGGCTTGCTATGGCTGCCGGCAGCGGTGAGCGACTTTGGCGCCCGCTCAACAACCCGTCGATGGTGACGACCTCCAGCTTTCTGGACAACAACCCGCGCGGCTTTGGCCTGATCCAGCGGGACCGGGAATTCGCCAATTACCAGGATGACGGTGTCTTCTACAATCGCCGACCGTCGGCCTGGGTCCGACCAATCGGCGATTGGGGGCCCGGCCAGGTGCAGCTTGTCCTAATCCCGACGGGTGATGAAACCTTCGACAATGTGGTCGCCTATTGGGTGCCCGACCGTCCAACAAAGAAGGGTGCGGCTTACCGCTTTGACTACGAAATCGAGTGGCGCGCCAAAGACCCATTTCCTCAGAACGTCGCGCGGGTCGTCGCGACACGTCAGGGCCAGGGCGGCGTGCCGGGCGATCCGATCCCGGAAGGCATCGGAAAAATGGTCGTCGATTTTGAAGGCCCGTCCCTAACCGGGCTCAACCGCGACAGCGGGGTACTACCGATCGTCGACGCAGTGAATGGCCGCATCCTTGATCCGATGGACGCCTATCCGGTCGTCGGAACGAAATACTGGCGCCTGACCTTTGATTTCGAACAGACGGGGCCGGAGCCGGTTAGCCTGCGCGCTTATCTACAGCACCGGGGCCGAGCGCTGACCGAAACATGGCTGACAGACGCCTGGGTCGAAACCAACCAAGGCTAGCTTAGCACCTTAGCTGCTTTGCGGAACCTCTTCGGGTTGCGCCTCGCGCCGCTTGTAAAGGGACCAATGCTTGGTGGCGCGGGCGAGTTCGAAATGTTCTTTAAGATAAGGCGCGTAGATCACCAGCATCTTTTCAGTCGTGCCCTCGGCCGCAGGCTTCTTCGGCACCATTACGATGTCAACACCGTCCAGCATTTCCTCGGCAGGCAGATGGAAATCCAGATCAAAGTTGCGGTTATCATGCATCCAGGCCGGCCCACCTTCGGGCGGCTGAAGACCCACGAGCGAGCTGAAGGGGCTGACAAAATCCATGACCAGAACCCGGCTCGAAGGCGCATCAATCGCGGCTAAAAGCGCGGCACCCGTTTCAAGTGTTTCGCCATATTGCCGGTAGAATCTGAATTGTCCGGGATCAAGGATGTTGACGATCCGCAGGTCCTTTCCATTCGGCGTGTCAAGGTGCATGCCCCCTTTCGTCGCCGCTACGGTGGCATGCACCCCGATTGCCGCCGCCGAAGAAAGGCCAATCGGCAAAAGCAGAACAATCACCGCAAAGGGCGCTCCGCGCAAAAGGGTCGTCATGCCGGGTGACGCGGTTGGAGGCAGTCGGCGCTGAATGATCTCTGCAGCGACGGCCGCCCCGACGAACATGGTGACGATGCCTGTGATCTGGAAATTCTGGTTGATCAGGGCAAAACCCGCACAAGCGCAAAAGCCGTAGAAAAGGAAATCGGATACGCGCGGGCGCACCCAAATAGCCAGACCGACAAAAACCAGAAAGATCGCGTACTCTCCGGATGTCCGAATGAAGGAGCGCGCGTAGATCTGCCATTCGGTGACCCCGCTGACCTTGGTCGCCTCCATGAGATCCGCGATATGCATTTGAGATCCGCCCCAAAGGACCTCGATCAGAACGGCCGCAGCGCCGCAAAGCAAAATGGCACCAAAAGCCCAGACCCTTTGCCCGCTTTGCAAAAGCATTAGGACAAGAAACGCAGCGGCCACCACGCCGTACGTCATCTTGATGTACACGGCGAGCAGCGTCAGCATCGCAGCAGCGGTGGCGTCCCACCAGCGTTGCCCCGCGACAGGGTTGGTCGGTCGCAGATGCATGACCAACAAAATACCCAAAAGAACCCATCCGATGCGATTGTAGAACATGGCGAAAGACACCTTGATCGGCGTTTCACCCGTATTCATCGGCGTGACGAGCAGAAGGAGCAAAAAGACCGCGAGAGGCACGGCGACAAGCGGGCGTAAGCGGGACCGGAAGACATGTATCATGACAGGCGCGATGACCAGCGCCAGAACCACCAACCCCACAGGCATGGAAAGGCCAAGCCGTCCCGTCAGCCAGTAGCCAATACCTGGAATATAGAAATTCAGCGGCCCGAGGGCAGTGTGAAAATCCCGGTTCGGTACCTGGCCCTGCACGACCCTGTAGCCCCCATCGAGAAAGATCAGCAGATCGTTAACGTACATTGAAGAAACGGTCGCGCCGGGTACGATCAGCAATGCCGCACAAATGATGATTGTCAGCCAGACGGCCCATGTGACCGGAGATATGCGATTACTTGGACCAGACATACTCAGAACCTCATAGCTTGAGCTTTTTGAAGATCGGTTCGGGAATGCTGCGGATCACGAACATCACAAGACGCCAGACCGGCAGAACATAAATAACGTCCCGCGGGCGAATTTCGATACCAGCAATGCGTTCTGCGACATCCTTGGGTTTGGCGGTCAGGGCACCCGGCAGATCCATACCTGCAGTCATGCGGGTTTCGACGAACCCGGGTTTCACGGTCGCGACATGCACGTTTTTGGTGGCTAGCCGGTTTCGAAGGCCTGACAGAAACGCGGTAAAGCCCGCTTTGGCCGAGCCGTAGGCGTAGTTCGAGGCCCGCCCGCGATCGCCAGCAACGGAGCTGACACCGATGATCATGCCGTAGCCTCGGCTCACGAAACGGGCGGCGATCATGTCCAAGAACAGCGCTGGCCCCTCGTAATTCGTACGCATGATCCGGGTCGCATGGTCGGGATCTGTTTCCGCCTGCTCCTGATCTCCAAGCATGCCGACCACGCAAACGACCGTGTCGGGAAGCGGATGAAGTGCGTCAAGGAAGGATACGAAACTCTCGGTCTCCAGAATGTCGAGCCCTTCAACGGCAACACCTGCATCCGGTTGTCTCGTGTTGATGTCAGCGGCATTTCGCGATGCGGCCTCCACGTCGCGCGCGGCCAACGTGACCTGCCAGCCATTATCGGCATAGTGCTTGGCCACCGCGCGCCCGATATCCGAAGTGCCGCCAAGCAGCAGAAGATGCCTTGCTGTAAGGCTCATAAGCCCAACCGTGCAGAAAGTTTGGAAGCGATGCGCCCACGGGCGCCGATATCGTCCCGCAAGCGGCAGAACCGGTCAAGATCCGGATAGCCCGCCTGAAACGTGTCGCGCGATTGTAGGGCATCCTTGGCGAGATAGATACGTCCACCCGCCCCGGCCACCAGCCCGTCGATCTGGGTCAGCAGGGTCAGGTTTTCCGGGCTGACCGGCAGATCGAGCGCGAGGGTGAGACCCTTCATCGGAAAAGACATCAGACCCGAGGCGGGCGCCAGTCTTTTGAGAACGGCGAGGAAAGATCCAGCCCCGGCAGCAGACAAACGATCAAGGATTTCAAACAGAACATGCTCTGCGCCTTCGGGGATGACGCATTGGTGTTGGACGAAGCCGCGCCGCCCGTAGATCCGGTTCCAGTTGCCGATCCCGTCCAGCGGAAAGAAATAGGCATCCCACGTCACGACCCTGTCTCGACCAGCATGACGCGCGCCATTCAGATAGTAGCCTGCGTTGAAGGCGCGTATGCTCGCGCCATTCAACATCCAGCCGGGCATCTCCATCGGCACCGATATGCGCCCGAACTTTGATGTGGGGAAAGGAATCTCACCCCATGGCAGATCGCTGAGTGTTTCATGCTCTCCCTCCAGAATGAGGGACCGCCCCATGGACTTGCCCCGCGCCAGCACATCAATCCAGGCGACGGTGTAGGTGGCGTCTTCAGTCTGCTGAAGACATCTGATTGCCTCGTCAAGGTTTCGGGCGGCATGTGTCTTTTGGCGAATCCAACCCGTTTCGACCCTCTTCAACTGGATCCCGGCCGACAGGATCGTCCCGGTCAAACCCATACCGCCAATGGTCGCGGCGAAGATTTCGGGATTTTCGGCCCTGCTGCAACGCAGGACCCGATGATCGGGCAGCGCCAGCATTATCCATTCGACGTGATCGCCAAAGGTGCCATCGTTGTGCTGGTTCTTGCCATGTACATCCGAAGCGATCATGCCGCCGATCGTCACAAAGCGCGTGCCTGGCACAACCTTTGGGAAAAAGCCGCGCGGCAGGAAGGTTTCGATGATTTCCGCCAGAGACACACCAGCCTCGGCCGCGAGAATGCCCGTTTCCGGGTCGAAGGATTGCATCCGGTCAAGGCCCGTGGCCGACAGTGTCGTTTCGCGCCCAATGGCCGCATCGCCGTAGGACCGGCCAAGCCCGCGCGCAACGACGCCAGACAGCAGCGCTGTTGCGACCGCCGCATCGTCAACGTCGGAAACCATACCCAAAGGGCCTGAAGTGCGGGGATATCGGCCCCAACCGCTCAGATCCCTCACACCGTGGCCTCCCTAAAGACATGCCTGCGGTCAAGACAGAATTTCAGCACATACCCGATGGCCAGGCCAAGAACCGCGCCAAGATACTTTGCGAAATCCGTCTGCCAGATCGCATAGAAACCAAGCTCAAAACCCCAAAAAATCAAAGTTGTGAAAACACTGAAAAGGCCCGAAAGCGTAATGCGCTGCGCTTCGCCTGCGGGTCCGGTATAGCCTTCGCGAAAGGTCCAGGTTTTGTCGATCACGTGCTTGATCAGGAACCCGACCAGCGTTCCAACAATGATGGCGGCCATCAGCGGCGCACCCGGCAAGCTGCGCAAAGTCAGCTCCTGCGACAGAAGGTTGGCGCAGACAGAAATCAGCGCCGCAATTCCATAGCGCAAAATTGGATGGCCTTCTGACAAGAGGCGAAACATGACCCGTCCCGTCCGTCAGATCGCCGAAAGGAAGACGGCAAGCATCGCGACCCCGCTGAGTTGGCTAAGGGGGTCCTTGACCGCAAAGATCACCGGGTCGTCCTGCATCTGGCGTCGTTGAGCAAGGATCAGGGCACGCCCGATCCAGTAGGTCAGGATTGGGCACGCCAGCAGAAGCATTTCGGGTTTGCTATAGAGTTCGGTCACCGAACTGCCCGAGACATAGAGCGCCAGCACAGTGACCGCATTGAAACCCGCCGCAGCTGAAAGGGCCGCGATCATGCTCAGATCCATTTTCTCATAGTCGCGGTTCTGCGGTGAGGCCAGATCCTCATCTGCCCGCGCGGCGAGTTCAACGAACCGCTTCATAAGCGCGAGCGATACAAATATTGAAAGCGCGAAGATGATCAGCCAGGATGACAGAGACACGCCAACGGCAACGGCTCCGCCGAGCATGCGGATGGTGTAGAGCCCGGCCAAAGTGAGCACATCGACCAGCAGGACTTTCTTCAGAAAGAACGAATAGGCCGTGGTCGTCACGAAGTAGACCAGCATGACCAGGGCGAAGCTGGTCGAGATCGACAATGAGATGATCGTGGTCATTCCAAGCAGGATCGGAATAGCCAACAGCGCATTCCAAAGCGGGATGTCACCCCGGGCCAGCGGACGATGCTTTTTGGTCCGGTGCGCGCGATCCTCTTGCAGATCGACCAGATCGTTAAGAATGTAGCAGGCAGATGCAGCGAGGCAGAAGGCCACAGCGGCAACCATTGTGATCAGCAGGTTTTCGAAGGTCAGAGCGTGCGCTGCAATGATCGGTATGAAGACTAGGACGTTCTTGACGTATTGATGCATGCGAAGCTGACGCGTCCAATCCTTCAGGTTCGCCTCATGGTGCGGCACGAATTCCGCGTGCGGTGCCATTGCACGCAAACGGGCAGCAACGCGCGACGGGGCGCGGATTGAAATCGGTTGCCGGGCCACCTTCCACACCGGCAGATCCGCCTTGTCATTGCCAATGTAGTCAAAACCCATATGGCCGAATGCTTCGACCAGCCGCTTGGCCTTGGCCATTCCGGACAAGTTTTCATCCAAGGTCGTCGCAAAGTATCCGGTGAAAAACCCAAGATGATCCGCGATCGCTTTGACGAACGCTTCGTGCGAGGCTGATGCTAGATAGACCGGGCGCCCCGCAAGATGTGCAAGTCGGATCATCAGAAGAATGTTGGCGTCATAGGGCAGCGTTTCAGGGGCGCAGTCGGCAGTCTCACACAGGAAGTGCTTTAGGTCAGCTTTGCTGCGCTGAAGGGCGTTCAGAACCCCGAAGATCGCGACAGGATCGCGACCCACCCGGCGAAATGCCGTCTCGATTAACAGATCAGAGCGCAGCAAAGTGCCGTCCAGATCAACGACCAATGGCGTGTCTACAGCCGTCACCACATCGGGCAGGTCTGCACACTCAGCCTCATTGTCAATGGACGGGAGGGTCGAGGTGTCGGATCCCGTGACCCCGTAGGCGTCATTGTCAGTCGACATGTTCCAAAGCTCTCCAATCATGAGATCGCGCAGTAGATGCGGTCGGAAACTGATGCCCGAGAGCCGCACTGCCCTTGCGGCACCGCAACGTGTGTTCGTATTCAGATTGCGTCAGAGTGACGGCAAAACAAGCGGCTGACGAACCCCATCACCGATCTGCTTTCGCTATGGCAGAATCGCGCCAGTTTGGGTGACCCACCGGCGGCGGAAGGCCGCTAGAGTCAGCCCTGGATGGCTGAGATTGCGGCAAAGAACGGCAATTACACAGCCTTCCCATCGTACCTTTGGCCGACCATCAAGGAATCGGCATCCTTGAAAAACACCAAACGATCGAGTGAGCTCTTCAAGACCTTACAGGCCGCCTATCCAACACAGTCCCGCAGCAAGCCGTGCCTGGCGCAGAATCTGCGCGAAGGCCCGCCGACCAAAGACAACGGGCGGAATTACTCCACCCGATTCAAGTGTTCTGGCAGCCTTTTGCCGCTTTCTTTGCGTCTGCTTGCTGCGCGACCCGCACTCCATAGCTTTAACGCAGGAGTTGCGGCGATTCAGGTTTTTCACCTGCGTCCGACCGAAAAGTCCATTCCGTTCGCCCGTATATGAGGACATCCCCATGAAACGCAAAACGTTCAATACGAAGGCCTTTTATACCTCCCTCACCGCAGCCGTGCTTTTGCTGAGCCCGGTCGCCGCACAGGCCTATGTTGGGCCTGGTGCCGGTCTGACGGCCATCGGGACCATGATCGCACTGGTTGCCGCGCTCTTGCTCTCCATCGTCGGATTTGTCTGGTACCCGGTCAAGCGGATGCTGAAGGCTCGGAAGGCTAAATCACAGCCCGTCGCTGCCCCCGAGAACCAGAGGTGAGCGTTTTCGCCCTGTTGCTGGGGGTGGTCGCATTCATTGCCGTTCTGCGCGTGCTTGAGGCCCAGAAAGTTGCAACTGGTGTCCTCAACACAACCCAGCATGCGCTTTCCGTGATGATGAACAGCGATGTTACAGACGAGGAAAAGGAAATGCAGGTCCGACGCGCCTCTCTGAAGTTGCTGGGGGGGTTCTTCGGAATCGCCGCGATCGGTACTGCCGCGATCGGTGCATCGGTCCTAGTCGTTTGGGGTGGCGCTGTCTTCGACTTTTATGCTGTGGACCAAGCCATTTCCGTTGCATTGGGGTGGCCGTTCATATTGGGATCGACCGCTGCGGCCGTTGCCCTCTGGATCGGTTTGGATCGCTTGAACAAAGTGCCACAGGACGATGCCAGACGAGAAGAAGTGCCCTACAGCCCGATGGACAAGGCACTGCATGACTTCGCCTTCGCCTCGTCCGACCGCCAGATACGTTTGGGCCGACTGGAAAACAGGCTGTATCGACGCAGCATTGCCGCTGAGCGGGCCGAACGCCCCGTTTTCATCACGTCATTGCCCCGGGCCGGAACGACCATCATGCTGGAAGGTCTTTCCGCCCTGCCTGACTTTGCCTCGGCAACCTACCGGCACATGCCGTTCACCCTGTCACCGCTTCTTTGGGGCGGATTCTCAAAGTCGTTCCGCAAAGCCGGTGACTTTGCGGAACGTGCTCATGGCGACGGGATTTCGGTGGGTATCGACAGCCCGGAAGCATTCGAAGAGATGCTTTGGATGGCTTTTTGGCCAGAACACTATGCCAGCGATCACATCACCCTCTGGGATGGCCGCGCGAACGACGAAGGGTTTGAGAACTTCTTCCGCCAGCACATGGCGAAGATCGTCGCGACAAAGCCGCAAGCGGTTCGGTACATATCCAAAAACAATGCCAATATCGCGCGGCTAGACCTGATCCAACGGATCTTTCCCGACGCCGCCACCGTTCTACCGGTCCGAAATCCGCGTGCGCAGGTCAAATCCTTACTGCGCCAGCATGAGCGCTTCACTGATCTGCATCGGCGCGAACCGTTTGCGCGTCGCTACATGGAAGGGATCGGTCATTTCGAGTTCGGCGGGGCGCTGCGCCCCATCCGCTTTGATGGAGCACCCGGCAAGATGGCAGGGGCCAAGCATGCCGACTTCTGGCTGCGCTACTGGATCGCAGCCTATGAGCATGTGCTGAAGACCGCAGGCCCAAACGCGATCTTCGTCGATCACGACGCGCTTTGTGAAGATCCGCAACGGATCCTGCCTGATCTGGGCCATGCGCTCCAACTGCAGGACGGAACTGATATGGCGTCATTTGCAAGTATGTTGCGCGCACCCCGACCGGTTCCGCACCTTGAAGGCGCCTCGGCAGACCTTCTTCACAAGGCTGACGAACTCCATATACGGCTGTGCGACAGGGCCATCGGCACCAGTCATCCCCCTTTCAAAGAGATCTCGATATGAAGTTGCCCTCATCTGAAAGCCTTGCGCGCGGTTTTTTTGTTGTTTCGCTTGGCCTAATCGCGATGGTCTATGGCATTGTTTCATCCTGGTGGGGCTGGTTCCCGGCCCCGCAGATTGGCGAAGCGCATCGCACCTATCTGGATGTCTCCAGAAACTGGCGCAACGACCTTGGGCTCGAGCCGACCCGCCACCTCGTCAAACCGAATGGCCCGCAAGCGGGCAACCCAGGGCGGGGATATGACCTGCGCGAAGGCAGCAAACGCGCCCCCGGCTACATCCTGATTGCGGGGTTAAGCGACGATCAGGACGTATCGGTTTTTGCCGTGCGCCTAATGGACACAAATGGAGATGAAGTACACCGGTGGCCGATCTTCTACGAAAACTTCGACCCGGATACGCCAGCCCAGAATACGATGCTGCATGGCATGGAAGTGTTCGAAGATGGCTCGGTCGTTGTGACATTCGATGTGGGTAATGCGATTGCACGGGTCGATCAATGCGGAGAGACGATGTGGAGCGTGCGCGGTGGCTATCATCATTCCATCAGCCGGGACGATACGGGCGGTATCTGGACCTGGGAAGGCGAAAACATGGTCCGCCTCGATGAAAATACCGGTGAAACGACCTTTTCGATGCATCTGCGCGATCACGTCGTGAACGCAGCGAACGGCGAACAACGGGCCATCTTCGATATCCGCGTCCGGATGCCGGACGATGCCGATGGCGAAGTGACCTATCTGCATGATCCGTTCCATCCCAACGATGTGGAGATGTTGCGGTCGGACATTGCAGATGCCTTCCCCATGTTCGAGCCGGGAGATCTGATGTTCAGCCTGCGCGAGCCCAATCTGGTCGGCGTCGTGGACCCAGAAACAGGCATTTTGCGCTGGTGGCAGCATGGGCCTTGGTTCAAGCAGCACGATCCGGATTTCGAATCTGATGGGACGATCACGGTTTTTGACAATGCGACAGGTGTCGGCCAGTCCCGGATTCTGCGGATTGACCCGGAAAGCCGGGAAGTCACCACGGATTTTGCAGGCAGTTCGTCAGAACCTTTCTATACATGGCGGCGCGGCAAGCATCAGACCCTGCCCAACGGCAATCTGCTGCTTACTGAGGCTGAACATGGTCGACTGCTTGAGACCTCAGCAGATGGTCAGGTCATTTGGACGCACGACATGGTTTGGGATACCGAAAGCAATCTGATTGTAACCGAAGCACGGCATGTTCCTGAAGATTTCTTCACGGATGGACTGCCGTCCTGCAATGAGATTGTCGCAGCGCGCTAGCGACGGGATCAGAATCGGATGTTCCACAACATCTCTGCGCGTGCGGGTCTGGAACTGCGCTTGATGATCTTGGCGTTCAACCGGTTGCGACGGGATAGCTTCTTGTCGAACCCGAATTCGACCGCGATGCTGGATGCGTCGTTGCGGTTGTTGTAACCGCCCCGCAACTGGGCATCGAACCGAAGGCTGCGGCTGAGCGGAATGCGCGCCTTTGTCATGGCCCGCGTTGTGGAAGACGCCGTGTCGAGCCAGAGACGCGCATCCACAAGCCCGATCGTGCCGAGAGGGCGTTTCATGTCGGCACTGAACGTGCCGCAACAACGCCCTGAAGTCGATCGCGAGAAAGACAGGTTATAGGTCGTGTTGCCCATTTTTGGACGCATGCCAAAGCGCATGCGGGCCTGACCCATCTTTTTGCGACGTTCTTCAAGATCTGCAGTGGCCGTCCCATAAAAGAGACCGGCATTATAGGTAAAGGTCGTTTGCACGGACAAAGCGCCCGATTTCAGCAGGATCACCTTGTTATTGAACGAAAACGGCTCTGCTGCGAGCTGCGCCGCGGTGCAAGCAAACAACATGACAAATGAGATCAATCGCAACCGTAGCATCCGAGAACTCCTTCCCGTCTCGGTTGCAAGAGAACTTTGTCGGAATTAAGGTATGGTTAAGGAAGAAATCGCGATACGCTCGCGTAGGCCTCTCCGGACCAGCACCAAGTGCCTTGGAAGTCCATGATGCGGGTTGCGAAGCAAAGGCTTTGGGAGCCAATTTGCAAATCAGTCCTCGCGTATTCTTTAAGCCTGTTTGTGCCATAAAAACAGCTTACTAGCGGTGCATATGTCCAGCAAGTTCCGCCAACCATTGACCACTTTTCTTGATCGTGCGTTCTTGCGTTTCGTAGTTCACGTGAACAATTCCAAAACGCATTGAAAATCCCTCGGCCCATTCAAAATTATCCATGAGGGACCAAGCGAAGTATCCATTTACAGGTATGCCTGCGTCAATCGTATCCGCGACGACCGAGATGTGATCGCGCAGATAGTCCAGACGTGGCTGATCATTCACCGCGCCACCTTCATCGATCCCAATGTTGTAGCAGGCGCCGTTCTCGGTGATGTAGCAGGGCGGCAAGTTAGCATAGCGGTCATAGGCCATGGTCAGCAGATGGCTCAGGCCCTCGGCCTTTATCTCCCAGCCGATGTCCGTCCGGGCGCCGCTTGTCGTCGAAAGGACCTCTTTCGTCGCGGGAAAAGCCACGTTGGGATCCGCGTCATGTTGTATGGTCACGGGGCAGTAATAGTTGAACCCCCACCACTCCAGCGGCTGATGGATCACAGCCATATCGCCGTCCTCAATATTCAGCTTGTCGGCACAAGACTCCATGAGCTGATCGCCGTATCGGCCAACCATCATCGGGCCCATGTAGATGTCATTATGGAACTGGAAGTGCCGCTCTGCAGCGGCTTGATCGGCATCGGAGGCTGACGCCGGATAGATGGCCTGCGCATTGAGGACAACACCCATCGGAATGTCAGACCGTTCGGCACGCGCGGCAAGGCAGGCTTTGCCATGGGCAAGGTTGATGACATGTGTTGCAGCCAAAGCGGCATCAAGGCTGCGTTCGCCGGGGGCATGATCACCGATGAAGTGCCCTTTGTAACTGATGCACCAAGGTTCGTTGAAGGTGGCAAGAGTATCGATGCGATCGCCGAGATGTCGCGTGACAAGCCCGGTGTAGTCCGCAAAGGCATCAGCTGTGCCGCGATCCGTCCAGCCGCCGCGTGCCATCAGCGCAAGCGGCAGATCCCAGTGATAGAGCGTTGCAAAAGCCTTGAGATTCCGTGCCTTCAGACCGTCCAGCAGCCGGTCGTAAAAGCCCAGCCCGGCCTCATTCAGTGCACCGACGCCGTTTGGGAAAATCCGGGGCCACGAGATTGAAAACCGGTAAGCACCGACATTGAGGCTGGCAACCAGGTCAAGATCCTCTTCCCAGCGATGGTAGTGATCACAGGCGATATCGCCCGTATCGCCCCCATGCACACGACCTGGCATGTGCGAAAAGGCGTCCCAGATCGAGGGGCCGCGCCCATCCTCGCGGGCAGCACCTTCGATCTGATAGGCCGCCCCGGCAACGCCCCAGATGAAATCTTGCGGAAACCGGTCGGCCAGGTCTTGAATGGACATTGCTGCCTCTGTGCATTTGGACTTTCTTCTGCTGTGTAAGGCGGATCAGAGCACCACAACAAGAGCGCCCAAAGGCAACGGTGCTGCCTGGGCTTGACCATGCCGACCGGACAATTTGGACATCAGGCCGCGAGGGGATCGACCTCTGCCTCCGGCAACCAGATCTTGAACACCGCGCCTCCTCCGGGGTGGTTTTCGGCAATAATCAAACCGCCAACCCGTTGAACCAGAGCCTGCGAGATCGACAAACCTAAACCCGTGCCCTCGGCTTGTTTGGTGGTAAAGAAGGGATCAAAGACTGACGCCAGTACATCCTCACGGATCCCTGGCCCGTGATCACGAACGCTAAGAACCACGCCTCGTTGTCCCTGCCGTTCCCCCGGACCCAGTGAAAGTTCAATGAGGCCGTCTCCCTCCATCGCCTGCGCGGCGTTCACAACCAGATTGACGATGACCTGCTGCATCTCCCCCACATCCGCCCGGATAAGGGACACATCCGCCAGATCCTTGACGACTTCAACCCGACCCTTCTTCAGAACATGATCGACAAGGACGAGACAATCCTCAACAACCGGCAAAAGCGCGATCGTCTCGTCGTAGCCGGAAAACTCAACCGGCCGAGCGAACTTGAGAAGCTTGCCCACAATGGACTGTATGCGCGTCACCTGTTGGTCGATCAGTGTGAGCTCGGTTCGGATTCCATCGGTCTCTTGCTGCAAGGTTTCGCGAATGACATCGACATTGCCCTGAATAACGGCGACCGGGTTGTTGATTTCATGCGCGACGCCTGCGGTGATCTCACCGATTGAGGCCAGCTTTTCGCTCATGACCAGTTGGCGGTACGTTTCCTCAAGCTTGTCATGCGCTTGGCGCAGTTCGGCCCTACGTTGATCGACACGCTGGTTCAACTCATCCGCCCAGGATCGCAACCGCTGGTCGCGTTCCTGCACCTGGTCGAGAAGACTGTCGAGGTGATCGGCGACCTGCCCGATCTCGTCACGTGGTCCTTCATGGCGATTGCGGGCCGACAGATTACCCCGCCCGACCGTGCGCATCGTCTGCGTCATTCTTTCAAGCGGTGAGAAAACGCTGCGCGCGACCCATAAGAAGACCGGAACGGACAAGATCATGACAAATGCGAAAGCGCCGATCATCCACAAAACCGCCTCGCGCTTGGCAACCGTGAACGGCGCTTCAAGAAAGCCGACATAGAGCATGCCGACCCGGCTTCCAAAGCTGTCGGACAGGGGCAAATAGCCCGAGATGTACCAATCATTCACAACAAAGGCCCGGTCAAGCCACGTGCGCCCTTCATCAAGAACCGCACCGCGCACCACAGCCGACACACGCGTGCCGAGCGCACGCACATCTTCAAAGAGACGCACATTCGTAGATACGCGGACATCGTCCAGAAAGAGGGTCGCCGTGCCCTGCAATTCGCCACCCGTTACAGCGTTGAGGTAGACGAGCGCATTGATCGTATCTATGAAATCGAGGTTGCGATTCAGCAGCACACCACCGACCAGCACACCCTTGTGGCCTGCCATGCGGACGGGGCTCGCTGCATGCACGACCATACCGCGGTCCTCAATGGTCCGGTCAGTTGGTACGGCGGCTTCCGTCTCGATCAAGTCGATTCGCGCGCGGTCTTCCAACCCTGCGCCAATGGACGACAATTTGGCTGCGTCGAAAATGTCGATTTCGCTTGCCGGCGTGCCTGATAGACCCGCGGCAATTACCGGCCAGTTCTCTGCTATCTCTTTCGCCTGCCCTTCAGGGAGATAGTAGAGGAAATCAAGCGCAAGCGCGTCTCGCTTGGTTGCAAAAAATGCGGCCTGTTGCGCCTCGTCCCGATCCAACACATCTGCGAAAGCCCCAGATTCCGCGACACCGCTGAGATCGTCGCTGGTCCCGGCGAGAATGCGGGACAGGTATTGTTGGGCGATCCGCAAATCGCTTTCAACCTTGGCGATCAGGAGCGCATCATAGTCGGAGGTCCAGCGAGTCATGCCCACCACCAGAAGAAACGGCAGCAACAGCATGAACGGCGCAAGTGCGAGAATAAGAAGGCGCGAACGGACCGAGGTCACAGACGGTCATATCCCTTGTCTGTTTTTCAGGTCAGGGTAATCGGCAAGCGCGTCCAGCGCAAACACAGCATTACTTGGTGAAAAGGTCAGGTATTACACCGGTGCAAGGTCAAACTGACTGCCTTGAAGGAGGTGACCGGAGGCGTTTGGGTCAGTCTATCCCATTTGACCGGATAGAGTGGATTTCAAGGTGGCGTCCCAGCCGGAAACCTGCAAATCCTCGTGCAAAAGATCCGGGAGGGGCGACACATGGTCGAACTCTGGGACGGTTTGGCACAGGCCTTCTGGCTGGTCGTCACCGCCGATTCAGAGCTGGTCGAAATTGCGCTGCGGTCGCTGCAAGTCACGCTGACCGCTCTCTTGGTCGCGTGTCTGATCGCGATGCCTTTGGCAGCCCTTCTGGCAGTCAGCCGCTTTCGCCTGCGACGGGTGGTAATTGCGACGCTGAACGCCCTGATGGGGCTTCCGCCCGTCGTGGTCGGGCTGATAGTGTATGTGATCCTGTCCCGCTCGGGCCCTTTGGGTGTGCTTGCTCTGCTCTTCACGCCGACGGCCATGATCATCGCGCAGGTGATCATCGTCGTGCCGTTGATCGCCAGCATCGCGCACCAATCGCTGCGGGATCTTTGGCAAGAGTATCACGATCTTCTGATCTCGATGAATGTGACGCAAACCCAGAAGATGCAGACACTGCTTTGGGACGCGCGGCGCGCACTTCTCACGGCGACGCTGGCCGGTTTTGGCCGCGCGATCGGTGAGGTCGGCGCGATCATGATCGTGGGTGGCAACATCGACAATGCAACGCGCGTTCTGACAACCGCAATCGCGCTTGAGACCGGCAAGGGCGAGTTTGCGCTGGCCCTCGCCCTTGGCTTTGTTCTGATCGCGCTGACACTGCTGGTAAACCTTTGCATTCACTGGCTTGGGAAGACGGAGCGCGAGGGCCGGTGGTGAGCACGCTTTTCCCACTGCAGATCCATGAGGCCGTCACCCGAAGGCACGGCAAGACACTGGTAGGACCCGTCTCCATGACTCTTGATGGTCGGGGGGTTTGCGTCATTATCGGGCCGAACGGGTCAGGCAAGACCTCATTCCTGCGACTGTTGCATGGAACAGCCCGATTGCATTCGGGCAGCATTTTGTGGTCTTGCAGCACCGAGGAGGCGCGACGACGTCAATCCTTTGTCTTCCAGCATCCCGTGATGCTGCGCCGGTCGGTTCTTGAGAACCTGCTTTACCCGATGCTCATACGTGGTTTTCGGGGCAAAGCGGCCCAAGCGCAGGCCGAAGCCTGGGCCGAACGCACAGGTCTGCAGGATACATTGCAACGTCCGGCATCCGTGCTGTCAGGGGGAGAACAACAGAAGCTGGCCATTGCTCGGGCCCTCGTCACAAAACCCGATGTCGTCTTTCTGGATGAACCCTGCGCATCGCTGGACGGACGCGCCACGCGGGAAATCGAGACCATCCTGACCGAGATCAAGGCGCAAGGCACAGGCCTTGTCCTATCGACGCATGACATGGGGCAGGCGCGGCGCTTGGCCGAGACAGCCGTGTTTCTATTGCGCGGGCGGGTTCACGAAACCGGCAATGCCGCCGCCTTTTTCAACCGCCCGAAGACCAAGGCTGCGCAGGCCTTTTTGAACGGAGATATCGTCGAATGAAGCGCGTAACGATGTTGACTGTGATCGGGCTCATATGGGCGACCGGATCGCTTGCGTCGGACGTTATGCGCATGGCCGTCACAACATCATTTCACAATTCCGGTCTTGCGGAGGTGCTATTGCCCGAGCTTCGCAAGGATCTTGATCTTGAGGTGCAGCTTTTGGTCGTCGGGACAGGTCAGGCGCTGAAACTTGGAGAGGCGGGCGATGTCGACGCGATCCTCGTGCACTCCAAAACTGCCGAGGAAGCCTTTGTCGAAAGCGGCTACGGCACCCATCGACGCCAGATTATGTACAATGACTTCGTTTTCATCGGCCCATCGACAGACCCCGCAGGGCTGTCCGATATGGAAACCGCCGTGCAGAGTCTGCAAAACATAGCTGAGGCAGAAGCCACTTTTGTCAGCCGGGGCGATGACAGCGGCACGCATAAAAAAGAGCTTAGCCTTTGGGAGGATGCCAACCTTGATCCCGGCAGTTTTGATCGCTGGTACAATGCCGTTGGCGCGGGCATGGGGGCGGCGCTAAACACGGCATCTGCAATGGATGCCTACATCCTTTCGGATCGGGCAAGCTGGCTGAATTTTGGGAATAAAGGGGATCTGGCACTGCTGTTTTCCGGCGATCCGGTGCTTTTCAATCAGTATGCATTCTTACCCGTAAACCCCGCCCGGCACGATCACGTCAAAGCGGATCTGACCGATAAGCTGGAAGACTGGCTGACCTCAGATCGGGCTAAAGAGTTGATCGACAGCCACACGATCGACGGTGAAACGCTGTTCGTTTTTAATGCACAGCCCGCGGACTAATCCTCGTCCAGCGTGCCATGGATCGCGAATTGATCGAGACCCGCATTTCGTGGTGCAATCACACGATAAGCTTCCCGTACCCCGGATTGCGTAAGCTCTCTGGCCACGGTCAGCAGCGTATTCGGATCATGATCCTCGCAAAGCTCGGCCATTTGGTTCAGTTCTTCCTCGGCAACAGGCAGTGCTGCCTCTTGCGAAGGAGCGCCATAGTAGGTGACAAAATGGTCGGCAAGTAGGCGCGTCAAAGTCTCGACCTCTGATGCCTCGATATGGGTCACAGCCACGAATGTCACCCGGCCCGACGTTTCCAGCCCGAACCATCCGTTTGCAAAAGCCTGCCGGGCCTTGCCGGTCAGCTCACCTTCGGCCCAGTTGGAAAACTCGAACCCGCCCGAAATGCACCACTCACCGGTCCGCGCTGGATTTGCAAAAACACGTTGGTCGCTTTCATCAAAATGAATGGCCCGCGTAAGCTTCATGCGCCCTCCTCCAGAAGTGTGGTAAGAGGGATCAGGTGGGTGTCACCGCTTTTGTCCCGCAAGAGCATCCCGAAGGTTTCGTCTACCCCCAGATACTTGCCATGCAGGGCGCCCTGTTCGACGGTGTCGCCGACGCCATGGGCAAGCCCGCGCCATTCGGCGTGCAATGGTCTGGCGCCGTCATCCTCCCAGCGGGTGATCCAGTTAAGCGTATGGCGCGCCCAAGCCTCCAGCAGTTGATCTGGTTTTACGTCCGCACAACCCTCTGCATAAAGGGCGGTCTGATCAGGCATATGGCCCATATCCTCGCTGGGCGGGACCAGAGGCAATGTGAAACCAACGACAAGCCAATCAGGCACAGCTTTTGGATCGTCCGACGACGAAATCGCCCGAAAGGCACCGCACCGGGCCCCGTTGATCCGGATCGCCCCGTCCCATCCGAAATGCACTGCAACTTCAGGCGGAGCGATCGCGCCAAGAGCATTCTGAAACCCTACGGCGCAAAGCGGCATCATCGTCATAGCCTCGGAAAGAGGCACTTCCGGTGCAAAGACCATTGCCGCCTCGACATGATCCGCAGCCAGTCTGTGCGCGACTAGCCCAGCATCACATCCAAGTGCTGCGCGGCGCGCGGCATGGCCAAGCGCGTCGCCGGGCGCCGCTTCGCCCCACATCAGTGGCGGTAAGGTGAGCGAAGCGGTTTCGGTCATGCGGCACCCTTATCGACCAACGTCTCTGCCACAGTCTGAAAAGCTGCAGCCTGCTGACCATCGGGTTGGCTAACCACGATGGGCGCGCCCCCGTCGGCGGCCAGGCGGATCTGGAGGTCAAGCGGCAGTTCTGCCAGCAGTGGCACATTTAGCTTCGCCGCCTCCGCCGCGACGCCACCATGGCCAAAGACATGTTCCTCGTGCCCGCATGCCGAGCAGATATGCGTGCTCATATTCTCAATCATGCCAAGGATAGGGACATTGAGCTGCTGGAACATGTCGATCCCTTTGCGCGCGTCCAGCAAGGCAACATCCTGCGGGGTAGAAACGACAATCGCCCCGTCAACATGCGCCTTTTGCGCCAGCGTCATCTGCACATCCCCCGTCCCCGGCGGTAGATCGACAAGCAGAACATCCAAAGCCCCCCACTGAACCTGCATCATCATCTGCTGAAGCGCGCCCATCAGCATGGGTCCGCGCCAGACAACGGCCTGATCATCGTTCGTCATCAGCCCGATGGACATCATCGTCACCCCGTGATTGCGCATGGGCAGGATGATTTTACCGTCCGGGCTGGCAGGCCGTCCAGAGATGCCCATCATGCGCGGTTGCGAGGGGCCGTAGACATCCGCATCCAAAAGCCCCACACGTCGTCCCTGCTGGGCCAAGGCGCAAGCGAGATTGGCCGAAACCGTCGATTTCCCGACGCCCCCCTTGCCCGACGCGATCGCGACGATGCGATCCACGCCAGGGATCTTCTCCGGGCCTTTTGGGGCCGCTGGCTTTGAAGGACGGAGATCGGGCGGCGCCTTCTCGGTGTGCCCCGTCAGCACGATGGACACAGAGGTCACGCCGTCAGTTGCATTTACGGCATTCTCAGCATTTATCTTCACGGCCTCATATGCCGAGGCCTGGCTTGCTGCGATTTCCATCACAAAGCGCACAGCCCCCGCATCGTCCACGTTCAACGCCCGGACGACTCCGCTGGCCATGATGTCAGTTCCCGCGACAGGATCGGCAACTTCTTTCAGCGCCGCCAGCACGGCATCACGGGTTGCGGCCACGTATCAGTCCCGCCCTTTGATGGTGCCGGTGACCTCGTGCGTCATGTCCAGTTCTTCGATCGTGACAACTGCGTTGATCGCATAGGTCTTTCCAGCGGTATCGCCATCCCGCATCGCATCTTCGATTGCCTGCTGCGAGGTCACGCCGACCTGCTTCAGGAACTTTCGCATCGACATATTGAAATCATCGCTCATGGGGTTTCCTTGTCTTTATTGACCCGTCTCGCTCTGGGAGCCTAGGCTTGGGTCATGGGTTTCCTTAAACGCATCTTGTTGCTGGCACTGCTGAGCGCACCGCAAATCGGCTTTGCCGATGACCGGCTGGTTCAGATTTTTGTGCCAACATCTTTGATTGAGACTGGATTGATGCGCCATCTCCTGCCGCGCTTCTCTCTTAAGACGCAAGTCCGAGTTGAGATGATTTCGGATCCGGCCAAAGCTGACCTTGTCTTTGGCAACAACGGCCGTACGGTCTTTGAAGGCGCGGGCCAGGTTTGGAAGATCGACAGGCGCAGCCCCGATAACAAAAGTGCGATCAAGTTCTACGATTGGCTGACGTCGGATATTGGACAGCGCACGGTCGTTTCTTTCGCCCCAGATGGCGCGGCGTTGTTCGGTCTGCCAGGTGCGACGAGTGAGGTAAGAACGACGGTTGAATTCGATGGCGACGCGGCTGTGGGCCATGATGTTGCACTTAAAAAATGCACTAGGTGCCATGCGGTCGACGATAAGACGCATTGGTCCTCGATCGGGTCGACGCCCAGTTTCGGCGTGCTGCGATCGCTGACCGATTGGAAAGAAAGATTCAGCATGTTCTACGTTTTGAAGCCCCATGCGACCTTCACCCAGATCGCAGAGGTCACGCAGCCCTTCCCGGACAATCTGCCACCCCCCATCGCACCGATTGAACTGACTTTCAACGAAGTCGAAGCCGTTGTCGCCTATGTCGCGATGATGCCTGCCGCAGATCTTGGGAAGCCGCTTGAACATCAGTGATCCTTGCGGTCGCTGAAGTAGTCGTCGGTCGTCCGAGGACGCGGGCGGTCCTTTGAGGCAAAGGGATTGCTGTCGGAATGAAACTGCGCGTTGACCCGGCAATCATCGCACATCTGGATCATGCGCAACTTGGCGGGATCCGAAAACATGGAATGTCCGGTCAGCTTTTCGGTGATCCGGTCAATCGCCGATTTTGAACCGAAAAGCGCACCGCACTCCACGCAGGGAAAAGGTTCTTCTTCGTTCAGGACTTCCTGATTTAAGGCAGCGTTCGTCAGGTTGAGGCGCGGCGCGTAAGTGATCGCATCTTCCGGGCACACATTGGCGCAGAGGCCGCATTGCAGGCAGGCATCTTCTTGAAAGCGCAATTGCGGTTTGTCGGGATTGTCGCCCAATGCGCCCGAAGGACAAAGCGACACGCAGGAAAGGCACAAGGTGCACGCATCCGTATCCACCAAGACAGAGCCGTATGGCGCATCGCCGGGCAGGGCGAGATGGTCTTGATCGGGATGCAAGGCCTTGGCGGCCTGACGGGTGATCTGGCGCCGCGTGCCCATCGGACGTACCGGATTGGCAACAGGTGCAAGGGCTTGCTGATCATAGAGCTTATCACTCATGACCTCTGGATCAGATGTCTCAAGAAACGATATGCGATCGTTGCCCGCGATGGCGATTGCCAAAGCAATTTGGGCTGTCATGGCATTCACATCGGCGCCAGGGCCGGGCATAACGGTGACGTGCGCGAACCCAGCGGCCAGGGCGGCGACCATCTCCGCATGTCCAAAGGCGCCGATCGCAAACATCTCCAGCGGAACCACGTCAAGTGGCAAACCACGTCCATGACGTGCAGCCAGACGGATCATCTCGGCCCCATGGCTGTCGTGGACAAGAAGTTTCGGAGCGATCCCGCCAGCGTGCAGAAATGCCTGCGCAAGGGTTTGCGCGCGCCTTATTGTCAGATCGATCGGTGGCGCATCATATGAGATCGCGCCAGAAGGGCAAACCGACGAACACGCCCCGCAGCCGGCGCATATCATTGGGTCCACCGTGACATGATCGCCTGCAGTTTTGATCGCACCGGTCGGACACAGATCAAGACAGCGCGTGCAGCCGGTCTGCTCGGCCCGGGAATGCGCACAAAGCAGCGGCTCTGTGTGGACATAGAGCGGTTTTTCAAACGTACCCAGCAGGTGCGACGCGGCCAGCACAGCGGCCGCAACCCCTCGTGTATGCGCTGGATCCGCCCGCAGATACCCCTCGCGCTTTTCATGGGCGGGGAACAACGGCGTGTCGCCCCGCAGATCAAGTATAATGTCGCAGTCAGATTGGCCGCCGTCTTGCGGTTGGGTTAAGGCCAACGGCCCTCGGCCCGCCGGGTCGATCTGTTGCAGCGCATCGATCGTGACACGGAATTGTCCGAGTGCTCCGCTCACGCGACGCAAGCGTCCGACCACCAGATCAAAACCGCGCGTTTCGGGAATATCATCGATAGAGGCGACCAGGACCGTAACACTTAGATGGTCTTGCAACTGTGCTGCTGCATACAACGCGACCTCCGCCGGACCCAGGATCAAACAAAGGCCTTCGGACACGACGTCGAGCGTCTTCGCCGGACGCGCGGGCAAAACAGCCTCTGCCACCAACGCGGACATTTTGGGTAGATTTGAGCCCTGATCATGGGTCCATCCAGCCCGATCTCTTAAGTCGAGGAAGGTCGGAGCGGCAACATCCAGTTCATCGGCAAGAGCATCGAAAGTGCGGGTTTCTTGAGTACAGCAAATCACGGCGTCTTTCAGGGTCAAGCCCTCAGCCGCCTTCTCGATCTGGTGGGTGCACAAGGCAGAACACGGGGGAGAGACATCCAATCCTGTCGCTTTGGACAGCGCATCGGAATCAATGACCTGCGTTCCCGAACATGTACATGTTATCAAGGTTTTAGCCATTGATCTCCCCTGTCCCGAAGGCTCTGATTTCGGGTCGTTTTTCTGATTTTCAGGCAAAAAGTAGTCACACTTTTGCAGCTTCCACAACGAATTTTCTGAAGACCATCGGCATATGGAAGGGGCTGATTCGGTTGAAATCTCGCTGGGTGATTCGGATTTGGGAACGCCACATAAAACCCGACAAAAGAAGTCAAATTAGACAATTCGTCTCTTAAGGCAATGCGGCCTGATCCACATTGTCCAAATTGTCCAAATTGTCTGAAAGTTGAGCGACAGGGCCAGAAAAGAGTTTTTCAGGGCCGCTCTCCATACAATGGTATACGACGAGGGAGGAGAAATCGGATGATCCGAAACCCAAAGTCGTATCGGACTTGTCCTATAGGCATCGTGCTGCAGCGCGCACCCGGAGTTACCAAGTGGCGTCGCTGGACATGGAAAGCGACATCAGTCCTGCCTGGTGCCCCCCCAGCCAATTGGAGGGAGATCCGTACTGAAGGCGACATCACCGAGTATCACGCGGCAACGCTGACGCTCGAACTGCATGGGGCGGAAACGGAGGCGTATGCACATGGCTTGTTGGCAACGCAACCCAGCATCTATGTCGTGATGCGCGAAGCGGTCGGGGAAAGACCATTTGATTTCTTGCTGGTGACGGCATCGCCTTATGAGGCACAGGACTACACCGACAGCGGCGAAGAGGTTGTTGAGAAAGTGCCAATGCCACCAATGCTGCGCGCTTTGGTCGAAGATTTCATCGCCGAATTCCACCAGGAAGAGGCGTTTGTGAAGCGAAAGCGGGACAAGAAACGGGTTGATCTTGTTCAGGACGGTGTGGGCGACCCGCGCATTGGGAAAGCTGCAGATATCTACGCTTCTCCCGCTCAGATACGGAGCCGCATGCAATGAATAAGGCAGATTTCTGGTCACGGCGCAGGCAAGCCGTTGCCGAAGAGGAGAAAGCCGAAGAGGTTGCAATTGCCGCCAACGCCGCAGCGCAGATCGAGGCGGAACTGGCAGAGCGCGAAGATACTGACATTCTGCAGGAATTTGATCTGCCAGAGCCAGAAACGATCGAAAGCTCCGAACAAGTTCGAGCGTTTCTGAACGCCACCCTGCCACAACGCCTAAAGAACCGTGCCCTGCGACGCCTTTGGCGTTTGAACCCGACACTGGCCAATTTGGACGGGCTGATCGACTACGGAGAGGACTATACCGACGCCGCGACTGTCATAGAAAACATGCAGACGGCCTATGAGGTTGGAAAGGGTATGCTCGCCCATGTCGAAGAATTGGCGCGGCAAGCAGAAGAGAAGTTGGCAGCTGAGACGTCCGATGACGCTTACACCGAAGACTTTGCGGCCATCGAAACCGCGTCGTCGGTGATTGCAGAAGAAGTTGCTGAACGAGGAACCCCGGTGGTGCAGCCTGTATGCCCGCCTGACCAACAAGATGAAGAACTGATGCCGACGCGCAGGCGCATGATGTTCACGTTCGAAACAACCGCAGCTTGACCGAGGAAAAAATGACGGCAGCCGAAGCTATCCAGATCGTCGAAGAGGACCGACAGCGCGCCGATCTCTATAATTTCTTGGGGTTGCTCCTGTCGCGCCCGCCGGACGATATGCTATTGGCTCAGGTGGCTGGGCTGGCCGGCGATGAAAGTGAACTGGGGCAAGCGGTGTCGACGCTTGCCCGGGTCGCGAAACTGTCTCAGGCCAAGAGTGTCGAAAGCGAGTTCAACGCGCTTTTTATCGGGCTGGGTCGGGGAGAGCTTCTGCCCTACGCGAGCTACTATCTGACCGGTTTTCTCAATGAAAAACCATTGGCCCTTTTGCGTCAGGACATGACGGCCCAGGGCCTTGCGCGGGCCGACAACGTGTTTGAACCCGAAGACAATATCGCCAGCCTGATGGAGATGATGGGCGCGATGATCGTTGGCCGGTTTGGACCCCCCGCCGATCTGTCCCGTCAAAAGACGTTCTTCAAGAAGCACATAGCGCCTTGGGCCGCGCATTTCTTTGCCGATCTTGAGGGCGCAAAAAGATCCCTGTTCTACACGCCCGTCGGTACCGTAGGGCGCTCTTTCATCGAAGTCGAAACCGAAGGATTTCGGCTGGCGCAGAACACATGATCAACAGCCCCGCCCGTGAGGGCGGCGTCACCGGCAGAGCGATCTGCCAAAATCCGGCGGTCACCGCCAACACGAAACAGAGGAGGGTCCTCAAATGACCAAGAAAACCGAGGCTGGCCTGGATACCGGTCGCCGCGATTTTCTGAAAATGGCCGGAACATCGGCACCGCTGGCTGCTGTTGCAGTGGCCACGGGTGCCACGACCGCCGAAGCGGCCGAGCCTGATCTGTCCCGCGAAACGATGCAGGACACGGCGCATACGCGCGCATTCTATGAGACTGCGCGCTTCTAGCGTTTGAAAATCTCTCCGCCCGGACGGGTTCCGGACGTGGTTTCAATGCATTTGGCGACTGGTTGCGATTGGCCCGACTGTCAGATGCACATCAAAGTGCCAAGCGAGCTAGGCGAAAGGCCAAGCAAGCAAGCAAGGAAGCAAACATGCTCAGGAAAAAGACCAACGGGGTTGCGAGACGCCCCCAACGGACTTCGATCCTTTCCGAGGTCGGGAACACCTCGGTTGACCGTCGCGCATTCCTGCGCGGTTCGGGGCTGATGATCGGGGGCCTGTCGGCGATTGCCGCGACGGGCGGCACCGTTCAACAGACCAGCGCAGCAACCGCTGCAACGGGCGCTGTCGTACTAAAGAAATCTGTGTGCACACATTGTTCTGTCGGCTGCACGGTCGTCGCTGAGGTATCGGATGGCGTCTGGGTCGGTCAGGAACCCGGCTGGGACAGCCCGTTCAACCTGGGCGCCCATTGTGCAAAAGGCGCATCCGTACGCGAACACGCCCATGGTGAGCGTAGGCTCAAATACCCGATGAAAAAGGAAGGTGGTGAGTGGAAGCGCATCAGCTGGGAACAGGCCATCGACGAGATCGGCGGCGGCATGATGAAGATCCGCGACGAAAGTGGCCCGGATAGCGTCTATTGGCTGGGATCGGCCAAGCACAACAACGAACAGGCCTATCTCTTCCGTAAGTTCGCGGCCTACTGGGGCACGAACAACGTGGATCATCAGGCACGGATCTGTCATTCGACCACCGTTGCGGGCGTAGCGAATACATGGGGCTATGGCGCCATGACCAACAGCTACAACGACATCCATAACTCCAAGGCGATCTTCATCATCGGGGGCAACCCGGCTGAGGCGCATCCTGTTTCGCTCCTGCATCTGCTGCGCGCCAAAGAACAGAACAATGCGCCAGTAATCGTGTGTGACCCACGCTTTACACGCACGGCAGCCCATGCGGACGAGTATGTTCGTTTCCGTCCAGGGACGGATGTCGCACTGGTCTGGGGTATCCTGTGGCACATCCTAGAAAACGGATGGGAAGACAAAGAATTCATTCGTACGCGTGTCTGGGGGATGGATCAGATCCGCGAAGAAGTTGCCAAATGGACGCCCGAAGAGGTCGAACGTGTGACCGGGACGCCGGGATCGCAACTGAAACGCGTGGCCCGTACGATGGCCAATAACCGTCCGGGCACCGTGATCTGGTGTATGGGTGGCACGCAGCACACAAACGGCAACAACAACACCCGTGCCTACTGTGTTCTGCAACTCGCGCTTGGCAACATGGGCACATCCGGTGGCGGCACAAACATCTTCCGCGGCCATGACAACGTTCAGGGTGCCACGGACCTTGGCGTTCTCAGCCACACTCTGCCCGGCTACTACGGCCTGTCAGCTGGTGCATGGGCACACTGGTCCCGCGTCTGGGGTGAAGATCTGGATTGGCTGAAGGGTCGGTTCACCTCGATCAAGGGATCAGATGGCAAAGACAAGCCGCTGATGAACGAACGCGGCATTCCGGTATCGCGTTGGATCGACGGGATCCTAGAAGACAAGGCCAACATGGACCAGAAGGACAATGTCCGGGCTATGGTGCTTTGGGGGCACGCGCCCAACTCCCAGACCCGTATGACCGAGATGAAGACGGCCATGGAAAAACTGGACATGCTGGTCGTGATCGATCCGTATCCGACGGTTTCCGCAGTTCTACATGACCGGACCGATGGCGTTTACCTGCTGCCGGCTGCGACGCAGTTCGAGACACGTGGCTCTGTCACAGCCTCGAACCGGTCGATCCAGTGGCGCGAGCAGGTGGTCGATCCTCTGTTCGAGTCAAAGCCCGATCATGAAATCATCGGCATGTTCGCGAAGAAATTCGGCTGGTCCGATCGCTTGTTCCGCAACATCGAGATGGAGAACGACGTCACGCCCAACATCGAAAGCGTCACGCGCGAATTCAATTCAGGCATGTGGACGGTCGGCTACACAGGTCAGTCCCCGGAACGGATCAAGCTGCACATGGCCAACCAGCACACGTTCGACAGAACGACGCTGCAAGCGGTGGGCGGTCCAGCAGATGGGGATTATTATGGTCTGCCTTGGCCTTGCTGGGGCACAGCCGAAATGAACCATCCCGGCACGCCAAACCTTTATGACATGTCGAAACCTGTGTCTGAAGGCGGTTTGACCTTCCGCGCCCGCTTTGGCGTGGAACGGGATGGCGACAACCTGTTGGCCGAAGGGGTCTATTCAGCAAGGTCTGAGATTCAGGACGGTTATCCTGAGTTCACGATGCAGATGCTGATGGATCTTGGTTGGGACGGGGATCTGACCAAAGAAGAGCGTGCGCAGATCGACGCGGTTGCTGGACCGGAGACGAACTGGAAAACCGACCTTTCGGGTGGGATCCAGCGAGTCGCGATCCAGCATGAATGTGCGCCATTCGGCAATGCCAAGGCTCGTGCGGTCGTCTGGACCTTCCCGGATCCTGTGCCGCTGCATCGCGAACCGCTTTATACCAACCGGCGGGATCTTGTTCCGGATTATCCGACATATGAGGACCGGCACGCTTACCGCCTGCCAACGCTCTATGCTTCGATCCAGAAGCAGGACTTCTCGAACGATTATCCGATCATCCTCACATCCGGCCGTTTGGTTGAATATGAAGGCGGCGGGGACGAGACACGTTCAAACCCGTGGCTGGCCGAGCTTCAACAGGATATGTTCGTCGAGATGCATCCCAGGGACGCCAACAATCTGGGTGTCCGCGATGGCGCCCAAGTCTGGGTCGAAGGACCCGAAGGCGGCAAGGTCAAGGTCATGGCGATGGTGACCGAGCGGGTGGGCGAAGGCGTGGCCTTCATGCCCTTCCACTTTGGCGGTCACTTCCAGGGTGAAGACCAAAGATCGAAGTATCCCGAAGGCGCCGATCCCTATGTGCTGGGCGAAAGCACCAATACGGCACAGACCTACGGCTACGACTCAGTCACGCAGATGCAAGAGACCAAAGCGACTCTTTGCAAGATCACTGCAGCGTAAGGAGGAAAGAGAATGGCAAGAGCAAAGTTTCTTTGCGACGCCGAGCGCTGCATTGAATGCAACGCCTGTGTCACGGCCTGTAAGAACGAGCATGAGGTGCCCTGGGGAATCAACCGCCGCCGCGTGGTGACAATACAGGATGGCAAACCGGGCGAACGCTCGATTTCTGTGGCCTGCATGCACTGTTCGGACGCGCCTTGCATGGCGGTTTGCCCGGTCGACTGCTTCTATCAGAACGAGGAAGGCGTCGTCCTGCATTCCAAGGATCTATGCATAGGCTGTGGCTATTGCTTCTACGCGTGCCCCTTTGGCGCACCGCAATTCCCGCAGGCGGGCAACTTCGGATCCCGTGGCAAGATGGACAAATGCACCTTCTGCGCCGGTGGCCCGGAGGAAACGCATTCGACGGCCGAATTCGCCAAGTACGGGCGCAACCGGATCGCCGAAGGCAAGCTGCCCATCTGCGCCGAAATGTGTTCAACAAAGGCTCTGCTGGCCGGTGACGGCGATGTCGTGTCCGCCATCTATCGCGAACGTGTCGTCGCCCGTGGCTTCGGCTCGGGCGCGTGGGGCTGGGGCACAGCCTACGACCAGAAAGACGGCTGATCAGAGCTGTTGCCCGGCGCGCAGCCTGTGCGCCGGGTGCATCACCGCATGCCAGCCAGCCAAACAGCCACGCATGCGGTCCCATCCGGTTTTTCCCGACGCGGGCGTCGCACCGCGTTTCATATCGACAGATCGAGGACCCAAAATGCGCGCTCTTCTCTGCTTGCTTTTCTTCTGCCTCGCGCTGCCTTTGGCGGCCCAGGAAACCGACGCTCCCCCGCCAGACAGGTCGGCCACGGGCGGTGCTCAGACGCTTGAAGACATCATAGCCCGTCAGCGCGGCGAACAGATCGACGACACCTTCCGACGTGAAAATGTGGGCGATCCTGACAGTGCAGCGGGTATCGCGTCGCAATTGGGCACTTTGGGTGGTGCATCGGATCCTGACCTTTGGCGTGCGTTACGCTTCAACTCTGCCGATGTGAGCGTGTCGGCAGGTGGTGATGTCGCAAAGGTGCTGGTTCAAGATGGGGGCATGGGCTGGTATCAGTTCCGGCAGGGACCGCTTGCAACCTACGGCGGCTACCTTCTGCTGGGCACAATTGGCCTGCTGGTGCTGTTTTTCCTGTTGCGCGGACGGATACGCGTTGATCGCGAAAAGGTCGGCCGCACGGTGACCCGTTTTCAATTCGCCGAACGCATGGCGCATTGGGTTCTTGCTGGGTCCTTCATCCTTTTGGGATTCACCGGCCTCTTCGTCAAATACGGGCGGGACTACATCGCGCCGTATCTCGGCAAGGATTTCAACGCCGCGCTGCTACTCGCTTCAAAGTTTGTGCACAACAACGTCGCCTGGGCCTTCATGCTGGCACTTGTCGTGGTGTTCTTCATGTGGGTCTGGCACAATATTCCCAACCGCACCGATCTGACCTGGTTCGCGCAGGCCGGCGGGATTGTTGGATCGAAACACCCGCCCGCCAAGAAGTTCAATGCAGGTCAAAAGATCATCTTCTGGTCGGTGATCCTGCTGGGCGGATCAATCTCTATGTCCGGTTTGTCATTGCTCTTCCCATTTGAGATGCCGCTATTCGCCAAGACATTCGGAATTCTGAACAACCTGGGTGTTCCCGGTCTTCTTGGCCTGGCAGATCTTCCCACGGCCCTCGCCCCGCAAGAGGAAATGCAACTTGCCCAAGCCTGGCACGCCATTGTCAGCTTTGTTCTGATGGCCATCATCATCGCCCATATTTACATTGGCTCAATCGGGATGGAGGGTGCCTATGACGCGATGGGATCGGGTGAGGTGGATGAAGCTTGGGCGCATCAGCATCATTCGATCTGGCTAGAAGAAGTTAAGGCAAAGCAAAAGGAAGCGTCGACTGCTGCCACACCCGCTGAGTGATCCTTTGCGACCGCTGATCGCTATCCTGCTGAGCGTCTTCTTGGGCGACACAGCAGATGCGCAGGCGTTCATGACGTTGAAAGGGCATGGTGGTCCCATCATGGCACTTGCCGTTTCACCAGAGGGCAAGCTTGCCAGCGCAAGCTTCGACAATTCGATTGGGTTCTGGACAGGGCAAAAACCGACATGGCTTGACGGACACGAGGCTGCGGTGACTGCGCTGGCAATCGATGATCAAGGCGTGATCTATTCAGGCGGGGATGACTTTGCCTTGCGCATCTGGGGCAAAACCGCAAAAGAGCTTGGACGGCACAAGGGCAAGATCACCTCGATCGCGATATCACCCGGAACTATTGCCAGCGCGAGTTGGGACGGGTCCATTAGCCTTTGGACAGATGAGGGAGCGATGATCGAAGACCTGCCTTACCCCGGTGCCGGTGTGAATGCCGTGGCCTTTGGCGCCGACGGGAGATTCCTTTATGCAGCAACGTCCCAAGGTTTGCTTTGGCTCTACGATCTTGGAGAAGACACCCAACGGCCCTTGGCCAAACACGGCTTCGGAATCAATCGCCTGATCGTCGGTGACGGATGGGTCGCCTACGGTGCAGTTGACGGCGGCACCCGCGTGATTGAGGCAGGAACGGGTAACGGCATCGCGGATCTGACGCTCGACCGCCGCCCTATTCTGTCGATGGCCCACCATGCTGAAAGCGGGCAACTGGCTGTCGGCGACGGCCAAGGCTTCATCATGATGATCGATACCGAAACCTGGAAGATCACCCGCGATTTCCGCGCCGCGCGGCAAGGGCCGGTTTGGGCGCTGGCCTTTTCTAAAGATGGACGGACAATCTACGCGGGCGGGCTTGATGATGTGATCTATGCCTGGCCCGTGGCCCTTTTGGACCGCTATGAACCCTCAATCGGTGGCGCACGGTCCTTTCTTCGGGACGCCGGCAGCATGCCAAACGGCGAAAGGCAATTCATGCGGAAGTGCTCAATCTGCCATTCTCTAGAACCGGGACCATCCCGAAAAGCGGGGCCGACACTCCATGCTGTTTTTGGGCGAAGAGCCGGTGCCGTGGCCGACTATGTTTACTCAAAGACCTTGCAAGGCTCGAAAATCATCTGGGACGACGATACGATTGACGCGCTGTTCGACGAAGGACCAGATCACTACATTCCGGGTTCGAAAATGCCCATGCAGGTGATCGCAAAGGCCGCCGACAGGACCGATCTTATCACGTTTCTCAAACAGGCGACATCGCAGGAGCAGACAAAATGAAAGCCATCATTGCGGGCATTGCCGCCATCATCGTTGTCTCTGCTGCAGCCTGGTACGGGCTGAACCAGGCGGGGTTTTCCTCGCAAGAGCTGAACTCTGGCGACAACGTCCGGTTGGACTAAAAGGGCCGCCCCATGCAAGCCGCGTCATCCAAAACAACAGTCGAAACAACCGCTGGATTTGACAGCAAGCTGATGGGCGCATCCGTCCTTATTGTCGATGATGAACCCGGCATGCGCAATTTCCTGGCTAAGATCCTGACCCCGCGGGTCAAACGGTTGGTCGAGGCTGCCTCACCGGCCGAAGCCACCAAGAAGCTGGATGAGGCGCATTTTGATCTCGTTATCCTCGATAACATCATGCCGGGCACAACAGGTCTCAACTGGCTGACCGAACAAAGGCGCCGGGGCTTTTTTGCCGAGGTCATCATGATCACCGCCTATGCGGATCTTGAGACTGCGATTGCAGCTTTGCGGGTTGGCGTCAGCGACTTTGTCCTGAAACCATTTCGCGCCAATCAAATCCTCAGCGCCGTCGACCGCGCGCTCGACCGGAAATTCCTGCGGCGCGACAACACCTTGCTTCGGCGTGAATTAGGCGACGAGGCTGTGCGGGGCCCTCTCCTGGGCCATTCAGAAGCGCTCGAAGAGGTGCGCGAGATGCTGGTCAAACTCGCCCCCTTGTCAACATCAGTGCTTTTCACCGGTTTCAGCGGAACGGGCAAAGAATTAGCGGCACGGCACCTTCATGCCCTTTCCGACCGGGCGGAGATGCCCTTTGTTGCCGTCAATTGCGCCGCACTTGATCCCGACCAGATCCCGACCGAGCTTTTTGGAGCGGTTGTTGATGGCAAGCCACTCAAGCAAGGGCTTCTGCTTTTGGCGGATGGCGGTACGCTCTTCCTCGATGAAGTGGGGCACATGTCCGAAGCCCTTCAAGCCGCACTTCTGCGCGTTCTGGAAGACAAACGCGTGCGGGCCGCTGGGGGGGAACGTGAAATCCCGCTTAATCTACGGTTTCTCTTTGCCACCAATGCGGATCTGGAGGCGGCTGTGTCGGACGGTCGTATGCGCAAGGATCTGTATCATCGCATGAACGTGGTGAATCTACACATGCCGTCTCTCTCCGACCGATCCGAGGACATCGTCGAACTGGCATCGCATTTCATGGCGAAGCTGTCCCGCGAATTGGCGATGCCGCCGCTTGATCTGAACGAAGATACACTTCTGAAGCTGCGGCGGTATGACTGGCCCGGAAACGTGCGTGAGTTGCGCAACCTGATTGAAAGATCGCTCATCCTAGGTGCTTTTCCCGAAGAATTCGTAGGAAACGGCCAAGTCACCGGAGACAAGGCCGTCGAAAACCTCGATCTCGTTGCGCAACGGCACATCCTGCACATTCTGGATATCTGTGGCGGCAATCGTGCCGAAGCGGCCCGGCGGCTGGGCGTTTCGCGCAAGACAATCGACCGAAAGCTGTCAAGTTGGGCAGATATAGGTCAGGGATCGGATGCGCTCTGAGGCCATGGCGCGGCAGCAATTGTTTCGGAGACTCTTCTCACTGAGTATGGTTTGAGATTGGGCACAATACGGGATTCAGGGATATGACACAGGCCCTTGGAAAGGTTCTTACTTCCATCGATGAGGCGAACGGGGTCGACCCATCGCTTGAGCAAGACGAAAGCGGGCATATGGTCCCGGCGGCATTGCTTTATGGCCAGCGCATGTCATCCGAATTGCAGCGGGTCTTTGGCGATGCGGCGTCGGATGTGCTCAAGATCGCTGCGCGAGGCCAGCACATTGAACGCTGGAAAGTAAAACGCGACAGTTATCCCGAAGGCCGCGCGGGATATCTCACGTGGCGCCGTGACCAGGGTCGGACACATGGCGAACGGCTGGCCGGATTGATGGAAGAGCAAGGCTACGACGTAGCGGATTGCGAACGCGTCGGTGTTTTGCTGCGCAAGGAAGGCATAAAACGCGACGCAGAAGTACAGATGCTTGAGGACGTCATCTGCTTTGTATTCCTGAAATGGTATTTCGACGACTTCGCCGCGAAGCATCCAGAAGCCAAGGTGCTTGATATCGTGTCCAAAACGGCCCGCAAAATGTCTAGCGATGCACGCGCGCGGGTGATCTCGGAATTCGATCTGCCCGATATCTTTGCGAAAGCCGTTCAGAGCGCGGCCTGAGACCCGCTAATGCCTTAGGACGATGTGCTTCGGTTCCGGCATTCCGCCCTTGCGCTGTTCAAACGCCGATTTGCACCGTCGACGCGGATAGACGTTGACCTCACCCGCCCCGCTTCGGATGCGGTGCCCGACGGGGAAATGGCAAATGTGTATGTCCGCTGGCCACGTTGGTAGTCACCGACCACGTAGATGCGGGTCTCTGGTGACAAACGCAGGATCCGTTGGGCATATTCTCCTATAGAGCACCAATAGTCAGCCGGACCAAAGCTTGGTACACCGCTGACCGTGTAGCGGTCTGCACCGGATTGGGAAACGGTCAGTCCTTTCGAGGATCTGAACGTATCTGCGGCAGCAGGCAAAGCCAGACAAACAGCCAAAACAATAGGATAAATGCGCATTCGGTTTCCTTTCCACCTGGCGACCTTGGACATCTAAGGCCGCCCGCAGGGCAGTTCCAGCCGATGGCCTTCTGTGCCGGTCAAAAGGTCGAGAGATCCGCGTGAACGCCCACCTCAGCCTTGGGCCGTCGCGAAAGCAGGTTCTGTCAGAATGCGCAAGATCGTATCGACATGTCCGTCTTTGAGCGATTGGACGGGGTATCTCTCATCAATGTCATCAAAGGTGGCAAACATCTCACGAGACAGCGAAAGCGTCACGATGGGGCCAAAGATCAGATGCAGAAGCACGTCAATGTCCTGAGGCAAAAACGCTCCGTTCTCCACACCGGCCAGAATGATCTTTTCGACCATGTCGCGCTGAAGTTCGATGTAGTTGTTGTGAAAACTGCGCGCGACATTCGGCATCGAACGGGACACTTCGGCGATGAGCGGAGACAAACGCCCGACCGGCGCCTCGATCGTCGAATGATAGAGGCAATCAAAGGTCGCGCGAACCTTGTCGGTGTCTTCCATCGCATCAGTCGCGTAAATCTGGGCGATCTCGTCCATCGCACCGGAATAGCCCTCGGTCACGCAGGCGATAAACAAATCCTCTTTGCCCGGAAAATGGTGATACAGGCTTGCCTTTCGGATACCGCAGGCTTGCGCCAAGTCTGACATCGACGTTCCGGCAAAGCCTTTTTCCAGGAACAGCGCCGTCGCCGTCTCAGTGATTTCTCCTCGCCGGGATGCCGCATTGGTTTTTTTTACATCAGCCATTGACGTCTTTTCCTTCCAGCCTAACCTCCCTACCGAACGGTCGGCTACCGGTTGGTAGGGCGCCCCTTACGTAGAAAGGTCCACGGATGATGCAAGGCTTCAAGGTTTCGCTACTTAGTCTTTTAATCTTTGGTTTCGCAGATGGGGTTCAGGCAGAACGGCCCGTGTCCCCAACATATGTCAAAACAATGGTCATATCAGCGGCGGATGAAAACATGTCGCGTCAGTTTTTTGGCCGGATCGCAGCACGCGAAACCGTTGATCTGTCCTTTGAACGGCCCGGATATCTGAGATGGCTGAATGCGCAAGAGGGCGTTCGAGTGGAGAAAGGTGAACTGCTCGCACATCTGGATCTGGGCCCGTTCGAAAGAGCGTTGACACGCGCCGAACTGGTTTTTGAACAGTCAGACCGTGATTTCAGGAGGGCAAAGGCGCTTGCACAATCAACGATAGGGTCAGAAGTACGGGCAAGGGATGCCGAAACAACGCGGGACGTGGCCAAGGTCACTTTGGACGATACAATCGAGGCACTGGAAGATGCCCGGATGACAGCGCCATTCTCGGGATTGATTGCCGCACGCATAGCCAGCCCGTTTTCAAATGTCACCGCCGGACAGCCGATTGTCCGTGTCCACGACCTGTCGGAGATCCGGGTGGAATTCGACCTGCCAGAGCGTGTCTTGAAGCAGATCGGCGATCCGTCCAAGGTCAGGTTCACAACGTCATTGCCAAGCATATCCGATCCGGTCGAACTCAGCTTTCGCGAGTTTCGCGCGGAGGCCAGCGACATAGGCCAAAGCTACACAATCTCGCTGTTGGTGCCACCTTCAGACACAACCCTGTTGATCCCCGGTGCGACGGTGACAATCCGGGCCGAACTTCTGGCGACGCCGAAGGGCGCCCAGGTGCCCACCTCGGCCATCTTCGTAGATGCCGATCGATACACCAAGGTTATGGAGGTCGTGCCTCAGCCCGACGGAAAGCTTGTTGTGTCGCCTCGTTACGTGAAGGTCATCTCTGAGACGGGATCCCACCTGTCAATTGATGGGCTGTCCGAAGGCGCTGAGATCGTCGAAGTCGGGGGGCATCTTCTGACCGATGGCCAACCAATCGAGCGCTTCACAGGTCTGCTCTTCGAAGAGGAATAAGCCGATGCAGATCGCGCGCCTTTCCATCAGATACCCGCTCTATACGTGGATCCTCATCCTCTTCTGCCTGTTTGGCGGCATCGGCGGATATCTTAGTGTCGGAAAGCTAGAAGACCCGGTTTTTACTTTGAAATCCGCACTGGTTATCACCGCATATCCAGGCGCCACCGCCGCCGAGGTGTCCAGTGAGGTCTCCGACGTTCTGGAGAGCGAGATCCAGAAAATGGGTGAGGTGAATGTCATCACTTCATCCAACACACCAGGCCTTTCGGTGATCGAGGTTGAAATCAAGGACACCTATGACGGCACCGAACTGCCGCAGGTCTGGGACGACATGCGCGACAGAATCGCAGATGCACTGCCAGACCTGCCGCCCGGTGCGCAACCGCCGCAAGTCAATGACAGTTTCGGCGACGTTTATGGCCTTTACTACGCAATCAGTGCGCCGGGATATTCGGATGACGATATCTGGGAAATCGCAACCTTTCTGCGCCGTGAATTGTTGTCGGTCAGAGGTGTTGCTGATGCAGAGGTCCTTGGCCTCCCGGAAGAGGCGATCTTTGTCGAACCGTCCAGCCAGGTCCTGAACGCCCTTGGCGTGTCACCCGAGGCCGTGTTGGGCGCTGTTGCCAATGCAGATGCGATCACCCCGACAGGTACGTCGGACAATGGCCGACAGGATCTTCGCGTCGATGCTCCTAAGGCGGACGACAGCGTCTCAAAAATCGGTGCTCTGACCTTTGGCGTCGGGGGAGAGATCATCAACCTATCGGATGTCGGCCAGGTCTATCGCGATCGGATCGATGCCCCCAGACAGATTGTAAGGCACAACGGGTCTGAGGCCTTCACCATCGGTATTGCGGGTCTCACATCCGAGAATATTGTAAGCGTCGGCAAGCGCGTTGAAGACCATATAGCGACGATCGCGCCGTTGCTACCGGCGGGCGTCGCGCTTGAACCGATCTATGAACAACACAATGTCGTTGACACGGCCAACAAGGACTTCCTGATCAGTCTGGCGATGTCCGTCAGCGTCGTCATCGGCGTGCTTGCCCTTTTCATGGGATGGCGGGCCGCTGTCGTCGTAGGTGGCTCTCTTCTTTTAACGGTGACCTTCACGTTCTTTTTCATGTCGTTGTTCGACATCAAGGTTGAGCGGATCAGCCTTGGCGCGCTCATCATCGCAATGGGTATGCTGGTGGACAATGCCATTGTCGTTGCCGAGGGCATGCAGGTCCGGATGCGGCGGGGTCGGAAAGCAGAAGATGCAGCAACCGAGGTTGCCCGGCGCACGCAAGTCCCGCTTTTGGGGGCCACAGTCATCGGCGTGATGGCCTTTGCCGGGATCGGCTTGAGCCCCGACAGTTCTGGCGAATTTCTCTTTTCGCTCTTCGCCGTGATCGCGATTTCGCTGACGCTATCCTGGTTGACCGCGGTGACGGTCACGCCCCTTCTCGGGAGTTACTTCTTTCGGGTCGCTGAAACAGGTCAGGGCCGAGATCCCTATGACACTGTCTTCTTTCGAGCCTATGGCTGGGTCGTGAAGATGACGCTTCGACTGCGTTGGCTGGTGATCGTCGGCCTGCTTGGGGGCACCTTGGCCTGTTTCTGGGCCTTCGGTATGGTCACTCAGCAATTCTTTCCGCCGGCCAACACGCCATTGTTCTACTTCAACTACAAGGCTGCGCAAGGCACGAAGATCACCGAAGCCGCACGCGATCTCGAAGTGGTCGAGGATTGGCTGGCCCAACGGGACGAGGTGGTGTCCCAAACGACAAGCGTTGGGCGCAGCCTGACCCGTTTTATCCTGACATATACGCCCGAAGATCCGGATCCGTCGCGCGGTCAGATTGTAGTTCGCGCCTCGTCATTCGATGATATTCCTCCCCTTCGGGATGATTTGCAGGCCTTTGCCTCGGCAAACCTTCCATGGGCGGAAACGCGGATCCAGCAGATCATCTACGGCCCACCGGTCGGCGCAGATGTCGAGATCCGCTTCAGCGGCCCCGATCCGGATGTTCTGAGAAACTTGGCCCGGCAGGCCCAGACCATATTTGAAGACGAAACGGCCTTTCTTCAGACGGAAAGGTTTGATTGGCGTGAGCGCGAGATCGTGACGCGCCCCATCTACGCAACCGAAAGGGCGCAGTCTCTTGGCGTCACACGGTCCGACGTTGCAACAGCTTTGGCGCTGGCCACCGATGGCGTGTTGGCCGGGACCTTACGGGAACGCGACCGCCTGATCCCGATCGTCATTCGCACCCCGCGCGAAGAGCTGGAAACAGACGCGCCACTGCTGGATCAGTTGATATTTTCGCCCAGCAACGGGACCTACACCTCGCTCGCGCAAACCATTGACGGCTTTGAAGTTCTCAGCCGTGACACCCTGATACAACGGCGGGACCGCTTGCCGACGATCAGCGTCCAAGGGTTCACGACACCCGGCGTCCTGCCGCCTGCCGCGTTCGGCGAGGTCCGGGGCGCCATTGAGGCCATCGAACTGCCACCGGGTTACACCATGGAATGGGGTGGTGAATTCGAAAGCGCAGGCGAGGCAATGGCCAGCCTTGGCAAGCAGATGCCGTTGAGTTTCGGCGTCATGCTGTTGATTACGGTTCTTCTGTTCGGCAAGTTGCGCCAGACGGCGGTGATCTGGACGATTGTCCCGATGGCCGTGAATGGCGTGGCACTTGGCCTTTTGTTCACCAATCTGCCCTTTAGCTTCACGGCGATGCTCGGATTGCTGAGCCTATCAGGCATGTTGATCAAGAACGCGATTGTCCTGGTCGAAGAAATCGACGCGCAGAAAAACGAGGAAGGTCTACCACAATCAGAGGCGATAATCAGCGCATCCGTAAGCCGTTTGCGTCCGGTGATCCTGGCTGCGGCAACGACAATTCTAGGGATGATCCCGCTTCTTTTCGACGTGTTTTTCGCATCGATGGCGGTGACGATCATGGCCGGGCTGGGCTTTGCCTCGATCCTCACATTGATCGGTATCCCCGCTCTTTATCACACCTATCTTCGGAAAGAGCGGCGCGCTGAGAAAGCTTCAGAGATAGGATCAGAACAGTTCAGCGATATGCGTCAGGACGATCCAATCAAGGTCGACGCGATCACACCTAAGAGGCTTGCCGCAGAATGACTGAAACCTGTCGAGCAAAAAAGATCCGTCAGAGATCCGACAAATAGGGTGCCCTAGACCGTTCCGCCAAGACTGCCTTCAAGTTCGGCCAGTTCTTGTCCGCCGGCCATAAGGTCCTGCAGCTCTTCGGGGGTGATTTCACCCCGCTCGGCTGTTCCAAGGGTCTTTCCACGATTGAGAACGGTGAACCGATCGCCAACGGCCAGCGCGTGGCGGACGTTGTGCGTGATGAATACGACAGCAACGCCTTGCTTGCGCACCTTGTCGATCGTCGCCAGAACGTTGGAGGTCTGCCGCACACCCAGAGCCGATGTCGGCTCGTCCAGGATCAGAACCTTGGCGCCGAAATGCACGGCACGGGCAATGGCCACCGTTTGCCGCTCTCCCCCGGACAGAGTTCCGACGGCCTGATCCGGTCCCCGCAGGTTTATGCCCATCTGGCGCATCTCTTCCGTGGTCACGCGGTTGGCGTAGTCGTGGTCAAAAAACCGCAGGAAGCCAAGCGTCTTGATCGGCTCGTTCCCCATGAAGAAATTCCGGCTGACCGACATGAGGGGGATCATCGCAAGATGCTGATGAACCGTCGCGATACCAGCGGCGATCGCATCGCGCGGATCTGTGAAATCCATCGGTTGCCCTTCGAAGATGATTTCACCTGCGGTGGGTTTGTGCACGCCGGACATGGTTTTGATGAAAGTCGACTTTCCCGCCCCATTGTCCCCCAGCAGACAGTGACACTCCCCTGCATTCACGTCGATCGAAACACCCGCCAGCGCAATGACCGACCCAAAGTGTTTTTCGATGTTCTTCATCTGGACGATGGGCCGCGCGCACATTACCGCTCTCCCGTGATGATGCGGCGGATATACGTGTTCAAAATTACCGCAAAAAGAAGGATCACACCCAGGAAGACCCGAAAGAGCGAGCTTTCAACGCCCGCAAAGAACAGCCCTTGCTGCACGACCCCGAAAATCAGCGCCCCGAGCGCAGCACCAATCACGGAGCCATAACCGCCGGTCAAAAGCGCGCCTCCGATGACGACGGCAATGATGGCCTCGAATTCCTTCAAAAGCCCGCGATCCGCTCCGGCAGACCCAAATTCCATCACCTGGCATGTGGCAAAGACGGTCGCGCAGAAGGCTGTGAACATGAACATGAGGATCTTCACCTTGTTCACGGGCACACCGGAATTTCGCGCTGCATCGGCGTCGCCCCCGGAGGCAAAGATCCAGTTTCCAAAGCGCGTGCGGGTCAAGAGTACATGCGCGACGAAGACCAGCAGCAGTGCCCAGATGATCAGCATCGGGATCCCGTCGACAACCGGTTGCCCCTTTCGGCTGCCACGCTCAAAAACGTCGATTATCCCGGCATTCCCCAGCCATTGAAAGACGCCTGTCAGGATCTTGCCGCCGAACAAGGGAGCCAGCCAATCGCCTTCCGCCGCTTCGCGAATGCCTCCGATGATTGTCTTTCGTTCAATGGTTTGCGGGATGAAAATCGTGAAGCCGCGCAAGATGAACAATGTCGCCAGCGTGACGATGAAGCTTGGCAGCCCCGTGCGCACGACGATGTAGCCGTTCAAGGCACCGAACAGGATGCAAATGACAAATGTCAGGGCAATCGCCATCCACATCGGCCAGTCAAGCGTTACGCCGAAGATCGCGATCATCATGCCCGCAAAGCCGATCATGGAACCGACAGAGAGATCGAATTCCCCCGCGATCATGAGAAGGCAGGCGCCGACGGCGATGATCATGAATTGTGCCGAAACAACGGACCAGTTCATAACCCCCTGAGCGTTGAACATCCCGCTGTCGAACGCAAAGAGAAGGAAGAAGGTAAAAACGGCGACGGTGCCGACAATGCCGCCAAGTTCGGGGCGGATCAAAGCAGTCCGCAAACGCGACATGCTCTTGATACGCTCGTCCGCGACGGTCTGCGGTGTGTCGGACATTCCTTTTCCTCTGACCTCTTTTCTTGAAGGTCTCGCTGGCGCTTGCGAAAGCGTCGGCCCGGTGAAAGGCGGCAGCTTAGCGTGTCTGCCGCCTCTCGCCTGCTCAGCTTATCGGAATTCGCCCGCGAACTTCTCGACCATCTCAAGCCCGTCCTTCGTGACAAACCCGGGTCCGGAGTTGATGTTGTTGCCGGGAAGCACGCCGTATCGATGATAGTTGGTCAGAACGACAACGGGCAGGTAGGCCTGCAGGAAGGGCTGTTGATCAATGCCCCACTGAATGACGTCAGCCTTGATCCCATTGACGATCTCTGTGCCCAGATCAAAGGTGCCAAAGTAGATGTCACCGGCCATCCCGTTTTCCTCAAGCGCGAGAAGCGTCGGATCTGCTGAGGTTGGGCCAAGGGTAAGGACGGCGTCTGTGTCCGGATTGGCCGACAGATAAGCCAAGACGCGGTTCTTAATCTCGGCCGGGTCCTGTCCTGCGTCAATCATCTGGTTGCCAAGATCAATCTCCAACCCATCGGCAAACCCCTGGCACCGCTCACTCGAAGACGGCGACGAAATGTAGTGGTTCACGCAAAGAAAGCTTGTCACGCCATCGCCTTTCGCGCGTTGACCGGCTGCAAGACCCGCGTCATATTCCGGCTGACCCACATACATCAGCGCCCCCACCTCGCGCGCCTGATCCGGCGTGCCCGAATTCATGATGATCACGTCCACACCGCTTGCGACGGCTTCCTGGATCGGACCTTTCAAGACGTCATAGTCAGACAATGTGGTGATGATCCCATGCGGACCGGATGCGGCGGCCTGCTCGATAATACGAGCCATATCAGCAAGATCACCGGTAGGTGGGTTGCGGTATTGTACCTCCACACCCATTTGCTCGCCCGCAAGGGCGATGCCGTTCTTAATCGTGTTCCACCAACTGTCGCTGTCAGGCGCGTGGCTAACCAGAATGTACTTCAGATCTTCGCCATGACCTCCAGCCGTGGCAGCAAACGGCGCAAGCGCCAGTGACGCGGCAAAAGCAAACCCTTTGACGATTGATTTCATGATGTCCTCCCAATGATCGCCATTCCCCGGTGGACCCGGAACATGTCTTCTCGAGTCGAAACTAAACACAGTCTCCGGTTTTTTGCAACCGGTTGCAATTTCTGTTAGCCTGTGCGTCAGGCGTAGCGCCTGATAAAGGAACGGCGGATAACTGCGATGAAGGGCGTGGTCCCATGGGTGTAACTCTGAAAGATGTTGCGGCGCGGGCAGGTGTGTCGCGGTCTGCGGTCTCACGTACGTTCACGGATGGTGCCTCGGTCTCGGACAAGATGCGTCGCAAGGTTGAAAAGGCCGCGCGTGACCTCGGCTACAGCCCCAATGCCCTTGCCTCTTCTCTGACCACTGGCCGCACCAAACTGGTCGGATTGGTGTCGAACAATTTTCACAACCCCATCTTTCTCGAAGTCTTCGACCTTTTCACCCGCGGGCTTCAGGACAGAGGCCTCAGACCGCTTCTGGTCAATTTGTCCGATGAAATGGATCCGCAGAACTCTGTCCGGATGCTAAGGCAATATTCAGTTGACGGTGTGGTTGTGGCCTCATCCACGCTGCCACCTGGGTTCTCTAAGGCCTTCCGGGATGCCGGAGTGCCCGTCGTTCACAGCTTTGGGCGACGGTCGAGTTCACCGCAGGTGCATGTCGTTGGGATCGACAATGTCGAATGCGGACGGATGGCGGCGCAAACCCTACTGGACCGCGGTTATCGCAAGATCGCTTTCCTGGGTGGACCGGAAAACGCCACATCCACACAAGACCGTCTGCTTGGCTTCCGAGAAACCCTGATGGGGCGGCCAAACGTGACGATCAGCCACTCGTTCGCAGATGCTTATTCTTTCCAAGCGGGCCGCCAAGAGATGCTGCGGCTGCTCGCGTGCGACCCGGCTGAGGCTTACTTCTGCGGCGACGATGTACTGTCCATAGGCGCTCTATCCGCGATCAAGGACCACGGACTGGACACGCCCAAAGACATTGGGATCATAGGCCTAAACGACATGGAGATGGCAGGGTGGCAGAGCATCCACCTGACGACCATCCGCCAACCGATTGCAGAAATCGTCCATTCCTCAATCGAGTTGATGGTTGCGATGCTCGACAGCCCTGACCGATATCCGGAAGCCCGGGTGTTCCCCTGTCAAATCGTGGAAAGGGGCACATTGCGCCCGCGCCCTACCGAAACATAGGCGGCCGCGCGTCGACCCAGGCCCCCTTTTGTGCAGCACTTTCAACCGCGGCATAGACAGCCGCCATGGATCGCAAACCGTCCTCAGCCGTTGGCAATGCATCACGCCGCGTGCCCTTGATGGCCGAGGCAAGGTCGACATAGATATTCGCGACAGCCAGAGGAAAGCCTTCGGGATGTGCAATCGCCACCCGGGACAAACGCCCCGCCTCGTCAGACAGATCCGCAGCCCCCTTTTCCATAATCTGCGTACGCTGACCAAGCGGTGTGTAGAAAACCTGGTTGGGTTGCTCTGACGCCCATCGCAGTCCGCCTGTCTCGCCGAAAACCTGAATGTCGAAACCGTGCTGTCGACCAATTGCCACTGATGACGTCCACAGCCGACCCACCGTACCATCCCGCATCCGAAAGTTGACCATAGCGTCATCTTCCAGATCCCGCATGGGTATCGTCGAGGCAAAATCCGCCGACAGGATTTCCACCTCATCTCCGCAAACAAAGGTGGCCATATGTAGCGCGTGGATACCGCAATCGGCGAACTGCCCTGAAACGCCGGCCATTGCCGGATCATATCGCCACCGGACGCGCGAATTATCAGCGTCCCCTGCATCGCCGTGATGACCGTGGCTGAAATTTGCAACCACCAAACGCACCTTGCCTATCTCGCCTGTTTTGACCATGTGCCGCATCTCTCGCACCATGGGATATGCGGAATAGCAATAGTTGACTGCACAGATCCGCCCCGATGATCGAGCCAGACGCACAATCTCTTCACCCTCGTCAACGCGCATGGTCATCGGCTTTTCGCAAAGGACATTGAAGCCAGCCTCCAAAAAGGCCTTTGTGATCTCAAAATGGGTGCTGTTCGGCGTCGCAACCGTGACCAAATCTACCCGATCCGGTCTGGTGCGTTCCCCTTCCAACATTTCACGCCAATGCCCGTAGGCGCGGTCTTCGGCAACGCCCAATGATTGCGCATAGCTGCGCCCCTTTTCGGCATCGAGATCAAGAGCACCCGCCGCCAGAACAAAGTTACCATCGGCCTGTGCGCCAAGACGATGCGCAGGTCCGATCTGACTGCCTGCGCCGCCACCGATCATACCCCAGTTGAGTTTTGCCATACTGCCGATCCTTTAGCTGAAGCCGATGGATTCGAGGTATTTCCGGTTTGCCCGCGCATCACCAAGCGGATCCGGGTCGAGCGTTGGATCGCAGTCCTGCTCAACCGTGCACCAACCTTCGAAATCAACCTCCCGAAGCACCTGATGAACGGCTTCGAAGTCGACATCGCCCTGCCCAAGGTTGCAGAAAATACCCTGACCGCACGCGTCATAAAAACCGGTGCGCTTTGAGATCACGTCGGATTTGACCTTTGGGTCGATGTCTTTGAAATGCATGTAGGATATCCGACCGGTATGCCGCTTCATAAAGTCCACCGGATCAAAACCGGCGTAGGAATGATGTCCTGTATCGAAACATATCTTCAGGACGTTTTCATCCACCTCACCCAACAATCGCTCAAGCTCCGGTTCGAAATCCATGAAACCCGCCGCATGGGCGTGGACTCCAACGACCAGTCCGTAATCCTCCGCTCCCATCCTTGCGACATGAACGATCCGGTCCCGGAATGCAGTCCACTCCGATCGATCCATCTGCTCTGCCTCTGTCGCGCGCCCCGCTGTTGGCGCCCGACGGTCGGAAATCGAGTCGATCAGAACAAGGTGTTTTGCCCCATGAGCAGAAAGCACCTTGCAAGTGCGCTCCGCTGCCTCCAGCACATCACCCCACGCATCTGGATCGTGGAAGGGCCGGAAGACGACCCCACCGATCAACTCCAGGCCGCACTCTGAAAGGGCTTCGGACAAACGGGCGGGATCTTCGGGCATGAAGCCGACGGGCCCAAGCTCAATCCCCTTGTAACCGGCCGCCGCACATTGCTGCAGAACCGATTGCCAGGACGGATTGCGCAGATCTTCCGCAAACTCGACCCCCCATGAACAAGGGGCGTTGCCGATACGAATTGTCATGAGCGATATCCCTTCTTTTCAGCGGTCAGAAGTCTGAGACGTTTTGCCAGGATTTGTTTTGGTTGGAGGCCGTTGCCGCCGCGATCACACGGTTCACCTCAAGACCGTCCTTGAAGGTCGGCCAGACCGCTTCCCCGGTTTCGATGGCCAACAGAAAGTCGCGGGCTTCAATAATGATCTGGTCTTGATACCCTGTGCCGTGACCAGGCCCCTGGCAGAAAGGTGCATAATCGGGGTGCTCGGGTCCCGTCAGTATCTTGGTGAAACCGCGGGTGCGTTCTGGTCCCTGCATCTGGTAGAGCCAAAGCGCATTCTGATCCTCTTGGTCGAACCGTATCGCGCCCTTTGTGCCCGATATCTCATAGGCATAACCCATTTTCCGGCCCGTCGCGATACGCGAAAAGTACATCTGACCCATCGAACCGGACATGAAACGGCACATTATCTGTGCGTGATCATCGTTGGTCACGGCGCCTCCGGGGCGATGCTTGTGCACCGTCTCAATCTCGGCAATGAGAGAGGCCATTGGCCCAATCAAGGCGAGTGCGGCATTGATCATGTGCGGCGCCAGATCGCCCATGGTGCCATTGGATGCGCCACTTGTACGCCAGGTTGCCGGGCTGTCTGGATCTGCCAGGAAATCCTCGGTGTGTTCACCGCGGAAAAAGGTCACGTCGCCGATGGCCCCTTCTTCGATCAGGTCACGCGCAAATCGGCTGGCGGGCGCACGGATGTAGTTGAAACCGGTCATGTTGGCGACCCCGGCCTGTTCGGCAGCCGCGACCATGGCACGGCTGTCTTCAAGCGTGGCGCCCAAGGGCTTTTCGCAGAAGACAGGTTTGCGCTGCGCGAATGCCATCTCCGCCATGGCGCGATGCGTGGATTGTGGGCTTGCGATAATGATCGCCTCGACCTTCGGGTCCTCGACCAGTCTGCGCCACTCCGTCGTGGATCTGTCAAAACCGTAGGCCTGCCGGTAGCGTTCAGCTGAGGCTTCGGATTGCGCGCAGATCATCTCAAGGCGCGGTCGCAAACCGGTATTGAACACAGCGCCGACGGCCGACATTGCAACCGCATGGGCCTTACCCATGTAGCCGCCGCCGATGATTCCGATGCCAATATCCGTCATCTTGCGTTCGTTAGCCAAATACAGTTTGCAACCGGTTGCAAATTTAGTATCGTGAGATCGCGTGTCGCACAAGACAGGAAATGTCCAGCAAGTGCGAGGCTCGGAAACTGCGAAAGGTTCACGCATCCATGACCGCTGACCAGATCGTCACGCTGACCACGGCGCAAGCCATAATCAAGTGGCTCGAAAACCAGTATATCTACATTGAAGGAGCCGAATGGCGGATCTGCGGAGGTGGCTTTGGCATCTTCGGACATGGAAACGTCACCTGCCTGGGCGAGGCCCTTTACAATGCAAAAGACACCCTGCCACTTTATCGTGGGCAAAACGAACAGGGCATGGGTTTTGCGGCGGCGGGATACGCGAAACAGTGGCTGCGCAGACGTTTCATGTTCTGCACCGCTTCGGCTGGGCCCGGGACCACAAACCTTGTCACCTCGGCAGCGCTGGCCCATGCCAATCGCCTGCCCCTGCTGCTGCTATGCGGTGATACCTTCCTGACCCGGCTTCCTGACCCGGTCCTTCAACAGATGGAGAACTTTGGCGATCCGACCTTCGGCGTTAACGATGCCTTCAAACCCGTCAGCCGCTATTGGGACAGGATCACGCACCCCGCGCAAATCATTCAATCACTGCCAGCGGCACTGGCGACGATGCTGGATCCAGCGGATTGCGGGCCTGCCTTTCTTGGCCTTCCACAAGATGTCCAGGGTTGGAGTTATGATTATCCCAGCGCATTCTTCGAGAAGCGCGTGCATCGCATTCGCCGCCAACTTCCAGACCGAGGCGAAATCGCCGATGCAGTGGCTGCCTTGTCAAAGGCAGAGCGTCCCATAATCATCGCAGGCGGCGGCGTGCAATATTCAGGCGCCGTTACCGAACTGACGGCATTTGTTGAAAGGCACCGGGTTCCGGTGGTCGAGACAATCGCGGGCCGAGCGAACCTTCTGGACACTCACCCGCTCAACATCGGTCCTATTGGTGTAACGGGATCAGACAGCGCCAATGCCATCGCGGAACAGGCTGATACGATCCTGGCCGTTGGCACGCGCCTTCAGGATTTCACGACAGGATCCTGGACCGCCTTCGCGAAAGACGCGCAATTCATTTCCCTGAATGCAGCACGACACGACGCCGGAAAACACCGGGCACTTCCTGTAGTAGGCGATGCCAAGATTGGCCTAAAGGCGTTAACTGACGGGCTGAAAGACCACAAAACTCCCGAAAAATGGGTGGAGTTCGCACAAGCAGAGCGGACGAAATGGACCGCCTACGTACAAGAAAACGTGTCCTTCGGCGACAACCGCCCGAACTCATACGCCCAAGCCATTGGCGTCGTGAACGCCCATTGCCATCCGCGTGACCGCGTTGTGGCCGCTGCGGGCGGCCTGCCGGCAGAAGTGACAGCGAATTGGCGCTCGCTTGCGACCGGAACCGTCGATGTTGAATTCGGTTTTTCCTGCATGGGCTACGAGATTTCGGGCGCCTGGGGTGCCCGCATCGCGCAAGCCCAACAAGAGCCTGAGCGTGATACGATCACCTTTGTTGGTGACGGGTCTTACCTGATGATGAACTCCGACATCTATTCGTCCGTGCTGACAGACAAAAAGCTGATCATTCTGTTGCTGGACAATGGCGGCTTCGCGGTGATCAACAAACTGCAGAACAACACCGGCAACGAGAGCTTCAATAATCTGATTGCCGATTGCCCCACCGTGGTGAACCCTGTTCGGGTGGATTTCGAAGCGCATGCCGCCGCTATGGGTGCCGAGGCCGAGACCGTCGCCAATCCCGCAGAACTGGCCCACGCCTTTCAGCGGGCGAGGACCACCAGCAAAACATGCATCATCGTTATGAAAGTCGACGCCCACGAGGGCTGGACCACCGAAGGCCACGCTTGGTGGGAAGTCGGCACGCCACAAGTCTCGTCCTCCGAAACAATACGCGCGGCCCACAAGGAGCAGGAAGCCTCCCGCAGCAAACAACGTCAGGGAGTTTGATGCGGGTCCTCAACGGCATCAAGGGCGGCAAGTTTCTGGTTGTCGGGCGGGTCGGGATGGACTTCTGCCCCGATCCGCCGGGCACACCTGTCCAACTTGGCGAGGTCTTTGTGGCAGGAATGGGAGGAAGCGCGGCAAACACCGCTGCTGGACTTGTGAAGCTGGGGCAAGAGGCAGCGCTTGTCACCTGCGTGTCTGACGATGCCGTTGGAGATTTCTGCCGTCAGCAGCTGAAGAATTACGACATCGATGACCGCTATGTGCGCACGATCCAAGGGGAAGAGCGGACGTCTCTCGCCGTTTATGAAAGCCGTCTTGAGGACCACAAGACGGTGATCTACCGAAACAATGCCGCCGATTTCCGAATGGATTTGGCGGATGTAGAGGCCGTTGACTACGGCGAATTTACGGCACTGATCACCGCAGGAACGGTATTTGCTGCCGAACCGTCGCGGGCGGCAACCTTCCGGGCGTTTGAACTGGCAAGAGCGGCCGGCATCCCAATCATCTTCGATGTCGACTACCGCCCCTATAGCTGGTCGTCGGCAGAAGAAGCAGAAAACTTGCTTGGCCGTGCCGCAGCTCTTTCGGACGTCATCGTCGGCAATGATGAAGAGTTTGGCTTTATCGCCGGGGATATCTCGGAAGGTCTCAATGCCGCTAGGAAACTGGCGGAAGGGCACACCGAAATCGTGGTCTACAAAAGGGGTCCTGAAGGTGCGGTGACCCTAACCGACAATCAGGAAATCATCACCGGCATATACCCGATTGAGGCGCTTAAACCGACGGGGGCTGGCGACAGTTTCATGGCGGGGTTTCTGGCCAGCATCGCCCAGGGACATGCGCTTAAAGAGGCCATTCTGCGCGGTTCTGCCTGTGCTTCGATCGTTGTCTCAAAAGTCGGGTGCGCTCCCGCGATGCCTTATCCCGATGAGCTTGAAGCGTTCTTGCGCGCCCATCCCGGCCCCACATCTGTTTGAAAAGGAACGCTCATGCATATCGCCCCCCATGACAACCAGAACAAGCCCATCGTCGATGCGGATGATCCGACCGTACCGCTCAACTACTTCAACATTGTCAAGCTCACCAAAGATCAAAGCTTTGAATATGTCGTGCCGGGCTATGAAACCTGCATTGTTCCAGCAACCGGAACCGCCGACGTAGAGGTCGAGGGCGTCAGCTTCGCCGCCCTGGGCAACAGGACGGAAGATGTGTGGGACGGCGAGCCGGAAGGTGCCTATGTGCCCGTCGGCGCCAAGGTGCGGATCACATGCCTGTCCGACCAGGCAGAGATCTTTGTCGCCGGCGCGAAGTACGACAAGGTTCTTGCACCCTTCGATGTGCGCGTGGCCGATTTGGATAAGGTGCAGTATGGCTCGGACGACACCAAGACGCACCGCAAGATTAAGCACATCCTTGGACAAAAGCAGCATGACAGGGTCGGCAGGCTGTTGGTCTCGGAGTTGTTCACGGTGGGACAAGGCGGCTGGTCGGGCTTTCCTGCGCACAAGCACGATACGGACAATCTCCCACATGAGACCCGCCACGATGAAACCTACAACTTCCGCTTCCGGCCCAAACATGGAAGCGGTGTTCAGATCCTGCAAAGGGAAGAGAGCAAACCCGGCGATGCCTATCAACTCATGGATGGATCCACGATCTGCATCGACAAAGGATATCATCCCTGTGCCGTGATGCCGGGCTACGAGATGTACTATTTCACAATCCTCGGCGGTCTAAGTCAACGCAGCCTCGTGCAGTACTTCCAGCCAACACATGCCTACCAGGTCGAAACGATCCCCGGGATCAAGGACATGGTCGCCAAGTTCAAATGACCCTCGCCACGTTGTCGGACGTTTTACAGCCTGCCTTACGCAACGGATATGCCGTTGCTGGGCTGGTGACTTTGGGCTGGGAGGATATGCGCGCCTACGTGACCGCCGCCGAAGCGGAAGAGGTGCCCGTTATCCTGCAAGCCGGTCCATCCTGCCGCGAACACACCCCGCTACCAATCCTAGGAAAAATGTTCCGCCACCTTGCGGAGCGGGCCTCGGTTCCAGTCGTCGCGCATCTTGATCATGGCTATTCCTATGACGACTGCGCCGAAGCGCTCGACTGTGGCTTTACATCGCTGATGTTTGATGGGTCGCGGCTCTCGCTTGAGGAAAACATCGCCCAGACAACCGCGATTGCAAAGCTTGCGCATGGGGCGGGTGTCTCTTGTGAAGGCGAAGTTGGATTTGTGGGGTATTCGGGCGGTGAGGCGTCAGCGGGCACCGACCCCCATGAGGCCGCGCGATTTGCCACCGAGACTGGCGTGGATGCCATGGCAATCTCAGTGGGGAACGTGCATTTGCAAACCGAACAGGCTGGTGGCGTGGATGAAGAACGTGTTCGCGCGATCGAGGCAAGCAGTACCGTTCCGCTGGTGATCCATGGCGGATCTGGTATTCCATCCGAACAGCGCACACACTTGGCGCGCGGATCAAACATCTGCAAGTTCAACATCGGAACAGAGTTGCGCATGGCTTTTGGCCACGCTTTGCGTGCGTCCCTTGCCAAAAACACGGACGAATTTGACCGGATCGCAATCCTGAAGGGCACGCACGATCCTCTTGTTGCCGCGACCCGGGCCGTTCTTCGGCATCTGAAGAGTGCGGAGCAATGCTGAAGTTGGGCCTGCTGGGATGTGGCCGGATCGGCGCTGTTCATGCCAAGTCAATTCAACGCTTGCCGAATGCGGCCTTGGTCGCTGTGTCAGATGCGCAGCCAGAGACCGCAGAGGCGATGGCCAACGCGAACGGGGCGGACGTTCGCGACAGCAAGGATCTTGTGCGAAGTGCGGACATTGACGCCGTTATCATAGGAACTCCGACGGACACACATTTTGATCTGATCCACTCAGCGGCGGAGGCTGGCAAGGCGATCTTTTGTGAAAAGCCCATTGATCTTTCCGCGCACAACATCCGCGCTTGCAAGAAGGTGGTTGAAGAAGCTTGCGTGCCCTTCATGACCGCATTCAACCGGCGCTTCGATCCAAACTTTGCAAACCTCCAAAAGCGCCTGGCGGGCGGTGAAATCGGAGCGTTCGAGATCCTGACAATCCTCTCGCGCGATCCCTCCCCGCCACCTGCGTCCTACATCAAGGCATCCGGAGGGCTGTTTCGCGACATGATGATCCATGATCTGGATATGGCCCGCTTTCTTCTGGGAGAGGATCCCGTATCCGTCTTTGCGGTCGGCAGTTGCCTGGTGGATCCGCAGATCGAAAAGGCGGGCGATGTGGATACTGCGGCTGTAACGTTAACGACCGCACGCGGCACGATCTGCCAGATCAGCAACTCGCGCCGCGCCAGCTATGGGTATGATCAGAGGATTGAGATGCATGGGTCAGAGGGCATGTTGCGCGCCGCCAACGTGCAAGAAGATACGATCGAGGTTGCGAATGCGCGCGGCTTTCGCTCGGCACCCGCCAAAGCCTTCTTTCTAGAGCGCTATGAGGCTGCCTACCTGTCGGAGATGTCCTACTTCGTGACTGCAGTCTTACACGATCAGCCGATCTCTCCCGACATCACGGATGGGCTCAAAGCTCAATTGCTGGCGGACGCGGCCACGCAGTCGGCGTCAGAAAAACGACCGGTCACCGTGAATCTGAACAATTGCTAGCCGGCAGGGCCCTCTGACGGGCTCGCAACGAAGCTAGACCACTTGCTCAACAAGTTCGGTCGGACGAAGCAGCCGAATGTGCCGACGCCCGCTGTCGATCAAGCCTGATCGTTTCAGTTCAGCCATGACGCGGCTTACCGCCTCACGGTTCGAACCTACGGAATTTGCGATTTCCAGATGGGTCGGGGGATCGCGGATTTCCCCCTCTTCGACAAGAACACCAGCTTCCAGCGCGGTTCTGACCAGATAAGCCCGAACCCGCATTGCCACGCTGAGCGATGCGAGCTGGTAATTGCTGTCGATCATCTGCCGGATGCGGGCGACAAGATCGCGAAAGACGTGGTGCCTGATCTCAGGGATTTCGTTGATCAGCTTTAGAAAATCCGCCTGTGTCAGCGCAATGACTTCGGTTTTGCGATGCGCGTAGATCGACAGCGAGCGCGTTGCGTTATCCAGCGCTGCCATCTCACCGAAATAGGCGCCGGGTTCGATGCGACCGAAAATCAGCTCGCGCCCATCCTCGGTCCAGTAAACGGCCAGCACCCGGCCCGATCGGAGGAAATAGACGTCCCGGCCCAAATCCTCACGCGCAACGATCACCTGCCCGGGTTCATAGGTTCTGTCGCTGGGCTTGAGGTTCAGATATGCCAGCCTCTCTGCCGAGACATCCTCAAACAAAGGATACGTGGCCAGTTCTTTCAGAATGGATTGGGGCATGAACTTCTCGCCGGGTGCCTTCTCGTTTTTCGAGAAGTTAATTGAGCGTTAACACATGGTCCAGCGAAACTGGGGCTACCCGACGACCTTGCGGCGCACCCAAACGGCGATTCTTCCGAAAAGAGCCCTAAATAGGCCCCTCTATGTGCGCCACGACACATAAAAGCGCCTTAACACATGTTAATCACCTCTTAATGCAAGCAGCCGTCGTTCGCATTTTAGGGAAACCTTTTGATCACGACGCATTTCGAACCACTGGCTTGAGCGACGGCGCTTGCAGAATATCCCCAAACTCAAATCAGTAAGTGCGATTCAGGTTCCGACCCAAAGGACCGCACATACGCGCGTGCCTTCAAAAAATCGTCAAGGCGCCAAGCTGGCTGACGCATGGGGGTAAATCTGGAAGAGAGGGCGTCCGCCCGTCATCGCGATGCAGGCTCACGGTATCCAGAGCATCGCGAAGGACAGGCGGACTTTTGGCCACTGCAAACAGCAAACTGTAAGCGGCAACCGACTTGTTATGCGAGGGACTGACAATATTACGATCATCTCGGACAATCCGATTCCCACGATGACCGCCCCAACACTCGGTATATTGCTAATCTAGACTTGTGCTGCGTTGCTTTATGTATCCTAGCGCACAAAGCGCCGGTTTTTTTGCTTCCGGGTCATCCCTTGACCGCGCCGTCGGACAAACCCCGGACAAGAAACCGTTGTGCGACGAGGAAAACCACCGTGATCGGCAAGCCTGACAGTATCGCCGCTGCTGCGAAGTCGCCCCACAGATAGCGGAATTCATTCAGATAAAGCCTTGAGCCAACGGCGAGCGTCATTTGGTCTTGCGAGCGTATCAAGACACTTGCCACGGGGTAATCGTTGATCACGAAGATGAAGGCCAACACGAAGACGACCGCCATAATCGGCACGGCCAGTGGCAGGAACACGTATCGGAAAGTCTGCCAGGGCGTGGCACCGTCAATCTCTGCGGCCTTGTCGAGGGCCGTGTCAATGGAATCGAAGTACCCCTTTATGGTCCACACATGGAGCGTGATCATCGAAAGATAGATCATAATGAGTGATGTGTGACGATCCAGGCCCAGCATCGGCACGACCTCACCCAAAGCATCGAAAATGGCATAAAGAGCCACAAGCGCCAGCGTTGTTGGAAACATCTGGATCAGAAACAGGCCGTCCAGCAGCTCAGCCTTGCCCCTGATCTTGATACGGCTGAAAGCGTAGGCCGAGATTGTCGCGATCACCAGAATGCCGAAAGACGCGATCAGCCCGATCTTGATTGAATTCCACATCCAGCGCAGCACCGGATAGGGCGGAGCGACCACCGTTCCATCTGCACGGGTATAGTCCAAACCAAAGGCCAGATACCAGTGTTCAAGCGTGGGATTTTCGGGCCAGAAGCTGCCGACCGCAAAGTTGCCTTCCCGGAACGAAATCGACACAACCACAAGAAACGGAAATAGGATCAGCGCAAGGAAAATCAGCAGGAACCCATGCGCGAGTATCTTCTTGATCAGCAGGTCACGCGGGCGCTCGACGATCATGGCGCGGCACTCCGCCGGGCCGCCGCACGACGCATCGCGACGAAATTCGCGTAAGAAATCACCGCGACGATGGTAAATATGATCAGCGTGATCGCACCGGCCAGACCGAATTGCTGCCCGCTATCCATAAAGGCCAATCGGTAGGTAAAGCTCGCCAGGATGTCCGTGCCGCCCGCAGGAATCAGGGTTCCGGGTATGTCCGGCCCACCGCGAGTGAGCAGCAGGATCAGCATCAGGTTGTTAAAGTTGAATGCAAAAGACGCGATCAGAAGCGGCAGAAAAGGCGGTATGATCTGCGGCAGCGTGATTGAAAAGAACACACGCACCGACGATGCGCCTTCGAGCGTTGCGGCCTTCTTGTGATCTTCCGGCACCGCCTGCAAAAAACCCATCGCCAGCAGCATCATGTACGGATAGCCGAGCCAGACATTGACGATCAAAACCATTAAACGGGCGAGTGTCGTGTCAGTGAACCAATCGGGCCGAATGCCGAACAGGGCTTGGAGGATCAAATTGATCTCACCAAAGTTCTGGTTGAAGAGCCCGCGAAAGACGAGAATTGAGATAAAGGCGGGCACAGCATAGGGGAGAATTAGGAGAATCCGATAAATCGCTTTGAAGCGCAAATGCTCCCATTGAAGGATGATAGCCAGCAACAGCCCGATCGCAAACGCGATGAAGACTGTGCCGCCCGCGAAAAGAACCGTCCATATGAAGATCGAGACCAGCGGACCGCGCATGCCTTCCGACCCGGCAATGGTGCGGAAGTTCTCAAGCCCGACACCAACGCGCCAGCCCGGTGAAATTTGCTGTCCATCCGCTGTCTCGTAAAAGCCCGTATCTGGATTGGCTGTCAGAACGGTGCCGTCACTGGTCCGCTCCAGCCGGTCAATATCGATCTGGACATAACTCGGCACGACGGATGCAAAGCTGCGCAAACCTGCGTTCTGCAATTCCCGACCTTCGGGTGTCAGCAGAACCAGATCCCGAAGCGCATTGCGCAATCGAACCGCTTCGCGCCTCGAGACAGTTTCGGACGGGATCGCACTTGGCCTCAGCGCAAGGGGCTCATCCGCATCTGCCAGCCGGGCAGGTTCGCTGAGCAATCCACTGTCGGGCAACCAAACCTGATAAACACCCTGCTGATCTGTCGCGACCAGCAAAAAGGGTTGCTCGGTCGTCTCATCCACTGTGCCGCGAGACAAAAGCACTTCTGTCGCGCGATCTTTGGTCAAAAGATTGAAAGAAGAGTAGTTCGTAAACCCCAGATAAATCGTGTAAACGACTGGGAAGGCGATGAAAATCAAAACCGCTGCGACGCCCGGAAATATGAACCGCGCGCCATAAAACCTGTTCGCTCCGAAGATGACCGCGATCCCCGTCGCAAGCGCCAGAAGGATAAACCCGTAAATCGGCTGCGCGAACTGGTAGAGGTAGAAGGCCCCGTAAAGCAGGATGAGGGCAAGACCCGCCACAACGAGCACGCGTGGCCAATCGGACGGCCTCACGTCGTTCATATGTTCCGAAACCTGAGCCATGATAAGACCGTTTGCGTCGGGGCGGCAGAGCATGCCGCCCATGATTGCGCGATAGCTTAGTTGCCCGCCAGGATCCGTGCTGCGGCGTCGTTCAATGCCGCTTCGGGATCCTGAGCCTGGGTCGTGATGTTCGTCAAAGCCGGTTGCATCGCGGACCAGAAAGCGCCCATTTCAGGGTTGGATGGCATCGGCACACCCACCTCCGCCGCCTTCAGCATACCGGAGACGTTATCATCTTTCTGCGCCTCAGCAGCCGAGATATCGGCAAGACCGCCGAGACCGCTATTGGCATTCCAGATGGCCAGTCCCTCATCCGTCGCCAGATAGCCTTCGATCAGCTCTTCAGCGAGGTCCGCGTTTTTTGAGGCGGCATTGATGGCCAGCACTTGAACGCCCAGGAACGGCTTTGCAGGGTTACCATTCACCGAAGGGATACTGGCCACACCAAAATCGATACCGGAGTCCTTCAGACCCTGCCAAGCCCAAGGACCGTTCAGAACCATTGCGACTTTGCCGGTGTTCATCGCGCCGTCCATGACACCGTAATCCACACCGGCCGGGATGATCTTTTCCTCGATCATCTGATCCAGAACGGCAGCGCCCGCAATCGCACCCTCGTTGTTCACGCCCGTGCTGCTGCCGTCGTAGGAGCCATCGACCTTTTCAAAGGCGTATCCTCCACCGGCCATGAGCAGTGGCATCGTGAAATAGGTGTTGTTGTAGTCCCACATGATCGGCGCGACACCTTCCGGTGTTTCAAGCGCCATGATCTCTTCAAAGCTTGCAGGGGGCGTGGGGACCAACTCCTTATTGTAGATCAGGTGAACGGCCTCGACAGCGACAGGGTAGCCCCAGGTCGCCCCGTCAAATTGAACGGCTTCCATCGCGGCAGGCAAAACACCTTCGACCCATTCGCCAGTCGGTGATACCGGTGCGATTAGACCGCCAGAGGCCCATTCGCCCAGCCGGTCATGCGCCCAAAGAACGATGTCTGGGCCATCCCCTGTTGCCGCAGCCTGTTGGTACTTTTGCGGCAGGTCGGGGTCGACAACCTCGACAACGACTTCGATCCCAAGATCTGTGCTGAAAGCCTCAACGGCAGCTTCAAGGGCTGCGCTGTCGCGGTCGGCGCCCGTCCAGATGGTCAGCTTGTCCTCCGCCAGGGCCATCGCAGGCATCGAAAGGGCCGCAACGAGCGCTGCGAGGCTGGCCGTGTTCTTGATTTTCATATTGTATCCTCCCGGTTTGGCCTGCTTGCTCAGGCCGGTGTCATTTTCTTGATCAATTTCAATTCCGGCGTCTCCTCATGCGCCAGATAAACATGGCCGTTGGCTGGCAGGTGCAGCGTTTGGCCATCAAGCCTGGCGGCATGAGGTCCTGTGATCAGCGCCGATCCGGACAGGCCAAGCTGGATTGGGTCAGGCGACAGATTGAAAATGCAGGTGAGTGTCTCTTCGCCAAAGATGCGGCGGAAGGCGAATGTCGGCTCCGGCAGATCAACGAACACAGTCGTCCCGTCACGCAGGCAATCGCTGGACTTACGAAAGGCGATGGCGGACCGGTAGAAGGAAAGTACTGATCCATCCATGTCTTGTTGGTCCACGGCCTTTGCCGATTGCGGCGGTTTGACTGGCAGCCAGGCCTGACCGCTTGTGAAACCTGCGGACGGCGCTGACGCTTCCCAGGTCATTGGCGTTCTACATCCGTCCCGCCCTTTAACCTTGGGCCAGTAGCGAAGGGCAGGGGGGTCCGTCAGTTCTTCGTAACTCAGGTCAGTTTCGATTTGCCCAAGCTCTTCTCCCTGGTAGATCCCAACGGCCCCTTCGAATGACATCAACATCGCGCATGCCTGCTTGGCCAGCGCATCCGTATCGACGGCATGCTCTGCCCAACGGCTGGTATGACGCATCACATCGTGGTTCGAGAAAGACCATTTCGCCCGCCCATCCGGCGCGCCCCTCTGGAAGGTCTCAATACAATTTCGGAAATGCGCCGCGCTGAAGTGCGCGCTGAGCATAGCAAAGCTGTAGCACATATGCAGTCGGTCATTGCCGCGCGTATACTCTGCCATGACCTCGATCGACTTGGCACCTTCTTCACCGACTTCGCCGACCATCATGATGTCGTCGTACTGATCGGTCAGCGTGCGCAGGCGCTTAAGAAACTGCACATTTTCCGGCTGGGTCTTGTCGTAAAGATGATCCTGCATACCGTAGGTGGCCGCCGCCGACTCAACCACGCCGCCCGGCTTTGCCGGGTTCGACCGAAGCTGCACGTCGTGCAGATAGTAGTTCACCGTATCAAGCCGGAGCCCGTCGACGCCGCGCTCCAGCCAGAAGCGAACGGTGTCAAGCAAGGCCTCCTGGACGGCCTCACAGTGGAAGTTCAGGTCAGGCTGCGAAGCCAGAAAATTGTGCAGATAGTATTGCCCGCGCTGCGGCTCGAACTCCCATGCGGGACCGCCAAAAACTGACAGCCAGTTGTTCGGCGGCGAACCGTCAGGCTGCGGATCGGCCCAGACATACCAGTCGGCCTTTTGATTGTCGCGGCTCACCCGGCTTTCACGAAACCACGGGTGCAGATCACTGGAATGACTAAGCACCTGATCGATGATCACCTTCAGACCAAGCGCATGCGCCCGGGACACCAAGGCGTCGAACGCCGCCATATCACCGAACAGAGGGTCGACGGCCGTATAGTTCGACACGTCATACCCCATATCCTTTTGAGGCGACTCAAAAAAAGGTGACAGCCAGATCGCATCGACGCCAAGCCCTGCGACATATTCAAGACGCCGCCTAATGCCCGACAAAGTGCCGATACCATTGCCCATATCGTCCTGAAAACTGCGCGGGTAGATCTGATAGATAACCGCGCTGTGGTGCCAGTCCTTCATAGATCCGCTCATTCCAAGGCATCCTGTGATTCTGCCGCACGCTAGCAGCAGTTTGAAACTTGTTCAAAATGTTTTAGATCTAACAATATCACATTTTCAACTTGAAATTTCAGATATTATCAAGTTATCTCAAATTTATTCAAATCGATTTGGAGTTTTGATTGGCCACGCTCAAAGATATCGGGATCGCTCTTGGCCTGTCGCCTGCGACAGTCAGCCGGGCGCTTAATGGCTTTCCCGAAGTCAATGCGGAAACGCGGGCAAAAGTGAAAGAAGCAGCCGATCGCCTCGGATATCGCCCGAACCGCGCCGCTCAGCGTCTCGTGACAGGAAAGTCGGGCCTGGTCGGGATGATCCTCGACATTCAGCCTGATATGTCAGCCGACCAAACCTTCTTTGAAATCCTAACGGGTCTGACCGCAGCGCTCGCCAACCGGGACGCGGATCTTGTCCTGACCGTCGATCAGTTTGATGATCCGACAACGCCCTATACGCGCATGATTGATCGGAACCTTGTCGACGGATTCATCCTCAACGCGCCGATGCCGGGCGATGAACGCATAGCCCTTCTGCAAGAGCTTGAGATTCCTTTCGTCGTGCATGGCCGAAGCGACCCGGCGGCGGACTATCCCTACTACGATATCGACAACCACGCCGTTCCCCGTGATTCGGTCGACTTGCTCACTGCGTTAGGCCATCGCCGCATCGCTCTCTTGAACGGAGAGGCACATTTTGCCTTCGCGGCAGAGCGGGACATCGGCTTTCAGGATGCGATGTCGACCTACGAACTTCCGGTGCCAGAAGCATTTGTCGCCCATGGCGCCCTGACCGAGAATTATGGCTACACCGTCGCCCTGCCGATGCTTGCCGGGCGCCTTGGACCCAGACCCACCGCTGTCATTTGCGCCTCAACACTCATCGCAGCGGGCGTTTTGCGAGCGGCGCAAGACATGGACCTTAGGGTTCCAGAGGACATCTCTGTCATCGCGCATGACGATGCCCTTCCGCATACGCGCGCCCGGCATTTCAACCCGGCGCTGACAGTAACCCGTGCCGCGTTGCGTGACGCCTGCAAGCCCCTGGCAAACCACCTTCTGGACCGGATCAGCGGAGCGCCCGCTAGCGACCTCCAAACCCTGGTGCGGGCGGAATTGATCGTGCGCGGCTCAACCGGTCCTGCGCCTCTAACCGAGAAGGACCCATGGCCCTAGACACCCAGACCACACCCGCAATGCGTATGGACAGCCTCTTCAAGAGCTATGGAGCGGTCGAGGTGCTGCATGACATCAACGTCGAGATCGGCGCAGGAGAGTTTCTGGTACTCGTCGGCCCGTCTGGCTGTGGGAAATCGACCCTGTTGAACTGCATTGCGGGGCTCGAAACGATCAGCGGGGGCGCATTGTTCATTGACGGGCGCAATGTAACCGAAGAACCGCCGAAAGACCGCGACATCGCCATGGTTTTTCAATCCTACGCGCTCTACCCAACGATGAGCGTTGCGGAAAACATCGGCTTCGGGATGAAGATCCGCAAGGTGCCGACGCAGCAGCGCAAAGCCAAGATCAACGAGGTGGCGCGCCTATTGCAAATCGAACATCTGCTCGATCGCAAACCAAGTCAGCTTTCCGGCGGGCAACGCCAGCGGGTCGCCATGGGGCGTGCGTTGGTTCGCAATCCCGCACTTTTTCTATTCGACGAACCATTGTCGAACCTCGATGCGAAGCTGCGCGTCGAAATGCGGGCCGAGATCAAGCGCCTGCATCGAAATACGAATGCAACGATCGTCTATGTCACCCATGATCAGGTCGAGGCTATGACCCTCGCCAGCCGTATCATCGTGCTCAAGGATGGCCGGGTTCAACAAATCGGCTCACCTGAAGAGATCTACGACAGGCCTGCAAACACTTTTGTCGCCGACTTCATGGGCTCGCCACCAATGAACCTGATCCCCTCAACACTTAAGGATGGCCGGATCCAGCTTGGCGACAAGCTGCTTCACGTGGACACAGAGCATCTGCCCCAGGTTGATGGGGCGATCACGCTTGGCATTCGACCCGAGCATTTTTCCCTGACCGAAGGGCAAGCTGATCTGACCGTTACACCCACCATGATCGAGAATACCGGCGCCCAGTCCTACGTTACGTTTGAACTGTCCGGCATGCCGGTGGTTGCGAGCCTGCCAGGACGAATGTCCGAAACGCGCACGGCACCTGTCGGCCTGAACTTCAATCTGCGCGCGATCACCGCTTTCGATCCAGAAACGGGGGATCGAATCACCTAGATAACTGCGGTTCCGCGCCAAGACTTCTTCCGCGATTTGCGACGTGGAAGGCAATTAATCTCTCCTCAAGCGGCCCGAGGCCACTTGGGGTTTTTGGCGTGATCCAATGCCCAAATCCTTTTGGAGATTTATGTTGAATCACAGCGCATTAGTATCGAAATTGGCCAAAAAGCCCTTGGCAACGCCCAAAAATGCCAGATAGTCTAAATCTAAACGTTTAGATCGCTAAAGACGAGGAGGAGTGTCTTGGCGACATTGAAGGACATCAGCAGCAGATTGGGCCTGTCAACGGCCACGGTCAGCCGTGCGCTGAACGGCTTTGACGACGTAAGCCCAGACACACGCAAGCGCATCGAAGAGGCCGCCCGCGAATTGGGCTATGTGCCCAACCGCGCCGCCAAGTCTTTGGTCTCGGGACGGTCCAACATCATCTGCCTGATCGCCGATCTTGAGCTTGTACGAAAAAACAAGAAGCTTGGTGCGCCCGACTTCCTAGAGCTCATTTCGAGCCTGTCATCGGAACTCGCCGAACTGGGCTATGATCTCATGTTCTCGGTCAAGACGCCAAAGCAGGATGTGGTTCTACAATACAGCGAGATGATCAAACGCGGCGTGGTCGATTCCTTTATCGTCGGGGCCCCGGCACAGGATGATTCAAGGATCAAATTCCTTGAAGACGCAAAGTTTCCGTTCACCGTCCACGGCCTGGCTCCGAAAGACAGCAACGCGCCTTATGTCAGCGCGGACAACGCCCAGATCATCCGGGATCCGCTGCTTGCCCTGCTTGATCTCGGGCATCAACGCGTGGGCATCATCCACGACCACCCCGGTACGACACACGGTGCGCTGCGCACCGAAACCTATCTGAGCACCCTGAAAGATGCGGGGCAAAGCCCGTCAGAACATCTGATCTTTGACCATGGTGCGGACGCCACGGCTTTGCGGTCATACCTTTTGGGTCTGTTCTCGGAACGGCTGGGGCCGAAACCAACCGCCCTGATGTGCGGAACCGTGCATGTCGCAGCAGAGGCGGCACGGATCCTATCGGATCTGGGTCTTGGCATTCCACAGGATGTCTCGCTCGTCGCCCACGATGACGGGGGAACATGGCCTGCAATGCCAGCGTCGGTGCCGGAGCTTTGCCGAACATACTTTGACTGGACCGAGACCTGCGCACCCCTTGCGCGCATGGCGATTGCCACCAGTCAAACCAAACCGCCATATGACGACCCGGAGCGCCAGCTCATCCAATGTGAGATGATCTTTGGCCGATCGATCGCCAAACCGAAAGACCACCCCGCAACCATAACCTAGCCACTTCAAAAACAAAAAATACAAGAGCCGTGGAAGACGCCACAGTGTGGGCCGTTTTCGGGGAACAGCTTTCTTGTGTCCAAAATCCAAAAACAAACGAAACGGAGGACAGAAATGAAACATAAACCCTTAGGGGCGACGTTGGCCGCTGCATTGCTTGCCAGCACGGCGGCCTATGCCGAGCCCACCTTCACGCCAACCGGTTACCTTCGGCTTGGCGTCGGCGAAACCGAAGGCGGCGATTTCGTTGAATTGCAGTTGAACGGCGCTTGGACGAATTACCGTTTGGGCAACGAGGCCGACTTTTATGGCGAATACGGCTTCAATCTGAGCAACAAGTTTGCCAGCGGCAGTGAACTCGTCGGCGGCATTCGCTATCACATCTCAGGCGACAGCAACGACCTGCGCTTCAGCGGCGAATTCGATGCTGATGTCGCCCTGCGTGAATTGTGGGTCGGCTATAAAGGGCTCGGCGCAGGGGCGCTGAGCGAAAGTACCCTGTGGGCTGGACGGCGCTACTACAAGCGCAAGGACATCCACATCAACGACTTCTACTACGAAGACTATTCGAACTTTAACGGCTACGCTGTGGGTCTTGAAAACATTCAACTTGGCTTTGGCGGCCTCTCACTCGCCGCCTTCACCGACGAAGACAACACCGTAACCACACTGGATGCGCGGGTGGAAGGGATCGAACTTGGCCAAAACCTGACCGGTGAAGTGGGCTTTGCCTACGCCATAGTTGATGACGATCAGCCCGGCGACGATGGCTTCGCCCTACGCGGTCATATCCAGCCAAAGGAATTCTATGGCGGCTATCTGAAAGCCAGTCTGATGTACAGCGAAGGGACCGCATGGGGTTTTTTCGGGGACGGCGCCTCATTCGCATCGGATGACCGGACCCTGACCCGCGCGCAGGTGCACGGGCTGGTGCCAATCGGTGACAAGACAGAACTGTTCTTTGTGGGCTTGCACCAGGTCGATGATGACGCGGGCAGCAAGACCAGATGGACCTCTTTCGGGGTGCGGCCGCAATATACGATCAATAACAACTTCGCTTTGGCGCTGGAAGTCGGCTACGACTACGTCGATGATGGGACAGATACACGCGACCTGACTAAAGCGACGATCGCGGGCATCTACACATTCGGCAAATCCGGCTTCTGGTCGCGCCCGCAACTGCGCGTCTTCGCCACCACCGGATCGTGGAGCGACTTTGGCGCCATAAGCAACCAGGCGGCCTTCGGAACGGACACATCCGGCACTAGCGTCGGCATCCAGTTCGAAACCTGGTTCTAAGCGGACCGCGTGGCCCCATGCATTGGGTCGCGCGACGCCGGGACGGCCGTTGGTATCCCTCAAGTACGACGGTCGTCCCGACAAACCTCGTCAACCAAGAAGGTTCAGGCAAATGCAGATTGGAAGCTTCGCACGATCAATCATCATAGGCGCGGTTCTGAGCGCCTGTGCAAACACCGCGCCGAGTGCAGCCGAACCTGTCGGAAAGCCAAGTCCATCCGGCTGGAACGAGGAAATCGTCTATTTCGTCATCCCTGATCGCTTTGCCGATGCTCGCCCAAACACACATAAGATCGACGCAAGCAAACCCGGGCACTTCCACGGTGGCGATTGGAAAGGCCTGACCCAACAGCTTCCATATATTGATGATCTCGGCGTGACCGCGCTTTGGATTACGCCGATTGTGGACAATATCGATGGCTACGTGACCGGTGCGGGTTTCCCTGACTGGGGCTATCACGGATATTGGGCCGATGACTTTGAGGCCTTGGATCCCCGGATGGGTACGGAGGCCGACCTCAAAGCCCTTGTAGATCAAGCCCATGCCCGCGGAATGAAAGTGCTGGTCGATGTCGTCTTCAATCACGTGGGCTATGACAGCCCATTCATAGACGCACGTCCCGACTGGGTCCGCACCGGCGGGCAATGCGGGCAGGATTATGTCACCTCATGTCTCTTCGATCTGCCAGATCTGCGCACCGACCGGGCGGATGTGCGCAACCATGTGCTCGAAGCGCATGCCGAATGGGCGCGCCGAATTGGATTTGACGGCTACCGGATCGACACGGCCAAACATGTCGAACCCTCTATGCTCGCCCAGAACAGGACACTTGTTGAAACGCGCTTTGGCCCCGATTTCCTGACGCTGGGCGAGGTTTGGGGCGCGGATGCCGCATCATTGTCCCGCGACTACTTTCAGACCTATCTTATGACTGGCGGGATCGATTTTTCCTTCCGTGGCGCTGCCCGCGATTGGTTGAAGGGGCGCAGCAGAACCGTCGCATATTCCAAAGGCCACTTGGTGAAGCGGCACGCCCACACAGATGGTGCGGTGCTTGGCCACTACCTATCGAGCCATGACGAACCGGGTCTGCTGCACGAATTGGAAGGTGACAAGGATCTCTTTAAACTGGCCGTTGGCCTGCAGATGACTTCGGTCGGCATGCCGATCATCTTTTACGGCGAAGAGGTTGGCCGCAAGATCGGCGACTGGCCGGATAACCGTTCTGACATGCCGTGGGGCGATCAGCAAATCGGCCCAGGTGCGGGCATCGTTCAAGACTCAAGCATGCGTGATCACTATCGCCGCCTCATTGCGATCAGGCGGGCGCATCCTGCGCTGGCTTTTGGAAGCTACACACCTGTTGCGCATGAGCGCGATGTACTGGTCTTTGCCCGCGCCTGGCAGGGTCAAACGCTGTTCGTGGCCGTCAATCGTGGCGCCACCCAAGTGGCCCAGCAAATCAGTCTCGGCAAGGTGCGTCGAACCCGTTGGATCGAGGAAATGACTGGCGCGCAACTCAATGCGTCGGATGGCAAGTTGGGCTTTGACATCCCACCCAAAGCGATCCGGATCTTTGCGCCCAAACACTGAATATGGAGATACCTATGAAACGACTTCTGTCCGCTGCGGCATTAACCACAATCTGCGCTTTGCCCGCCACGGGCGCTGACCTCACATTTCAGGATCCGGCGGGCGATGATGTCGGTGCAGGCGGTCTGATCTATCCCACCAACGAGGTGTTCCAGCCCGGTGCATTCGATCTCCGCAGCTTCTCGGTGACGCGCGATGGCGACATGTTGCGCTTTGATTTCGAGGTCGGCACGCCCACACAGAACGCATGGCAAATGGCAGGTGGGTTCGACGTGCAGATGTTTTTCGTGTTTGTCGACACGAGGTCTGGAGGCCATGTCGAAGACCTGCCGGGCCTCAACATTCAGTTCGCCGAAGCCGACGCCTGGGACAAGGCCATAATCGTCTCGCCCCAACCCGAAGCGCGCGTGATTTCCGAGATCCCCAAGGCAGGCGTATTGGCAGCCGATGTCGTTGCCGCCACCCAGATCAGCGCTGACGGACCGCGCATCACCGCACATGTCCCGGTCACGGCCTTGCCCGGCGGCGATCCGCAAACATGGGGCTATCAAGTCATTGTGCAATCGAACGAAGGCTTTCCCGATGGCGCTGACCTGTTGACCCGCAAGGTCAACGAATTCGAAGAAGAATATCGCTTCGGCGGCGGGGACGACAGCGATTGCGATCCGCATGTCGTCGACATACTCGGTTCCCCCGATCAACTGGCCTATGCCTGCGGTACAAAACGCGCGACCTTGTCCATGGTCCGAAAGTAGCCAGCACAGACGGATCGCAAACCCCATGACATCATCCAACAGAACCACCGGCGTTTTCTGCCACATCAGCAGCCTGCCAGGTCCCTTTGGATGCGGCACGCTTGGCCAGCAGACACGTGACTTCATCGACCTGCTGGCCCAAAGCGGTGCCACCATCTGGCAGATCCTGCCGGCGGATGCGCTGGACGGTCAGGCTTCTCCTTACATGGCCAAGTCCGCGATGGCTGGAAACAGCGCCTTTGTGGATTTCGATGATCTTGCGGCGCACAGTTTCCCCGTCGTACCACGATATGACGGGCCGTCTGCAAAATATGACTTCGCCGCCGTCACTCAGCATCGGCGCTTCGCCTTTCAGCAGCTTTCCGAATGGATAAGAAATACGCCCGAAGCGACCAAACAGCGCGCGGCTCTCTCAACTTTCAGGCAGGCTGAAAGCGGATGGCTGGATGACTACCTGGCTTTTGCCACCCTGCGCGAGGTTCAAGGACTTTCGACTCCATGGTGGCAGTGGCCCAACGAATTGAAGATCCGCGACCCCCGTGCCATCGCAGATATTCTTAGAAAGCATGAAGACATCCACCAACGTTATCTGACTGAACAATACCTGTTCCATCAACAATGGTTCGCATTGCGCGATTTCGCTGCACGAAAGGGCGTCGAGATCGTTGGAGATGTCCCCATTTACATAGATGGTGACAGCGCCGATGTCTGGGCCAATCAACACTACTTTGCCCTGGATGAAGACGGCGCACCCGCAATCTTGTCGGGCACGCCGCCTGACTATTTCTGCGCAGACGGCCAGTGTTGGGGCAGCCCCGTCTACCGGTGGGATGCGCTTGAAAAAAATGGCTATGACTGGTGGATCGGCAGGTTGGCACGTGCCCAGCGGCTTTATGATCGCTTCCGTATAGACCATTTTCGCGCCTTCGCAGCCTATTGGGCCATTCCGGCAAAGTCCGGTCTGGCCGAAGCGGGATCTTGGCAGCGAGGGCCGGGCGAAGCGCTCTTGTCCGCAGCATATGATCAGCTTCCTAACCTTCAGATCATCGTGGAGGATCTGGGCGCCGTCGATGAAGAAGTCTTCGATTTGCGAGACGCCTTCGGCCTGCCCGGTATGCATGTCGTTCAGCTGATCGGTGACGACCCCATCCAGCAGCCGCATTATCTGAAAAACCATCGTGCAACGGGTTGGGCCTATCTCGGCAACCACGACACGCAAACGACCCTGGCCTGGCTTGCAACGCTCAGCAGTGCGCAAAAGGTGATGTTCCGCGACGAGATTGCCAAGGTTTTGCCCGGACGGAACATCTTGGATCTGGACGGTCTGCTGGCCTATACGCTCTCTTCACCCTGCCAAACATCGATCATATGTCTGCAGGATCTGCTCGGGCTTGGTCCCGAAGGCACAATGAACACACCCGGCACGATCGAGGGCAACTGGGACTGGCGTGCGACGGACACAGATGATTTGCCAAAAGCTTTGGCGCACTTGTCTGACCTGATCAATAACCACCGCCGTGAGGCATAGGCAAACCGCCTGTCTGGCAAAAAAGGTAGAGCGGTCGACGTTGGCAGATCAGATCTCTTGGTTTCGCCTTACCTTCAACGCATCAATGGCATGAGCAAAGCAGCCAGTATTGTAGCGCGTCACATAAATCTAACTTTCTGGAACACGTAAAGTGCTGATTTTGTTGATGTAAGACTTTCGATTTGTCACCAAAACTGGCTTTTGGTCAGATAAGTTTGACCTTGCTGTTCGCTGGTGCAACAGGACGGGCCCTGACAGTATTGGGTATCAAGCTCTTCTCTAGGGAGTATCGGTAAGCAAATAGAATCTACTTGCTCTCAGGTGACCAAAATGAATAGCGGGCACAACGCTTTGTGCCTCAAGCGCAAGAGCCAAAGGTCCGGGCGCACAACCCGATGATTTCGCACCTTCGACAAGGGATGTATACTGACGTCTGAAGCGACGTAGCGATCCGGCTTCGATGACGTTGATTGACCTTCGCTGAACCGGCCAACCGATCTCGCAACTCGTCAATTCCTTCTCTTCAACGAGCCTCTCAATGGCACCCAAGGTGGTGTCAAACAGATCGGCCGCGTCGGTCGGCGTGCATCCGCAAGAGGCTGGGCGCCGGGAGCGGTCATTCCAACAGCACGCAGCGTAAATCGCAATGACCGCCATGGGCCCATCGCCGCCGAATGCGCATGCAGCAAGCGTCCGGTCGTGGCTGAGCCTGAACCAGCAGTTGATAAGTCGGAACAAACCCGTGATTTCTCGGCGTTCCTGAGAAAGCTCTGCAGTCCGCCACCCGAGAGCGGAGGTCCGAACCAGCGGCGATGAAAGCGGACTGTGAGCCCGTACCTCCCAATGCTACATTCGCATCCCGGTTTGCGAGCATTTGCGAAGCGGGAAGTCCAGCGACCCAAATGCCTGACAGATCGCTGAGTATGCGCTTTCAAAAGAGATGACTGCCGCCTAGATATTCGGGTCCTTGAGACACCGGAAGCAGAGCTTCCATCGGGCGTATGTCTCCACCCGCTCCACGTCCGTAGGGAAGTATTCGTTCGGTGGTTCTAAAGGAATAAATGCGTTTGCCAGAAATCTGCTGATCGAGACCTCAAGCCCTGCCTTTAGGAATGCGGCAGCGATGGTGGCGATCGAGTGGTTCGGTACAGAGATGTTCGAGAATTCCGCGATCTTCGGTCGCCATCGCGCCCATAGCGGGCTGTCGGCATGGCAGCATGTGACCGCGTCATAGTGGCCGCCCGGTTTCAAAACTGCGGCCACCTGTTTGGCGTGATCTTCCAGATCGTCGATAAGATAAATCACCTCATGACTGAAAGCCATGTCAAAGCCACCGCCTGTGTCCGCCAGTTGACTTGAGGCCAGATATTCGAGAGGCCGACCACCCCTGGCCGCATTTGCCAGTGACACCCGGTCACGCGCAAGATCAATACCTACGCCAGAGGCAAACGGCCGGGTGTCATATAGCATCCGCAGGAAACCGCCCTGATTGCAGCCAATATCAAGTATCCGCGCGGCAGAGATATCTCGTTGTGGAACAATGTTGATCATCTCACGCCAGATCCAAGCATGTTCCTCGGTCATGCCGTCCTCTTCGGACGCATCCTTCGACCAGGTTTCAATCAGTTCGGTCATATCAGGCGCTTTTCTCTTCCAATTGCCCCAGAAGCGCCCGGAAATTCTTGCGGGCGTCACCGGGGTGGCGGATCCTTTTTACATCGGCGAGGTTTGACAGATCATCGCCGACCACAATCAGCCCAACCATACCCCATTCATAATGCGGAAGACACAGATATCCATAGATTCCGGGCACTGTGAGGGTGACAATAACTTCTTCATCGATGGCACCATTCCACGGCTCAGCACCTTCCGGGATCATACCGCGTTTGGACGCGGTGTTATGGCTGGGGTCGGTTGCCAGGAATTGTACGCTATCGCCGGGTTCGATATGCAGGATGGCCGGTTCGAAGACGTTGACGATATTGGCGTCATTGCAATCGACGTTGAGCATCATGACGGTGTGATCGGCCTCGGCACTTTGTGCCGCGTCTGAATTGGCCAACAGCGGCGTGGCGGCGGCGAGCGAGCCAAGTGACAAGGTGAACGTGCGACGGTCAAGCGTGGGAATAGGCATGGACGACAAGGTCCTCCTTGGGGCCAGTGGCGATGTGAATATCGACGCCGTAGGTCTGGGCGATCTCGGGTCGGCGCAGAATGTCGTTGGGTGGTCCCTCGGCTAGAACTTCTCCCTGACGTAGCAGGATCAGGTGATCGGCGAAGCGGGCGGCAAGGTTCAAGTCATGCAGTGCAACGATGCCAATGGCATCGCGTTCGGCGACTGCTTCTCGGATCTGGTTCAACACGCGCAACTGGTGGTTCAGATCCAATGCCGAGGTCGGTTCGTCAAAAAGGTAGACTTCGGAATTACGGATGAGCGCCTGACAGACCGATACCATTTGCGCCTGTCCGCCAGACAATTCGCTGATGTAGGCTTCAGCCAAATGGCCAATCTCGGCTTCGTGCAAAGCTTGCGCGACGGCTTGTGTGTCTTCGGATGTGACACGCCACCCACTTAGGTTTTTGCGCGCCATCATGACCACATCAAAAACTGTCAGCGCGGCATTCGCTGCAAAGAACTGCGGCATGAAGCAGACGCGCGACAGACGCGCCTTGGGCGACAGCGTTGCCAGATCTGTCTCCCCCAGCAGCACTGTGCCCTCGGCTTTCAGCAGACCCGCGATCGCGCGGAAAAGGGTAGACTTACCCGATGCATTCGGCCCAATTAGCGCGGTCAGTTGACCAGATTGCAGCGGCGCAAACCCTGCGCGTCTCAGGATCGGGCGGACGCCGTAGGCAAAGTTAAGGCCCCTGACTTCCAGCGTCATTGCCAATGCCTTTTGCGCTGGCCAAGGATCAGACTCACGAAGAACGGGATGCCGATCAGCGAGGTGATCATACCGATGGGATAGACGATGCCGGGTGTGATGGCTTTGGACAAGATAGAAGTGCCTGACAGGATCAATGCGCCTGCTAGGGCGGACAACGGCAAGAAGCCGCGTTGGTCTTCGCCGACGATCATGCGCGCGATGTGCGGTGCGACAAGACCTACAAAGGCGATGGCCCCTACGAAGGACACCGCAACCGCCGAGAGCAGCGATACGCCCGCCAGCACCATCAACCGCAGTGCATTGACGTTGACACCAAGGGCTGCGGCCTTGTCCTCGCCCATCCTGAGGGCCGTCAGCGCCCAGGAGCGGCTAAGAAAATAGGGCAGAACGATTGCGAGGATCACGACGCAGATTGCCACTTTGGGCCAAGTGGCACGTGCGAGCGAGCCCAACTGCCAAAAGATCAATTGCGCGAGCTGCAGTTCAGATGCGCCGTATTGCAGGAATGCCAGCAGCGCGTTGAAGGTGAACATCATAGCGATGCCCATCAGGATCATCGTCTCGGGGTTTGCCCCCCGCATGCGGGTGACCAAAAACAGAAGTAGCGAAGCCCCCATCGCAAAGACGAAGGCGTTCACCGTCACAAACAGCGCGCCGACGCCGGGCAAGACGGACCAGCCTAGGACAATGGCCACCGCTGCCCCGAAACTTGCTGCCATGGAGAGGCCCAGCGTGAATGGTTCCGCCAGGGGATTGTTTAGAATGGTTTGCAGCTCGGCACCGGAGACGCCCAGCATGGCACCTACGACGACGGCCATCATAGCAACTGGCAAGCGCAAATCCCAGATGATGACCTCTTCCTTGGTCGTGGCTACGGAGGGGTTCAGGATCACTTTGGCGACCCGCCAGAAGCTGAGGTCAGCCGGACCGGTGATCACGTCAATCACAACGGTAGCGAAAAGGATCAACGCCGCGGCAACCACAAGGGCAACGCGCCAAACGGCACGTTTTTGATAACCACCAACAATCGTGTCCACGCTGGGCGTGTTTGAAATCTGTGTCATTGGAATTGACCCCACCGCAGCATTGCAGCGGGGCCCCGACTTTTACTGTATTGCCTTGTCAACGCTCAGCCAGAACTGGCCGGACGCTTCATACGGCATGAACTCTTCATGCAGACGGTTGAAGGTATCTTGCGGATCAAGGTCCTCAAAGTCATCTGGATAGAGCCACTTGGCAATCTGCTGCACCGCCACAAAGTGGTAGGGGGAATTGTAGAACTGGTGGTAGATGGAATGGTAATTGCCCGCTTGCACGGCACGCAATTCTGCAAACCCTGGCCGCGCCGCAAGTGCGGCAATCTTCTCGGCGTTGACATCTGGATCACCCTCGTAGCCAAGCAGCGTCGATGTGACTTCTGGCTTGGCCTCTGCCCAGTTTGCGCCTGTCCCGATTACGTGGTCCGGGTCTGCTTCCAATACGCCTTCCATCGACAACGTCACGGAGTAAGCATTCGCCAGTGTTGATGCATAGTTCACGCCGCCAGCCAACTCTACGAACCGCCCGTAGTTATAGGGACCGAAGGACCAACAGCAAAAGTCAGGCTGCCAGCCAGCAGCGTTTTCCACAACAACCAGCGGGCGCTCTTCAGCTGGGATCTTATCAACCACGTTGGTAACCTTGCGCATCTCAGCGATATAGAAATCGATGAACTCTGCCGCACCCGCTTCTTCGCCAAAAATGCGACCTAGGATCAGCAGGGACGGCACCGTGTTCTCGGTCGCATTCCGACGGAAGTCGATGAAGACGACAGGGACGCCCGCCTTGTCCAGCTTTTCGATCAGACCGGTTTCTTCGGCTTTGAAAAGATTGCCGGAATCAAGCAGCACGAGATCAGCGTCCGCTTCGAGCACCCCTTCGATACTGAAATCACCGGCATAAGGGTTGCCAAAGTTGATCATTCTCTCGGTCTCTGCGGGAAATGCGGCCTCCAACTTGCGGAATGCATCCGGATCAAACTGAACCAGATCGTCTTTCCAACCCACGATGTTCTCGAAAGGATTGCCTTCTGTAATTGCGGCAATCGCATACATCATCCTGCCTTCGCCTAGAATAATTTTGTCAGGAAGCTCATTAAGCGTTACTTGCCGACCGGCAATGTCAGTTAAAGTGAGGGCTTCGGCCTGTGCAGATGTCGCTGGCGTGAGGAAGGTCACGATTGCTGCAAGCAAAAGGGCAAAGCCGCTCATGAAACGAGTGTTCATAGCGTGCTCTCCTATTGGCTATGTGAGGTTATTAAATCCATCAGCAGATAAAACCAAGTGAAAAACTCAGGTAATAAAAATCGAACCTCTTCGCTTCAGTCGCGAAACGCTCTACGCGGTCATTCAAAGGCAGAAACCGAACTTCCGAAACGTCCGCAATCAGCGCGTCCACCTCACCCTCAACGAACAGTCGGATATGGCAGTATGGCTGCCGCTGACAATGCAGCCGTCGCGACCGGCTCAGCACTAAATGGTCGTGAAACCGCGTCCGAGCTGGTGCCCCATGGTGCTCAAGCTCAGAAACGTGACGAAAAAGTCAGATTTATCTGACGAAAGACAAATATGTTTGTGATTTGGTGGAGCCTAGCGGGATCGAACCGCTGACCTCCTGCATGCCATGCAGGCGCTCTCCCAGCTGAGCTAAGGCCCCAAACCATCCGCCGGTGATTAGGCGCTTTGTCGGACGGGATCAAGTGATAAATCCCGCCATCTTTTGGGATCATTCTTCGTCCTCCGATGCGACGTCTGTGATCTCGTCCAGCGAGACATCATCGTTGTCATCATCATCGTCAAGCAGATCATCGTCGAGTTCGACCTCGACGTCATCCTCGTCCAGTACATCATCGTCAGATGCGTTGGCGGCTGTCGCCTTGGCCTTTGTCGTTGCCGCATCTTCGGCATCTGCGGCGATCATCCGGGTCTTGCTGCTGTCGACCTCAACCGCCTCGCCAGTATAGGGCGAAACGATTGGATTCTGGTTCAGATCATAGAACCTTTTGCCGGTCGTGGGACAAAGACGCTTGGTGCCCCATTCTTCCTTTGGCATGTGAAATCCTCTTGTCCGAGGCCACCCTTGCGGGCGGCGCTGTTGCGACGATTCTGGGCAAGTGCCATAAGCATGTGGCGGAGTCAAAGCCTTATGATCGCGGAGCCCAAGCCCATGGCGCAGTTGATGTTGTCAGATGGTCCTACCCTGTCCATCGACCTGCGCCGATCATCCCGTGCGCGTCGGCTGACACTGCGGGTCAGTCAGCTGGATGGCCGCGTGACTTTGACGTTGCCCACCAGCGTGTCAGAATGTGAAGCCCTGCAATTTGCCCAAAGCAAAGAGGCCTGGTTGCGCACGCATCTCGAGCGCTTCGAAGGGATCGTTCAGGTCGAATTCGGCACCTCTCTGCCTTTCGAGGGCAAGCCCATCAGAGTTATGCCCGGCACAGGCAGACGCATCACTCAAAGTCCTGACGAAATCCACGTGCCGGGACCTGCGGAGCATGTGGGGCGCAAATTGCAGGTCTTTCTAAAAACCCGGGCGCGCGACCGGCTCGCCGAAGCATCTGACCTCTATGCTGGACGTCTCGGAAAAGCCTTCTCTGGGTTAACATTGCGTGACACCCGGTCCCGGTGGGGATCATGCACCTCAAAGGGACGGATCATGTACTCCTGGCGGCTGATCCTCGCCCCGCCCGGGATCCTCGAGTATGTCGCAGCGCACGAGGTTGCACATCTCGAACAGATGAACCATTCGCCGGCTTTCTGGGCATTGGTCGAACAGATCCACGGCGACTATCGCCAGCCGCGCGCTTGGCTGCGCGCCAACGGGGCCAGCTTGCACCGCTATCGCTTTGCGGATTGACCCTGCGCATCCTGCGTGATCACAAAAGGACATGAGCCTGGCCCAACGCAGCAGCGACACGACCACCGCAGCCCATGACAGGGTCTACCGGCGCCTACGCACCCGGATAATGCACGGTGATATCCTGCCGGGGCAGGCTTTGACGCTGCGGGGCATCGGCAAGCAATACGATGTCTCTATGACCCCCGCGCGCGAGGCTGTCCGGCGGCTTGTCGCCGAAGGCGCGCTTAGCCTTTCCGCCTCTGGCCGCGTTTCGACCCCGGAATTGTCGAACGAACGGATCGAGGAACTCGCCGCTCTGCGTGCCCTCATAGAAGTGGAGTTGGCCACCCGCGCCCTGCCCCGCGCGCATCTGGCCCTGATCGAACGCTTGCAAAGCATCAACGGCAGCGTGGCCGAGGCCGTCGCGCACCGGGATGCCGTCAGCTACATTCGGACCAACCTTGAATTCCACCGGACACTTTATCTGCGCGCGCAAGCACCTGCGATGCTCGCTATGGCCGAAACCGTCTGGCTCCAGATGGGACCAACCATGCGGGCGCTTTATGGTCGACTGCGCCGAACGGAACCGCCCCGCTATCACAAGCTCATCATCGCGGCGCTGCGGGCGGGCGATGAACCGGGGCTGCGCCTTGCCGTCCGCTCGGATGTCACGCAGGGCTTGCGGATGCTGGCAAGCTGAATGGCATTGCCCTTTGGTACGTCCCGCCCATATGGTCAGCGCAAAGCGGAGCTGAACCGCGATATCTGGGAGGATACCATGACACATCTGAACCGTCGCCATACGCTTGGCCTGCTGGGTGGGGCCGCTGCTTTGCCCATGATCAGCGCGCCGGCCCTCGCCAATACACAGATCAAGGTAGGTGCCCTGCGCTTTACCAGCCATGCGGCCAGCTTTGTCGCGTTTGAACGCGGATATTTCGCCGAGGACGGCCTCGACGTTTCATTCGAATTCTTTCAGGCGGCTCAGCCCATGGCCGTTGCAATTGCTTCAGGGGATGCGGACTATGCAGTCACTGCTGTGTCGGGCGGTCTGATCTCGCTGGCAGAAAAGGGGACCGCCAAGGTTATCGGTGGTGCGCTTAGCGAAGAGGCGGGCATTGACGGGCAAAAGATCCTCGCGTCCAACGCGGCGTTCGAGGCTGGCCTGACCCGCCCCGCAGCCCTCGACGGGAAAAGCTTTGCCGTCACGCAGGCAGGATCCTCCTTTCATTACATGGGCTCCAAGATCGCAGGCGCGGAGGGCGCAAAGGTCAGCTTCAAGCCGCTGCAGAAGGTCGGTGCGATTATCGGCGCCATGAAATCCGGACAGGTTGACGCCTGGTCTATCGTGCCGCATATCGCCAAGCCAATGGCCGCTTCAGGCGCAATGCACATCATTGGCGACGTGGCCGATTACTTGCCAAACTATCAGGTCACGACCGTCTTCACCTCCGCCGCAAATGCTGGGAACGAGCGCGCGAAAACCGAAAGCTTCCTGCGCGCTTTCTCAAAGGGTGCGGCCGATTTCAACGCGGCCTTGGTCGACAAAACCGCCGGTGAAGAGGCGGCCGAAGAAATGGTAAAGCTGATCCATAAATACGTCTACACAGATCGACCCTATGAAAAAGCAGCACCCAGCATACGCAATGGGGCCATGCGGATCAACGCTGATGCCGCGCTTAACATGGCATCGGTTGAGGATCAGTTGAACTGGTTCAAATCAGAGAAACTGGTCAAGGACAGCATCACCACTGAAACGCTGGTTGACGGATCTTACGCCGAAATAGTGTCCTAGACCGCACCGGTGCAGCTGAGCGCCCAACATATCACCCACCGTTATGACGACATGGTGGTACTCGAAGATCTGAGCCTGACGATACTAGCAGGCCGGATCACCTGCATTATCGGCCCGTCAGGCTGCGGGAAGTCTACGCTGTTACGGCTGTTCGGCGGGCTTGAACGACCAAGCGAAGGCCAGATCCTGCAAAGCGGAGAAGCGCCCGCAGGATGCCTTAATCCTTTGACATACGTCTTTCAGGACTTCGCACTTCTGCCCTGGCGCAGCGTGGCAGGCAATGTGTCTTTGGTCTTGGAGGATCACGGCGTGAGGGGTGCGACACGCCACGATGTTATCGCCGATGTCCTCGCGCGCACCAAGCTCGCCGATTTTCACGACGCCCTGCCCAAACAGCTCTCCGGCGGGATGAAACAGCGTGTTGCCATCGCACGGGCACTCGCGGTTAACCCCGCCGTGATGCTTCTGGACGAACCGCTCAGCGCGCTGGATGCGCAGACGCGCGAATTGCTCATGGACGATCTGATCGCATTGTGGACCCGGCAGCCCTTCACCGGTATCTATGTGACCCACAATCTGGCTGAAGCCGCACGGCTGGGGCATCAGATTGTCGTTTTGTCCCGCAGACCGGGGCGCTTGCGTGACGTCGTGGAACTGGCGCTGCCATTGACGGACCGCCATCCGGGACAAGCCGATCTGGAGGCCTTGCAAACCCGCCTTTGGGAACTCATGCGGGAGGAGGCCGAGGCCGCCGATCAGGAACTTTCGCATGTCTGAAGCCGCACGTCCCGTCCAGTTTCGCGGGGGTGGCTTTAAGCCCGGTATGCGCCGTGGCACCGGGTTGGCGGTCTTTATACTGCTGATCGCGATGATCGAATGGGGCACCCGGGCGGGTTGGATTTCGAACCTGACGCTTCCGCGCCCCTCAGATGTCGGCCTGACATTCGTCGATCTCTGGCAAACAGGGCTTTTGTGGGATCATCTTCTACCCTCTCTTGGGCGCCTGATCGTCGGTACCCTGCTCGGTGTGACAGCCGGCATCGGTGTCGGGGTGCTGATCGGCCTGTTCACTTATATTCGTGCGGGCCTTGTACCACTTGTTGCGGCGATGTTCCCGATCCCGAAGATCGCGCTCCTGCCGCTTTTTGTGATCTGGTTCGGTATCGGTGAAGGTTCGAAATACGCCCTAATCGCTTTGGGCACCTTCACACCGACCGTCGTCGCAGCATATGGCGCGGTCGACAACGTAGACAGGACACTGATCCGGATGGGTCAGTCTTTTGGGCTGTCCTGGATCAGCATCGTGCGCAAGATCGTCCTGCCGGGCGCGCTTCCGGGGATCCTATCCGGCATGAGGGTCAGCGTGGCCATCGGGATCATCCTGTTGGTCGCCGCAGAAATGCTGGGCGCGGAGTTCGGGATCGGTGCCTACATCCTGCAGGCCGGGTCGCTATACGATTTGGAGCGTTTATTCGCTGGGGTCGTGATCCTGTCAGCGCTTGGCGTTCTGACAAGCTGGGCAATCGGCATGATCGAAAGACGCGTTCTACGCTGGCGGGTCTAGGCGGCGAGCCCCTTCTCGCCAAGATTCAGGAACTTGCGCCGTCGATCGTCGACCAAGGCTGGTGCGTCCTTGCCGCTCAAATCCTTCAGCATCGCTGTAATGGCCTCTCCAACGGTAGCCATGGTGGCCGCGCGGTGACGATGCGCACCGCCGATCTCTTCGGGGATGATCCTGTCGATCACCCCAAGCTGCTGTAGGTCCTGGGCGGTCAGGCGCAAAGCCTCTGCGGCCTCGCGCATCTTTTCGGCATCCTTCCAAAGGATCGAGGCACAGCCCTCGGGCGAGATGACCGAGTAAACCGAATGCTCCAACATCGCGACACGGTTGGCTGTCGCAAAGGCCACGGCCCCGCCCGAGCCCCCCTCACCGATGATAACCGAGACCAGCGGCACAGAGATCTGCAGACATTTTTCAGTCGAACGTGCGATCGCCTCAGACTGTCCACGTTCTTCGGCACCCTTGCCGGGATAGGCGCCAGGGGTGTCGACCAATGTGATCACGGGCAGATCAAAGCGGTGTGCCAGATCCATCAATCGGATCGCCTTGCGATATCCTTCGGGTCGCGCCATCCCGAAGTTCCGTTCGATCCGGGATTTCGTGTCATTGCCCTTTTCGTGCCCGATCACCACCACGGGTCGGTCATCGAACCGCGCCAGCCCACCCATGACGGCGTGGTCATCGGCAAAGTTCCTGTCACCGGCCAGCGGTGTATATTCGGTGAACAGGCTTTCTATGTAGTCTCTGCAATGCGGCCGGTCAGGGTGTCGGGCGACCAGACATTTTCGCCAAGGGGTCAGATCCGCGTAGAGCGTTCTCAATAATTCGGCCGCTTTGGCATCAAGGCCCGCCGCCTCTTCGGTCACGTCCATCTCTTCGGTTTCGCGGGCCATCGCGCGCAGTTCTTCCGCCTTGCCTTCGATTTCGGCCAGCGGTTTTTCAAATTCGAGATATTGTATCAAACGCCTGCTCCGCAACTGATCGCCGATATATGGCCGGGGCAGAGACGCTTTGCAATGTCAGGTGAACAGGACCGGATATAGCGAGGCCATTAGCAGCAACGCCATCGTCCAGTTGAATGCCACCAGACGCCCTGGATTGGTCAGGATCCGCGCCATCTGTTGACCAAGAAGCGTCCAAGAGCCCACGGAAGGTAGATTGATCGCACCAAAAATCACCGCGACAATCAGAATGGCCGCAAAGGTCGTGTCAGGCGTGTAAACCGTAACAGCTGTCAGTGCCATGGCCCAGGCTTTCGGGTTGACCCACTGAAATGCGGCAGCTTGCAGGAAGGTCATAGGCGTGCCGGTCTTGGCCCCTTTTTCGATCGGCGCTGCGCGCGCGATCTTCCAGGCAAGCCAAAGCAGGTAAATCACGCTGCAGATCTTCAGAACATCATAGCTGACCGGGTAGGCGTCAAAGATCTGCACAAGGCCAACACCGACCAGGATGACCATAAAGACAAATCCCAAACCAACGCCCATCATATGCGGGATCGTCCTACGAAATCCGAAATTGGCCCCGGATGCCATGAGCATAAGGTTGTTGGGTCCCGGCGTGATCGAGCTGACGAAGGCGAAGGTGACAAGAGCGGTGAGCAATTCAAGTGTCATGTGCAATAAAAATCACATCAAAGGGGGTGATGGATTGCTAATTGGTTATGATTTTGCCAATATTCGCAACATATGATGAAATCAGATAAGATTAACGACCATATATTGCAAGAGCTGCAAAGTGACGGACGGATCAGCAACCTTGATCTCGCGGATCGGGTGGGGCTGTCTCCGTCAGCGTGTCTGCGGCGCGTGCAAGAGCTTGAACGCAGTGGCGTTATCACCGGGTATCGCGCTGTCCTGGACCGGACGAAAATCGGGAAAGCCTTCGTGGCCTATGTCGGCGTGGGGCTGAACGATCACTCCAAATCATCGCAAGAGGCGTTCGAGCAGGCAATCTCCAAAGCACCCGAAGTTCTGGAATGCCACAATATTACCGGGACGATCGAATATATTCTACGCGTGGAATGTGCGGATCTGCCAAGCTACAAGACCTTTCACACCGACATGCTGGGCGCCCTTCCGCAAGTCAATGCGATTACCTCATATGTCGTTATGGGATCGCCAAAGGACGAACGTGGATAAAGCCGGCGCTTACATTCGGCAATGCAATCAACCCTTCCTTTACGTCACGTCGGATGGCACTCCTTAGCGCGCGCATTGTCCGCATGTCGGCTGCGCCGAGGACCAGCACGAGGCGTCCGTAATCATCGCGGCATGTCAGTAGAGCGCCCCCCGCGATGCTGTGAAGCGCACGCGGAGCGCGCCGAGCACGAAAGCTGACACCAGATTAAGGTTTTAAGCGACAGCCAGAACCCTCAGTTTGACGGCATCTGGTCCACGGATATGTGCGGCTGATTGGAATCATAAACATCCGACAGTACCGAAAATTACGATATCGATGACGCCTGCCTCTGTTCCTATGCCGTTAAGAAAGTACGCGTTCCAACAGCTATCGCGAGGCGGATACACAGACCCCGCAGACCCAGAAAAGCGCTCGCCAGAATGATCAGGACATTGCGCATGTCAACAATGACGCCATCCACAGGACTAAGCGGCGGATTCATCTTCAAAACGACCACGCAACCCCAAAAGACGGCCAAAACATCCTTGGCCTGCCAGCGCGATACGATCCGGTCCCGCAAAGGCGGCAGCATAGGCCATAACAAGCGGCGCCAGAACACGGAGCGAATCTACGAAATCGGGAAAGGTGCCGAAACGTATACTAGACATGTAAACCCGTCGCGAAACGAGAAGGGGTTTGAACATCAGAGGTGACGAAAATGTAAGGTCTTTAGCCGTCGTTCGAGATCATCTCGGCCTGGCGGACGATCACATCGGCCTGCTTGATCGAGGCGATGTCGACCAGGCGGCCCTTGTAGACCGTCGCGCCTTCCCCCTTCGCTTTGGCCTCTTCCATGGCGGCCAGGATCTCGCGCGCTTCGGTGACGGCGGCCTCCGATGGTGTGAAGACTTCGTTGGCAAGCGCGACCTGCTTGGGATGGATCGCCCATTTGCCAACCATGCCCAAAGTCGCTGACCGAAGCGCCTGCGCCCGGAACCCTTCATCATCTGAAAAGTCGCCAAAGGGCCCGTCGACGGGCAGAACACCATGGGTCCGACAGGCCGCGACGATGGCCGCCTGCGCCCAATGCCAGGGGTCGGACCAATGCTTCTGGCCGTCGTGGAGCATATAGTAGTCTTCCTGCGTGCCCCCGATCCCGGTCGTTTGCATGCCCATGGAAGCCGCGAAGTCGGCCGCACCCAGGCTCATTGCCTGAAGCCGCGGCGAGGCCGAGGCGATTTCCTCCACATGGGCAATACCCGCCGCGGATTCGATGATGACCTCGAACGCCAGACGCTTGCCACGCCCCTTGGCCGCCTCGATCGCGCTGACCAGGGCGTCGACGGCGTAAAGATCGCCCGCACAACCGACTTTCGGGATCATGATCTGGTCCAGCCGATCCGATGCCCGTTCCAGCAGATCCACCACATCGCGGTACCAATAAGGCGTGTCGAGCCCATTGATCCGCACGCTCAGCGTCTTGGTGCCCCAGTCGATATCGCCAATTGCCTGAACCACGTTCTCACGCGCGCTGTCCTTGTCGGTCGGCGCAACCGAGTCCTCGAGATCAAGATTGATCACATCCGCCGCACTGCCCGCCATCTTCTCGAAAATGGCAGGACGAGAACCCGGACCGAAGAGCTGACAGCGGTTTGGACGGGAGGGTGCAGCAGGCTGAATGCGAAAAGACATGACAGATCTTTCAGTAAGAATGTTACGTTCACTTGGTCTCGGCTGTTATTAAATTGCGCCGCCCTTCGCAAGGTTCATTTTGCAACTGCAGAAACAGACGATTTATACCCATCAAACACCAATCACGCAAAGATCGTGCGCATGATTGCCTAATGACTGAACATTCTTCCGCTTGTCGCCCCATGATGGCCCGACTTCGAATGTCTTTTGATCCACACCATCGATAAACAGAAGCGAATACAGGAGAGACCGTTGTGATCCAGACCCCTTATCTTCTTTTCCTTGGCGACGCACCCGATCAATTGGCAGCGAAGGTTGCACAAGGGATCAAGGATTGGCGCCCCGAAAACGCCGTTGGGCAGTTCCGACTGCCCGGATGCGGTGCGGATATGGGTCTGACCGACATGACGTTGGAGGAAGGGCTTGCTGCGGGTGCCAAAACGCTCGTGATCGGTGTGGCCAACCGCGGCGGCGTGATCTCGGAAGAGTGGAAAACCGTTTTGGTGCACGCGCTTCGGCTGGGCTACGATCTCGCTGCAGGCCTTCACAATCTTCTGCGTGATGAAGACGAGCTGCAGGCAGCCGCCAAAGTGAACGGGATGACGCTACATGACGTTCGCGTCCCCTCGGTCGCCTATCCCATCGCAAATGGCCAGAAACGTAGTGGCAAGCGTGTCCTCGCCATCGGTACCGATTGTTCCTGCGGCAAGATGTATACTGCGATGTCCATGGATGCCGAAATGATGAAGCGCGGGCTGAAATCCGATTTCCGCGCGACCGGTCAGACAGGCATCCTGATCACTGGCAAGGGCGTCCCGCTTGATGCTGTCATCGCGGATTTCATGGCAGGCGCCGTTGAATATCTGACACCTGACAATGACGACGATCACTGGGATCATATCGAGGGCCAAGGCAGTCTGTTCCATGTTTCCTATTCGGGCGTGACCATGGCGCTGATCCACGGGGGCCAGCCGGACGCGCTGATTCTCTGCCACGAACCCACGCGGACCCATATGCGCGGTCTACCGCATTACGACCTTCCCACGCTGGAGCAATTGCGCGACACCGCTCTACCTATGGCACACGTCGCCAATCCGGCCTGTCAGGTGGCGGGCGTTTCGATCAATACCAAAGCGCTGGACGAAGATGCGGCAAAAGCCTGTCTGCAAAAGATCGAAGACCGGATGAACCTGCCTGCAACCGACCCTTTCCGCTTTGGAGCGGGCAAACTGGTAGACGCCCTTATGTCCCTGTGACACTGAGTCGGGCGAAAGAGAGGCTGCCATGAATTTAGAGGTCACGCAGGATACATTCGCGCTTGCCCGAGCCTTTGTCATCGCGCGCGGATCGCGAACGGCCGCACATGTGGTTACGGTTAAGTTAACAGATGGCGCATTCTCAGGCTGGGGCGAATGCCTGCCCTATGCCCGTTACGATGAGTCTCTCGATAGCGTCATGCAAAAAATCGAGGCATTGGACGACATCAAAGACCGCCGCGCGCTGCAGGAACGAATGCCAGCGGGTGCTGCCCGCAATGCAGTCGACTGCGCGCTATGGGATCTGGAGGCCAAACGCGCTGGTAAACGGGTCTGGGATCTTATCGGCATGGCCGTTCCCGGACCAGAGATCACGGCCTACAGCTTGTCGCTCGAAAGCCCCGAGGTAATGCGGGAACAGGCGGCCAAGAATGCCTTCCGGCCACTCCTCAAGATCAAGCTCGGCACTCCGGACGACATGCCCCGTCTCGAAGCCGTTCGGGCCGGGGCTCCCGACACACGGATCATCGTTGACGCCAATGAGGGTTGGAGCGCGGAGGTCTACGCTGATCTTGCCCCGCATCTGCAAAAGCTGGGTGTCGCCCTTGTCGAACAGCCCTTGCCTGCAGGCCAGGACGACGCATTGCTGGGCCTTCCGCGCCCCGTACCGATTTGCGCGGACGAAAGCTGCCATGACCGCGCAAGCCTGCCCGACCTCAGGGGCAAGTACGACATGATCAACATCAAGCTCGACAAGACCGGCGGACTGACCGAAGCGCTTGAACTTAAAAGCGCCGCCATGGCTGAAGGTTTCGGCATAATGATCGGCTGCATGGTCAGCACATCCTTATCAATGGCTCCGGCGACGTTGCTGGCGCAGGGTGCGGACTTTGTCGACCTTGATGCACCGATGCTTCTGGCCGAGGACAGGGAAACGCCGCTTGTCTATGACGCAAGAGGCGTGCATCCACCAAACGAAGAACTTTGGGGATAGGTGCTGCGGCGGATGGACCGATCCTCAAATTCGGCGATGCAGACTAAAGAGATCAAAAGGCTCAGGACAGAAAGGACCCAGACCATGTCCAGAACGGTGTATGTCAACGGCGCATATCTTCCTGAACACGAAGCGACCGTTTCGATCTTTGATCGCGGGTTTCTGATGGCAGACGGGGTTTATGAGGTAACGTCCGTGCTTGACGGTAAGCTCATCGATTTCGATGGTCACGCGGTGCGGCTGGAACGCTCCTTGAACGAACTGGACATGCGCACGCCGATCGACAAGGACGATCTGCTTGAAGTCCACCGTGAGCTTGTGAAACGCAACGGGATCGAAGAGGGTCTGGTCTACCTTCAGATCACACGCGGTGCACCTGCCGACCGAGACTTTGCCTTTCCGGATCCCGACGCGACCGAACCGACAGTCGTGCTTTTTACACAGAACAAACCCGGTCTTGCGGCTTCACCTGCGGCACAGAAGGGCATGAAGGTCATCAGCATCGAAGACATTCGCTGGGGCAGACGGGACATCAAGACGGTGCAACTGCTCTATCCCAGCATGGGCAAGATGATGGCCAAGAAGGCGGGGGCAGATGACGCTTGGATGGTGCAGGACGGCCATGTGACCGAAGGCACCTCGAACAACGCCTATATCGTCAAGGGCAACAAGATCATCACTCGACCCCGTTCGAACGACATCCTGCACGGGATCACGCGGGCGGCCGTCCTGCGCTTTGCTGAAGAGGCCCAAATGATCGTGGAAGAGCGGTTGTTCACCATCGAAGAAGCAAAAGAGGCTGACGAGGCCTTCATCACCTCGGCCAGCACATTCGTGATGCCCGTGGTCGAGATCGACGGGGTTGCCCTGGGGGATGGCACACCGGGAAAGGTGGCCCCACGGCTGCGCGAAATCTACCTTGATGAAAGCCGCAAGGCCGCGATCTAGGGGGGAAGCCCTCAGCGACGGCAAAACAGAAATGCGATACCTGTACAGGAGTGACCTGCTTTCTGTACGTGAATGCGTGGGCTTGGCCTTAGTGTTACGGCTGAGCAAAGGTCGGCCTGCGGATCAATGCGGCGCGCAAACAAGACGATTTGCAGGGATTTGACCCGGATGATCAGGTTCCGAATACCAAGCGCGGGGCGGTCTGACCATGCCCCGGAAGCACCCAAACAAAGCATCAATGTACCGTTGATCAAAGAAGAGAGGATTGGCAAACGCCTTTGAAGCAAAAGCGCCCTGAGCCTCACAACGTCTTCGGACTTCCAGTCAATGACCAGATTTTGCAGCGATTGCTGATGATGACACCTTGTCCTGCAAAGCGTGAAAGTCGCCCTCGATTGTTAAAAGCATGTCCGCACTGATCAGTCGGTGCGGACCCAGATCAAGCATCTCGTCGATGAGCGTCTGGCATTCAGCCCGGTTCGATGAACTAAAGTATCCCTTTTGATCAAGCCCTGATTTCTGACCACTCTCGGTTTTCCTTGACGAATGTTTTGGCAAGGATGGGGCGGTTTCGCAGGATGGCCGTGATAGCAACCTTTGAAGGTTTCCCGGCGGCCTTCATGCGGCCGTACTGCGCTTTGAGGTCCGGGTTGTACTGCGTCGCGACGATGGCAGGCAGGTAGAGTGTATCGCGTGGTGGCTTTCTGCAGCCCTGGACGAAGGACTGACCGCACCATCTTCCGGATTGGCGGGTGAGCGGAGCGACACCTGCAAGGCTGGCAACGGCCTTTTTGCGCAATTTTTCAATCTCGGGCATTTCAATCAGGATCGTCGTGGCGGCAACTGCACCGATACCCTCAGTGCTTTGGATCAGATGCGGCGCGCGCTTGCGGCACGGGCAGCTTGTAACGCTCTGACAATAGGACGGTCTTTGGCAACTGCCCGCCATAAATGGCCTGGCTGGCAAAGGCTCCATCTCACATGGAGACGAGAAAAGTCAGAAGATAGGCGGTGTCGGATCATATTGGCGGCGAGCAGCAGATCGGATCGCGCGGCCACTGGATCTTTTCTGAGGATGGCCCACCTTGCTTTGCCGATGGTATTCGGGGTGTCTTGGAAATTGCTGAGATAGTCGGAGAGGCGGATCTTCACGCCCATCTCAACTTCGTGGATCTGGTCAAGCGTGAAGGCCTTTGACAGCTTTACGACCAACTACCTGTTTAAAAAAGGGATTCCTGAACACCTACCTCCCCACCCATCTCTTCTGCCTTGATCAATTGATGAGGGATGCAGTTGCGCGCGAAAAGGATGCGCTTCCAGAGTGTCCTTACTTTCCAGTCCGCCGCGTTGGATGCCTGACAGGAAGACTTCATGAAGCTGAATGCCTCGTCGAACTTTCCGCCGATACGGCTTTTTGCAAAACTCGCCTGATCCATGCCGTCGATGTCGAACATAATGCCCCAATCTCGTCCATGCCCGAATGAGTCTGGGTAGGATCGTTTTTTCCTTGTGTACTTGTGCACATTGGAATGTTGGCATCGGAGAAATGGAATTTCGCGAGTCGCGCCATCTTCCCGACATTTCGAATGATCAGGGGCTCCTGGTGACCATGAAAGGCAATGATCCAGGTGGTGACGCCATCCGCCTTGAAATCCGCGAGGTACTTTTCAAGAACTTGCATGTTGAGGTACCAAGGAGGACCATTTCAGGGCTTTCGTTTGGCAAGTGTCATGCGGCCGGGATCTTCCGGCGCACATGCGATGGGGGCTTCGGCCTGGAAGAGCAGGACTTCCTTCCTTTCCGCCGAGCGAGGATTGAAGAGTTATTCTTGGGCCAGAACCATGCAATCCTGACCGACACCCAGGATCGGTATCCTGTCCTGGCGAAGACCATCCCGAAGCCTGCCCAAGGTCTCAGCAAAGACGACGTCCTCCGAACAATCGGCCACCGGGTCTAAGGTGGCGAGCGTCTTGCACCTGCCCGTGGGAAAACACTGGGGTTTGAATGACAATCCGTTATCTGTTCCTTTCCGGTCGGCCTTTCTGATGAGATCCTCTCTTTCACGCGCGAAGAGGGGCTTCAAGTTCCAGCCAGATCGGGCGGTGATCGCTGGCGCGCTCCGTTCGGCTGCGCCCGTCGCCCTCAAGCTCTGTTTCGAATGCATCATGCGCAATACCCGCATCTTTCACCCGGCTTCGCAAACCTGGAGAAACCGCGAAATGATCCAAGAGCAAGGGTCGGTCCGGCACGTCGTCTATAAAATCGTCGAAACGCGCGGTGAATAGCGCGGCAGGTGCCACATTGGCGATCAGCGGATGATGAAAGATCAAGTCAGGTGTGAAGGTGGAACCAAGCACGATGTCAGCCACATTGTGGGTCAGGTAGCTGCGTTCAAACAGGTCGCGACCGGGCCCGTCATTCCAGTCGCCTGTAACGACAATTCGCGCCGTGGGATCATCGGCCACGACGGCATCGAGGTACGTGCGCAGCCGAAATCCCTCCGCCGAGATCCGGCGGCGCGCCTTCAGCGCGTCGAAGACAAAGCCCTGACGTTCGGACGGGTCGCGCCAGCGCCTTTCGCCATTTCGGACAAATTTCGACTTGGTGTGCAGGATCACGACGCGGACAGGCTGGCTGCCCACCGGATCGATATCTACGACAAGCGGCTGGCGCGTGTAGCCATAACCCTCCAGCATCATGTCACCGTCGACATCTGCGTCCCAGTCGTCCTGCAACCCTTCCGTCAGCGCATCAGTGGCGCGCTCCATCGCCGCGATCTGGCCGTCAAGGCGGCGCAGCGCGTATAGCTTCTGCGCACCACCGTCGATCCCTATCAGCGCTTCATAGGCAGGCGCTCCACCGGCACCCGTCAAAAAGTCCCCGAGAAACAGCGCCATCTCCTCGGACGCGCTCGGGCCTTCCTGAATACAGAGCAGATCCGGAGCCAGCGAGTTGATGATATTGGCGGCTCTTCTGGCACAGATCCGTGCTTCATCAGCACTCAGGCTGCCTGACCCCCATTGAGGGTCGCGGTTGCCCGAGAACCAGTTGTTCATCCATTCGATGTTCCAATTGACGATCTTCATCGGAAAAACTCCATGTTCGAAAAGGGATGACCTGAAATCACCCCCTCCTACCATGGGTCGAACAGATTCGTCGCGGCTTGGGTACTAGCCCGCCTCTTTGCCGACGTTTTCGGCAAAGGACGTCTCAAATGCCTTTTGCTGATCAGCGTTGGCCTCGGTCTGATGATTGGCTTTCCACTCTGCCATTGTCATACCGTAGAAGATCTCACGGGCGTCTTCCTTGCCCATCTCGATGCCCTTTTCGTTGGCCGCTTCCTGATACCAGCGCGACAGGCAATTCCGGCAGAAGCCAGCCAGGTTCATCATGTCGATGTTCTGCACATCCGTTCGATCCTCCATCAGATGCTGACGCAGACGGCGGAAGGCGGCAGCCTCAAGTTCAAGACGTGTTTGGTCATCCATAGGATTGATCCCTCTTGTTGCTGATTATTTTGGCGGCTTGCACAGAAGCTTCAAGGGGTTTCCCTGTCACGTGCCTGTTGTTGCTATAACGCAAACCCAAGCTGTTGCCGAGTTTCGGAAAGTGCGCGATAACGCTAACATCTTTGGGGAGGGGTCCGGATTGAGACGCGAAAGTAATGTAAAGATTGTTGCCACACTCGGGCCGGCTTCCAATGACTACGAAATGATCCGGGCACTTTATGAGGCGGGCGCAGATGTGTTTCGCCTGAACATGTCTCATGGCAGCCACGACGAAATCCGGGAACGGCACAGAACTATCCGCAAGATTGAAGAAGATCTGGGCAGCACGATAGCGATCCTCGCTGACCTTCAGGGGCCGAAACTGCGCGTCGGTGTGTTCCGTGATGGAGGCGAGACCTTGCGCGAAGGGGCCGCATTCCGGCTTGATCTGGACCCCGCAGAGGGTGATCTGACCCGCGTTTGCCTACCGCACCCCGAGATCTTCGCCGCGCTTGAGCCGGGCGCGTCACTTTTGGTCAATGACGGCAAGATTCGTCTGCGGGTCGAAACCTGTGGACCCGACTTTGCCGATTGCATCGTTACGACGGGCGGGGTGATTTCCAACCGGAAGGGCGTCAACGTTCCTGATGTCGAACTACCGCTCGCCGCGCTGAGTGAAAAGGACCGTGCAGATCTCGAATTCGTCTGCGATCTGGGCGTGGATTGGCTTGCCCTGTCGTTTGTGCAGCGTTCCGGTGACGTTGAAGAAGCGCGCGAACTGGCAAAAGGCCGTGCAGCCGTATTATCGAAGATCGAAAAACCCGGGGCGGTCGCGAAGTTTGATGAGATACTCGCGGTCAGCGACGGGATCATGGTGGCCCGCGGCGACCTGGGGGTCGAACTGCCCGTTCAGGCCGTGCCACCCATTCAGAAGCGCCTTGTCCGCAAATGCCGGGCAGCGGCCAAGCCGGTGATCGTGGCGACACAGATGCTGGAAAGCATGATCGAAAGCCCGATGCCCACACGCGCCGAGGTGTCGGACGTGGCCACGGCGATCTACGAGGGCGCCGACGCCGTAATGCTCAGCGCGGAAAGTGCTGCGGGCAGCTATCCCATCGAGGCGGTGACGACGATGGATCGTGTGGCTTCAGAAGTTGAACAAGATCCGACCTATACGCAGATCATCGAAGCCTCCCGTCAGGCCGCGCGTGCATCTGTCGCCGACGGGATCGTTGCAGCCGCGCGCGAGATCGCGGAGACGACCGACATCAAGGCCATCTGCTGCTTCACACATTCCGGCACAACAGCGCTTTTGGTGTCGCGCGAACGCCCGCGGGTGCCGATCCTCGCCCTGACGCCATTGAGAGGCACGGCCCGCCGCATGTCACTTAGCTGGGGTTGTACCTGCGTGATCACCGAAGAGATGGAGCGCTTTAAGATGGCGGTGGTTGGTGCGGCCAAGGCAGCCCGAGAACAGGGCTTTGCCGGACCGGATGACCAAATCGTCGTGACCGCAGGCGTGCCCTTCAATGTGCCGGGCAGCACAAACATCCTGCGCGTGGCCCCGTGTGACGAACGTTTGATTTTCAGAACCGACCCGGAGTAAAGTATCTGTTAAGCCGTTTTGGCTTAACGATATTCACATCCGCCCGCCCGTTTTTTGAGCACTGGCGAGCACAACGACTGGTTTGCTGGAATGGACCCGGATATTCTGTTTTTTGCTGGTATGGTCACAGGTGTCTTCGCGGTGCCGTCCATTTTGTCGGCGGTTGCGGATGGCCGTGCGCCGCGGGCATCGGCCCTTTTGGTTCTGATTTCCGGCAGCCTCATCCTCTATGCGGTTTCGACAAATCCGTCTGGCTACACATGGCAGGACATACCACGCGTGTTTTTTGACGTTTTGGGTCAGTTTATCGGCTAGACAGTCCAATAATGCTGGTGACTTCTGGCCAGACCGGATCTGATCACGATTTGATTTTCCCAAGATCGGACCCATTCCGCCATGCAAAAGTTTGACCCCGACCTTCTGTTCCGCCCGTTGCGGCTTCCATGCGGCGCTGTGCTGCGAAACCGGCTGGCCAAGGCGGCGATGTCGGATTCACTTGGAGACGGTCGGGGGCATCCGACAGATGCGCAGATGCGTCTCTATGAGCGTTGGTCGGATGGTGGGGCCGGTCTTTCGATCATCGGCGAGGTGCAGGGCGATCCTGCTTTCGCGGAAAAGCCCGGTAACCTGGTGCTGCGACCCGGCGCGGATTTGCAGGCGTTCAGACATTTGACCGCGCGTGCGCGCAAAGATGGCGCGCAAATCTGGACACAACTGGGGCAAGCAGGTGCGATGGCGCATCCTCCGATCAGCACGCCGAAAGGACCGAGCGCACTAGATCTGCCCGGGCTGCGTTGCAGGGCTTTGGATACAAAGGAAATCGCCGCACTGCCCGACCAGTTCGCAACAACCGCAGCCCTCGCACGAGAGGTCGGTTTCGGCGGGGTCGAAATCCATGCAGCGCACGGTTTTCTTCTGAGCCAGTTCTTGTCGCCGCTCTTTAACAAGCGCGACGACCAGTACGGCGGATCCATCGAGAACAGGATGCGTTTGCTGCTTGAGGTGATCGCAGCCGTCCGAGACTCGGTCGGCACAGATTTCCCGGTTGGCGTGAAGATCAACGCGACCGATCGGCTTGAGGGCGGCTTTGACGAAAGGGATGCGCTTAAGGTTATCAAAGCGCTTGATGAAACCAGTCTTGACCTGATCGACATCAGCGGCGGAACCTACTTTCCCGGCGCGACCTCAGCATCAGACCGGGCAGGTCGGGGTCCCTATTTCCTTGAATTTGCGGCGCGCGCCAAGGACTGCACCCGCATGCCCCTTATGGTGACCGGTGGCTTCAAGACGCGGGCTGAGGCCTCGGCGGCGCTGGCGGAAGGTGTTGCGGATGTGATTGGGCTTGGCCGTCCGTTCATCATCGACCCGGATCTGCCGAAGACATGGGCATCTGAGGACGGGCCAGATCCGGTTTTCCCGCGCTTTGAGGCGCCGCCCGAAGGTGGGGTGACCGCTTGGTATACCATGCGCCTCACCGATATCGGCGAAGACCGCGAGACGCCGCGCCATGATGATCTTCATGCTGCGATCGCCGCCTATGACTTTCGCGACAAGGAACGGGAATTGCTTTGGAACGCAGCCTTCCGACCGATGCCCGCGGAAGATTAAAGCCCTGCCAGTTCTTCGGCCGGTATGATCTGAAAGAACCTGCCGCCCGACCACAGCCCGAACCAGTCCTTGTGCGTGTCCCCAAGATCGACCAGGCGGTAAAAGCTTTTACGATCAATCAGCGCCCAGAGGTCTGAGCGGATCAGGACATAAGGTGACGGCTCCTGGGTTCGGGCATCCCGTTCGACACGGATCGGATGATCAGAGCTCGCTACAACGTGTTCATCCACGTTGGTCTGAAATGCCAATTGCTGCCCTTCGCCGTCACCGCTGACATCGAAATCGATCGCGACAAAGGGCGCGTCCTCGACAGTGATTCCCACTTTCTCAACGGGTGTGACGAGGAAGTATTTGTCGCCTTCCCGCTTCAGAATCGATGAAAAGAGACGCACAAGGCCCGGCCGACCGATTGGCGTGCCTTCGTAGAACCACGTGCCGTCGCGGGCGATGCGCATGTCGAGATCCCCGCAAAACGGAGGATTCCAAAGATGAACCGGAGGTAAACCGCGTGTTTTGGTGGCTTGAATCGAAGCCAGCAGACTTTCTGCATTAATTTGGTCACTTTTTTGTGCCGACATGTCTTTTGCCATTTCCCTCAACAGCGATAGGTTGGTGATTAATATATTATGCAAGCGAGAGAAGTCATGACCAACGCCGAAGACCTTGTTGCCGACATCGAAGCGCTCGGGCTGAAGCTGCAAGAAGCAAAGGCGTCGATCACAAACCGCTTTATCGGCCAGAACAGGGTTGTTGAGCTGACCCTGACGTCCCTTCTGTGTGGGGGACATGGCCTGCTGATCGGTTTGCCGGGCCTGGGCAAGACGCGGCTGGTCGAAACACTCAGTACGGTCATGGGCCTGCACGGCAATCGAATCCAGTTCACACCGGACCTTATGCCTGCAGACATTCTTGGGTCAGAAGTGCTGGATACGGCCGAGGATGGACACCGATCCTTCCGCTTTGTTCAGGGGCCGATCTTTTGTCAGCTTCTGATGGCCGATGAGATCAACCGAGCCTCTCCCCGGACGCAGTCGGCACTGTTGCAGGCCATGCAGGAAAAAACGGTAACCGTCGCGGGCGAGGACAGACCCCTAGGGGTGCCGTTCCATGTGCTGGCGACGCAAAACCCGATCGAACAGGAAGGTACGTATCCGCTGCCGGAAGCTCAGCTTGACCGTTTTCTCGTACAGATCGACGTCCTCTACCCGGATCGGGACACGGAGCGCGATATTCTCTTAGCCACGACCGGCACGGAAGAGGCAGAGGCCACACAGGTCTTCACCACCCAAGAGCTTTTGGCCGCTCAGACACTTTTGCGCAGGATGCCGGTGGGTGAAAGCGTGGTCGAAATGATCCTTGATCTGGTCCGCGCGTTCCGACCGAATGAACCGGGTGCCAGCGATCTGGTGCGGGACACGGTGGCCTGGGGTCCAGGACCGCGGGCGGCACAAGCGTTGATGCTGGCAGTTCGCGCGCGTGCACTTCTGCACGGACGTCTGGCACCATCCGCAGAGGATGTGATCGACATGGCGCGACCGGTGCTAAGCCACCGGATGGCACTTAACTTTGCAGCGCGGGCACGCGGTGACAGTTTGAGCGATCTGATCGAGAACACGGCAAGCGGCCTAACCTCGCAAGAGGCGGCTGCATGACATCAGCCCCCGTCCTTCTGCGTCAATCCGCGGAAGAGCAGGCGGCCCGCCTGCCCCCGCTCCTGGCCCGTGCCGAACATCTTGCCGGTGCCGTTTTGCTGGGCGATCACGGGCGGCGTAGATCAGGGATGGGCGACGATTTCTGGCAGTATCGCCCAGCCCAGATCGGCGACAGCTTACGCATGATAGATCATAGGCGCAGCGCCATGGGCGATCAGCAGTTCGTGCGTGAACGCGAATGGCAGATTGCTCAATCCGTCATGCTGTGGGTAGATCAGGGTGCCTCCATGCGGTTTTCCAGCACGGATGCCTTGCCCGAAAAGGCTGACCGCGCCCGACTTCTGACACTTGCTCTTGCCATTCTTCTGATCCGGGGTGGCGAACGCGTGGGGCTCACGGGCACGCGCCTACCGCCGCGCAGGGGAAACGCCCAGGTCATTCGTTTGGCCGAGATGTTCTCCGAAGAGCATGACGAGGATTACAGCCCCCCTGAACATCGGGCGATGATCCCCCATGCGCGCGCCGTCTTCGTTTCCGACTTTCTGGGCAATATAGACGATGCGCGCATCGCTCTTACGAAAGCGGCCGACCGTGGGGTGCGGGGCATTCTCTACCAGGTGCTCGACCCGAGTGAGGAAGCCTTTCCGTTTCAGGGCCGCACCATTTTCGAGAGTATGGGCGGCACCGTCCGACACGAAACGCTCAAAGCGGGCGACCTGCGCAACCGCTACCTGTCGCGACTGGCTGAGCGGAAGGCAGAGCTTCAGGAACTCTGTTCGGTCGCCGGTTGGCAATACAATCTGCACCATACTGACGTGTCTGCACAAACAGGTCTTCTCTGGCTTTGGCGGGCTCTTGATGGCGGGAGGTCGCGCGCGTGACGACAATTGCAGGTATCGGGTTCACCGCCCCCTGGCTGCTTTTGGGCCTGATCCTTCTGCCAGTGCTCTGGCTGATCCTCCGGGCAATCCCGCCGTCCCCGATCCGGAGGCGTTTTCCTGGTGTAGCGCTTCTGCTGGGCCTGATGGACGACGAAAGCGTGACGGACCGGACACCGTGGTGGCTCTTGTTGCTGCGCGTTCTGGCGGTGGCGGGCATGATCGTCGGGCTGGCCGGACCAGTGTTGAACCCACAATTGGACGAGACGGCAGGTGATGGTCCGCTTCTGATGGTGGTGGATGGCAGCTGGGCGGGGGCCGCGGGCTGGGCCGGGACACGGGATGCACTTGAGGCAGAACTCTACCGCGCCGCAGCAAACAATCGCCCGACAGCGATCCTGCAGTTGAGCGCGCCGGAGCCGTTGGTCATGCAGGCAGCGGGTACGTTGCGCTCCAGCCTGCCGGGCTTTGTTCCACGACCCTGGCAACCCGCCCCGGATCAGGTCGATGTGAGTATCGCGGCTATGGAGGATCTGGGAGGCTTCGATACGATCTGGTTCAGTGACGGCCTGGAGTATCCCGGGCGTGATCGCGTGCTTGAAACGATCGAGACGGCGGGTAATGTTCGCGTGATCCAATCTGGCAGTGCCGTTCTCGGGATACGTCCGGCACGCTACGAAGACGGGATCGTGCAACTGACATCCCTGCGTCAAACAGGTGGGCCCGAACGCGAGATCACCGTGAATGCCGAGGGGCTCGACCCTGCCGGCAACGCGCGCACGCTTGCGTCGCTGCAAATGCGCTTTGAAGCTGGCGCGACAGTGTCAAACGCGGAATTGGCTTTGCCTGCCGAATTGCGAGCAAGGGTATCGCGTTTTGAAATCCTCGGTCACAGATCGGCAGGGGCCACCACGCTGGTCGATGACAGCCTGCGTCGTCGCGAGGTCGCCCTAATCGCCGCGCGCGAAGGCCGCGAGGGCCTCGAACTGTTGTCGCCGCTTCACTATCTGGAACAGGCGCTGGAACCGACAGCGGATCTACTGCGCGGGGCGCTGAATGACGTTTTGCCCGCCAATCCAGACGTGATCGTTCTGGCCGATGTGGCGACTCTTAGCGACAGCGAAAGTGCTTCCATCACCGAATGGATAGAGAGTGGCGGGCTTCTTCTTCGTTTCGCCGGGCCCCGCGTCGCTGCAAGCGATGTCAGCCGTCAGGACGAAGACACGCTTATGCCGGTGCGCCTCCGCTCGGGCGGGCGCAGTGTAGGCGGGGCGATGAGTTGGGGACAGCCCAAAACACTGGCGCCTTTTTCGGACGGATCACCCTTCTTTGGACTGGATGTGCCCCAAGATGTCACGATCACAGCCCAGGTCATGGCACAGCCAGACCCGACACTTGCCGACAGGGTGATCGCCTCCCTTTCGGACGGCACACCGCTTGTGACCCGCAAAAAGATCGGCCAAGGGCAGGTGGTTCTTTTCCATGTGACTGCCAACGCCGAGTGGTCATCGCTTCCGCTGTCAGGGCTTTTTGTCGAGATGATGGAGCGGCTGGCGGTCTCCTCTGCCAATCCCGAAACAGCAGCGGAAGATCTTGAAGGCACCACGTGGACACCGAATAACGTGATGGACGGTTTTGGTACGCTTGAGGATGCGGGCGCCCTTCCCAGCGTTCCGGGGCCAGAGCTTTTAACGGGTGCGCCTGGACCGGACTTGCGACCCGGGATCTATCAATCCGGCGACCGGCTGATGGCGCGGAATGTGGTCGGCATGAGCACTGCACTCACGCCCATTGCCTGGCCCGACCGGATCCCGGTCAGTGGCCTGACGGTGGCCGAGGAAATGCCTCTGGGCGGTTTCTTCCTGGGCTTGGCGATCGCTCTTCTACTGATCGACATCATCGCTTCGCTTGCCCTTTCCAACCGTCTGACAGGGCCGCAGCGCAATGTCGCGGCTGGACTTATTGCGGCCTTGTTTTTGATCCCGACACCGCCCAATGCACAGCAGACGCAGGATCCGGAAGACTTCGCGGTCACGGCAGCGGCAGAGGTGGTTCTGGCACATGTGCTTACCGGCAATCGCGACGTCGACGGCATAGCGCAAGCAGGGCTTACTGGCCTGTCCGACACATTGTTTTTCCGCACATCGGTCGAACCCGCGACGCCAATCGGGGTGGACCTTGAGGCAGATGAACTCGCGTTTTTCCCAATCCTGTATTGGCCGATCACGCAAGATCAGCAACGCCCCTCTGACGCCGCTTACGCCAAGCTGAACGAGTATCTCCGCTCTGGCGGATTGATTGTTTTTGACACGCGGGATGCGGACATGTCGGGTCTGGGCGCCAGCAGCCCGAATGGGCGGAAACTGCAGCAACTAGCGGCCCCCCTTGATATCCCCGCCCTTGAACCGATACCGTCGGACCACGTTCTGACGCGGACATTCTACCTGCTCCAGGAATTCCCAGGCAGACATCGCGGCCGCGACGTCTGGGTTGAGGCCGCTCCACCCGGTGCCGAACAGGTCGAAGGGATGCCCTTCCGCAATCTCAATGACGGCGTGACACCGGTGATTATTGGCGGCAACGATTGGGCGTCAGCATGGGCTGTGACCGGCAATGGCGCACCGCTTTTGCCCGTTGGTCGCGGCTTTGGCGGCGAGCGCCAGCGCGAGATGGCCTATCGGTTTGGGGTGAACCTGATCATGCATGTGCTGACGGGCAACTACAAAAGCGATCAGGTCCATGTGCCCGCATTGCTAGATCGGCTGGGCCAATGACGGCGACCTATCTTTTTGATCCGCTTCTTCCCTGGCCGGTGATCTGGGTGCTGACCGGACTGATTTTCGCAGGGATCGTGCTTGCGGGATGGCGCGGCCTGAAAGGCTGGGCACTGCGGGGTGTTGCCGGGCTGATCATCGTCGCAGCCCTGACAGGCCCGACCTACCAGGAAGAAAATCGCGCACCGCTCAGCGACATCGTGATTCTTGCCGAGGACGAAAGCGCATCGCAGCGCCTGTCTGACCGGGAACAGCAAACCCGCGAAACGGCCGATGCGCTGGCAGCCGAGATCGAAGCACGACCAAACACCGAATTGCGCCGGATCGTGGTGCCGGACGGCGAAGAGGATGCAGGTACGCGGCTGGTCAGCGCACTGTCGGAGGCATTGGCGGAAGAGCCTCGTGCGCGCGTTGCGGGTGTGATCTCACTGAGCGATGGACAGGTGCACGATCTTGACGTGCCCCTGGAATTACCTGCGCCCCTTCATTTGTTGCTGACCGGTCGGGAAACCGATTGGGACAGGCGGCTAATCGTCCGAAATGCACCGGCCTTTGCGATCATTGACGAACCCGTGACGTTGACCCTGCGCATCGAAGATAGCGGTGCCGTGCCGGACAGCGCCGGCGCTACCGCACGGCTTGAAATTTCTGTCGACGGTGAGGAGCCGCGTCAGATCGAAGTGCCTATTGGCAAAGATACAGAGCTGCCATTGACGCTGCCGCATGGCGGTCAGAATGTCATCCAGTTCACTGTTCCGGGCGCTGAGGGAGAGTTGACGGATCGAAACAATACGGCGCTTGTCCAGATGAATGGCGTGCGCGACCGCCTGCGCGTACTGCTCGTTTCGGGGGAACCGCATGCAGGCGGGCGGACCTGGCGCAACCTGCTGAAATCCGACAGCTCGGTTGATCTCGTGCATTTCACGATCCTGCGGCCTCCCGAGAAGCAGGACGGTGTGCCAGTTGACGAACTTAGCCTGATCGCCTTCCCCACTCGGGAATTGTTCCTTGAGAAGATCGCGGATTTCGACCTGATCATCTTCGATCGTTACAAGCGCCGCGGTATTCTGCCAGCGCTGTATCTCGACAACGTGGCAAACTACATTCGGGAAGGCGGCGCCGTACTTGTCGCGGCAGGCCCGGATTTTGCAAGTGCGGACAGCCTTTACAGATCACCCTTGGGACCGGTTTTGCCAGCCCAGCCATCCGCAAGGGTTCTTGAAGAACCTTACATGCCACAAGTATCGGAACTGGGAGAACGCCACCCGGTGACGACTGGCCTGCCTGCTGCCGGGGACTGGGGCCGGTGGTTGCGCCAGGTCGATGTGGATGCAGATGGTGGTCAGGTCGTGATGACGGGCATCGACGAACGTCCTCTGCTGGTGCTTGAGCGGGTTGAGAAAGGGCGCGTTGCGCTGCTTGCCTCGGACCATGCCTGGCTTTGGAACAGGGGTTATGAGGGTGGTGGGCCGCAACTGGAATTACTTCGGCGCCTGGCCCATTGGATGATGAAAGAGCCGGAGTTGGAAGAGGAGGCGTTGACAGCCTCTGTCACAGGTCAATCGATGCAGATCCTGCGTCGGACACTTTCCGAAAGCGTGCCGCCTGTGACGATCACGGCGCCCGACGGTACGGTCACCGAACTGCCCCTTGAGGAGGCGGGGCCCGGGCAATTCCAAGCGCCTTTCGAAGCGCCCGAAATTGGCCTTTATCGCCTTGAAAACGGCGATATCTCTTCAGTCGTGGGCGTTGGTCCCGCCTCCCCGCGGGAATTTGAGCAGACGATAGCATCTGGCGACCCGATGGAGGCGATCATTAACCCAACCGGTGGGGGGATCCTACCGCTCGAAGCAGGTGTGCCCGCCTTGCGCAATGTCCGGGAAGGACGCCCTGCTGCCGGACGCGGCTGGATAGGGCTGGTCCCACGAGAGGCCTATCAAACGCTGGACGTGCGCCAGATAGCGCTTCTGCCGCCGTGGCTGGTGTTGCTTTTGAGCGCAGCATTCATCACCGCCGCTTGGCTGCGCGAAGGCCAGCGCTGAGACCTCAATCTTGCTTAACAGGTTCTTCACCTCCGCTGTGAAATACCGGAAAGGGACGTGAATCTGAGAGGCGCTGAATGAGTCTGGCCAACAAGCTTGCGGAGGAACGGCGCGCGCGTCTCGCAGCCGAACGCATGCTTGAGCTGAAACAGGCCGAGCTCCACTCTGCCAACCGCAAACTGAACCGTCAGGCCCTCGCCTTGCGCGGAGAGGTCGTGGAGCGCCGTGCAGAGGTCGAAACCGTACGGAATGAGAATGCGCTTTTCAAATCCCAGCTTGGTGAGGCGCATCAGCAAATCAAGGTTGCTACACAGAAGTTCGTTGTTGCTGAGCGACGGCTTTGGCATTCGATCAATACGATCTCGGACGGGTTTGCGATTTTTGATGCCGACAATGAGATGATCGTTGCCAACGCATCGTATCTGGTGATCTTTGACGGGCTCGAATTCATCAAACCTGGGGTCGACTACACAACTTTGCTGCAAGCGCTGACCGAAGAAGGGATTATCGACACCGGAGATTTGAGCGCATCCGAGTGGCGGCAGATGATGATCACCCGATGGGCGCAGCCCCAACCAGAACCCGTCGTCGTTCGCCTGTGGAATGACCAGTACATCCGGCTGCTGGACCGACGCGGTGATGGCGGCGATGTGGTGTCGCTAGGGCTCAACATCACCGAATCCGTCCTCTATGAGCAGCGTCTTCGGGCGGCGCAAGAAGAGGCAGAGCGTGCCAACAAAGCCAAATCTGCCTTCCTCGCCAATATGAGCCACGAGATCCGCACACCTATGAATGGGGTTGTGGGCATGGCTGATCTGCTAGCCGACACGCGGCTGAGCGAGGAACAAACGCTTTATGTGGATACAATCAAAAGCTCGGGCGAAGCGCTTCTGGTCATCATCAACGACGTACTCGACTATTCGAAAATCGAAGCGGGCAAGCTGGAACTTCAGCCCGGCCCCTTCGATCTGGAACGCACTATTCACGAAGTCATCCTGCTTCTCCAATCCATCGCCCGAGAAAAGGAACTTGAGTTGCTGCTGGACTACGACTTGTTCCTGCCGACCATCTTCACGGGTGATCCGGGGCGGATCCGGCAGGTCTTGACCAATCTGGTGGGCAACGCCCTGAAGTTCACAGCAGAAGGGCACGTCCTCGTTCGCGTAACTGGTGTGACCGATGACGCCACTGGAGTCGCGCAGATTGTCATCGGGATCGAAGATACAGGCATAGGCATCCCAGCCGAGAAGGTCGAACACATCTTCGGCGAATTCAATCAGGTCGAAAACGAACGGAACCGGCAATTCGATGGAACGGGCTTGGGGCTCGCGATCTCAAAACGCCTGATCGAGATGATGGATGGCGAGCTTTGGGTGACCTCGGAAGAAGGCGTTGGGTCCTGCTTTGGGGTCTCGATAGACCTCCCGGTTGTTGGGGAAACCGAAGTAGATCACGGAATGCTCCCGAAAGGTTTGCGGGATGTCCTGATCATTGATGATATGACGATGAACCGGGCGGTGCTGGAACGTCAGTTGGAACAGCTTGGTCTGTCAGTGAGGGTTTGCATTGACGGGGATAAAGCACTGGAGCAATTGCCGCAACGCCCCGACCTGATCATTGCGGCACATGATCTATGCGGCATGGATGGGCTTGCGCTTGCAGCGAAGATCCGGGAGACGGGTTCGACGACGCCGATCCTGATGCTGAGCGGCAACGTCGATGTGGCCAAAGCAGATCCGGCCTATCGGCATGTTGCTGGATGTCTCCAGATCCCTGCGCCGCGACGCAAGATGCTGGAGGCAATCGTTGGCTTGGGCGACCTGATAGATGTCAAAAAGGACGCCGCTGCACAGAAATCTGAAGTCACGCTGCGCGCAGTGGAAGATCCGGCCCCATCTGAACAAACCGACTTGCGCAAAATGCGGATTCTTGCGGCCGAGGATAACAAGACCAACCGCCTCGTTTTCAGCAAGATGATCAAGACCCTGAACGTCGATCTGTGTTTTGCAGAGAACGGTCTGGAGGCGGTCGAAATGTTCCAGTCCTTTGACCCGGACATGGTGTTCATGGACATTTCAATGCCGATCAAGGACGGCAAAGAAGCCACTGGCGACATCCGCGCGATAGAGGCGAAGAAAGGCGGGCACGTGCCCATCGTTGCTCTGACGGCGCATGCGCTTGACGGGGATGAGGAAGGGATCCTGGCAGCAGGACTGGATCACTACCTGACGAAACCGCTACGCAAGCAAGAGATCCACACCATCATCGAAACCTACTGGCCAGATCATACGTTGCCTCTGCAGGAGGACAAGGTCCTGGATGAGGCGGGCTAAGCGGCGTCGGCTTGCGGATAGGGCCGTGTGAAAACAAGCCTATCCTCGGCAGAATAGTCTTTCTGGAATGCATATCCGCCCAGATCAAAATCCTTGAGCCCTTCCACACGCGTTACGCGGTTCTGGATGATGAACCGCGCCATGGCGCCCCGGGCTTTCTTCGCAAAGAAACTGACGATCCTGGGATCGCCCGCCTTCTCTTCCATAAAGACAGGAGTAATAATCTGCGGTTTCAGCGCGGTTTCCAAGACCGCCCCAAAGTATTCCTGACTGGCGCAGTTGACGAGGATTGCGGTATCCATCGCTTCGGCCTGCGCGTTGATCGCCTTCGCAATGCCATCACGCCAATAGGCATAAAGATTGGAACCTCGGCGGGTTTTCAGCTTGCTGCCCATCTCAAGCCGATAAGGCTGAATCGCATCGAGCGGGCGCAACAAACCGTAGAGCCCGGACAAGATCCGCAGGTGCTTCTGAGCATATGTCATCTCGTCCGCGTTGAGACTGTGTGCATCGAGCCCTTGATAAGTGTCGCCAGCAAAAGCCAAAACAGCAGGGCGCAAGGTTTCCTGGCAGGGTTCCTCGGCAAAGGCTTTAAAGCGATCGCGGTTCAACCGGGCCAAGTCATCGGACAGATGCATCAGCTTTTTGAGATCACCCAAGGTCAGGTTGCGGGCCGTTTTCACCAGACGCATGGCGTCGTCTTGCATGGCGGGCGTCGTCATCTCAACATCGCGCGCATCCCAATCAAGCCGTTTTGCCGGTGAGATCACAACAAGCATTCCGTCCCCCTTTTTCCGTTCTGCCTTTGACCTAGCTCGCTTGCCGCAAAACGTCCAGAAATGCAGGGCCAAAACGTTCAGCGCGGCGCTCACCCAAAAGCTTGGCGAGGCTTGCGTCATCGGACGGACGCATTTGTGCAACCTTTGCCAGTTGAGATGCTGAACAGCTTAGCGGTTTGTCATGGCCGTCCGGGCCGCGTGCAAGATCGGCCTGAGCAGCAAGCAAGAGATCGTATAGGTCGCCGGCCTGTCCGCCCGCCAGCTTTCGGCGGGTCGGATGCATCTGTTGGGTGTCTCCTGTGATGACCGACAGAAAGGTGTCGCCATAACTTTGGAGTTTCTTGGCCCCGATCCCGCCGACGCGGGCCATTTCGTCAAGCGTTTGCGGCCTTTTCTCTGCCATCTCGATCAACGTACGATCAGTGAAGATGATATAGGCGGGCACGCGCGCGGCTTCGGCAAGGGCACGGCGCTTGACCTTGAGCGCGGATAGAAGCGGCGCGTCCTCTTCCGACACCATGGCCTTGACCACCGGACGGTGCTGCGCGTTCTTGACGCTGTCACGGCGCAGTTGGATTGTTTCCTGATCGCGCAAAAGCGGCAATGCGGCATCCGTCATCCGCAAGGCACCATGCCTGTCCGGATCCGGTCTGACAAGATCGTGCCCCATCATCTGCCGGAAGATCGCCTGCCATTGGCGGCGGTCATATTCCGTGCCCACACCAAAGGTAGGCAATTGGTCATGCCCGCGCTGGCGAACCTTGTCGGTCTTGGTCCCGGTCAGAATGTCGATCAGATGGCCAGCCCCGAACCACTCCTCGGTTCGCAGAATGGCCGACAGCGCCTTGCGCACGGCCGTCGTGCCATCGAAAATCTCCGCCGGGCTGTCACAAAGATCACATTTGCCGCACGTCACTTCGGTTTCGCCGAAGTAACCAAGCAAAGTCTTGCGTCGACACGACTGTGCCTCTGCCAGACCAAGCAACGCGTTGAGACGGCCGTGATCGGCGTTGCGCCGTTCGGCAGGGGCCAGGCTTTCATCAATCTGCGAACGGCGCAGGCGGATGTCATCCGGCCCGAACAGAGTAAGAGTTTCTGCTGGTGCGCCATCACGGCCCGCACGGCCAATCTCCTGATAGTAAGCCTCGATGGACTTGGGCAGATCAGCATGCGCGACCCAGCGGATGTCGGGTTTGTCGATGCCCATCCCGAAGGCGATGGTTGCAACGACGATCAGGCCATCTTCTTGTTGAAAGCGGCGTTCTATACGGCGGCGGTCCTCAGCATCCATTCCACCATGGTAGTAACAGGCACTGTGCCCGTCTTCGCGAAGGGCCCGAGCCAGCGTTTCGGTCTTCGCCCGCGTCCCGCAATATATGATCCCAGATTGCCCTTTATGGGCGGCGGCGAAGCCTAGTATCTGACGCCGGGGTTGATCCTTCGCGGCAAAGCTCAGGTGGATGTTGGGCCGGTCAAAGCCGTGCAGAAAGGCCCTCAGATCCGCGCCCGAAAAGAGTTTCTGAACAATCTCCGCACGCGTTTCAGCATCGGCCGTGGCCGTAAAGGCCGCAAGTGGCACATCCAGCGCCTGACGCAGATCACCAATGCGCAGATAATCAGGCCGGAAATCGTGCCCCCATTGGCTGACACAATGCGCCTCATCTACAGCAATAAGCGAAACACCGACCCGACGAAGCGCCCCGGTGATCCCGCCCGACGCCAAACGTTCGGGCGCCATGTAAAGAAGCTTCAACCGCCGCTCAGAAAGCGCTTTCCAAACGGCTTCGGTTTCCTCGTCGGTGTTGCCTGATGTCAGCGCACCAGCGGCCACGCCCACCTCTTGCAGAGCGCGCACCTGATCGCGCATCAGGGCGATCAATGGCGAAATGACCACGGTGACGCCGTCCCGCATCAACGCTGGCAGCTGAAAACACAGCGATTTGCCCCCACCGGTCGGCATGACCGCCAAGACATTTTGGCCTCCGGCCACCGCATCAACGATCTCAGACTGGCCCGGACGAAAAGCGTCGAATCCAAAAACGTCCCGCAAAAGCGTGGCCGCGCATGTCATGGAAAGCACCCTGTTTCGTGTTTTGTATCTGCTCTTTCAGATCACAATTCCACACTAAGATCGGGTGAACAAGCGTCAGTAGAAGGCTTGGGCGTTGTTGGCCAGAATGATGCGCAAAATCGCGACGCCGATAAGCACAACAAGTGGCGCGAGGTCGAGCCCTTGCATCGGTGGCAGCATGCGGCGGACGGGGCCATAAAGTGGTTCCAGCAGACGGTTCAGGCCATTCCAGATCTGTGAAACGATGGGCTGGTAAGGATTGAGTACCTGGAACGAGATCAGCCAACTCATGATGACGTGGGCAATGATGAAAAACCAGACAATGTCCAGAAGCAGGCTCAGGATCTGAAAAAGCGACTGCATAGCGACCTCTTTGTTGCGCCCGCACTACCTAGGCCGTGGGGATAGGTGGCGCAAGGGAGTGTCATACGGACCATTGGTCGGCAAATCCTGACCTTGCGTGGAGACGCCCTGCCTGCTTCTACTCAATCTAAGAAAAACGGGGCAGAGCATGGCGGATCCATCAACCAAACGGCGCATCTGGGGCTGGTTCTTTTTCGACTGGGCAAGCCAACCTTATCACACCGTTCTGCTGACCTTTATCTTCGGACCTTTTTTTGCCTCGGTCGCGACGACATATTTCATGTCCGAGGGCATGAACGAACAGGCCGCAGACGCCCGCGCGCAATCGATCTGGTCGCTCGGTCAAACGGTCAATGGCCTCATCATTGGCTTTGGCGCCCCATTCTTGGGCGCATTTGCCGACACAGCGGGGCGGCGCATGCCCTGGATCATCGGGTTTTCGACGCTTTATGTGCTGGGTGCCGGATCGCTTTGGTTCATAGATCCCTCGGGCAGCAACCTTTGGATCATGCTGGTTGCCTTCGGGATCGGGTTCATCGGCGCGGAATATGCACTTATCTTCACCAACGCCCAATTGCCCAGCCTTGGAACGAAAGAGGAAATCGGGCAGATTTCGGGGTCGGGCTTTGCCTTTGGATATGCCGGGGGAGTTCTATCACTGATGGTCTTGCTGTTACTTTTTGTCGAGCAAGACACCGGCAAGACGCTGATCGGTCTTGATCCACTGTTGGGCTTGAACGCTGAAGAGCGCGAGGGCACGCGTTTCACAGGACCGTTCGTGGCGACGTGGTTTGCAGCCTTCATGATCCCGTACTTCATTTGGGTCAGAGAGCCGAAGTCAGAACGGCGTGGGACCTTCGGCTCGGCAATGGACAGCCTCAAGTCCTCGATCAAGAGCCTTTGGCACCAGCCCAGTCTTGCCTCATATCTTGGATCATCAATGCTCTATCGTGACGGGCTCAATGGGCTTTATGCCTTTGGCGGCACCTATGCACTGCTGGTGCTGAATTGGCAGATCGTGCAGGTCGGCATATTCGGGATCATCAGCGCCATCGCCGCCTCGGCCTTTAGCTTTTTGGGGGGAAGGCTGGATAAAAGGCTGGGACCAAAACCCGTCATCATCGGGACCGTCTGGGGCCTGATCGGCGTCTGCGTCGTGCTGGTCAGCATGAGCCGCGAGATGTTCTTTGGCGTACCACTTGATGCCGCATCGCGCCTGCCGGACGCTGTATTTTTTGGCTGCGGGATGCTGATCGGCGGTTTGGGCGGCGTGCTGCAATCAGCCAGTCGGTCGTTGATGGTGCGCCACGCCCGGCCCGATGCTCCGACGGAGAGTTTTGGCCTTTATGGACTGTCTGGACGGGCAACTGCCTTTATAGCGCCCGCCCTGATCGGGATCGTGACGGCCATGACCGAAAATGCGCGGCTTGGTATCTCACCGGTCATCGTGCTGTTTCTTTTGGGGCTGATCCTGTTACGGTGGGTGAAAGCGGAAGGGGAAATCAGAGAGGCGGACGGCGTCAAATGAGATACTTCACAGCGCTCATCCTTGTACTGGCGGCTGCCTGTGCCGGGCAATCAGACACCAGCATCGACGGGACATTCATCGAAACGCCTGCTGTTCCAACCGACACGCCCGAAGCCCGACGGCCTGCGAAATTCGCCTTCGGCAATGTTCCGGGAAGTTCCGCGCAAGCCCCTGCCCCCGTCGGCAGCTACGCGAAGGGCTGCGTGGCTGGGGCGGCGCAACTGCCCGAGACCGGACCGACATGGCAGGCTATGCGCCTCAGCCGGAACCGCAACTGGGGGCATCCCGAACTTGTCGACTATGTCAAGGACCTCAGTCGGAAAGCCGCACAGCAACCAGGCTGGAACGGGCTTTATGTTGGCGACATGAGCCAGCCGCGGGGCGGGCCTATGCTGACCGGACACCGCAGCCATCAGGTGGGTCTGGATGTCGACATCTGGATGCTACCAGCGATCGACCTGAATTTGTCACGTGAAGCGCGCGAAAGCATCTCTTCCATCTCCACGCGTCGCGACAAAGGTGCATATGTGAATGGCAACTGGACACGCCAGCATCATGAGATCATCAAGGCAGCAGCGTCCGACAGGCGCGTGGCCCGGATTTTCGTGTTTCCCGGCGCCAAGGTACAGATGTGTAAGGAAGAGACGGGCGATCGGTCATGGCTTCGCAAGATTCGCCCATGGTGGGGGCATCACTACCATTTCCACGTGCGTCTGGCCTGTCCGAATGGGGCGCGCGGTTGCGTCGATCAGGCGGCCCCACCCGCTGGCGATGGATGCGCCGATGCGGAACAATGGGTGCGCAACATCCTGAACCCACCGCCGCCGGACCCCAATCCGCCAAAGACAACAACGTCACGCCGCGAACTGACGATGGCCGATCTGCCAAGGCAGTGTTCGGGTGTATTGGCCTCGCGCTAGCCCTATCCGTCAACGCCGCCCTTGCTGAGACCCGGCTAATCCTGCTGGACGCACTGCCACTGCCGAATGTCGATCACACCTTTGCGGGCATTTCGGGCGTTGAGATGTCGCCGCGGGGCAAAACAGGCACATTCGTCACCGATCGCGGCTTTATGTATAATGTGACATTCCTGCGGAACGGCGATCGGCTGCAAAAGATGCACATAAAGCGGGTCGAATGGCCAATCCCCGGGGGTGATATTGAGGGGATTGCAACCCTGAATGACGGAAAGGTCTATCTGTCTGGCGAAGGGCCCGCCTTGGTCGTGCGCATCGCTCAACACCGGCCCAACTGCCTTGCGCCACATCCCGACTTTATCGAGTTTGAAGCGAATAAATCGCTGGAAGCACTGGCCATTGCGGATGACGGACGTCTGCTGACGCTGCCTGAACGCCCATTGTCGGGACGCGATCTGCCCATCTATCAGCTGCACGACGAAACATGGTCGATCCTGCGTCGCATCCCCTTCGACCCATCCTTTCTACCCGTTGGTGCGGATGTTGGCCCGGATGGCAACTTCTATCTTCTGGAACGTTCCTTTTCGCTCTTGGGCTTTCGCAGCCGTATAAGGCGCTTCAATCTGGCGAATCCTGAAAGCGAGATCCAGCATCTTCTGACCACTCATGTCGGACAACACGATAATCTGGAAGGCCTGTCTGTCTGGCGTGATCAGGAAGACCGCCTGCGGATCACGATGGTTTCGGATGACAATTTCAATCCATTTCAACGCAGCGAGATCGTGGAATACATGTTTGCCCAAGATCTTGCGCAAGGGCAGCGACAGGACTAAAGGAGCCACGTCCGGGTGATCCGGGCCAAGTCGCCGCAACCTTGCAAAAACGGGCAAACACATGACACGTGCACATCTTCCCGGCATTCTTGCCATGGCCGCCATCGTCGTGGCCTCGAACATTCTTGTTCAATTCCTTTTTGGCCAATGGCTCACCTGGGGGGCCTTCACCTATCCGCTCGCCTTTCTGGTGACGGATATCATGAACCGGGTCTATGGTGCGGGCCCTGCGCGCACGGTCGTCCTTGTAGGCTTTGTCGTAGGGATCTTCTGTTCTTTGATCGGCACCCAGATCATTGGTGAGTTCGGGCCATTGGTCACCTTCCGGATCGCCATAGGATCTGGCATCGCCTTTCTGACCGCACAGCTTTTGGACGTTGGCATCTTTTCGGCCCTGCGCAACGGGATGTGGTGGCGGGCGCCGTTGATTTCCACCATCGTGGGCAGCACGGTCGACACGGCACTTTTCTTTTCGATCGCATTTTCGGCCAGCTTTGCCTTCATCGATCCGGCGACGGATGTATCCTGGGCAGCAGAGGTTTTGCCGATCCTGGGTATGGGGCCTGCCGCGCCACTATGGGTTTCGCTGGCCATCGCCGATTGGGGGGTGAAACTGTCGCTTGCCTTAATTGCGCTCATTCCGTTCCGGATGGCGACCGCGAACATAGCAAAACCGGCCTGAGGCGTTGACAAAAGACAAAGCTGTGCCATCCTCATTTGTGAATTCAACAAATGAAAGGAGGTGATCCAGTGTCTAGAAAGGTATTGGAGAAAGGTGTCGGAACAATCGGGGAGGTCGCCTTCTGAGGCAACCCTTGGCGGTGCAGTGCCGCCCCTGTGGATCGGTATCCTAACCGACCCCCTCCTTAACTTTCGAAAGGGCTGCCTGAAAAGGCGGCCCTTTTTATATGTACAGGCGCGGGTTACATGGCGGACCATGCTGCGGATCAACGACACCATCATGATTGCCGATTGGGAGCTGACGGAAAGCTTCATTCGCGCTTCCGGACCCGGCGGGCAGAACGTGAACAAGGTTGCCTCTGCGGTGGAGTTGCGCTTTGAGGCAGAGCGATCTCCTGCCCTTACCCCGGCTGTGAAGTCAAGGTTGAAGCGATTGGCCGGGCGCCGCTGGACGAATGAAGGGGCGATCATCATTCAATGCGATGAGACACGTTCGCAAGCCCGCAACCGCGATATTGCCAGGTCACGGCTGAAAAATCTGATTCTGAAGGCGCTTGTTACGCCAAAACGGCGGATTCCGACGCGGCCTTCGCTCGGCGCAAAGAAACGGCGGTTGAAGGCCAAGAAAGAACGGGGAGAGATCAAGTCGCTGCGCGGGCGGATTGATCCCGAATAGGCGGATTGCACCATGGGTCACGTCTATTTGTGGGGATCAAAACAAGTCTCTTTGCGTTATCTTTGAAGAAGTGAAATTGTAATCGCAGCCGCAGAAGACAGGAAAGGCATGATTACCACCCATCCCAACACCATCCGCAAAGGACGCAAATTCGATCAGGTTCTTGAGGGCGCCCGCGCGGTCTTTATGTCAGACGGCTATGAAGGGGCGAGCGTAGATGACATCGCAAGGGCCGCGAATGTCAGTAAGGCGACGCTTTACAGCTATTTTCCCGACAAACGGCTGCTGTTTCTTGAAGTGGCAAAGGCTGAATGTCTGCGCCAATCCGATGACGCCATGCATAAGATCGACATGGCAGCACCTCCAGCAGAGGTTCTGGCCCTAGCTGGTCGGCATTTCGTGAGGTTCATCACCTCGCGTTTCGGGCAGCAGATCTTTCGGATGTGCGTGGCCGAAACAGACCGCTTTCCCGAAATCGGGCGTGAATTCTACGCGTCCGGTCCAGCGGTGATGCGCGCGGAAATGGCCACCTACTTTGCGGTTGCGGCAGAACGGGGGGAGTTGGCCATTGAGGATCTCACGCTTGCGGCCGATCAGTTCGGAGAATTGTGCAAGGCCGATATTTGGCCACGTCTGATCTTTGGCGTGACAGAAAGCGTCAGCGACGACGAGATCGACAAGGTTGTCGACAATGCGGTCGAAATGTTCATGGCGCGCTACGGCACGTAAAGCGCACGTGCATCGGCCTTGATTTGGCCCAAAAGACGCGCAAGGGTAAGGCATGAACATGCAAATGCCAGCGCCGTCCAATTTGCGCGAAGTTCCAAGCCTCGTCGTTGCTTTCCACCGAACCGAGTTGTCGATCATCCTGTCGCTTTATGGGCGCATGGTCGCGGCGGGCGAATGGCGGGACTATGGGATCTCTTCGCTGAAAGAGGTAGCGGTCTTTTCAGTGTTTCGCCGCACGGCCGAAAATCCGCTGTACCGGATCGAAAAGCGGCCCAAGCTACAGTCAAAGCAGGGGATGTATGCACTGATCGGTATCGACGGGCAGGTCCTGCGCCGCGGGCATGATCTGAAGACAGTTCTGCGGGTGCTTGAACGCAAGCTGATCCGGGCAGTCGACTAGCTTTCCCCAGATTGCGCCGCTGCGCGATTCCCGTTTTTTTCTTTGCCTTTCGGCAAAGCATGCCTCCGGCGGCCGTATTTGAGACGAAAAGAGACGCTAGGAGCGGCGCTTCCGAATGACCTTCCGTTTGATCTTGTCGGATTTGCGTTTGGCGCGATGCAGTTTCCGCCTCGTTGGTCTCGTCGTGCGATGTCCCCGGCCTCGTGGCAAGGATTGGCCGTCAATCGCGAGAATATCCAGTGCGATGCCGCCTGTAACAGGAGCAGCTTCGGTCAGACGAACGGTGGCGCGTTGGCCGATGCTGATCGTCAGGCCCGTATCCGCGCCCATCAGCGTGCCTGCCTCTCGGTCGAAGTGAAAGTATTCACTGCCGATCGCCCGCATCGGCACAAGCCCATCGGCGCCCGAGCCGTCCAGACGGACAAAGATGCCGAACTTTGCGATCCCGCTGATCCGCCCCTCGAATTCGCTGCCCACCCGTTCGCTGAGATAGCTGGCAAGATATCGGTCCGTCGTGTCACGTTCAGCAGTCATGGAGCGGCGTTCGGTGTCCGAGATATGGATCGCCGTGCGGTCAAGGTGATCGATATCGTCCAGATCCAGGCCGTCCTTGCCCCAGCCATGAGCGGTGATTAGAGCGCGGTGCACAATTAGATCCGAATAGCGTCGAATAGGCGAGGTGAAATGCGCGTAGGACCGAAGAGCGAGCCCAAAATGCCCGAAGTTCTCAGCCGCATAGTAGGCCTGGGTCATTGACCGCAACGTCGCCATGTTGATCAGTTCCGCATCTTCGGTGTCAGCCGCTTGCTTGAGTAGCCGGTTGAGATGTGCTGTCATCAACACCTGCCCTTTTGGCAGTATAAAACCGGAGGCCTGGGCAGTTTCGCGCAGCGCATCGAGCTTGTCTGGGTTGGGTTCCTCATGCACCCGGAAAAGCAACGGTGTTTTCTTTGCGATCAGGCTTTCAGCGGCAGCGACATTGGCCAGTACCATGAATTCCTCGATCAGACGGTGGGCATCAAGCCTGTCCTTGAAAGCGACAGATTGCACGTTGCCTTCGTCGTCCAGAATGATCCTTCGTTCCGGGAGATCCAGATCCAGCGGCTGACGGCGTTTGCGCGCGCTTGTCAGCGCCTCGAAAGCGGCATAAAGCGGTCTCAGAACCGCGTCGAGCAATGGGCCAGTTCTATCGTTGGGCCGACCATCCATTGCCGCTTGCACCTCTTCGTAGTTGAGGGCAGCGGGCGAGCGCATGAGACCGCGTACAAAGCGGTGATCAATTTTGTTGCCGTCAGCGTCGACCTGCATGCGGACCGCGATACAGGCACGGGGTACGCCTTCGTGCAGGCTGCAAAGGTCACCTGACAGCCTGTCGGGCAGCATCGGCACCACACGATCCGGGAAATAGGTTGAGTTGCCACGTTTGCGCGCTTCCCGATCCAAGGCCGAGCCTGGTGTGACGTAGGCCGCAACATCCGCAATTGCGACCCAGATGATATGACCGCCTTCGTTTTTGGGGTCATCGTCGGCATGCGCATAGCAGGCATCGTCATGGTCGCGCGCATCGGAGGGATCGATAGTGATGAGGGACAGGTCGCGCAGGTCTTCACGACCCCTCAAGCCCACCGGTTTCTGCGCATCGGCCCGGGCAATTACGTCATCCGGAAAAGCATCTGGAATGCCATGTTGATGGATAGCGATCAGGGATACCGCCTTGGGCGCGGATGGATCACCAAGCCGGTCCGTGATCCGGGCCCGTGGCAGACCCATGCGACCCTTGGGACCGGCGAGTTCTCCCTCGACAAGCTCACCGTCTTTTGCGCCGTGGGTGGCATCGGGTAGGACAATCCACTCCTTGTCACTGCCCTTGTCTATGGGCAGGATCCGTCCGCCTTCCGCGCCCTGGCGAAAGACACCCAGCACCCGTTTGGGGTTGCTGCCGATACGACGGATCAGCCGGGCCTCGTAGTTGTGATCATCTTCATGCACCAGCGTGAGGCGGGCGAGAATGCGGTCCCCTTCCGCCAATGCCGGATCGGTGGCGCGGGGCAAGACCAGCACCTTCGGCTCAACGCCTTGACCATGCCATTCCATCGGGCGGGCGAAAAGATCACCGTCGGCATCCGGACCGATGATCTGAAGCACACTGACAGGCGGCAGTCGATCTGGATCCTGATAGGAACGCTTGCGTTTTTCCAGGTGTCCATCGGCCTCAAGCTCTTTCAACAGGCGCTTGAGGTCGATCCGCGCAGCTCCCTTGATGCCGAAAGCCTTTGCAATGTCACGTTTGGCCGTAAAAGTCGGATTGGAAGCGATCCAATCGAGGATTTCGGTCTTGGTTGGAATGCGCGTCATGTCGTTGAACTAGCACGCACCAAGGGGGGCGTCATGGACAATCTTGGATGGTTGGCATCGCGCCCGACTTAAAAGACGTACTGCATATCACGGTGCGGAATACCGGCGTCCTCGTAGACCTCGCCAAAGGCTAAAAAACCAAGCCTTTCATAGAACGCTAGCGCATGGGTTTGCGCGCCCAGCACGGCGCGACGTATTCTGGGCTGTTGCGCTGCAACGGAAAGTGTCCTTTGCATGAGCGCTATCCCGAGCCCGTTGCCGCGATGGTCGTTTAGCACGCAGACCCGCCCGATCTTGGCCGTGTCGTTCTTCAGAACAATACGTGCGGTGCCGACGGGTCGATGTGCAGCACGGGCCAGCACATGAATGGCAACGACGTCCAGATCGTCAATCTCATCAGCCTCGCTCACTCCCTGTTCGAGGACAAAGACCGTTCTGCGCAAAGCGCGACAGGCCGCAATGTCATTGGTGACGTCGATCTTCATGCGAAGTAGGACTGCAGAATGCGCGAATAGACCGCCTTGAGCTGGTTGATATGGGCGATCTCTACATGCTCATCGACCTGATGCATGGACTGCCCGACCAGCCCGAATTCGACCACCGGGCAGTGATCCTTGATGAAGCGCGCATCACTGGTGCCGCCGGTCGTGCTAAGCACCGGTGTCAGCCCGGTTTCGGCCTTCACTGCGGTGGCGACCAAGTCCGAAAGAGTGCCAGGCGGCGTGATGAAGCTTTCGCCTGAAATTTTGATGCTCAGCGCAATTTCGACGTCAAAAGCCTCGGCCACCTCCAAAGTTTCTTTGCGCAGCCAATTGCTGATGCTGTCACCCGAATGGGCATCGTTAAAACGTATATTGACGCTCGCCTTTACCTCTGCGGGAATGACGTTCGTCGCCGCATTTCCAGTGTCAATCGTGACGATGGCCAGCGTCGATGGATCGAAATGATCGGTGCCGTTGTCGAGCTGATGTGTCGCCAGGCGGTCCAGCAACCGCACGAGCGGCGGGAGCGGGTTTTTCGCGCGGTGCGGATAAGCCGAGTGACCTTGCACACCGATCGCGGTGAAATGCGCCGTCAGGGACCCACGACGCCCGATCTTGATCATCTCTCCCATTTTGTTCGGGCAGGTCGGCTCGCCGACCAAGCAAACGCTCATCTTTTCGCCCGTTTGATCCATATGCTCAAGAAGAGCCGTCGTGCCATCCGTCGCGTCACCCTCTTCATCACCTGTAATGGCAAAGATTATCGCTCCGTCAGGCGGCGTTTCGGCGATAAAATCGATCGCTGCGGCAACGAAGGCCGCGACACCGGACTTCATGTCCGTGGCCCCGCGCCCGTAAAGCAAGCCGCCCTTTATCTGAGCACCGAATGGCGGCATCTTCCACGCGCCTTCGTCACCGACCGGCACGACATCCGTGTGTCCATTGAACCCGAATGTCCTGTCGTGCCCCCTTTGTCCCCAGCGGGCGAAAAGGTTCCTGACACCGCCGCGATCTGCCCAAGCACAATCGAAACCGGCAGCGGCCAACGTTTCGCGCAACAACGTCAACGCACCGGCCTCCTTTGGGGTCACGGATGGGCAACGGATCAAACGGGCAGTCAACTCAACAGGATCGGTCATGAGGGGCCTTTCAACGACAGGTAAGCAATGTGCTGAAAAAACTGCGAGTCCAACCCCTGTGAAGACATTTTTTCGGTTAACAAGACCGATTCGGTCATGCTAACACAAGACACAACAAACCTCGGGGCAACGAGGTAAAGCAGGCAACCAACAGGACAAGCCAAGGCTTTCAAATACAGTGCCCCGTATAAAAACGGCAGTGGTATGGGCAGGACAGGTTTCGGCAATGCTGTGTCTTCCGGCAGGATGAGGCGCGCCTGAGCATGGGCTGGATAGGCCTGATTGACCCGCGAACTCATGAGTTCCGCGCACCTGCAGAGCACAGATCGGTGGTGCCCCGTGGCACCATAATGATCGAGTTAAAGCCGCTGCTTGCAGATCCCCCAACAACCCTGCTTGAGTTGGATACGGGCGGATCCGACAACAGGCTCATCAGTCTCCAGGTACTTCCCGAGGGCTTCTTTGCCTTGGTCATTGCCACAGGAGATGGCCTGACGCACGGCGTGGTTGAAGGCTACCGGGCGGGGCAACTGGAAAACCTGAGGCTTACCTACGCCTGGGATATCGACAGGGACTGGGCGCGGCTGGCCGTGGAAAGACCCGGCCAGATCGGGGCAGAGATCGCGTGGATTGCGGACCCGGTGCCGCTTCATATCGAAGATGTGGCGCGTATCCTTTCGGGCCGCGCCAACGTCATGGCCCCCGAGATTGTGTTTTGCGCTGTTTCCGATCAAGTGGAGCCTATTGGTCCGATGCCGCGTTTGCATGCGGACACGCGTGTCGCAACCGATCAAGGTGATGAAAGCATCGGAGGGCTGGCGCCTGGCGACGGCATTCTGACCCAGGCAGGAAAAAGCGTTCCGGTGATCCAGTGCCTGCGACGGACCCTGCCCGCACGCGGATCGTTCAGGCCCATTCGTCTACGTGCGCCCTATTTCGGGCTGCGTTACGACATCGTCGTTTCGTCCGAACAAGCGCTTTTGCTGCGCGGGCCAGACGTTGAATACAATTTCGGGGAAGATGCTGTACTGGTTCCGGCGCTGCATTTCGTTTCTGGCGCGTCCGCAGACTGGGTGGAGTCCGGACCGTTTGTCCAGTATGCCCAGCCATTGCTGCCCCGTCATGAAGTGATACTTGCTGCGGGCGCCCCGGTCGATAGTCTGTTTGCCGGACGACTGCGTAACAGACAATCCGTTCTGCCCGAAACCGCCTTCTCAGATTTACCCATCGAGGCGATGCCAGTCCATCGCGACATGGCCTATCCTGTCTTGCAACCTTTCGAGGCCATCAGCCTGCTCCGGTCAAGCGCCGCCTAAACGGAGCGACACGCTGGTCTAGCTGCCTTTTTCGTCAAAGAATGGTGTGACTTGCGCCACCACAACCGCATTTTCGTCAAGCGCACGGGCCATAAGCATCGCTTCGGTTTCGTCGATCTCTTCGCCAGCCGCTTCGCGTTCTTCGCGCGTCCCGTGCCCTGTGACATCCAGAGGCGCGAGATCGGCCTGCTTAAGCAGAGCCACGGTTTCGCGCACAGCTTCGGCCTCATCCACACCGCTGGCAAAGCACATCAACGCGGCACCCGTCGCATCTGCGGGCAGCCCATCGTCTTCTTTACGGCCTACCTGGACGATTAGCGTGTAGATTTGCTGCGTTTTGATCTTTTCGGCATTCATGGTCATCTCGTTCCTTTCTTGTTTGGCGGGGTCAGACGATGCTGAAGGGAATGGCGATCCGGGATGTGGTGACGTCATCGGCATAGGGATCCCAATCGGCAATGACTTCATAAAGATGGCGAAATCCGCGCCAGACATCGCGCGCCTCGGTCGACGGGTGGCGGCACAATTGCGGTGCATGCTCGCGCCAGTGCCGTCCAGCCCTGCTGCGCCAATGGACGGCCCTTTTGCCTGATGCTTCGATAGTTTCAACGGCATGTTCAAGAAGCGCAGCCGTGTCACGCAGAAAGCGATCTTCCGCTGTATTCGCCACCAGCTTCAATCGGGTCAGGATGTATCCCTGTGAATTCGTACGGATATCTTCGGCTCCGGGCATTGGGGAAAGTGTTACCCGCTCCAACCTCCGAAGGTACAGAAAGCCCTGCATGATCACGGAACGAACAAGCGGATCCTGTACCTTGTAGACATCTGCAAAGACATCCCAATGCTCGTCCAGAGGCTCATCGCAGGAATTTGGGCCGATCTGTTCAAGCAGGCTTGTTGCTGTGGCCGTCAGAAAAGCGGACATGTCCAGTTGCGGCTGCGCAGCAGTCAGAAGCAAGCGGGGACACAAATCCTCCAGAATGTCGGCAGGCAGCGGCGTGTCATCACGCAGAAATGCAGCGAGGTCATCGGTCATGCGATCCGTCCTTTCGACCTCTGCCGGAATGGCCGTTGCGATCCGCTCAAGCGCCAGCCGCCCCCCAAGAAGGGCAAGCCGAGCCAAGTCACTGCTCACCTGCAAACGGCGAAAATCGCCAAAATCGTACTCAATCACCATTCAACGGCAGTAGACAGAAAATCAGGCAGCTCAAAGGCCGAGGATGGGCAGGATTCAGCTACACTCTATCTAAAGTTGAATCTAATCCCTTAAAAGATCGTTAATCGACGTTTTGGAGCGGGTTTTTTCATCAACGCGCTTCACAATGACCGCGCAATAAAGGTTGATCCCGTTCTTCGAAGGCATTGATCCGGCAACCACAACCGACCCTGAAGGCACTTCGCCGTACATAACCTCACCCGATTCGCGATCAACGATCTTGGTCGATTGGCCGATGAAAACACCCATGCCCAGGACAGATCCTTCGCGGACGATGCACCCTTCGACCACTTCAGAGCGTGCGCCGATAAAGCAATTGTCTTCAATAATGGTTGGGCCGGCCTGCATCGGTTCCAGAACACCGCCGATGCCGACACCACCCGACAGATGAACGTTCTTGCCGATCTGCGCGCAAGATCCGACGGTTGCCCAGGTGTCAACCATCGTGCCGCTGTCGACATAGGCGCCAAGATTGACGAAGGAGGGCATAAGCACCACACCGGGGGCAATGTAGGCGGATTTGCGGACGACGCAGTTCGGCACCGCGCGAAATCCCGCCGCTTTCCACTGATTGTCACCCCAACCAGCAAACTTGCTGTCTACCTTGTCCCACCAACCACCGCCTTGGGGGCCACCGCCCTGCTGTTCCATATCTTTGATGCGAAACCCCAAAAGGACGGCCTTCTTGGCCCATTGGTTGACATGCCAGGTTCCGTCATCCTGCCGTTGGGCCACACGCAACCCACCACCGTCGAGCGCATTCAACGTATCCTCGATCGCCTCGCGCGTTTCTCCTGTCGTAGCTGGCGTAATCGCATCGCGAGCCTCCCACGCGGCTTCGATCGCGGTTTCAAGCTGGGCGTTGGACATCTGGGTCGTCTCCGGAAATCAGGTTTTGGCCTGCATACAGCCTGTCAAAGGCGGCGTCATCCCTCGTTGGGGCATCGTTGTTACGTATTCTTTGTGCGCATTCACGCTCTGGCCATGCATGATGTGGCAAGTTAGGTCTTGCAGGTCAGCAACAGAGGATGGCCGCAGGATGAAAGACGACAGGCACAGCCCGTTTCGCGATGCGCAAGCCGACCGCCGGACCGTCGAAGGTATACCGGACACGCCGCAAACGCGCGCCCCGGCCTATAAGCTCGCCTTCGCGGATGAGAGCTTCCTGTGTCGGGACGACCTGCGCCCGGTCCGTCTGCAGCTGGAGCTTTTAAAGCCCGAGCTTTTAATGAACGAGGCCGGTGTCGAGAGCACCATCGTCCTGTTCGGCGGTGCCCGCATCCCCGAGCCCGCAAAGAAAGGTGCCGCGCGAACCAAAACACTAAGCTATCTGTCAAAGTTTTATCACGAGGCCCAGTCATTCGCTGCACTGATGACCCGGCGCTCGATGGAAAGCGGCGGGCGGGAAAATGTGATCGTTACCGGTGGCGGACCCGGCGTTATGGAGGCTGGCAATCGTGGCGCTCAGGAGGCGGGCGGCCGATCCATCGGGCTAAACATCGTGCTACCGTTCGAACAGGCACCAAACGAATATGTCTCGCCCGAATTGTGCTTTAACTTCCACTACTTCGCGATCCGCAAAATGCACTTCCTGATGCGTGCGCAGGCGATTTGCGTGTTTCCAGGAGGCTTCGGCACACTGGACGAGACGTTTGAGGCACTGACATTGATCCAGACGGGCCGGATGAAAGCCGTGCCATTTCTTCTGTTCGGCCGCACCTTCTGGGAAAAGATCATCAACTGGGACGCACTTGCAGATGCAGGTACGATCTCGGAAGAGGATCTGGACCTGTTCCGTTTCGTTGAAACGGCCGAAGAAGCGGTCAAGCTGATCGACAATTGGGAGCCTGCAGCGACCCGGACAGAGATCCCGGGGCGGTAATCGGTCAGACGTGCTTTGCGCGCCGTCTCCACATCAGACCGAAAGCCCCCAGACCCGCAAAAAGGGCGATATCTGCTGTCGGCAGCGGAACGGCGGTCACAGGGTCACAACGGATTGTCACACTGACCTTCACGTCGCGAAGGTGACATCCGCGGCCACAGGACCTTTTCCATTGATGGTCGCGGCAATGTCCCATTTGAAGCCGATCAATCCTCGGGCTGGCCGATCTCCAAACAAGGTTTGGGCCGCCTGCGCATTCAGGGTGAACAGATGGATTTCATTGATTTCCAACCGCTCCAAATCGCTACACCTTGACCGGGAAAGAATGGTGCTGCATGTCAAACCGCTGATCAATGCCCCGGACAAATCACGCTCAAACACATAGGAAAAAAGACCTATGGGCTACACTTAGAAAGCAGCAGATTCACGGCTCCGTACAAGGTGAAGGCCACAGCCATTGCGAGAGTTGCGCAAGGTAGACCGCTCGGTCACTTATATGTCGACACCTGTGATCGTGCCAAGGGACAGATCGAATGCGTCGATATGGGCGTGGGTAATGTCTACACGTCGGGTTGCGCCTGTCGAGGGCTTGTCAACGACATCGCTGAAATCCGTGTCAATGACGTATTCGTACGAAACCATTGCAGCATGGGCTGGTGCGGATATGCCGATGGCCAAGATTGCAATTGCAGCGATGCGCTTAAGGATGATCGAACCTCTTCTTCGTCGATAACGATGCTCCCACGGTTGGGGGCTCATGTTTCCGACGCCGTTCAGTCAAGCCTCCAAGCGGGCCCAAGTCAGATGACGTACCTTTAGTGCAAAAGATCGGCTGGAACCGAACAGATGGTCGATCGGTCGCGCAGCATCTCGATCACGGCGCCATTCTCGGTCTCGCGGATGCCATACCCGAAGCCTTTCAGGCGATGACGCCATTCGCGGTTCGATAATGCGAGATCGCGCTCGCGTTTCACCAGATCGATAACTTGCGACGTGCCCATGATAACCTCCCGTTCGCATTTCCATCGCAAGCGCATTTGCATCTTGCTTGGAAACACTCTGTCCACAAAGCGTGGCGGAAGTTTCGCTCAAAGTGGGTTATTGCACGGCATGATTGAGGCAGCCTGCGCCTTCGATCAGAGACCCGCCTCTGACGCGATCTGCCTGCGTGACTTGCGGGCGCGCTCGGTTGCCGATTTGAGCTGGCCGCAGGCAGCCAGGATGTCCTCCCCACGCGGGGTACGGATCGGCGATGCATAGCCCGCCTTGTAGATAATGTCGGCGAAGGCCCGGATGCGATTGTTGGATGATCTTTTGTAGGGCGCCCCTGGCCATTCGTTGAACGGGATCAGGTTCACCTTAGCAGGGATTCCTTCGATCAACCTGATCAGGCGTTGCGCATCTTCATCACTGTCGTTCACACCATGAAGCATCACATATTCAAAGGTGATCCGTTCGGAGTTACGCCCGCGCGGATAGGCGCGCAACGCGTCCAGCAGCGCTTCTATGTTCCAGCGTTTGTTGATCGGCACAAGCGTGTTGCGGATGTCATCGGTTGTGGCGTGAAAGGACACCGCCAGTTGGCAGCCGATCTCGTTCGCTGTGCGCTCAATCTCTGGCACGACACCGCTGGTCGATAGCGTGATGCGGCGACGAGACAGGCTGATGCCTTCGTCATCCATCGCGATCTTCATCGCGTCACGCACGTTCTCGAAATTGTAAAGTGGCTCTCCCATGCCCATCAGAACGATGTTTGACAAAAGCCGCGTTTCGTCCTTTGGCGCGCCCGGCACGGGCCATTCCTCGAGATCATCGCGGGCCATCATAACCTGGCCGATGATCTCACCCGCCGTCAGGTTGCGCACCAGCTTTTGTGTGCCCGTATGACAGAAAGAACAGGTCAATGTGCAGCCAACCTGAGACGATATGCAAAGCGTGCCGCGCCCCTCTTCGGGGATATATACAACCTCAACCTCGTGCCCACCCGCGATACGGACGAGGTATTTACGAGTCCCGTCGGTGCTGACCTGTTTGCTGACGACCTCGGGCGTTTCGATCACAAACGTCTCGGCAAGTTGGGCGCGATAGGCTTTGGACAGGTTGGTCATGGCTGCGAAGTCACGCACGCCCCATTGATAGATCCACTGCCAGATCTGTCCGACCCGCATCTTGGCCTGCTTTTCCGGCGTGCCATGGCCAATCAACGCGGCGCGCAGCTGCGACCGCGTCAGACCGACAAGGTTCGGTTTTCCCTCCACCGGCTTGCGGGGGATCGTCATGACATCTTGCGTGATCGGCGCTTTCGCATCCATAGCGGACATCCTGTTTGCAGATGCGCCTCTATATAGGATGGTGAATGCCGCGCAAACAGTGTTTCGCGCGGCATTCAGATCTATGATCAGCTTAGAGCGCGCTTCAAGGCCGGGATGCGCCGCAGGATCAGCATATCGAGCGCCATGACCGTCAGCAACGTGATCCCCGCCATCGGAAAGGCGAGCGATACGCCAAGGCCAACAAAAACGGCCCCCTGCCACAGCGGCATGTTTTTGGGCATCGGCGGTGCTGCCAGACGCCCCGCCGCAGTCGGGCGGCGCTTCCACCAAAGGACGATACTTGAAGCGCACAGGAACAGGACAGCAAGACAGAAGAATGTATTGGCCAGAACGCTCCACCACCCCATTGTCCCCATATGCAGCGCAATGCCCACGGCCATGGCCTTGCCGAACCACGAGTAATCCGCGTAGCGAACATCGGCCAGGATGTTACCGGTATAGCGATCGAGGTGGACGGTTCGATCCGAGGTTGGGTCGGGGCTGTCATTGCTCATGGAATCCCGGCTGAAGGTCCAGACACCTGTTTCCCCGTCAGGCAGATTCATCTGGTAACGCCCGTCAAAACCGATCTCTCTTGCAAACCGATCCATCGTGTCGAGCGTCAGCGGAACGCCCGCAGCGATCCCAGCTTCACCCGCAACGGATCCCGAAGCAGGCATTGGGGTCATTTCCAAGGCCCAAGGCACCTCTTTGGGGCCATTGTTCAGGCTTGCATGCGTGACATCAGAGAGTGGCGCGCCCCATTTCTCTGCCGGAAACTGGTTCCAGGCCTGAACGATCTTTTCACCCCAGACGCCAGCCCAAGCGAGGCCGGAGATCAGGAAAAAGACCAGAATGACAGAGCTCCACATTCCGACCACGCCATGCAGCGATTTCCAGAGGCCACGACCTCGTGAAAATGTCGGGACAAACGCGCGGCGTAACCCGCCGTTGCTGCCGCGCGGCCAAAACATGTAAAGGCCTGTCGCAACAAGGACCATGCCAAGTGAGGCGGCGATTTCGATCATCCGGTCGCCGGTGACACCAAGAAGCAGGCTGCCATGGATGTTGTCCATCAGATCATAAAGCCCGGATCGGCGGGGATACTCGGCAAGCACCGTTGCGGTGTAGGGGTCAACCGCAATCATGGTCGCCTCACCCTCCAAGTCCACCCGGAAGACCGCGGCGAGGTCTGGTGCACGGGGTGCGAGATACTGCTTTAACTCACCCCCGGGAAGGGCCGCGACGGCAGCTTCGGCCTGTTGTGAGATCGGCAAGGAGGCGCCCTGTGGCATAACAGGATAGCGTTCTCCATCCCGTCCCGCCAGAAACGCAATCCACAACATGAAAAGGCCTGTGACGGCCAGCATTGTGAAAAAGGGAATGACGTAAAGTCCAGCATAAAAGTGCCAGCGCCAGGCCGCGAAGTAAAGCTTGTCGGATGCACGCGCTGCATCTGCTTGCGCCGACGTAGGGTCGATCGAAACCATGAGGTTCTCCTGTCTGAAATCTGATGGGCTAAAGACGTCAGATCAGAACAGGTGGAGCCCGCGAAAACGCCGCGTTTGCTTCGGGCCGGGCGGGTACCGGATGGGGGGTTGGTTGGAAGTGCGCTTTGCGCAGGAAGGCAAGCGTCAGGGCGACGTGAAATAGCTCGGCTGCCAGATTTACGCCCGCTACCGTCGACCAATCGCAATTTTGTGTCTGCGGTTCCAAAGGTTCGCCATCGGCACCAATGACAATTGTCTCAAACTCATCTCCGGTGCAGATCACCATCGTGATGCCCTGGCTGTCAGAGCTGAGCATGGTGCCTTCGGCCAGCAAGCTTTGCGCCAAGAATGGCAGAACCAGTACCCAGCTGAGAAGCTGTTTTAAGGCCGAGCGATGTGAAGGCATTGAGCGCCGCATGTCGCAGACCGTATCAGTCAAAAGCGCCACCGGACAACAGATTATCTTGCCAGTCAGAAGCGATGGCGCTGGTCAAACAGAAGCGGTCACGCCACCATCAATCCGCCAATTTTGCCCAGTCACATAGGCCGCCTCTTCCGAAGCAAGATATCCGATCAGTGATGATACCTCATCCGCGCGGCCATACCGGCCCATGGGAATGCGCGCCTTGCGATCGCCGGTTTCAGGAAGGCTGTCGATAAAGCCCGGCAGAACATTATTCATGCGCACGTTTTGCGCCGCGTAAGCATCCGCAAAAAGTTTTGCAAAGCTGGCAAGACCTGCCCTGAAGACACCGCTTGTCGGAAACAGAGGATCCGGTTCAAAAGCGGCGAAAGTCGAAATATTGATGATCGCCCCACCACCCTGTTCGACCATGATCGGTGTGACCAGCCGGGTCGGTCGGATCACGTTCATCAGGTAGAATTCCATACCCGTGTGCCAGTCATCATCACTGATGTCGAGTATAGGGCCTTTGGGACCATGACCTGCCGAATTAATTAAAACATCGATGCGACCAAATGAATTCATGGCCGCATCGATGAAGTTGTGAAGATCGCTATGCTTTTGGTTCGATCCCGTCATTCCAAGGCCGCCCAGTTCTTTGCCGAGGGCTTCACCTTTGCCTGAAGAGCTTAGCACACCAACCTTGTATCCTTGACCCGCAAGATGGCGTGCGGCGTCAGCCCCCATACCGCTCCCACCTGCTGTGATCAAAGCTACACGATCTTTCACTGCCCATTTCCATTTGTTGGTTAGAGCACAGTGATTGCCAGTAATTTGCCCGCTTGACGAACGATCCTTTGTCGCCCAAGCCTGTAGTATTCCTACTGGATGTACCATCTTTGCGTGTGCCAAACCTCAACGCCTTGCGTGCCTTCGACGCCTCTGCCCGCCATCTCAGTTTTCGGGGCGCGGCTGATGAATTACATGTCACGCAAGGGGCTGTGGCACAGCAGATACGGCGTTTGGAGGCTGACCTTGGGGTCGTGCTGTTTCTGCGCCACGCCCGCGGGTTGGAAATGACGAGCGAGGGGGCCGTTTACGCCAAAGAGATCGGCGCGGCCATGCGGACGATCAGCGATGCCACCCGGAACCTGTTCCCGCAGGAAAAAACCCTGACAATCAGCGCCCCGCCCTCATTTGCCACTAAATGGCTGATGCCCCGCATCAACGATTTGTCGACGGCCTTGCCCGGCTTGCAAGTCAACGTGATCGCCGACGAAAAACGCGTGGCGATCCGCAAGGCGCAGGTTGACCTGGCCATACGGCAGGGGGCCGCTCGACAGGAAACCGGGGTGACGGAAGAGCTGCTTTGCGATCTCGATCCAGTCGTGGTGTGCCGCGCGGAAGATACGTTCGATGAACGAGCGTTTCAGAAGATCGAGGATTTCGCCAGTACCGATCTGATTGAAGACAGCCACAGACATTGGGCGCACTTTCTGGGGCAGGTCGGGCAAAAACCGCTGAAGCCGGTCATGCTGGTCAATCAGACCGCACTGGCAATGGATGCTGCAGCGGCTGGCCAGGGATTTGCAATCATCCCGGCCATTTTTCTGCGCGGCGCCAACCTCAAGGTCATTTTTCGCATCGGAAAGCCCGCGCCCAGCAGCTTTTACATCCGATGGTCGCAGACAGATGCCCGACAGGTGGCAGATCTTGTCACGTGGCTGAAAAATGTGGTCGCAAAGGTCTGAGGCGATCCGCGGTCAGCTTGTGCAGCGACCTTCCGCGTCTTCGACCGCCGCCGTAAAGCCAAGCAATGAGAATGTATCTGTCGTGGTTGTACCCCGGCTCGACAATCCGGTTACTACTGCATTCGCACCACGCTTCATCGCTGTCACGATCTTGGCGTCTTCCGCCTCGCTCGCGGGCCAGGCCCATTCGCCATCGGTAAAGAGCTCAAACTCCGTGCCGCTGATATTGACATTGACCGACGATCCACTGGCAAAGGGATATCCGCCGGTAAAAGCGACCTGACCGCTGGCCCCGGCATTCGGGCGAAAAAAAACCATCAGAAGGATCTGCCCGCGCGTTGCGGCAACAACGCGCCCGTCCCGCCTGTTCACAGTTTCGGTCGGGGTCGAAACGCTCCAGCATTCCTTGGGATCTTCTTCCGTGAAAACGTTCCAATCCGTTTTGACCGCAACGCGATTGTCGCTCGTCTCTTGCGCAAATGCGCTTCCCATCGTGAGAGCAAACGCTGCAAGCCCCGCAAACCAATTCTTCGCTAACCGCATGAATACAGCCTCCAGCTGTCCGTAACCTCAATCCGTCGAGCCCCCTGCCACGCCGTCTGCCGCTGCGCTGAAGGTAAGGGGCCTCGCTATTTTCGACAAAATGCACAATAGAACAGAAGCAACAGCAGGCGAAAGACGAATTGGCACGAATTCGCCAATAAGTGAGGGAAAAATTCATGACAGATCCAGTGGTTCTGGCCGAAGCCTGGCGTGGGCCATTTCTGGAAAGCGCACATTGCGGTCATGCGGTCATTTGCGACGAAAACGGAGAGATCGTGGAAGCCTGGGGCGATCCGGATGCCGTGGTCCTGCCCCGCAGTTCTGCAAAGATGATCCAAGCCTTGCCTTTGATAGAAAGCGGGGCGGCCAATGCCCACGGGCTTCAGACCGAACACCTCGCCCTCGCCTGCGCTTCACATCAAGGCGCTGATATCCACACATCGCGCGTCATTGCCTGGTTGAACCACATCGGATGTGTCGATGATGATCTGCGTTGCGGGCCGCATATGCCCAAGGACCCCGTGGCAAAGCGGTCACTCATCAAATCCGACGCCTCGCCCTGCCAGCACCACAACAATTGCTCAGGCAAGCATGCGGGCTTTCTGACCCTGGCCCAACACCTCGGGGCGGGCCCAGAATACATCGACATAGATCATCCGGTACAACAGGCTTGTCTTGAGGCGTTTGAGCGGACAACGGGTATGGCTAGTCCGGGCCATGGGATCGACGGATGCTCTGCCCCGAACTTTGCAACGACCCTGCATGGGATGGCCCGGGCGATGGCGCATTTTGCCTCTGCCCCCACAGACAGTGCGCAGGCGCTGCTGGTCGACGCCATGTCCCGACATCCTGATCTGGTCGCCGGAGAAGGACGTGCTTGCACCCGGCTTATGCGCGCAATGGACGGAAGGGTCGCCATCAAGACGGGGGCTGAGGCCTTCTTCATAGCGATCCTGCCAGAACAGAAACGCGGCGTTGCGCTCAAGATCGTGGACGGTGGCACACGCGCGGCGGAATGCGCGATCGCCGCGATTCTTGTTCGACTGGGCGCCCTAGCCGCAGATCATCCGGAAGCTTTGGCCTACACCAATGGCGCGATCACTAATTGCCGCAGCATTGAAACGGGTCATCTGCGTGCAGCGCCAACCCTGATCTAGACGTATCAGAGGGCCTGGTAGGCCTCTGCCAGTTGCTTCATCGCGATCCGGTATGGGCCCGGCCCAAAGCTTGCGCGCGCGACACCCAGATCCGCCACCGCCGCGACTGAGTTGAGAGGGCCAGCCATCATCACGTTTACCGGCAGGTTGGTTTCGTTGCAAATCCTCTGGATGACGCCTGTATCAACAAGGCCCGGCACAAAAAATCCGCTGGCGCCTGCCTCGGCATAGGCGGCAGCACGCTCCAATGCTTCTTCCACAAAATCCGCTGAATCTGCTGTGCTATCCGCTTTGAGGTAAATGTCGGTCCGCGCATTGATGAAGAACGGAATGCCCTGTTCGTCGGCCATCTGACGCACCGCATCAATCCGAGCGGCCTGGTCAGCAACGGGATAAAGCCCGTCACCTCCGACGATCTGATCTTCAAAGTTGATGCCGACCGCTCCAGCCGAAATGACCTTCTGGACGTTAGCCGCGACCTCTTCGGGCGCGCTTGCATAGCCTCCCTCAAAGTCTAGGCTAACAGGTACATCGACAGTGGCGACGATGCGCTCCAACACTTTCAAAAGCAGATCCAGCGGGATGCTCTCGCCATCTGGATAGCCCTGCGCTCCGGCCACGGACCAACTGCCGGTTGCAACGGCGGGAGCCCCCGCATTGGCAAGCGCCTTGGCCCCACCGGCATCCCAAATATTATAAAGCACAAGGGGCGAACCGGGAACGTGCAAGGAAGCGAACTGGTTGGCTTTGTCAGCTTGGGTCATCGGGTGGCCTTTCATTGGGCAGATCGGAATGAATGCCCACTAATGCCCATATCTCGCCCGGTGCAGCAAGTCAGGGCGGCGACTGAATGCCGCCACACCCAAGCGTCGAAGGCACTGAAGCTACCCCATCTAGAAATGGATCTTACGCATCAACTGGCGCCCATCGCGATTTATGACAACGTCAAAGAACGCACCGCCCTTGTCCTTCTCGAGGCGTAAAACCCGGGTCAGCTTCATGCGTGTGTCGAACATCTCGCCCGTGGAAAAATAGCTGAGGATCTGATCGCCCGGCTCAACCCCACCCGTCCGATCCTCGGGGGTTGTAACCAGGAAAGTCTTCCAGACGCCCTCAACGCAGATCGTCACAAACTGCATCCTATTGCTGAGGAGCGTGTTCTGCGTGGCCGGCAAGATTAGCACTTCTTCGGTGGATCGTGCGCCGCGAGTCTTAACTCCAAGCCGCAAAAAGATCTGCTGCTTTTCCTCAGGATCCATCGAGATCGCAGCACCGCCGAAAGATCCTCAATCCGATCAAGCGAGATGCCATTGACCGAACGGACCGCCAGCTCTTTTTCCAGCCAAGGCCACAGTCCGTTGTCGATCGTGCCCACCACGGTCGGATCGTTCAAGGACGCCTCAAAGGGAAGCCCGACAGACCGTTCGGACGACAAAAGACGATCAGCGGCCGGGGTTTGGCCTCAGCCGCACGTTCAAACATCTGGATGGTGCTTTGATACAGCCGACCAGCCCTTTCGAGCTCACCCAAGAACGCGGCCCGGTCCGGCCGGCGCTCACGTTGAAAGACATCGCGCATGCTGGTTCGCCCATCGAAGACCTCTCCGGTTGGCACATATCGGATAAGCCGATCACCGGGACAGAAGTCTTTGATCAGTTCCATGGGCACCCGGATCAGGATCGACTCTCAGGCGCCATCCTCGTGGCGCGAACGGAAGCGCATGCCGTTTTTCAGCACGGTGTATTGCGTGATGAAAGGGATCAGCCGTTCTTCAATCAGGTTGCAATCGCCGTCCTTGCCAACGCCAACCTTGACATCAAGATGCGTATCTTCGCCCGGCTCCGATGTCATTCTCAAGACCGCTGGCAGGGCGGGAACGGATGTGACCCGAATGCCATTGACGGCGTAAAGGCGCATGCCTTTCTTTACCCAGGGCCAGGCATCATCAATCACCCGGCCAACAGTCTTGGGGTTCTTCTCACTCGCTTCAAACGGCAGTTGTATTATCCAATGCGACAACAGAACGGCCCCTTCCTTGCCGACCTTTGTCGGAGGTCCTTTGGAGATCGCATCCATTGCGCTGGCGGTTTCGGAACAGGAATAAGTGGCAATACGGAAAACTTTATGGCTCAGCAGTGACAATAGCCCAAAAGAGGAAAACACTGGGAATGCCACCGATGAAGGTTCGGTGCTCTAGTCCAGTATGATCGGTTGCAGCGGCCCACGGTCCAAACGTATCAAATGGTCGGCCTTGTCACTCGGAAACGATGCTCGGACCAATGGATCATGACCAGGGATGATTAAGTCTGGATGGCTTGCCAAACGCTCAAGTGTCTCAAAACCATCAAGCATGTTCTGAAGGTCAATCACGATTGGGAACGGCTTTCTAAGGCGTAGATTCTCGTAGTAATGCGCCGCATCCGAGGCGAGAACCAACCAACCGGCCTCTGTCCTGACCCGCACGGCCTGCAACCCGCGACTATGGCCGCCTATGCAGTGAACCGTGACGCCCTCGGCTACTTCGGCTGAGCCATCATGAAAGACAAGCTTGCCGGAATAGAGACGCTGGATTGCATCGCAGATATGTCTGGCCGTGAACGGCATGCGTAATGTGTCATGACACATGCACGGGCCCGTGGCGTACGCCATTTCAGCGGATTGAAGATGTAGCGTCGCGTTGGGAAAAAGATGAAGCCCGCCTGCGTGGTCATAGTGGAGATGCGTTACGATCAATTTGGTCACATCTTCTGGCTTGATACCAAGCGGGGCCAGCGCCAGATGTGGCTCCATCCGGATCGGGCGATCTCGTGCCTCGGCTTCAGCACTGTCATAACCGGTATCAACCAGAATGATCTCTTCGCCCCGACGCAGAACCCACATAAAGTAGTCCATGGCATGTGGCGCGTCGTGATTATCATCGAAAATGAAACTGTCCGATCTGGTCCGGCTGTTTCGGTCTGCGTACTTGACCGCATGGACCTGCCAAACGCTCATCTTGCGACCCGAGTATATGTTCTGATTTTCTTGCTTTTGATCATCGACGCCACTTCTGCGTCAAAGCTCTGAAAATGTGAGCTGGCCAGATGCGTATCAAAAGCCGACCTGTCAGTGTAGATCTCATAGAGAAAAACCTCATTTGGCCGGGTGTCTTCAGTCAGAACATCGAATTGCAGACACCCTTCTTCCGTGTTCCTCGAAAGCGCTGCATTGCGCTTCATCAGCGGCATGAATGCATCCATCTGACCATTTGAAATCTCGAACGTAACGCATACCGCATACATGCCTTCATCCTCTTTTTTACCAACCTATAACACACCATTCAGAAGCGTATGCTGTGAAAGCGCAAGAGCTTGCCCATTTTCGTTGACATCCTAATTAATGTATACTTTAATGAATGCATTGGGAAAGACCAGTTCGAACCGACTGGAAAAGCTGCAAAACCACTCACACAGGAACATAATGTCCGCGTTCAAGATCGCTGTATTCGAAGGAGACGGCATCGGCCCTGAGATCATGAAACCGACGGTAGATCTTCTGCGTCGAATGTCTTCGGTTGCAAAAACCTATGATCTTACATTCGAAAACCTGCCGGGCGGCGCTGGATGCTATACGGATATGGGCGAGAGCCTGCCCAAAGCATCGCTGGCAGTTGCGGGTGCAGCGGACGCAATTTTGCTGTCGGCCATGGGGCTGCCAGACATCCGGTATCCGGACGGGACAGAGATTACTCCCCAAATCGACTTGCGGATGGCGTTCGATCTGTTCGCAGGTATCCGTCCCGTCCGGATCCCCCCGGGAGGCTTGAGCCCGCTGAAGATGCCTGCCGGAAAATCCGTTGACTTCGTGCTTGTGCGGGAAAGCACAGAGGGGCTGTTTTACACCCAAGGCAAGGGAAAGGTTGAACATGACGAGGCCCGCGAAACGCTGCGGATAACCCGTGGCACCTCTGAAAAACTATTCGAATTCGCCTTCAACCTCGCGACCGATCGAAAGGCGCAAGGTCAGGGTACCGGTCGCGTAACGTGCGTGGACAAAGCCAATGTTTTCAGAGCTTTCGCGTTCTTCCGGGAGATCTTTGACAAAACCGCCGGGGAGCATCCCGCGATTGAGGCCGATCATGCATATGTCGACGCCATGGCCCTCTGGATGGTGCAAAGGCCCTGGGACTTCGATGTTCTGGTCACCGAGAACATGTTCGGGGACATATTGTCGGATCTGGGGGCTGGCTTGATGGGCGGTCTCGGCGTCGCTCCGTCGGCGGATATCGGTCAGGACCACGCCGTCTTCCAACCCTGTCATGGCTCTGCACCCGACATTGCAGGGCTGGGGGTCGCCAATCCGTTCGCCATGGTTCTGTCAGCGGCAATGATGCTCGATTGGCTCGGACTTCGGCACAACAACACCGAAATGGCCAAAGATGCAGCACGGCTCCGCGAAGCGGTCGACGGCCAGATCATCGGACGCAAGGCACTGACCGGCGACATCGGCGGAACGGCCCGCACCGATGAGGCCGTCGCGGCGCTGACAGACGCTCTTTTTGCAGCAGCCTGATGCGGGTCGTTTGCGTCGGTGCAGGATACTTCAGCCAATTCCATTTAGACGGATGGCAACGCGTCAAAGGCGCAGAGCTTGTCGGGATATGCGATATTGATCCACAGAAGGCCAAGGCAACCGGTCTACCGGTCTTTGAAAGCGCTGATCGGATGCTGTCGCAGACCAACGCGGATGTTCTTGACGTCATTCTGCCCCCGACCGCTCAGGCCGATGCCATCCGGGCGGGGTTGAACGCAAACCTAAGGGCGATCATTTGTCAGAAACCGTTTTGCCAATCTCCCGACGAAGCAGTGGAGATGGCAACATTGGCAGAAGAAGCTAATGTGCCGCTGATTGTTCATGAAAACTTTCGTTTTCAGCCATGGTACCGGACCATTCGGAACGCCATCCAAGAAGGTCGCATCGGCACCCCGCTTCAGGCCACCTTCCGCCTGCGGCCGGGAGATGGCCAGGGTGCCGAGGCATATCTGGCCCGACAACCGTATTTTCAGAAAATGGAACGGTTCTTGGTCCATGAAACAGCTGTCCACTGGATTGATACATTCCGCTTTCTGTTTGGCGATCCGACCGCAGTCTATGCCGATTTGCGGCGGATCAATCCGGCCATTTCGGGTGAGGATGCAGGCTATCTGATCTTCGATCATCCGAATGCCGTGCGCAGCATTTTCGACGGCAACAGACTATTGGATCACGCCGCGGACAATACGCGCTGCACGATGGGCGAGGGGCTGTTTGAAGGCACTGAGGGTACTCTGGAACTTGAGGGCGACGGCTCGGTCCACCTCCGGACATTTGGCGAAACCGCCTCGGAAACGCTCATGCCCGCCGATACGTCAAACACCTTTGGCGGGGATTGCGCCCGTCGATTGCAACAACATGTGGTCGATGCGCTTAACGGGGCCGGAGAATTGGAAAACAGGGCCCAAAACTACCTCAAAGTTGTTCAAATCGAGGCCGCACTCTATCGTTCGGCCGCAAAAGGCCAAAAAATAAGCTTGCATCAAGATGCCCAACCAAACTGAAAAGACGCCGCCGAACTTTTCAATCGCCGTGACAAAGCTGCGCGAGATGATCTTTTCGAGCGAGCTGGGACCTGGCACGGATCATCTGGAAACCGAACTTGCGCAAACGCTCGGGATGTCTCGCACACCCGTGCGCGAAGCGCTGCTGGTGCTCGAGGCACAAGGGCTGCTTACCATGCGCCCGCGTAAAGGTGTTCGTATAAGTCCCCTGTCCCCGGATGATATGTCCGAGATCTATGATGTACTGACAGAACTGGAGAGCCTTGCCGCAGCCGATGCCGCACGTGCGGGATACAACGCTGATGATCTGAAGGCGCTTACGCAGACGATCAGCGATATGGACAAGGCTCTGGCAATTGAGGATCGCGAAGGTTGGGCCCAGGCCGACGACCGCTTTCATCAGGAACTGATGCGCCTCGGCGGCAACAGTCGGGCGGCGCGGATTGTCGGCATGATGGCCGATCAGGTCCGCCGCGCGCGGCTTGTCACGCTTTACATGCGGCCGCTTCCCATCAAATCGAATGAGGATCACACCAAGGTACTCAATGCCATCCGCGAGGGCGACGAAGAAACTGCAAGGCTACTGCACCGGGAACACAGGTTGTCTGCCAAGGAAATGCTGACGACCCTTCTGCAACGCCATCGGCTTAACAAGATCTAGAAGTCGACTTCAATGGCGACCCCTTTCTGAACCGCAAGATCGACGACCGACGAGGCAACTGCCAGGTCCTGCAGGCCCACACCCGTCCCGTCAAACAGCGTGATTTCATCCTCGCTTGTGCGACCGGGATGATCCCCGTTGATGACGGCACCAATTTCAGTGATACCAGCCTTTGTTATCAATCCCTCTGAAATGGCATGTTGCGATTCACCAATGCTGATCGACTGGGCCACTTCGTCAGTGAAGACGGTTGCGCGCCCAAGCAGTTGCGCCTCAACCTCCTGTTTGCCTTTTGTATCAGTGCCCATGCAAGCCATATGCGTTCCGGGGGTGACATGTTCATCCAGCAGAATGGCTGACTGAGACGACGTGATCGAAATGATTACATCCGCTTCCTGTCCCAACTGATCCAGCGGCACGGACTCGAATGGCAGACCCAACTCCGAAGCGCAGTCTTCAAGGCGGGACAGCATCTCGGGGTGATAATTCCAACCAAACACCTTCTCGAAAGCACGCTGTTCAACGGCCGCACGCATCTGGAACACCGATTGATGCCCTGCGCCAATCATCCCCAGAACCTTTGCATCCTGTCGTGCAAGATGCCTGATCGACACGGAGGATGCCGCGGCCGTGCGAAGAGCCGTCAGCAGATTGCCTCCGACCACTGCCCGACACTGCCCGGTATCCGCATCAAACAGAAAGACGCTGGATTGGTGGTTGGTCAGTCCCTGGGCCGCGTTGCCGGGCCAGTAGCCGCCGGATTTAAGCCCAAGCGCCAGGCTGTCCCGATCAAAGCCCGACTTGAAGCCATACAGCGCATCTGCATGGCCTATCGCCTCGCGGATCACAGGGAAGTTGTAAGCTTTCTGACACGCCATAGCGGCGAACACTTTTTCAACCGCGTCAAAGGCGGCTTCGCGGGACATAAGCCCCGCGATCTCACATTCCGGTACGATAATCATTGGTGTTAGTAGGCTTTTCCACGCGCCGAAATCGGCCAGAGCGTTTCGACCTTGCCGTGGCGCACGCCGACATACCAATCATGCACGTTGCAGGTTGGATCGCAATGTCCCGGCACAAGCCGCAACTTGTCGTTCACCTTCAAAATGCCATCCGGATCCGCCACAACCCCATGCTCGTCGGAGCATTTGACATACTCCACATCGTCGCGGCCAAAGATCACCGGCAGACCACTGTCTACCGACTGCGCCTTGAGCCCAGCATCAACGATGGCCTTGTCGGCCTTTGCATGGCTCATAACGCTGGTGAGAATGAACAATGCATTCTCCCATTCTCCCTGGTCGATCCTTTTGCCATCCTTGTCCAGAATGCGTCCGTAGTCGGCATCCATGAAGGCGTAGGATCCGCATTGAAGCTCGTTATAGACGCCTGAATTGCTCTCAAAGTAATAGCTGCCGGTGCCGCCGCCTCCGACAATGTCACATTCGATCCCCTCGGATTTCAGTGTGTCGACGGCGTCCTTCACCATGGCGACTGCAATGTCGATCTTCACCTTGCGTTCGTCATAGCTGTCCATGTGCTGCATCGCGCCCTGATAGGCTTGTATCCCTGCGAATTTCAGGCCAGGCGCAGCCTCTATGGATTTGGCGATTTCGACGACTTCGGGCGTCGTTGTCACGCCGCAGCGGCCTGCGCCACAATCGATTTCAACAAGGCATTCGACCTGCGTGCCATGCCTTTTCGCCGCCTCGGACAGATCCGCGATATTGGCGATATCATCGACGCAGCAGATCGTGCGTGCGCCCAGCTTTGGCATCCGCGCCAAGCGGTCGATCTTGGCCGGATCGCGCACCTGATTTGAGACCAGAACATCCTTGATGCCGCCTCGGGCAAAAACCTCTGCCTCGCTCACCTTTTGGCAACAGACGCCGCAGGCCCCACCCAATTCGACCTGCAACTTCGCCACCTCGACAGACTTGTGCATTTTCCCGTGGACCCGATGCCGCATGCCGTGGGCCGCAGCATAGTCGCCCATCTTCTTGATGTTCCGCTCAAGCGCATCAAGGTCCAGAACCAAAGCAGGTGTCTGCACATCCGAGGCTGCCATGCCCGGCAGCGCCGGCACGTCATATCCCACTTCAAGCTGGTCGAATTTCGTCGGTGCATTCATGTCAAAATCTCCTCACTTGATCCATGGCAGGGTGTCTAGATCGACATTGCCACCGGTAATTATCACGCCCACGCGTTTGCCCGCGAAGCGTTCCTTGTTCTTTAGAATTGTGGCCAGCGGCACCGCACAACTTGCCTCGATCACGATCTTCATGCGCTTCCACGTCAACTTCATCGCATCAACGATCTCGTCCTCGCTTGCGGTCAGGATGTCGGTCACATGGTTCGAAACAAAGTGCCAGGTCAGATCCTTAAGCGGTACCTTGAGGCCATCCGCGATGGTTTCCGGCGCATCGTCAGCGATGATATGCCCTTCCTTGAAGCTGCGATAGGCATCATCCGCCTGCTCAGGCTCTGCCGCAATGATCTGCACTTCGGGGGCAAGATGCGACAAAGTCAGACAGGTGCCAGAGATCATGCCACCGCCCCCGATTGGGGCAACCATGATGTCGACGCCGCCCGTCTGCTCCATGAATTCGCGGCTGCACGTGCCTTGCCCCGCTATCACGCGCGGATCGTTATATGGATGAACAAACTCCGCGCCTGTTTCGGCCTCGACCTTTGAGAAAGTCTTCTCCCTGCTGGTTGTGGAGGGTTCGCATTCCGTGATGATCCCGCCATATCCGCGCACCGCATCTTTCTTGGCTTGAGGCGCGGTGCGGGGCATTACGACATGACACGGGATGCCACGCCGCCCCGCAGCGTAGGAGAGTGACAGCGCGTGGTTGCCGGACGAATGCGTTGCAACACCATTTTGCGCCATCTCTTCCGACAGGCCAAAGACGGCGTTGCTGGCTCCGCGCACCTTGAATGCTCCGGCCTTCTGGAAGTTCTCGCATTTGAAAAACAGCTCAGCACCGACGAATTCATTGAGATAGCTTGAGGTCAGAACAGGTGTACGATGAATGTAAGGCGCGATCCTTTCATGTGCGGCCAGCACATCGTCAAAAGTCGGGATGTATTCGGGAATCACGTCTTTCATCACGCGGCCTTTCTGAGTTGAGCGGGCTGCGCCATCCGGTAATATTCTTGCGCCGCTGCCACGCCAGAACCCAATCGGACGTCAAGCCCCAGATCAGCCATGCACATTTCCGCCGTGGCGATGCCAGACAGTGTCATGACATCCGTCAAGGACCCAAGATGACCGATCCGAAACACCTTGCCAGCGACCTGTCCAAGCCCTGCGCCAAACGCGACGCCATACTTTTCCGCCGCGTGGCGAACGATCTGGTTGGCATCAAACCCGTCTGGCGTCCGAATGGCGCTGACAGTGTTTGAGTAAACTCTTTCATCAACTGCACAAAGTGAGAGGTCCCAGGCTTGCACCGCCGCCCGCACACCTTCCGCGATGCGTTGATGACGCGCAAAGACGTTCTCAAGCCCCTCGGCCAACAGCATGTCGCAGGCCTGCTTCAGACCGTTCATCAAACCGACCGCAGGCGTATAGGGATAGGCATCGACCGCATAGCCACTAGACATGTCGTTTATATCAAAAAATGTCCGGGGCAGTGCTGCGTGACGTGAAGCCGACATTGCCTTCTCACTGAATCCCAGAATGGCAAGTCCCGCTGGCAGCATGAAGCCCTTTTGTGATCCTGTCACCGCGATATCTATGCGCCATTCATCAAACCGAAAATCCATCGACCCGATGGAACTGACCCCGTCGATCAACAAAAGCGCGGGGTGATCTGCCGCATCCATCGCACGACGAATTGCACCCATGTCGGATGCGACGCCTGTTGCTGTCTCGTTATGCGTTGCGAGCACTGCCTTGATTTGATGCGCAGTGTCCGTCACAAGGATTTCCTCAAACCGATCAGCTGGGATGCCCTCACCCCAAGCTACGTCGACAACAATGACATCCAAACCGTGGCGCTGGCACATGTCGATCCAGCGATCGCTGAAAACACCATTGCGGGCAGCAAGCACCCGGTCACCAGCAGACAATGTGTTGGTGATCGCCGTTTCCCAACCACCCGTACCCGTCGCCGGGAAAATGAAGGTCTCGGCATCGGCGCTTTTCATGATCTGTCGGACGCCCTCACGCGCAGGATGGAGGATGTCTGCAAACGCAGCAGAGCGGTGATCCATCGTCGGCAAGTCACATGCTTTGCGCAGCGCTTCGGGAATGTTGGTCGGGCCGGGAATGAAAACGGGGTTTTGAAAGCTCACGACGGTCTCCTCTCCGATTTTCTTTAGGGTAAGGGGCCCTTTAAGCAGCTGCAATTTTTTCGAAATAGTTTTTCAATTTTTTCTGTCAGAGGAAAATATAAGCAAAAACAACGTATTGATTTTTTCACATCGCGTATCACTTTTTCAGATTAGACGGAGGCCACCATGGCGAAGCCAACAGAATCGCAGTTGCAGGATGATCGGCGCGCTAGGGGACGTCCGCGCGATTGGTCAGACAAAACAGCACAGAACACGATAAAGTCTCTTGACCGCGCGATGGTCGTTTTTGAGCGGCTCAGCGAGATTGGCAGCGCAACATTGTCGGAACTGGCCTCCGACATGGATCAAGCTCCGGCCAGTATCTATCGCGTCCTCGTCACGCTTGAAGGACGCGGATTGGTCGATTTCGATGAGGCAGGTCAAACCTGGCATGTCGGGGCACGGGCCTTTTTGATCGGCGCACGCTTCTTGCGGCGCACCAGCCTTGTGGAACGGGCACGCCCGATCCTTCGCAATCTGATGGAAACCACTGGGGAGACCGCAAATCTAGGCATTGAGCGTGACGGGCGTGTTATCTTTGTCAGCCAGGTTGAGACGCATTCCAGCATCCGTGCCTTTTTTCCGCCTGGCACCGCCGCGCCGCTCCATTCATCCGGTATAGGCAAGGCGCTTTTGGCCGAGATGACCGAAACGGCCCGCACCCGTGTTTTGGGCCCCGGCCCTTTTGAGCGCTTCACACCCAGCACGATTTGTGAACCCGACAGCCTGGAACAGGATCTGGCCGCAGCAAAAGAACGGGGTTTCAGCTTGGATGCGGAAGAACGGAACTTGGGCATGCGATGTATCGCTGCCCCGATATTTGATCTGAACGGTGAGGTGGTTGGCGGCATCTCGGTGTCCGGTCCGACCAGCCGGATCGAGGATGCCGTCATTCCACGATTGGCCGAGGCCGTCCGCAAGGCCGCGCGCGACGTGTCTGAAGGGATGGGCCACGACCCCCTGCAGACTGGAAGATGACTGGATCAGGGCCTATCTCAACGCCAAAGCAGTAAGAGAGCATGATGCCAGGACCACAGCCCCAAACAGCGATCATTGTCAGCCACGGTCAACCTTCAGAACCTGAGGTCGCAGAGGCCGAACTGGCAGAGGTCTGCGCCGCGCTGCGCTTGCACATGCCGGATTGGTCCGTCTTGGGCGCGACACTTGCAGCACCAGACGCTTTGAAAAACGCCATGGATCAAGCAGGATCCGCTCCTCTGATTTACCCGCTTTTCATGACAGATGGGTGGTTCACGAAAACGGCCTTGCCCAAACGTTTGCACAACCCAAATGCGCGCATCCTGGCTCCGCTTGGGGTGGACCCTGCTTTGGTGTTGCTCGCCACAAAATTGTTGACGACGGAATTGTCGCGCGCTGGCTGGTCAGCGGACGAAACCACGCTGATCGTTGCGGGCCATGGGTCGGGTCGCAGCCCGAATTCGGCGCGCGATACGGATAGCTTCGCCAATGCCGTTCAAGATCGGCTCGCATTCAAAGAGCTGCGCCTTGGGTTCGTGGAAGAGACCCCTTTTCTGGCCGATGCCATGCAAGAGGCAGGTCCCAAATCCATTTGCCTGCCCTTCTTTGCCGCGCGTCGCGGACATGTTCTCGACGACATACCAGAGGCGATGAAAAAGGCTGATTTCCAGGGGCTGCGACTGGACCCGATCGGTCTGCACTTGGACGTCATTCCGTTGATCGCCGAAGCAATCAGATCGGCACAACACCGGGCCACGCAGTCGAACGTTGCCTAACCTACGGCCAGAAGCGCGTCGACCTCCAACCGAGAAGGCATTGCGGGCGCCGTTCCCGCCCGGGTGACCGAGATACTCGCCGTGGCGCAACCGAAACGTACAGCATCTTCGGGCGACATGCCCTCCGACAACGCGGTTGCGAAACCGCCGTTGAACGCGTCGCCCGCACCCGTTGTTTCGACCACAGCACCTGCCGAAAAGGCTGGAACAAGGCCATGGCCTGCAAGATACGCGCCGCGCTCCCCAAGGGTGATAATCGGCGTTGCGACACCCAGATCCTGCAGCGCAACGCAAGCACGTGCGGCCTCGTCAGCCGTTTCGACAGCATGGCCTGTCAGCGCTTCGGTCTCGGTCTCATTTGGGGTCACATAATCACAAAGGGCCAGCATACCGTTTGGCAGATCCGCCGCTGGAGCAGGGTTCAGGATCGTCGTGACCCCTGCGTCCCGCGCAATCTCAAGACCCCGCATGGCCGCTTCCATCGGCTGTTCAAGTTGGGTGATAAAAATGTCCGCGCCACGAACCAGGTCTGCGCGTGCCTCGATGTCTGTCACGGAAATCAGCGCCGCCGCCCCTGGTGAGATGATGATGGCATTGTCCCCGGTCGCTTCCTCAAGAAAAATGAAGGCAGCACCGGTATAGCTGTCCTTCACCTGGTCGACATGCGGGATGACGCCAGCCTTTTCCCAGGTTGAAAGCGCCATCTGGCCGAAATCATCTTGTCCGAGTTTTGAGATCATGTGCGTCTCGGCACCGGCACGCGCCGCAGCAACCGCCTGGTTTGAGCCCTTGCCCCCCGGTCCCAGTGAAAAGGACCTGCCAAGAACCGTCTCGCCCATCCGCGGCATTCGCCCGGCTCGGTAAGCGGTGTCGGCGACAAACACACCCAGAATGACGACCTTGCCCATCGCTCAACCCTCGTCGGGGGGGATCACCCCTTTGCGCAAAGCAAAGCAGCCGTAAAATCGCCGTTCACCCGTTTGGATGACCGCGTAAGCCTTTCGCGCGCGATCATAGAAAGCAAAGCGCTCAATCGGCATGACAGGGTTTGGCCCGCCAACCGCGCTGACTTCGGCCTGGAATTCCTCCATGACCGGAAGGATCGTGTCGGGTTCATCGACAACCTCCATCCGCGCAGCGGCATCATCAACAAATGTATCAATCGGAAAGATCGACAACACCGCCCGCACGACGTCTGCTGCAGGCCTGTCGATCCGCAGGAGTTCGCCCAATGTGGTGTCGCGCGCAACACTGTCGGACGGAAAATTCGTGTCCGCGATGATCAGATCGTCACCGTGCCCCATCGCCCGCAGCGTATACAGGACGTCGGCATTCAGGATTGGGTCAATGCCCATCAACATGTCAGGTCTCCTTCAGGGAAAATCCAGTCGGCCGCAAGTCTCGGCATCAAAAAAATGCACGTGGTTTGGATCAGGAGCCAAGCGGATGGTCTGCCCGGGCTCAAAGCTGTACCGCTCCCGGAACACGGCAGTAACGTCCTGATCCTGAAAGCGCAGGAACACCATTGTCTCAGAGCCTGTCGGTTCAACCACCTTGACCTCCATCGGCCAGCCATCATCCGAGAGGACCAGGTGTTCGGGCCGAATGCCCAACAAGGTCGTACCGGTCCCTGCCGGTCCGAAAACGTCCTGACCACCACTTAGCGTCAAACGCCCAGCGTCGCGATGGCCTTTAATCAGGTTCATGGAGGGCGCACCTATGAAGGTGGCCACAAATGTATTGGCAGGGTTGTCATAAAGCTCGAGCGGGCTGCCCATTTGCCGAATCTCCCCAGACTGCATGACGACGACGCGATCCGCTAAAGTCATGGCCTCAATCTGGTCGTGGGTCACGAAAACGGTGGTCGTTTTCAGCCTTTGGTGAAGCTCTTTGATTTCCGTACGCATCTGTATGCGAAGCTTTGCATCAAGGTTTGACAATGGTTCATCAAAAAGGAATACCTGCGGATCCCGCACGATGGCACGACCCATGGCGACACGCTGTCGCTGCCCGCCCGAAAGATGGCGGGGCTTGCGATCAAGGTACTCGGTCAGGCCAAGGATTTCCGCTGCGTCCTTGACCCTGCGTTGCACCTCGACTTTGTCCGTTTTGGCGACCTTCAAAGCAAAGCCCATATTGTCGGCAACGGTTTTGTGCGGATAAAGCGCATAGGTCTGGAAAACCATGGCAATATCGCGTTGCGCGGGCGGCAGGTTGTTGACCACCCGGGACCCGATCGAGATGGTGCCGCCATTAATGGGCTCAAGGCCCGCGATCATCCGCAGCAGGGTGGATTTCCCGCAACCCGAAGGCCCAACCAACGCAACGAATTCGCCGTCGGCGATATGCACATCCAGCCCGTGAATAACCTCAATAGCGCCGTAGGACTTACGCACATTTTCGATCTTTACATCTGCCATTTACGGCCTGTCCCCCCGGGTATCGGATTGATGCTAGCCACCAAGGCCAAGGCTGTCCACGCACAAGTGGAGGCCCGAGTTGACTTAAGGTCAATCTCATTCATACTCATAGATGTGGGCGTGGGGCAGCACGACAATCCTTTATAAAAAAACAAAAATTCGCGCCTCCGATCACGAGACCTGACTTGTCTACCGGGAGGACCAGAATGAAAGTCGATCTGTATAACTACATCCGTGCGGCGCAAAGGATAAACCGGCGCCAGATGTTGAAAGGCAGTGCCGCCCTGGGTGCGGTTGCCGCGATGCCAAGGACCGGGTTTGCCGAAGCGCATGGCAATCTGCGGGCGGAAATCCTGAAAATTCCGGGTGTGGGCGCGGGATCGCCTACGGATAGCGACTATCAAAAAGTCGGCGAGATGTGCCTGGCGCCGACCAAGGCGAATGTCGCTGAAGGCGAATTCGAAGGGGTTGAATTGACCTTCCTCGGGCTCAACAACCAGAACCAGCACAATTTTATCTTCCGAGGCTTTCTACGGTCCTGGGAGGACTATACTGGTGCCAAGATCAACTGGATCGATCTGGCCCAAGCCGACTACAACGCGCGCCTGCAACAATCGATTGCGACCGGCACAGTCGATTTCGACGTGATCGAAATGGGCGCGCCGTTCGAAGGCGATGTGCTGGGCCGCGGTATGGCGTCCGAGATGCCGGACTGGGTGAGAGAGCAGATCGACATGGACGACTACGTCGACTACCTGAAAGCCCCTGTCGGCACATGGGACGGCAAGACTTACAGGGTGTCGATCGACGGTGATACCCATACCTTTGCGTATCGCAAGGACTACTATGACAGCGAGGAGTTGGCACAAGCCTGGACGGATGCCGGCAACACAACCGAATGGGCTCCGCCAAAGACCTGGGAAGAAGTCAACGCGCAATCGAAGTTCCTCGTCGGCAAGACCGATCCGCTGACCGGCCTTGAAGCGCACGGCTATCTTGATCCGCTTAAAGGCTGGGGCGGCTTTGGTTTTTACTTCCTTGAGAACCGGGCGGCGCCTTATGCCAAGCATCCAGACGATCCCGCTTGGTTATTTGACCCAGACACGATGAAACCGCGCGTGAACAATCCGGCCTTTGTTCAGGCGATACAGGACGTCATGGATCTGATCGCGGCCGATGCCTATCCTGCGGATCAGATCAACGCCGATCCCGGCACCACGGCGTTCCAGCAATTCCTCGCAGGCACAGGCGGTATGCTCAGCTGGTGGGGTGACGTGGGTGCCTCAGCCAGAACGTCAGACACATCCGTGATCGGAGATGTCGTCGGTTTCGACATCAATCCCGCGACAGGCAAGGTCTGGAACACGGCAAGCGGACAGTGGGATGAGATGGAGAATGTGTCGCCGAACAACGCCTATATCGGCTGGGGTGTTTACGTGATGGCGACGGTCGACAGCGACGAGAAGAGGAAAAAGGCTGCATGGTCCATCGCAGCCCATCTTGGCGGCAAGGACATCTCGCTCTGGGCATCAGCCTATCCGACTGGCTTCCAACCCTACCGAAACTCGCACTTCCAGTTCGAGGAGTGGGAAGAGGCAGGCTATGATCGTGCCTTCGTCGAGGATTATCTCGGATCCAACGCCGACAGCTACAATCATCCGAACGCGGCGGTGGAGCCGCGCATTCCTGGTATCTTCCAGTATTACTCCGTGGCCGAGGACGAACTCGCCAAAGGATATGCGGGTCAGTATGGATCCGCCCAGGAAACTGCGGATGCGATTGCGGCAGCTTGGGAAAAGATAACAGACCAAATCGGGCGCGACAGCCAGATCGCGCTTTACAAGGCGTCACTCGGTCTGTCCTAACCGGGGGGGGGGGGGGGGGCGCGGCCGGCGTACTCACAAGATCTAAACTGGGGCCCGCAAGGTGGGCGGGACGCCCACCTAGCTT
>ERZ1740067.14-NODE-14-length-161456-cov-11.682313_pt1 | contig 161456 bp, 129 predicted proteins | sample MGYA00581736_ERZ1740067 | MGnify/ENA primary metagenome ERZ1740067 (study PRJEB43018, sample SAMN04849236) | marine metagenome | isolation source: floating plastic debris | place: Pacific Ocean | collected 2008-08-27 | study: EMG produced TPA metagenomics...
CAAATACTTTGTTTCGATTTGAAGTCAACACGCGTTTATCGGTTCTTTTGGGGGCTGTTGGTGCAGGCGGTATTGGCTATGAAATTTTCTATTCATTTCAATTATTGGAATATGAAAGAGCAACCACTGCCATTTTGGTGGTGCTATTGTTGGTATTTATGTCTGAACGAGTTTCAGACTACTTCCGAAAGAAAATTTTATCAAATACTAAGTTAAAATGAGCCTGGTAATCGACCATCCTTACCTTATACCTTCTGAACGGCTAAAAAAAAGAGCTTTCATCTTTTCGGTTTTGGCCATTATCGTCATTGGGCTTTCCATCATCCTTGATCTAAATCCATTGTTGTTCTTCACCGATGGACATCACCTCATAAATTTATTGGGTGAGATGGTACCGCCTAATGTTGATATTCTTTGGGAAAAGAAGAGCATTTTTTCTTCGATTTTAGAAACACTTGCCATGGCATTTTTGGGTACTTGTTTTGGTGGCGGAATTGCACTGGGGATTGCATTTTTGGCTGCGACCAATACGAGTCCGCATCCTGTTTTTAGATTTATATTTCGTGGTCTAATGTCAATAGAACGGGTTATTCCGAAGCTGGTAATCATTTTGGTTTTCGTGATCGCCGTTGGCTTGGGGCCATTTGCCGGTATGCTTACCCTGACCATAGGCACCATCGGAATGTTTGGTAAACTGTTTGCTGACGCTATTGAAGAGGTAGACCCTGAACCTGTTGAAGCCACCTATGCCACGGGTGCATCGAAATTACAGGTAATCAAGTACTGTATCATTCCTCAAGTATTGCCTTCTTTTACGGCAAACTTGTTTTACGCATTTGATGTCAATTTACGATCTGCGATAGGTCTGGGTATTTTTGGGGGCGGTGGTATTGGTTTCGAAATTCATATGGCCATGAAAATGCTTCGCTACAAAGATGCTTTGGCCTTAATCTTATTTACCATAATTCTAATCTCAATCTTTGAAAAATTTTCTGATTACCTGCGAGCTCAAATTTTAAACGAGCAAACGCTTAAATGAGAAATTAATAGGAATTCATGCAGCTTTTTTCTGCGTTGCGATACAAAAACTATCGTGTTTTCATCATTGGACAAGCGCTGTCCAATATTGGAAACATGATGCAGATGGTTGCCGTTTCATGGATTGCTTACAAACTAACCGACTCTGTTTTTGTTCTGGGTCTGGTTACCTTTGGCAAGCAAATCTCAGGTTTTTTTACGGGCTTTTTCTCTGGGGTTATCGCAGATAGGTTTAACCGGCGTATCCTTCTACAATATGCGCACTTTACTATAGGGTGTTTGGCATTTACCATTTTTGCATTGATTTGGTTTGAGTTGATAACCATTTACCTGTTGATTATTATACAACTGACAATAGGTGTTTTGAAAAGCTTAGAAATACCTTCAAGACAGGCCTTTGTGAACGATTTGATTCAAGACAAACAATACTTGCCCAATGCGGTAGCCCTTAATTCAACCATTTTTAATACGGCAAGACTTATTGGGCCGACTGTTGCTGGAATTTTGATCCCATTGGCTGGCGAGGCCATCTGTTTGGCCATTTATGGCTTGATGAGTTGGGTAATTGTTGTATTCTTCTTCTATCTTAGAGTGCCTGAGCAGAAAAAATTGGATACAAAACTGAATTTTAAAGCAGAGTTTTTAGAGGGGTTCAGCTACGCATTTTCACATCCATCTATCAAAATCTCATTATTATTTGTAGCTGGTTTCGCTTTCTTCGGCACTTCATTCATGGTGCTCTTACCGGTCATTGCCGGAGATATTTTTAATAGTGGTGCCGAAGTGTATGGATATATGAACAGTGCACAGGGTTTAGGGGCAATAATTGGAGGTGTTTATCTTGCCAATAGGGCCAAAGCCACTACCATGCATAAGGGAATTTTTTGGGCGGCAATTCTCTTTTGCGTAGGTCTTGGGGTCATATCATTTTCAAGTTTAATTGTTGTTACCATTATAGGAATCGTACTTACAGGTGGTGGACGCGTTATCGTTTTTGCAAGCACGAACACTTTGCTTCAATTAATTGCAAGTGACACCAAACGAGGTAGGGTGCTTAGTCTTTACATTACAATTTTCATGGGCTCTATGATGCTTGGTGGGCTATCAATTGGGGCACTGGCAGATTATATAGGAGTATTGAACACCTTAATGGTGCAGGCAGTTTGCTGCGTGGCAATTGCCTTTTTGTATGGAAAGAATTTAAAGTACTATGATACCAGTGAGCTCCATAAAAATGTGATTACAACTGTACATAAAATAAAACAATTGTAGTCATTTAATTTTATTTTAGGAATTGGCTAATTTCTTGCTAATATACTTTGGAGAGTTTTGAACTTTAAAGCTCAATGAATGGTTCAAACAATCACCAACGCACGTATTGTAACTCCTACAGAGGATTTTATCGGCACTTTGCAAATCGAAGATGAATGCATTACTGATATCTCAAAGACAAGCAAAATCTATAATGATGCCATAAATCTCAATCAACAATGGTTAACACCAGGTTGTATTGACATACACTCAGACTATATTGAGAAAGAATTGCACCCCCGACCAAGTGCCAATTTTCCGATGCCATTTGCTTTTCATTTTATGGACCAAAGGGCCGCAGCATGCGGAATTACCACCTTATTTTCTGCGATTAGTTTTTCAAGCAATGAGCACGCTAGACGGTCATATGAAGGGGCACTTTCACTCAGCAAGTCTTTAGACGAACTCTCTGAAAGCGGATCAATTAGACATTATATTCATTCAAGATTGGATCCCAACTCTGAGAAAGTTGTTGACTACTTAGACGCTATGAAAGAAATCAAATCTCTCAAAATGGTAGTCGTCAATGAAAGCATTCCTGGTCAACGGCAGTTTCGATTAGAGGAAGTCATCGAAAAAAGAGCCAAGATATTGGGAATTACCGTTGATGAATATCGAGAGAAAGTAACAAAAGAAATTGAAGAAAAAAGCAAAATCGATAAGCGTAAAGAAATTCAAGAAGCCTTTGAAGATAATATCCCTTTAGGTAGTCATGACGATACTACTGTTAAACATGTAGAAGAAGGACAACTATATGGTTCATCACTTTCCGAGATGCCCACGACCATTGAAGCGGCCAGAAAAGCCAAAGAACTGGATATGTGGGTATGTATGGGGGCACCCAACTATTATAGAGGAGGTTCACATTGTGGAAATCTGTCCTGTGCTGACGCTATGAAAGAAGACTTGGTAGATATGCTTTGTAGTGATTACCATTTCCCTACAATGCTCAGTGCCGTGATTCGTATGATCAATGACGGTATTAGCCCTAGCAAAGCGATCAACTATGTATCCTTGAATCCAGCGAAATTTTTGAAAATGGACCAGGATTTGGGGTCTATCGATTTAGGTAAAAAAGCAGATTTGGTAGCCTTCAATAGTGATAAAGGTTTTGCCCAGGTTTCGCACGTATGGGTTGACGGAAGGTTGAAATTTACCTCAAGTATTGATTCAATAAACACTTTAAATAATACAACTATCAAAAAACAAAAAGAAGAAGTCCAAATTTAATTTTATTGTCATGAAAAAAACAGTTTTGCTCGTTGCCTGGTGTCTAATTTTTTCATTTACACACGCGACACCGATTACGTCTTATGAATCTAAACCCAATCCCAAAAGAATTCTCTTGGTCAGTTTTATAAGCCAAAATTTTTATTCTACCTATGAAAATGCCGAAATCGCCAAAACCAACGAAATTTCAGAGGCGGAAGTACTTAAAATCCTTGATGAGAAAATTGCCGGGGTATTTGAGGATTCGCAAGAAGACGGCGTCGAGTTCGTCAATTTTGATACTGGAACGGCACCTATGCTGGAAAAGGTGACATTTAGCTACAACAATGAAAAAGAATGTCTAACCCCCTATTTAGGTGATCTTTCGAAGGATGAATTCAATACATTTATGGAAGAAAATAATGTTGCCTACGTCATCTTTTTAAACACCTATGAAATGAAATGGATTGACGATCCCCAATACAAACTTGACAATGAGATACACTATTCGATTTTTGAAAAAGACATAAAAAGTATCGTTGAGGGAAAATATACGTTCTCCACGCCAAAATTAATACCCGTAGTTAAAATGGAAAAAAAATACAAAAAGGCTGTAACTAAAATATGCAGTGCCTTTTTGAAGAATAGTTAAAGTGTGTTTAATTGTTTATTAGCATTGTGATTAGTAAGGCCTTGTTTCATATCGTAACAAGGCCTTCTTGCCGTAATTCCCCTCCAAAATGTCTATGAAAGACTTGCTGGTGGTTTTCAGGGCTCCATCGTTCGATATCTTGATTATGTCAAGTCTTTCAAACATATTTTCAAAGGATTTGGATCTCTCCAAACGCTTTTCCACTTCTTCCGGAGTTTCTCTTTCTCTTTTCAAAAGTCGCTCTTTAATAATTTCCGGTTTAGCGGTGATCAGTATTGTTTTCATCTCAGGATACCGCTTATTGGCTTCATGGAAATAGCCTCTTGAGCCATTGACCACAACGTTGAAACCACTATTGAGCAACTGATCAATTTGCGCACCAATGCCATAGTAATTGCCATGACTTTGCCACCAAAGACCAAAGTAACCATCTTCAATCCTTTCTAAAAAATCATCTTTACTAATAGGGATATGATCTTCTCCATCCGATTGTTTTGACCTTGTAATGTAACGTTTGGCAAAAACCACATTGGATTCCTGTAAATGCTTTTGTGCAATGTTCATCAAGGTGTCCTTACCAACTCCGGAAGGCCCGATCACATAGAACAAATTACCCTTTTTATGCACACTGGCCCTGTTTGACAACAGGGAAACATCATATGCTGGCTTTTTTTGATAGTGACTATAGGCAACTATTCTTTGTAGGTAATTAGCGGTGAGTTCAAGGGCCTCACTTTGGCTGTATTTGTTTAAGAATACGTGTTTAATGAACAAAGCGGCAAAAATATCTCCTGTACCGGAATAATCCGCAGCAATTTTATCATAAGGAAGGCGATAAGTTTCGTCTGCCGTATCTAGATAATTGTAATGTTTATCTTCTTTTTTGACACTGGTCACCAATAGACTAAGATTTGGATATGCTTTTTTAAAGTCTTCAATAACCAAATCAATATCAGATTTGAAATCACTTCCGGCTAAAACCCTTAATTCCGTTTCATTGGGTAATGCGTAGTCTGCCAATATAAGTAGTTTGTCAAAATTTTGAATAATGGATTCATCTACATAGGTCTTGTGATTATCCCCACATACAGGATCGATCACTATAGTCTGAATAATATCGCTATAGCTCTTGAAGGCAGCGCATATTATATCTATTTGGGTGGCATCTTGGAGGTACCCTACATAGGCGATCAACTCAAAATTATGGTCTTTTGCCATTTGAAGGGATGCGAATAGCATCTCATTAAAGGAGAGCTGAAATTTTTTATGCCCAGCCATGTCACCCAATCCGCACGCAATCAATGTGGGTACAGGGATAGCGTCATCTCCCACAATGTTCAGGATATTTTTAAGACCTGCGTTTCCGATGGTTGGGAAACTTGTTATGGCCAAGATTTTCAACTTCTTACTCATCAATTCAATTTTAGATTCACATAAAGGCCAAAATGATCACTGGGCCATAGACCTTCAATTTGTTTATTGAGAATTATTTTTTTATTTAGGATGGTACAGTTTCTATTGGGTTTGTAAAAAATGTAGTCTATGCAACGGCCGTTAGCATGCGTGGGTTCATAGTCAAAAATGCTTTCAAACCGGTGAGGGCCATTTTCCAATAATTGGATTGGTTTTGAATTTTGTGTAGCATTCAAATCTCCACATATAATAAGTAGGTCAACAGTATGTTTTTTTAGTTTCTCTAGAACATGACGCAGTTGAGATTCTCTTATTTCATGTTCGCCCTTCAAATGGGTAAGATGGGTATTGATTACACCAATTCTCTTATTCTCTTCGTGAACTATGGCAAACTGTGCCGTTCTATCTCTATCACTAGAATGGTCAGGAAGACAATATTCTTCATAATGGGCTAAGTTGTGGTTTGTAAATAGGCAAAGCCCGGAAAAACTTAGAATGTTTTTATGATCAACCGTTCGATTCTTCTTTCTAGATGGAAAGAAATACGCTTTCATCTCAAGTTTTTCTTCCAAATACTCTTTGGTACTAATTGGGCCGTCGATGCTATCAAATACCTCTTGACAAGCAATAACCGTAGGTTTAAAAGTTGCAAGCTCATGGGCCAAAACCCGTACCCTTTTTGAATAATTCCCGTCGCACTTCCAAGTATTAATTGTAATCAAAGAGAATTTCATCGTTTTTAAACGAAAGTATGGTTGCCTTGTTTAGCTTTTGTTAGTACAGAATTAGCTTAGGATTATTGTAATTATATGTAAAGAAAATAGCATGACTTGCAACCCCGAAAATCCAGCAAAGCCAATTATTACACCTATAGAATCAAGGTTCTTGATAAAATTTTACTAACAAAGCAGTAATCCTTTTTTAAAACAACATCAATAGTACCCTAATGTATTGACAATAGTTTCGCCTCAATAACGAAACACCTATACTATGAAAAAATCATTTCTTACTTTAATCATGCTCGCTTTAACCTATTTTGGTTTTGGGCAAACCGGTGCAGTTACCGGTACAGTCTTAGATGCGGCAGGTCCGCTTCCGGGAGTTAGTGTTATACTAGAAGGAACAACAGTAGGTACAGCTTCCGATTTTGACGGACGTTTTAGATTAACCAATGTGCCAACGGGAGGGGTGACCATCGTTTTTAGTTACATTGGTTATGAAAAACTAGAAAAAGAGGTAACGGTTGAGCAAGGCCAGACCATGGACCTAGGCCAAATTTCCTTATCTGAAGCTTCGCAACAGTTAGAAGAAGTAGTACTTCAAAGTACCATTAGACAAAGTCAAATGAAGGCATTGAGTATTCAAAAGTCCGCTGCCAACATTATGAACGTTATTGCTGCCACATCAATAGGTAAATTACCGGACCATAATGCCGCAGAGGCAGTACAAAGAATCAGTGGTGTAGCCATAGAAAGAGACCAGGGTGAAGGTAGATTTGTCTTGGTCAGGGGAACACCGATACAATGGAGTTCAACTTTGGTAAACGGCGATAGAATGCCATCAACAAGATCCGGTGACAGAGGGGTTCCTTTGGATATCTTTCCTTCGGAATTGATCCAATTTGTACAGGTGTCCAAAGCCATTACCCCTGACATGGAAGGTGACGTTATTGGTGGTTCCGTAAACTTCATTACGAGAACTTCGCCTGCAAAAAAAACATTGTTGGCTTCCGCCGCTTATGGCTATCACGGCCAGTCACAGTCCAGAATTCTTAACGGTTCTTTGATTTATGGCAACCGTTCCAAAGACGATAAGTTCGGCTACATTTTTTCGGCTGCAACTTGGAACAGGGATTGGGGTTCTGACAACTTCGAGTTAGTTTACAATACAGGCAGCAGTGATCCCATACACAGTATTCAGCAGCTACAACTAAGGGACTACTTGGGCAATAGGACAACATGGGGTTTCAATGGAGCGATGGACTATAGTTTTGACAGCAATAACAAGATATATTTAAAAGGGTTATGGACAGATTTTCTAGATGATGAGACCCGATACAGAACCCGGTTTCGATTCGGTAGAGCCGAAGAAGATATTACTGCTGGTAGAATAGAGCACGCGTTGACACACACACTTTATCACTCAAGATTTAAAGGTGCTGAATTTGGTGGTGAAAATGGTTTTAGCGATAAAATAAAACTGGATTGGAAGTTATCAAGTTATCAAGCCAACTTTTGGTACGACAGCCCAGTTAATACAGGCGTAGGATTGTTCGACAGTCCAGGTCCGGAAAACAGTGAAGATTTAGGATACTATTTTTCTACTTGGATTCAAAATGACGTTACTTTTGACGATATGGTCAATGTTGACGGCAGAAACTATAAATTCTTCAGCTTCGATTCACCCACTGGTGTAGGTGAATCAGATGTTGACAATTTTCAACCAAGAGTGAACGCCAATACCCCAATTGATGCTTCACAAGCAGCGTTGTCAAACACCCAAGCATCAGGAAGATGGATTAAAGAAAGAGATTATACAGGTAGATTCGATCTGACCATAAACGCTTCTGACAAAGTGACCTTTAAAGTAGGTTCTAAATATAGAATCAAAGATAGAATAAGTAATAGGGCCGTAACCATTTGGAGACCGGATGGCGACGTATTTATGACCGATGTTGAAAATGAACCCTTTCCGACGCGTGGTGGATTTTTAACAGAAATAGACGAGCCTTATGATGAGTTTTTGGTGAATTACCCAACCCGAAATGCCAATGAGGGTTTAATCAATCGCCCCGATGTCACAAAAGAATTCCAATCACCGACCTCGCCGGAAAGAGCCCCTGACACCTACGAGGCCGGCGAAAACGTTTTTGCAGGTTATGGTATGGTGACTTGGGATTTTGCCGATAAGTGGACCATGATTGGTGGCGCAAGATATGAGGATACCTCCATTGATTATGATGGTTTTCAGGTAGATGAAAATGACGTAGTTACACCATTGAATGCGCAAAGATCTTTTGGGGCCTTTCTACCAATGTTCCACTTAAAATATTCACCCAACACCAATACAAACATTCGAGGTGCCGCAACAAGAACCTTTATACGACCAGATTTTATCGACCTTAGTCCGAGTAGATCTATTGATTTTGGTGAGCTTACGGCCGAAATAGGTAACCCTGACCTAAATCCTACTTTTGCATGGAATTTTGATGTGCTTGCGGAGCATTATTTTAGTAATGTTGGGGTTATATCCGCTGGTATTTTTTATAAGGATGTAAAGGATGTTATTTTTGAATCCAATACCCAACAAACCATTGAGGGCGATATTTTTAATGTAACAACTCCTTTGAATGCATCAGATGCATGGTTATTAGGTTTTGAAATAGGTATCCAAAGAAGGTTCGACTTTTTACCAGGTTTTTTGAGTGGGTTTGGTGTTGATGCCAATTATACCTTCACCGATTCTGAGGTACAAGTGCCCGGTAGAGATGAAAAACAACAATTGTTTGGTCAATCTTCAAGTATTTACAATGCTTCATTGTTCTACGAAAAATACGGCTTGTCCGCCCGAATAGCAGCAAATTTCAAAGGGTCCTATTTGGATGAACTTCAGGGTTCCGGACCAGAGCAAGATCGTTATTACGACGATAACCTGAATTTGGATTTTTCAGCATCCTATAACATTTCTAAATCCCTCAGGGTATTCGTAGAAGTGAACAATTTATTGAATGAACCTTTGCGATACTATCATGGAGACCCGAACCGACCGGAACAGGTTGAGTGGTACTCTCTTAGGGGACAAGCAGGTCTCGTGTTCAGTCCATTTTAGTAGATTCATCCTATTCATTTTGAATTGATTAGATAGCCAGGGGTTGGTATTTTGATACCAATCCCTTTTTTAAACTACGTATGACTCTATTGAATTCTGTACGGGTATTTCAACAAATAAAGTCGGGAAAATTTTAAAAGTCAACCTATCCTACTAAAAGATCGGCCTTACCGCGAAGTTTCCCAAAATCCTTTGAAGGAACTTGATTTTGAATAACACTATGAAGTTACCATAACATTCACTTCATCTAAAATTTCATTGTCAAAATCCTTGAGATAGATCTCAGTAACCCTCACGGAAGAATGTCCAAAGGCCTCACTGATTAACTCGGTCGATATGCCCATATATTTGGCAATAGTAGCCCATGAATGTCTTATGGAATAAGTTGTGAAGTTACCCTCAATTCCCACATCTTTAGCTATTATTCTTAACCGTTCATTCATTCTACGGCGTTGGCTTTTATACTTTTGAAAATGTTTAGTGGAACCATCATAGTTAGTAGGAAAAAGATAATCTCCCTTTCTTTTTCCTAGCAAATAGTAGTTGAGTATTCTTTTTAAATCTTCCGTAATTTTTATGCTGAACCTATGTCCGGTTTTACTTCGTCCGTAAAATAGTCTACCTTCTTGAATATCGGTTACTTTCACCTTTACCATGTCCATAAAGTTCATCCCTCTACAATAGAACATAATTAATGTATAATTCCTCGCATGCCACAGGGGTGATTCAAAAGGATACTGTAAATTCTTGATACTTATAATTTTGTCTTTACGTATCGCTCTTTTCCTTGTTCTTACTGTTGAAGGCATTTTATACAATTCAAAACTGTTCTTCAGAGGAGCGAATTGATCTTCTGAAATAGCCGCATTATATAATGTTCTTATTGCTCCCAGATAAATTGCCACAGTGTTTGTAGAATTTCCCTTACCAATTTGATAGGCTTCAAAGTTTCTAAGAAAGGTCAAGTTGATATCGTAAAGTTTGGGGTCACGGCCCTCATTGTAGTCAATTATTCTATTGACACAGTTCTCTAACCACTCAGCTGATCCGGGTTTGTTGGCCAACCGTTTTCTTTCAATGATGACATCGGCCCATTGCCTCAAGGTAATTTGATTCTCAGCGCGGCACTTCAATTCGGATTCGGGATTATGGTCCCATTTTTCTTTAATTATCTCACTCAGTTGTTCCACATTGATTTTGTCGATACTGCTACCGAGTTCTCTAAGTACTTTTTTGGCTTGGTAAAGTTTGTCCTCTAGATCTGAATTGACATCATCGAAATCCATTTTTTTATGAATTGTTATCGATTTCTTCATGGATGTATTTTTTTCATCCCAGCCTATAAGCGAAGAGTAGTATCCAGTTTTTAAGAAACGAGCTTTGAAATGGAATATTCGTAACGAGATTGGGAAAGTATCGTCTACTCTTCTAGAGCTCTTTCTAGTATCCAAAACAAGTTTTATGCGAGCCATATCCTTTTGATTTTCAACTAAAAGTTACAAGAAAAACTGCACACTTTCTGCACACTTTTTTAACATACCAGATGATTTCATATGAAATCAAAATTTATTAAATAATTGATTTTCAATTAAATAACAATAATAGTTTTAACATTTGGAAGTGAAATTTGCCTCTGTCACGCAGGGGGTCGCGGGTTCGAGTCCCGTCCAGACCGCTGGAATTCATTGAAGAATTCGCAATAAGCCTGTAAATCAAGTATTTACAGGCTTTTTTATTTTATTTGATATCAAAAAATACCATATAAAACCATAAAAAAGGTGACTCTCACGGTGCCTCTGAACACCCCTTTAAAAGAGTCACCGCCATCGCCGTAATTGACTGTTAAAGAAATCTTTACGAAGAAATTTTAACATTTGGTTTTACTACCTTCTGGTGACTATTTTAAAGTGTCACCAATGTTTGGAGCAATAAATATCCTTTTTTACCCTAAAAAACGTGAGTCCGATACGGATGGAAAAGTAATGGTTTATGCCAGAATTACGGTCAATGGCAAGCGGGCCGAGTTCAGTTTAAGACGCACCGTTGATGAACAAAGATGGGATGCGAGAGCAGGAAGATTAAGGGGAACTGGTCTTGAAGTGTTGAAGTTCAATCGATTCTTAGATACCGTCAAAAACCGTTGTTTTGAAATCCATGATACGCTGCTAAGGGAACATCAAGATGTTTCCGCTACCATCATCAAAAATATTTATCTAGGAAAGGAAGGAAAGGAATGGATGGTATTGGAAATCTTCCAGAACCATAATGAAGAAATGGAAAGCCTTTTGGGGAAAGGATTTACCAAAGGCACCTTACAACGCTATAGAGCGGCATACAAGCACGTATCGGCCTATATCCAACACAACTACCAAAGAAACGACATTCCCGTGCGTAGGGTTGACCATAAGTTCATTACGGGCTTGGAATACTTTTTAAAGTCAAAACGAAGCTGCGAACACAATACAGCCATTAAGTACATCGTCAACTTCAAAAAAATTATACGGATTGCCTATGCCAATGAATGGATCAGTAGGGACCCTTTCTTTCATTGGAAGGCTAGTTGGAAGACACAAGAGAAACAATTTTTGACCCAAGCAGAGCTTGACACGCTACAAAACAAAAAATCCTTTTTGCCACGTCTCGATTTAGTCCGGGATATTTTTGTGTTCTGCTGTTATACGGGTTTGGCCTATGCCGATGTAAAACAGTTGGGAGAAGAAGACATTATCATTGGGGTCGATGGTTACCGATGGATCAAGATGGCCAGAAAGAAAACGAAGGCCATCAGCAGCATTCCCCTGCTCCCTCCTGCCGAAGCCATCATTGAAAAATATAGCGGACATCCCTATGTCTTGGATGGTAAAGGGGTATTGCCCGTATTGACCAATCAAAAATCGAATGCCTATCTAAAAGAGATTGCTGATGTCTGTGGTATAAATAAGAACCTAACCACCCATTTGGCACGACATACTTTTGCCACAACGGTTACCCTGTCCAAAGGGGTTTCCATTTCCACCGTTAGCAAAATGTTGGGCCATCGTTCCTTAAAAACTACCCAGATTTATGCCAAGGTATTGGACAGTAAAATCGCGGAAGAAATGTCCGTTCTGAAAGTACAATTGGAACAAGAGGAAGCCCAAAAACGAAAGGAAGAGATTCCGAACCGAGATTGATTTTATCTCCATTTCTAAGGACACAATTTGTGACCTTAAAACTTTATTTGGCAACGACTCTTTCCATTATCATATCTCCAAAAAGGGACAATATCTGTTCTTAAAACCCATGAAAATCTGAGCAATTTGAATTAAAGGCCATTACCTTAAAGTAATGGTATTCCGAAGTCCCCACTCGTGGGGAAGAGGAATAGCAAGAGGGTAGCGTGCCAAGGCAACGCTACGATAATACATTTTCCTTCGGAATCCTTATAAATAAAGGGATGATAAAGAAAATGAAAAATAAAAACATCGGTAAAGTTTGGCGCAAACTTGCTTCAAACCCCTATAAACACTGAAAAAATTTGATGTAAAATGATTGTAAAAGGAAAATATAAATACAGTTACAGTACGATCAATTTAAAAAGCCACGTAGCAAAACGATTTCGGCATTTCTCAAAAAAAATTGCTCCTTCACATTCCGAAACGCTACAGAAGATTATGGATTTTTTTGAATGGCATGGATTGACATCTTTTGACGAATTCGCACAAAATCTTTTGGAAGAAATCCTAAATAACAGGCAGCAAACCGAGAAATCCATCAGACGTACCGAAGCAGCTATTGCGATTATACGTGATATCGAGATTACCCAGACCAGACCCAACAATGCCATGCTCCTTTCCCTTTTTGGCGAGAGCATAAGGCACGAGAAACCTATTAGGAGGGAAAAGAAGCTTATTGAAAAAGACCCGAAAAAGAATAAGGAAATAGAAATTACCGTCCCCAAAATTCTTTATGAACGTTTGGCTGATAAATTGAACCGCACCCTTAGGGATTTCCAACATGTTTTGGACAGTGCAAAAGTGGTTAAGAAAGGTTTTGGGAAAGCCTATCTGAAATTGGAAATCACCGAAAACGAACTAGAAAAATATAAACAGAAGCTGAGGAATAACACTGGTGGGGAATGACCAAGGTTTGGGACTTCTATTCAAGCCAAGTAGTGTGCCCTATCCGATTTTTACTTCACGCTTATCTCTCGGAACACTACAAAAATCGAACAGGATCCATGCACAAAGTTTTGGGGTAAGGATTTGGGACTTGCAGCGCAAAACATAGTTTTGCTCGCTTTAATCTCATGAACACTCCAATTTATGGTAAAGAAACCAGTCCCATAAAATGTCAATTATGCAAGACCTTTCTTGATAACGATTGAGGATTCAATAAGGATTTGCGAACACAATGTTCAATCCACCTTCCAATTTGTTCAATTCACCTTTTTTTTCACTAGGATGCCTTCCAAACCACCTTTCATTTGCATTGGATTTAGAACCAATAAAATTATTTACGATGAAGAATTTATTAGCATTAGTCAGTATCCTTTTTTTAACCATTTCTATGAATGCTCAGGAGCCCATTGCTGGTATTTACAATATGGGGGGTAAAGACAACACGCAAATTGAAATTGCAGAAGCCAGTGACGGCATTTACGAAGGAAAAATAATAGCCTCCGATAATACTGATGCAAAAATAGGAGCAACACTATTGAAAGACATCAAATTGGTTGATGGCGAATGGAGAGGAAAATTATTTGCAGCCAAAAAAAGAAAATGGATGGATACTGTTTTAAAAGCAGAAGAGAATCAACTTTTGGTCACTGTGAATGCAGGTATAATGAGTAAAACACTCAAATGGACCAAAGGATAGAGGTAATCGAACAGTTCCAACAATTTAAAGAGATAAAAATGCAGATTGATCTCAAGTTCAAAACCGCTATCCTGTTTTTCTTTGTCAGTTTCAACCTACTTGCACAGGATTTTGAACTCTTTAAAGTTCAATCTGCCTACTATCCAAATCAAACAATTGAAGATTCTGAGACTGGTAGGGAAGTTGGTTTTTGGGAATGGAATGCACAACTTGCTATACCACAACGCTTAAAAAATGAAAAAACCGTACTTATACATCAATTGAGTTATACCAATTTGAGGGCAGACGTAGAGGGAACTTTCGCCAATGGCGAAACGGAAGCCAGCAAAGATTTCCATGCTATTTCGTATAGTTTAAACTGGATTCAAACCTTAGGCCCAAAATGGAATCTCGCAGTAAATCTGTCACCAACTTTTGCTTCGGACTTTGATCAATCTTTAAATACAGATGACTTTTTCTTTTTAGGTAATGCCCTGGCCATAAAAACGGTAAGCACTAAATTCAAGTATGGATTTGGATTGGCCTACACCACCAGTTTTGGACGGCAGTTGGTCATTCCCATGGGAATGATTAGGTACCATACAAACAATATGGCACTGGATATTATCTTGCCCAATGGGCTATCCGTTGTGTTTAATAAGGACAAGGCATTTCACTATGGCTTTCAAGCAAGATTGAATGGCGGATTTTTTAACAACACCAGTGACATTCAAATCGTCAACGATGAAATTGACAGAGTGGGTTATGCTCGTTTGAACATTGGGCCTAAGATTGGATTTAGATTTAATGAAACCATAAAAATTAATCTTGAAGGAGGAATGGCCATAGCCAGAAGGCTTGACTTTGTTGATCCTGAGGGAGAAACATTCGATAGGACACCGGAGAATGGCCCTTTTTTCAAGGTTGGATTGTCTTTTAGCCCAAAAAGAAAAAATAAATAGGTTTTTAAAAAATGAGCAATGTTGAAAATAGATTATTTCCTTTGTTTTTTAATACACACCAAGAGCCTGAAATTTTGAAGTTAAAAGCCATTAACATAGTACCCATAGCGTTGGCATTATTACTGCCTGCACTGCGTTTTTATACGGATAAGGGTGTTCTCGCTTCGGAATATGATTTGTTCATTTATGGCCAGGTTTATACTTCGTTATTCCTTATGGTCCTATGGTATTTCTTATGGCAACTATGGGACATTAAACGAGGGAATAAAAAATGGTACGCCTTGGCACTTTTTGGTCTTACCTCAATATTATTCTTGATTTACCATAAAGTATTTGAAGCAGATACAGAATTCCGTGTCCTTGGGTTACTTTTCCCCTCGGCCTTGATGTTGACCATTCAATACGCCTTAAGATCGCAGCAGAAGGCCTCCCATTTATTTTTGGAGAAGGAGCAACTACAAACAGAAAATTACAAAACCCAATTAAAGGCCCTGCAATCTCAGGTAGACCCACACTTCCTTTTTAATTCGCTAAATACCTTGCGGTCCATGGTTCGCCAGAACCATGCAAACTCAGAAAAATTCATCATGAGCCTTTCTGATTTTTTCAGACAAACGCTGAAGCACAATGAAAATAGCACCTTAAAGCTAAACGAAGAATTAGAACTCTTGGAGGCCTATTTGTTTTTGATGAAAAGTAGAAACGAGAAGGCCGTAGTGGTTGATATTGCGGTGGACAAAAAATTACATCAATTCAAACTCCCTACCATGGCGCTGCAAGTGGTGGTCGAAAATTGTTTTAAGCACAACAGTATGACCGCCAAGAAACCCCTACTCATTGAAATCGGCAATATTGACCAAGAATATGTCATTGTGCGGAATAACCGACAGCCCATTTTAAGCGATGAAGTGCCCTCTGGCCGTGGCCTTGAACTCCTTGAAAAAAGATACGGTTTGATGAACATCCAAAATGGAATAAAAATCATTGAAAACGAAAATCACTTTAGTGTCCACTTAAAACTATTGAAAAGATGAACGTTCTAATTGTTGAAGATGAGGCCCATACTGCATCACTCCTGCAGGAAATTATTGAACAGAACGAGGATTTCATTGTAACCCAAGTGCTAGAAACCGTTGTGGAAACCGTACAATATCTCAGTAAAAACCAAGGAAAGCTGGACCTACTTTTTTTTGATATTCAATTGGCAGATGGTAAGAGCTTTGAAATATTCAAGCACATTGATGTCACCCTACCTGTGATATTTTGTACCGCTTTTGATGACTACACCTTTTCAGCAATCAAGAACAATGGTATTGATTACGTATTAAAACCATTTAAGGATAAAGAAATTCAGGAAGCCTTACAAAAGTTCACTCGTCTAAAAAATAATTTTCAGGCCAACGAGAATTTGCAAAACCTTATTGAATCTGAAACAAGGGTTACGTATCAGCAAAACTTTCTGACCTACCAGCGGGAAAAAGCCCTGATAATTCCAGTTAAGGATGTTGCCCTATTTGCATTGGAATTTGAAACCCTTTTTCTCTACACCTACACTGGTAATAAGCATAGTCTATTGAAAAAAGTGGAATATCTGGAATCGGTTTGCGACCCTGATCAATTTTTCCGAATCAACCGTCAAATGCTGGTAAATAGAAATGCAATCACCTCCTTTGAGCCCTATTTTAATCGAAAAATAGTTTTGGAACTGAAGGTTAGAACAGAAGAAAAACCTATTGTAAGCAGACTAAAAGTTGGCCTTTTCAAAGCTTGGCTAGAAAAATAAGGGAATAATCGAAATCCCTAGCATTGCGAATGGTTTTAGGTACTATCAAAAGACCCCAAAGCTACAAAGGTCTGAAAGCACCAAATTATTTATAGAGTTAAAATCAAAACACAATTAAAAATGAAAAAAAAGCTAATAATACTTTGGTCTTGTATTGGCACAGTATATTTCTTATTTCTGATATGGAATGGTTTGTTTACCAGTCCATTATCGGAGCAAGAAATAGAAAAATACACTGAAATACTGCAACAAGATTATTCTGATAGTGAGTTCCAGCAAATGCGTTCGTTTATGGAAGAAGATGATGGCAAACCTGTCATCATGGTCAATGTTATAAAAACGAATGATATTCCAAAAACTGTGAATGGCAAAACGTTTAGCTCCTCTGAAGAAGCTCTTGCTGATTATACAAGTTTTGTAGGGCCATTTTTAATCAAAAGAGGTAGTTATCCCATATTTAATGGAACAGCACTAATGGATGCTCCTGAGGTGTGGGGAATTGAAAACGCAAGAGAATGGACGACAGGTTCTCTGGTTAGATATAGAAGCCGCAGGGTAATGTTGGAATTATCTACAAACCCTGATTTTAAAAAATTTCATGATGGTAAAGTAGCGGGAATAGAAAAGACATTCGCTTTCCCGGTAAGTACTGATATTCATCTTGTCAATTTAAGCCTGTTTGTCGCCATGTTTTTAATGGTTGTGGGATTAGGGACTTCGTTATTAGTTATAAAAAATGCCTTCAAGAAAACAAAGCAATTGGCCTAGACAGCTATTTATGGATTTGATGTTGAGAATGTACTGGAAAAATGAGGATAGGAACACTATTTAAGGGAATTCAAACAACCGCAGCAACAAGTATGGAAGACAAGAATGACATTGATAATGCCAATTTGGTGCCTTCGGACCAAATTAAAAATAAGGAGTAAAAATCAAAAAGAAAAAGGTGCACGTTGAAGACCTTAATAAAAACAAAATTAAAAATGAAAAAAAAGCTAATAATACTTTGGTTTAGTATGGGTATACTATATTTCTTATTTCTGATATGGAATGGTTTGTTTACCCGTCCATTATCAGCGCAAGAAATAGAAAAATTCACTGAAATTATACAACAAGATTATTCTGAAAGTGAGTTCCAGCAAATACGTTCCTTTATGGAAGGAGATGATGGCAAACCGGTCGTCATGGTCAATGTTATAAAAACACACGATATTCCAAAAACCGTAAATGGAAAAACGTTTAGTTCTACTGAAGAAGCGCTCAGTGATTATCAGAGTTTTGTAACCCCCTATTTACTTAAGAGAGGTGGTTATCCAATGTTTGCCGGTACAGCACTAATGGATGCCCCTGAGGTGTGGGGAATTGAAAACGCAAAAGAATGGACCACAGGTGCTTTGATGAGGTACAAAAGCCGCAGGGTAATGTTGGAAATGATTACCAACCCTGATTTTAAAAAATTTCATGATAGTAAAGTAGCGGGCATTGAAAAGACATTCGCTTTCCCGGTAAGTGCTGATATCCATCTTGTCAACTTAAGCCTGTTTGTCGCTATGTTTTTAATGGTTGTGGGATTAGCAACTTCGTTATTTGTTATGAAAAATACCCTGAAGAAAACGGTCCAAATAGCCTAGACAGCTATTTATGAATTTGATATCAAGAATGTACTGGGAAAATTTGGATAGGGACAATAAATAAATGAATTAAAATCACTGTTTCTAACAATGGGCACAAGTAAAATCACCTTGTTTTTTCCCATTTGTAAGTAAGGTGCTCAAACTAAAAATTCAAACATTGATTTCATATCGCGTACTTCGCCCACCACCAATAGGTTTGAAAATACCTTTGGCAACTAGGTCTTGTAAATCCCTAGTGGCCGTTGCTTTGGATGTTTTTGCAAGGGAAACATATTTACGGGCGTTCATGCCCCCTTCAAAACCCTGATGGCCTTCATCCAACATTCTGCGAACGACTTTTTGTTGACGCTCATTAAGTTCATCTTTGTGTTGATCAAAGAATTTCGTCTTTTTTAAAGTAAATTCAATTTCCTGTTCCGCATCTATTTGAGCCTCCAAAACGGTTTTAACAAAATAATTTATCCAATCCGTAATTTCATTGGAGCGCTGTGCCTTTTGTAAGGCATCATAATAGGCTTTCTTATTTCCCTCAATGGATTTGGACAAACTGAACAGCACGGGACGACCAATACTTTGCGAAAGTGCTTTTTCCGCTACAGCTCTGCCAATTCTGCCATTGCCATCTTCAAAAGGGTGTATGGTCTCAAAGTAAAGGTGGGCAATTGCCGCTCTTATAATAGGTTTCTTGATTTCATCCTGTGAGGCATTAAACCATTTAATAAAACCCTCCATTTCAACAGGAACTTCCTTTGATGGAGGAGCTTCAAAATGAACCACCTCCCTACCTATACCCCCAGAAACTATTTGCATAGGTTCTTCATGGGTGCGCCATTGGCCTATTTGAATCTGGGTGTTGCCTTTCATCAGCATGGTATGCCATTCGAACAGCATAGGACTTGTCAAGGGTTTTAAAAAGTCATTTCTGACTGCCAACATTAATTCCGCTACCCCTTCAGCTCTTTTGTCTTTGGTCAGAGGCAATTCAGGGTTAAGCCCCAAGTTTCGACGAATAGAAGACATAACATCATTTCGGCTCAAATACTCTCCTTCGATTTCTGAGGTCTTAATGGCCTCTGAAACCATGAGGTTGATTATGGCTTCAGTTTGCTCGGTTTCGGAAAGCCCTTGCAATACGCCACTAATACGCCCAGTTCGTTGGGCAAAATCAAAGAGACTATACTCAATATCTGTGGTTTGATATTGAAAATTGGGCCAGTCTTTTTGTAGCCAATTGTAGCGCATGAGCCGATTATAAAAATTATTCGGCTCAAAAATACTAAAAATATGAGCTGATTATAAATTTATTTGGCTCAATCTTCCCAACCGCAAAGAGTTCTTCCCATATATCTTGCTTTGTCTACCGATACACTTGAAATGGATGCCTTGCAGTTTGAAAGACCTCTACAATAGGGTGATAAATGATAGCGCTTTGAATATTTACCATTACAGATATATACAGATTGTGATTTTAAAACAGGTTTTGGCGTCGCTGGAACAGGATTGGTTTTGTTAACCCTTGGTTTCTCCTCTGCACTTTTTTCATCAGGTGAAACAGTTGTTTTTCGAGGATAGGGGATTGGGGGCGATGGACTTGATTCAATTTTATTTAAACTCCTATATCTATTCGAATCGGAACAATCATTAATGATTGCAAAAAAAACAACCAAAAAAAATACCGCCAAAGCAACGTATGCCAACCAAGAAAATATTTTAGAAAGCATGTTTGAATTACTGATTAGATATAAAAGACCAATAACTAACAGGAAAAACAAACCGGGAAGTCCAAAGGAAAGTAAAATAGCAAGAGCAATAAGGATTCCGAATACAGTGAAACAACCAGATTTGGAATCATAAGAGCCTCCGTAGTTCGGTCTTGGATAGAAAGTCCTTTTACGGGGCAAAGGTTCGGTAATAGCCAAAGGTTCGGAGCAAATACATTTTTCAATTGGTTTCTCACAACTATCACAAGTTTCAATTTCAATTTCCTCTACCTCTGTTTTGTAATCTAAAAGATAGCCGTTGACCTTGCAAAAAAGGGTGCCAAAGGTTTGATTCCCCTCCTTGACCACATCCTTAATTTTTACACCTTCTAATTTTGGAGCTTTAATGCTTAATTTATAACCATCAAAACTGGATAAACCCTTGTTGGGAAAGCATGCAACATCCTCAAAGCTTTCTTGTTCAATTTGTATATCCGATTGGATGCCATTATATATTGACTCATTGATTATGTCCGAATCTTCTATTTCATTTTTTAAGTTGAAAATCTTCCCTTCGTATATTGATACATCATAGACTTTGGAAATGGAAATTGAGTTTTGTCCTCTGCTTAAACTTCCGAAGTATTTGCCCATAAAATCTCCTCGGATATAGGTTTTTCTGGGAACCTGTTTCTCAACTTTTATGGTCTTAAAGCCCATGGATTTGGTTTAAGAAATCACCCTCTTTGCCCAACTCTATTGTATAGAGCTTTCTCTGTGTATTAAAAGGAGCATCCTTGTAATTTTCTTCCCATACAATTTGAGATTCACTGAAGTTTCCAAGGAAATTGGGATATAATAATTTGAACTTACCATATTCTTCTAGGACTATTTGTCTTTGTAGAGTTATTCTATCCTCGGCATATTTACTTCTTGGCGAAATGAAAAACTTCAAGAACAGAGGTAATAGAAAAATCACCAAAAAACCTAAGGTGAAAATCCATACCCAAGGATTTTCTGTATTGAAGACCAAAAGTCCTATAAAAAACAAATTGGAAGGACTAAAAAGGTCATGAGTCTCAGATAGTGTTCTCCCTTTTTCATTCAACAACATTTGTTTTTTTTCATTTAGAAAGTCGAATTTTTCATTTCCTATCGAAATTCGTCCTGAATAGGTCTGCTGACTTAATTGAGCTAATTCTTTTTCGACACTGGCTATCTCAACGTCAAAATACATATTGGATTTTTCACTGCTATTTTCAATCTTTTCAGCTATTACTTTTGAAAGTCCCACTGACAGTGACCTTTTAAAGATGAAGGCTTCGAGTGGCTTGATTAATGTGATGCCTACCAAAACCATAAAGACAATCCTGATGAACAATGACATTACATATCCAGTATTGTACTTTGGTTTATTGGGAGAAAGTGTAGATAGGTTTAGTTTATAAATATTGAAAATGATAATGGCCCATATTAAAGCCAAAGGCCATGAAATGGTTGGAATTTTAAAAATTCCGTTGAAAACGTATCTATAGGACAGAATGCCTAAAAAGAACAAGACAAAAAACAAAAAACCACTGGTTGCAAAAATCATTTGGGTTTTCTTTCCGCAATGGCTAAGTATCTGTTCATCTTCCCCAACTATTTTCCACAAAAAACGATACGTGTTGTTCAGTCTCATTGTGATTCTGAGATAAAAGCATCAACATTTTCATCAATACTCATTTTCTTTTGTTGCTTCCACTTTTCGATGATATAATCGCTCAGTTCAGATTGAGCAGCCATTAAGGCGATTTTTTCATCAATTTTACGTTTCACTTGATGGTTAATTACCAAATTTCTTTCCTGGCCCTTTTTATCTTTATAATACTCGTATTTAATCTGGATTCCTTCCTCGGCTCGTAAGAGTTCCTTAACGTTGTCCCTCATAAAATCATATGGGCTTTTAATGAGCATCATTTTAAAAAAAATTGGGGTCAACTCAATAACGACAAAAAGCAATGTGATGAAAAATGTTATCCAAAACCCAGCAATTTCATGTGCTAGTTTTATCCGTTCCAATAAACCGTCCAAGCCACTGGCAACTTCCTGGTTTTTGGTCAATTCATTTTGAAGTTCCTGATTTAGGTTTAACCTTTCGGTATTTAATCTTGTTAGTTCGTCTTTGTTTGATTGATCAAATTCTTCCAGCGCCAATTTTGCATCATCTAATTCTTTTTGAGCTATCTCTAAATTTAGTCTAATGGCATCAGCAGCTGGTCCATCACCAGATTTGCCAGAACCTACTTTGCCTTGGATTTCTTCTTGTAAAGTGATCTGATAATTATTCCTTACTTCTGTTTTTTCTTTTATTGATACTCTTAGTTGTTCTCTTTTCTTTTCAATTTTTTCAATATCACTATCAATTTTATTAAACAAGGTTTCATAATTAGCCTTAGTTGCAATTTCATAGGCCTTGCGCTTTTCCAATTGTTCTTGATGTAGTTCTGCATCAATCTCAGATTTGAACATTCGAATTTCAATGGGCTTAGAAATGGTAATAGCAATTACTAATCCCATAATAATTCGAGGAAGGGAGTTTGTAAATTCTTGCCAAGTAATGGCTTCAGTTCCATCTCCTTTTCCGGTGGCAGCAACGATGAACCGATCAATATTAAAAATGATAAGTCCCCATATCACTCCAAAAATGCAGGACATGATTGCGGTTGGAATATGCGCACCTCCATCCAGTGCAGAACCCTTAGGTTCAAAAATGGTATATATAGCATATCCTCCAGCCAAAGCCGCCATAAACCCAGTGGCCACTACAATTCCACCTAAACAAGCGTATTTAACTTGATCGGAATAAGTGCTCTTTTTCAGTATATAGCCATCAGAACCTGCAGCTTTCCAGAGCCATTGCATGATTTTTCCAGGAGTTGGACTTTCATAATAGTCTCTTGTCATAAGTATTGGTTTTGTTGATTTTCTTTTCTAGGTCTTTTAATTCTTGTGGTGTCTGTGCTTTTTGAAGTTTCGAAAGCTTATTTAAAATGTATCCATCAGTAATCGTTCTTATTTTTTTTGGAATTTTGAGCTGTAGCCGAACTGGATTTGACCTTAATAAAGTCTTCGCAGGGTCTAAATTTTCTTCAGCTATTTGAAAGGAATTTTTTTTTAGCTCTAATGGAGGATTTTTCAGTGAAGTTTCATTTAAATTCTTGACCCCCATTTGTACCACTTTTATGGAAGTGCTTGCCCTAGTTTTAGCACCCACTCCATAAAAGGTAAAGCTGAATCGTGTTTTTCTATGGTCTACCTGAAAAACCTGTTCATTAGACTTGAAGTATAGTTTTGAAGAATTTTCGGGGATTATAATAATAGCATTTTCCACTTTCCATGATAGCCGGTTCAACGTGCCGTCAACACAAAACACGGAATCAGGTTTGAAGAAATGTAGTTGAATGCGTTTTCTTTTTATGAGAAGTATGATAGCTCGAAAAAGGATTTTAGGCAAAAAAAATAGGACTCTTAGAAAGAGTAAAATCTTAGTTTGTAATGTGCCAAAAGAACCCACATCAGTCTTCATAATGATTTACAGTTGCCAATAGTTCCTTTTTGTATTGATTTAATATGCTCATTGCAATTTCATTTTCGTCAATAACTTCTTTATTGGGAAGAATCAGTTGAATTTTATTCGTGATAGGATTCTCAAAAATTTCATAACCATATCTACAATTTTGATATCGGAAAATAAGAGCCTTAAAACCTTTACCAAAGCCCCTGGTAGAAGTGATTTTATAAACGTGTTGAGAGCAAGACTCTCGAAAAATACAGCACCTACGTCTTGATTCTGGGAATAAAAACCAGTATAGCTTAATCGTTTTTAATAGAATATGACGCATTTTATTTTTTACTAAACACCACCATCTGCCTAGTAGTAGTATATCCAGGGGTAGCACCAAGTCCGAAGCATCCACTATTTGGTTGAACGAAAGTGGAAACACTTTCTAGACGCACATAATTCCAACCTAGATTCGTGTAGTGTTTTATAATACCTTCCAGCTGTTCTGCAACATGTGTGGAATTACCTTTTTTTGAGTCTATTGAAGCTACAAATGGGACTACCTTGTATTCCATAGAGTTTTATTTTGGACATGTCCAATTAAGTTTATCACCTTTGTCAGCATTATTTTTCCAGTTTAATGGCTGCAAATTTGACAATTGATCACTTCCCCCGACAGACACAGGAACAATGTGATCTATTTCCCAACCATTCTTGGAATCTCTATTGCCGTGTTCAGACCACTTCATCACTTGACCACATACATCCCATCTCCAAGTTTCTGATGAAAACTTAGGAATAACACGGCCTTTTTTCCAAACAGCTGTCTTTTCGGATTCCGTCCAACTTCCCCCATTTCTATTTGTATTAGGTTTTCTTGACATTTTGATATAGTTAAATTGCTAATGGAATCAAACCTATCTCATTTCAACAAAAAACCCTTGCGTGTTCCCGCAAAGGCAATAGTCAAAACCCTTCAATCGGTCTATGCCAAGACTCCGCCAAGTCAAGACACTACTTTATGAAGGGCAATGAGGCGAACTTCGCCATATCCCAAAATTGTTGGCAGATTTATGCAGAAGATGATATTAAATAAACCCCCGTTCCATAGCTTGGGCCACAAGATGTGTTGGTGTTTTGGCCTCAAAAATGGTTTTGAGTTTTACAAGACGGTCTTGAATACTTCGAAGGCTGCTTGCAGGATAGTTCTTTTCTTGAAATTTTTTGGCTATTTCTTCTTGTTTGAAGCCTTTGGACAGCAACCGCAATACTTCTATGTCATAGGTATCGAGTTCAAGTTGGTTTTCTGCGCTTCGCAATGATTGCTGAAGTGATGGCGAAATATATTGTCTCCCTTCAAACGTCTCTTGTATGGCTTTGTTGATCTCGTTTAAATCTTCACGATCTTTCCCTACAAAACCATTGATGGCATAGGAATCAAAAAGACTTTTGATTTTACCTACCCGATGTTCTACCGAATATACGATGATTTTAATACTCGGCTGTATTTCCCTAAGAGCAGCAATCAACGCTTCACCTGTGGTGAGTCTACGATCCTTATAACTGTTTTTAAATGAAAGGTCAGTAATTAGAAGATCAAAAGGTTGATTTTGCTGTACCGCACCTTTACTCTTTAAAAGAGCATCATCACAATAGTGCACCACCGTTACTTCGGGTATTTGTAACAATGAGAGCCTTTCTTTTAAACCTGTTCCAGTAAGGCCGTGGTCTTCTGCAACAAGAACTTTTTTGAACATGATTAGGTGATTAAATAACTAGATGGGCTCTAAAACCTTTACCCTTACTTGATTCAAAACTAAAACTACTATCGCTTTCTTTCATGCGTGTTTCCACATTGTTCAAACCATTTAACTTCTGCTCGGTGACCATAAACCCAACCCCATTGTCCGTATAAATGGTTATTATCTTTTTACCTTCATTTTTAAAAACAATGCTTATACTGGTAGCTTTGGAATGCTTTTTAGTGTTGACCAACAACTCTTGTAACCCTTTATAAAGTGCTATTTTCTTCGCTTCAGATTTACTATCCCAATTGATTTGGTTCACTGGGCTGGTTATCACCTGCATATCTTTAGGATGATGTTGAGCAATTAAATTTCTTAAAGCCTTATCATAATCTCTAACGTCGATATGGGCATGGGTAATCGAAATGTCTCGCGCCTTTTTGTACAAAGAACTTAAATGCGTAAGTACTTTTTCTTTTGATTCCTCTTTTTCACCATACCATAAATCAACATAGTTCAGCACCCCTGAGATATCATTGGCCAGTTCATCATGGACTTTCTTTGAAATCTTAGCTTCAGTTTTAATAGAAGCCTCTAAAAGTTCTCTTTTACGGGTGGCATTTTTATAAATCATGAAAATACTACTAATGAGAACAACGATGATAAGTACTACTAAAATCAGTGCCTTTTGCTTATCCTTTTTGGCAGTTTCAGCTTGAAGAATAAGGTTTTCACGCTCTAGTTGGTCACTATTGAATTTGGTCAAAGCATAAATATCCCTGATTTTGTTTTGAATCAGTTTTAGGTGTTTATTTTTGGTACTGTAGAGATTGACTTCTTGGGTCACAGAGGCTCCAATTTTAGATTTTATGGATAGTAGCAAGTCCAATGCTTCTAACTGCGCAACTGGGTTGTTTAATGCTTCGGAATATTGTAACGCTGCCTTCGCAAATTGAAGTGCTTTCGCTGGAGAATTTTCTTGGTGGTACTTGGCAAGATTTATATTGTTGGAAATAAGTCCAGAAACATCGCTTATCGCTTCTCTGATTTTCAACCCTTTCATAAACATCGACTCACTTTCATCGTTAAAGCTATCTTTTAGCCATAATACACGAGCCAGATTTGTTAAAACCATTGCGTACACCTTCTTGTTTTCAACAATACTTTCATCATCAAGCAATTTCTGGAAATATGTAACCGCTTCATCGTATTGATTTAAATCAATCAAGATATTCGCACGGGTATTCTCAAAATTTATGATTTGACTCTTGATATTGGCAGCATCATTTTGTTCTATAAGTTTTTTAATCCTATCACTCCATTCCAAACTTTGTTGTGTTTTTCCTTCTTCTTTTAAAGAAACTGTGATAATATGGTACGCGGGAAACTTTTCTTTTACACTTGAGTTTTCGAGAAGGGAAAGGGCATCGGTAGCAGAGATATAAGCTCCGTTGAAATCACCTATCGCCTTTTGAATATTTGCCATTGATATGAGCATGGCCGCAGCAAGTGCTTGATCTTTTAAACCTGTATAAAGTGCAAGCGCCTTATCGTAATTTTTAAAAGCTTCTAAATGGTTAAACAGTTTTTTATTGTAGTATCCCAATCTAAAATGTGACTTGGCCAAAGCAATGGAATCTCCCAAATCTTTTGCTTTTACAGCCATCTCTTTTGACAACACGATTGCACTATCCAACTGTTGTGTTTTGGCCAATCTTTTTATGCGTTGGTCAAGTTGACCCAAAACAGAGGCTTCTAGGGCTGTTTCTTTCGGCAAATCATGAGAAGGTTTTTTCTGACAGGAGAATAACATCAGAAAGCAAAAAAAGAAGGGAAAAACAAATAGTTTCACCCTTCTAATTTAAACAAAAGAAGATTAGTTAAATGGTCAATTCATTACTTATCGGGGTCTTTATCCTCATCACCATCATCACCTTCAGTACTTTGCGTTTCATACAAAGATTTATCTTCTGTTAAAGATTCAGCGGTACATGAAAATAATGTTATGCTGCCCATTAGCGCAAATAAGAATAAAAGCTTCTTGCTCATCGTTTTCTATTTTTTAAAATTTCACAAAGTGGGCCCCTGTCCAGATGCTTATCTAGATTCACCACAGGGTTCAGAGACCCGTTTTAATTTTTGCGTACGCTATGGTTTGAGAAGTGGTAGAGAATCCAGTAACTTTAGGCAACTTCCCCTAAGCCTTTAGCCCTGAATTGCATCTTCCCGCAAGAACCATCACTTGCGTTTTGCTATGTTAGCTATACACAGCATGAACTGTTCAGTAGCAAATGAAGAATAGTTTAGACAGAATAGAATTGACAAACTCATGACAACTTTTTGACAATGTTCTGACATCATTAATTTTTAATTATAACTACCTAACAATCAACAGTGAAAAAAGAAAATTATATTAAAGAGTTAGTAGAAAGGGTCTTTGAAAAAGCCAAAAAAGAATCCCAGAAAGACACTGCTTATGGACTTTGCAAATACCTACATGAAGAAGAAAAAGTACATTCCAGCGAACGAAATTTGACTAGGTACTACAATTATTTTATCACTGGAAATGAGGATGAAAAGATAAAACCGGATGATGCCACTCTGGATGAGTTATCCCGATATTTGGATAACAACAGCTTCAATGGGTTTATAAAAAAATTAAAGAAAAGAGAGTATGATATCAATCTTGAAGGAAAAGTTCAGGTGTTGAAGAATCGATTAGCACTTATGACGGTCCTTCTAGGAATCCTATCAATGGCATTATTATTTTTTGTTTCAAAATATTATCGGAAGAATTGCATGATTTGGGTTGAGGATCACTTTGAGAAAATTAGGTGTTCTGGTTTGGAAAATGAAAGGAGGTTAAATATTGTAGAGTTACAGAAAATGCGGCAAATAATTCCTGAAAGATGTGAACACGAATTGTGGTATGACAAAACGGAAAAAAAGATTACATTTTTCACTTATTATGGAGAACACCCTACTAATGGTAAGATGTTAAGGCGAGTCACAGAATACATTTGTGAGAAATATATTTTAGAAAGAAGAGATTCTGTTTTGGTAAGGACCTCTTCGGATATTATAAAGTGACTTAATTCGGTAGTGTGGTTTTACGCAAGGTTGTCATGGATAATAATTTCAAATTGCGAATTCTTTGGAGACACAATGTTTATTGTTAACTCCCCAATTGATAGGACAGCTTTTCTACAATTCTAAAAAACAGTGTAAATAATCTTTAAAATTTAAGAAATTGAACCCTATATATTTAGATACTCACATCCACACCTCTTCTAATCCTAATGAAATAAACGATGATTACGATTTAGAAACTTTAGTTAAAAAAATTTATGAGTTTAATTCAAATTCTGATTTTTTAATTTCCCTAACCGACCATAATGTGGTCAATAAAAGTGCTTATTTAAAGGCCAAAACACTTAATCTAAATATTATACTTGGTGTTGAGCTTCATATTAAGAATTATGATGGATGCCCAGCATACCATTGTCATATCTATTTTGATTTGGAAGAAATAACAAAAGAGATAATAGAAGATATCAACGTTAAGTTAGACGAGTTATACCCAAAAAAAATATTTGAGAAAACAGATTTATCTATTCCAACAATTCAGGATATTATCAACAAATTTGAGTCATATGAATTTATGCTCTTGCCTCATGGTGGACAATCTCATGCAACTTTCAATACTTCAATACCCAGTGGTACTCGTCTGGATGGAACTTTAGAAAGGAATATTTATTACAATCACTTTGATGGATTCACGGCTAGAGGAGATATGGGATTAGAAAGGACTCAAGAATATTTCAAAAAACTTGGAATAAATGAGTTTGTTAATCTTATAACCTGCAGTGACAATTATACTCCTAATACTTATCCAAATGGTAAGGATAAAAATCCATTTAAGCCAACTTGGATGCTAGCAGAACCTACTTTTAATGGATTAAGATTGTCCTTATCGGAGCAATCTAGACTTATATATTCAAAAAGTAAACCCAAATTTTTCTCTGAAAACATTCAATCCGTCTTACATAAAAAAGATAATATAGAAATCGATATCAGTTTAACTTCTGGATTGAATGTAATTATTGGAGGCTCATCAAGCGGAAAAACTTTATTGGTTGATTCTATTGTCAAGGTTCTAAATAATAAAACTGATGAAACAATTTATGACCAATATGAAATAGATAAAATGAACGTGGTCAATCCCTCAGGTATGGTTCCCCATTATTTGTCTCAAAATTATATAATGGGGGTTGTCAATAATATAAGTGAAGATAAAATTGAAGATATAGACATCATTAAGCTAGTATTTCCAGGAGATGATGAAATAAAAATTAGTATTAGTAATGGTCTGAGAGATTTCAAAATCAACATCCAAGAATTAATGAGTTGTGTAAAAATTTTGGAAGAAGAAACTCAATCCCTAAGAACAATTCCAATTTTATCTAGATTAATTACTCAAGATGATTTAGAAACTAACATTTTTGACAATTTACAACCAACTGAGGTCGAAATTGACAAACTACGTTTTTCAAAAGCCACACATGATGAATACCTACAAACACTTAATTCCTTAGATAATTTCTTAACAAAATATCCTTTTATCGACCACAATTCAAACTTAGTCGAAAGTCTCAAAGAAGAACTAGAGGTAGTTTTATCAATTTCAAACAGGGAGAAAAGAGTAAGACAACTTCTCGAAACTAATCAAGAACATTATAATCGAGAGCTTAAGCAAGCTAATATTGAAGAGCAAACTAAAAGGCAAAACTTTAATAAGTTAAAAGAAACACTAAAAAAATGTGTTAGGGCTCACCGGAAATTTTTTGAAGTCCTAAATGATATCTCCAGTTATTCTTTAAACTTTGATTCTGAGGAAATTGTATCAATGGGACATACCTTATATATTGAAAACGACTTTGTTTTAAATAAAGAAAAGTTTGTTGAAATCGTAAATCATTATTTGAAAGCAAAGATTTCTGCTTTCGAAAGCATTTCACCTGAAATATTATTTGATGAAAATTTGAAAAAGAAAAATCCAAAAGTTCATGACTATGATGATTTTGAAAACAAGATATACTCTGACTTTGAAAAATTAAATAAGAAGAAATACAAAATCATAACTAATGATGGGCTTAAGTTTGAAAATCTTAGTCCCGGTTGGAAAACCTCAGTGATTCTTGATATTATTTTGGGCTATGATAAAGACAGCGCTCCGATAATCATAGATCAACCTGAAGATAATCTAGCAACTGACTATATAAATAAAGGTTTGGTAAATGCAGTTAAAAAAATCAAGAGCAAAAAACAAATAATATTAGTATCGCATAATGCTACAATTCCAATGCTTGCTGATGCTCAAAACATAATTTATTGTAAAAATGAAAATAATACTCTGACTATTAAATCCAGTTCACTGGAAGGCACAATCGATGGCAAAAGCGTTGTTGACTTAATTGCTTCAACCACCGACGGTGGAAAATCATCAATAAAGAAAAGAGTAAAAAAATATAATCTTAAAAAATTTAGAGAGGAATGAAACTTATATTCAATAAAGAAGAAAATAATGACATTACAGTCAAAATTCAACAGGGAACCATTCCTGTCGAATTTACCTATACTGAAATGGTCAAGCAATTACTCGAAAACAACTCAATTGATGACACTGATTTTGGGAATTTATTGGAGGAAGAAAAAGATAATCTTCGTGAAATGCTGAATCAAATATCAGCAATATTTGAGGATGAAAATGAAGTTTCTGAAAAAGATTTACTTGAAGAATAAATTTCGGGTTTTAGAAATCTGTCCCAAGGTCATCAAACTCATGAATCGACAACAAATGGCTGGGTCCAAACGTTAAACTTTGTTAAAAGGTGAGCCGCGCGGTGAGCCTAAAAATATACCCTCTGTCAGGCCTTGTATACAGGGCATTTTGAAGAAAAGTTCGAGTCCCGTCCAGACCGCTGGAATTCGTTGAAGAATTCGCAATAAGCCTGTAAATCAAGTATTTACGGGCTTTTTCATTTTATTTGATATCAAAACTCACCACTTAATACCGCATAAAAAGTGCGGAATTCGGTGCGTATTTTACCCCTCAAAAAACCCGCACCTAAATCGCTGTAATTGACTGTTAAAGAAATATTTACGAAGAAATTTTTGCATTTGGTTTTAGTACTTTCCGGTGAGTTTTAAAATTACTCACCGATGTCTGGAAAAATAAACGTCCTTTTTTACCCTAAAAAATCCGATACCGATACGGACGGAATGGTCACCGTTTATGCACGGATAACCGTTAATGGAAAGCGTTCCGAACTCAGTCTGGGGCGTCGTGTGGAGGAACAGCGGTGGAACTCACGCGGTGGCAAACTGCAGGGAACCACTATGGAAGTTTCCAAGTTCAACCGATTTTTGGATACCGTCAAAAACCGTTGTTTTGAAATCCATGATACCCTATTAAGGGAACATCTTGATGTTTCCGCTACCATTATTATGAATAGTTACCTCGGAAAGGAAGGCAAAGAATTTGGGATAAAAAACAACCATACCCATCATTTGGCACGACATACCTTTACTACTACTGTAATACTCGCCAATGGTGTTCCAATAGAATCCGTGTAGCCAAATTATTGGCCAACGTTCCCTTAAGACCACCCATATATGCCAAAGTAATTGACAGAAAACTTCTTGAAGATATAGACGGTCTATAGCAAAGATAGGTTGGAAAAAGTTTTAGGGGTTGGACAAAACCAATAAAAGGCAATATATAATGTCTTATAGTTTACCTCAAAACTCCGCTTATAAACCCTATCTTTTTTTGCAGAGATTCGAAAAGAAAAGTGTTGAGCAAAAAGGCGGTAGGGCGCAATCCATTTTTTGCAAGGCTAAAAGTATATCAAACAACGACTTTTGAGAGTTGAAAAGTATAGCAAGAGGGTAGCGATCCAGGGCGACACTAAGGACTATAAATTCAGTAAAGACAGAGTTTAGAAGAGAATTATACCTATATAACCACTCTGAGTAGGAACTCATACGGTCTAAAAGTACTTTCTAACCCATCCTGAACACTCATGTTGTAAGTATATGTAAATTGTATTATTATTGGATGGTCATCCGTAGTTGCCTCGCGCAGTTACTTTAAATTTTATTGTATTGGTTTATTACATATCTGGAGGTGAAAGGTCGGGAAAAAGTGCTTTTGCAATGAAATTGGCCTTGGAATTATCTGAAAATCCAGTTTATTTGGCCACTTCCCGGAAATGGGATGCTGATTTTGAACAACGTGTGGAGCGCCATAAAAATGAAAGGGACGAACGCTGGGAAACATGGGAAGAAGAGAAATTTATCGGTAATTTGGACATAACAAGGCGGGTAGTCGTTTTGGATTGTGTCACTTTATGGCTCACCAATTGGTTTATGGATTTAGAGCAGGATATCCATGCCTGTTTGCGACAAGGAAAAGAAGAGATGAAAAAGTTATTTGCCCAAGAAGGTACCCTTATCATCATTTCAAATGAAATCGGGATGGGAGGACATGCTGAAACCCATATTGGAAGAAAATTCACAGAACTACAAGGTTGGATGAATCAATTTATCGCAAAAAATGCTGATAAAGCCCTATTTATGGTATCCGGTTTACCACTTCAATTGAAATAATTTCACATCGCGCATGACGAACAAATTTCAAAAACCTGTTGAGACCATAAACACAGATTTAGACTCAAAAATATGGGATAAACTAAATCTCAAGACAAAACCACCGGGCTCTTTGGGTAAGTTGGAGCATCTTGCATACCAAATAGCGCGCGTACAAGAAACCCTTTCGCCCTCATTGCAAAAACCCATTGTAATGGTATTTGCTGGAGATCATGGCATCGCAAAATCAGGCTTGGTCAATCCCTACCCTCAAGAGGTTACATATCAGATGGTAATGAATTTCTTGAATACGGGTGCAGCGATAAATGCAATGTCCACGGCGGTAGGAATGGAAGTCGTTGTGGTTGACGCAGGCGTAAACCACATTTTTGAATCAAAGCTTCCTCTGGTGCACGCCAAAATGGACTACGGAACCGCAGATTTTAGATATGGGTCTGCAATGGATCTTGAGACATGCCATAAAGCTATGCGAAAAGGGGCAGAGATAACTGCGGACGCTATAGGGAAAGGCACAAACGTAATTGGTTTTGGAGAGATGGGAATAAGCAATACCTCTTCCGCATCCCTTATCATGAGTACACTCTGCAATATCCCACTTTCTGATTGTGTAGGGAAGGGTACCGGTGCTACGGGCGATTTCCTGGAACAAAAGCTAAAAACCCTGCAAGAAGTTCAAAAATTCCATGGATTGAGCCATGAAGCAGATGTGGATAAAGTCCTGGCAATATTTGGAGGATTTGAGATTGCTCAAATGGTTGGTGGTATGCTTGAGGCGGCATCTAAACGGTGTCTTACATTGGTAGATGGCTTCATTTCCACCGCTGCTTTTTTGGTGGCATATCGCTTGGCCCCACAGATTAAGGATTTCGCTATTTTTACACATCGTTCGAAAGAGCTGGGGCATACCAAGGCGTTGGAGTATTTAAATGCCCATCCCATATTGGAACTGCACATGAGACTGGGAGAAGGAACGGGTTGTGCCGCTGCTTATCCTTTGTTGCAAATGTCCGTAGCGATATTAAATGAAATGGCCAGCTTTGATTCGGCAGGCGTAACCGGAAAATCAAAGAAGTGAGGGAAGAGTTGAAGCTATTTTTGACCGCAGTTCTTTTCTACACTCGAATCCCATGCCCCGCTTGGGTTGATCATAGTCCGGAATACATCAATAAATCCGTGCGCTACTTTCCCGTAATTGGATGGATTGTGGGATTGGTATCCGGGCTTGCATTATTGCTGTTCCATTGGCTTGTTGGTCCTTGGTTCGCGGTATTTTTCTTTATCGCCACTTCCGTATGGTTAACCGGGGCTTTTCACGAAGATGGATTTGCTGATGTATGTGATGGTTTTGGCGGTGGATGGACCAAGGAGCAGATTTTAAAGATAATGAAGGATAGCAGGGTGGGAACCTATGCCGTTGTCGGCCTCATTCTTCTTATTGGTCTTAAAAGTGCACTTTGGGTAGAAATTATTGGCCAATATGATGATATCAGTCTTTTGCTTGTCGCAATCAATGGACATACGCTTAGCAGGGTGATGGCGGCCACCATGATTTTTACCCATGATTATGTTCGAGAAGATGCGCAAAGTAAAGCAAAACCGGTGGCAAAGGCGTACTCCAATACCAATTTGATATTGATTCTTCTGTTTGGGACAATTCCATTAGTTTTTGTGTCTTTGACAACCGGTCAATGGTGGTGGTATTTGATTCTGATGCCCCTGTATCTTGTCAAAATGTACCTGGGTCGCCGCTTTTATAAAAAGATTGGTGGCTATACAGGCGACTGTTTAGGGGCCATACAACAGATTGTGGAGGTCGTTTTTTACCTCATTGTAGCGTTGGCATGGAAATTTATTTAATCCGACATACCGCTCCTGATATTGACAAGGGAATATGTTATGGACAATCAGATATTCCCTTGGCCCAAACGTTTTCAGATGAATCCAATCACGTTTTGGCGCAGCTTCCAGGTACGATGGACATCGTCTTCACAAGTCCTCTAAAAAGGTGTCTTGAATTGGCTGAATTGATACCTAGTAAAAAAATGAAAGAATCATCCCAACTCATGGAAATGGATTTTGGGGACTGGGAAATGAAACCATGGGGAGAAATACCTAAAAATGAGTTAAATCCATGGATGGAGGATTTTGTCAACCATAACGTTCCAAATGGAGAATCCATGACTATCCTTGCACATCGTGTGAACCAATGGTATTCAAAACTCAAGGCAACTTCCTTTGAAAAAGTAGCTATAGTAACACATGCAGGTCCCATCCGGATACTATTGTCCACGATAAACCAAACTCCTTTGGCAGAAGCTTTTGAACGATATCAAATTGATTATGGAGAAATGATTACCATAGGTAAAACTTAAGGTCAAGATAAATCCAGTAAAATCCATGTTTAAAAAGAGTACTAAGGTTGGCTCTAAAACTGCAGCGAAAAACTGGGTGCTTAACTAAGAACCCGGCCTTTTGAATGGTTCCTCCAAACTTAACTTTTTATGTGATATGTTACCTGTTCTTGGGAGGAATTCTTTTTCTCTTGTACATTCTTCCTAACCAAATCTTTGCCCCAGTAAAGGTCAACAAAGCGGGCATTAACCCTGCAATACACCACAGAATACGGGTTGGTAATCCTCCGAACTCTCCAAAATGAACTTGAAGTAGCCATTTTGCGATGATAGCATCACCTGTTGGCAATTTATCTGGGTGGTACTCGCTCAAAATCTTTCCTGATATAGGGTCAATATCCAAAAAAATTGTGGTGTCCGGCCCAGGATAAATATCTGTCCTTTTTTGGTAGGCAAGCGAAAAGGATGACTCCGTTTCCTTTGTCATCCATAGATTTCGCCTTTCATAGTCTTCATAATATTTGTCCATCTCACCGAGAACTTGTTGGACTGTCATGAAATCGTCTAAGTGATAATTTGATCTATCTTCAAGAACTTCGGATTGCTTAGCAGGTATTGAAAAGGTGATTTTGTTAAGCACCCATCGTACTTCATCCCTAAAATAAAAGGACCCCCCGGTAATACCAATGAAAAAGAGCGGTAGGAAAAAATAAAAACCATTTACGTTATGTAAACTATAGTTCAATATTTTGGGCTTCGCGTTCCATTGTATTCTAAAGCCTATTTTTCTTCTCGTTTTAGTACGGGGCCACCATAGATATAGACCTGTAGTTAACATTACTAGGGCGAACAAAAGGGAGGTGACCCCTGTTATTATACGGCCTGTATTTCCCATGGTAAGGGAAGTGTGCAATCTAAATATAAATTCGAAGACCTCTTTCCCTAATCCTGTCCCATTGCCAGTCAATTTACCTGTGGTTTGGTCCAAATAATACCAATGGTCGTCTCCAAAGAATTTGAAAGTGTAGGTTTCGCGACCCCTCCTGGGCCATTGAATGCTCTCTATCTTTTTTTTGGCCATTTCCTCAACATACAGGGACATTTCGATGTCATCAGTAAAAATGTTTTGCTGTCCTTTGGTTTGATAGAGCTCTCGTTCCAAATAAGAGATTATTTCTGGTTCAAATACATAAAGAGAGCCGGTAAGGCCTACTATGGTCAAAACAAGCCCAGACGTCAATCCCAGCCACAAGTGTGCTTTCCTGACCACTTTCTTTATGTATCTTCCTTTTACCAAAATTCTTTTAACCGGTTGTTGTATATGAACTAGGTTGCCTCATTAAAACTCGGCCGCCAATGAAAAAACTGCTGTTGTAGGTGCTCCAAACAAAAATCCGAAAGCGGAACTTTCAATGAAATCGTTATTGGTAACGTTTCTTATATTTAGCCTTGCTGTCATTTTAGTATTCATAATAGTGAACGCATACCGAGTCCCAAGATCAAGCCGGAAATACCCATCAACGGCAAGGGACTCAGAGTTATCCACAAATCGTTCCCCTGTGTAATAGAGCCCTCCATTGACGTCAAGACCTTTGACGGGGAGTTTATAATCTACGAAAAAATTTGCTTGAATTTCCGGTGCATTAAAAGGACGATTCCCATCAAGTGCAGTTTCAGCGGGATTATCTATTTCTGCATCCAAAAAGAGCCCTCCAAACACTACCCTTGTTTTTTCGCTCAATCTCCCGGCCAGTGTCAGTTCAACACCTTGGTGTATTTGACCTCCACCGTACCTAAAAATATTGTTGTTGTCTATAAATGCCAAGGGTTGGTCAATATTGAAGTATGCCCCCGTAAGCGTAGCGTTTTTGAACAACTCCCATTTAAAACCCAGCTCATATTGCTCCGTCTCCACGGGATCGAGAAAGATTTCATCACCAAAATTATTCGCTTCGCTTGGAATTTGAAGACCGTTTGTTATACCAAGACTATAGCTACCGTAAAAATTCAAATTTTCAACAGGTGAATAGATTATCCCAACGTTCGGAACTAAAATATCATCCTCGTATGAAGTTTGCAATGTGCTTTCCTCGTTGAACACATCCTCGTTCTCCTGCTTCGTCCATCGCAATGCGGCCAGCACTTCCAAAGACTCTGAAATTTTTATGAAGTCTGAGACATAAAATGCTTGTTGGGTAAAAATAAGAGCGTCTAACGTTGGACCGGCTTCAGGAGAGGGAAGGTCCCCTGTTCCTGGAAAGTTATATTGGACTGGATTAAAGATATTGGACGGGCCGAGCGTAGCTCTCCTATTGGGGCTTATACTAATACTCAAAGGATTTCTGCTATAGGCGCCTCCTATAGCAATCTGGTGTTCCAAACCAAAGGTATTGAACGTTCCATTGACAAATCCTTCCATGGAAAAAGGATCCCTTACCTGTGAGGGATCAAAGAAAGTACTTACTTCGAAATCCCCGTTGGCCTGAAGGGTTCCGCCTTGGATACGACCGTCCCTTTGGTCCCTAACCAGATTCATTTGCTGGAGACGTAACTGCGCCGTCCAGTTATCCGATAGGTTATACTCAAAACCTAAAGACCCAACAAAGTTCCTCGTGGGATAGGTCCCCCAACTTTGACCAATAAACGTTGTGGGATCAAACTCGTCCAAAAGTTGCAGTATCTCTTCAGGGGTGACCGATGGATCAAAAGAACCTAAATTAATAGAGGCCTGCTGTTCCAGTTCTCGATATTGATATTCCGCTTCAATATCGATTCGCAGCTTCTTGATGGGTTGCCATTCAAAAAAAGCGCTGAACATTTGTCGCGGGCCAGCCACATCGTTGACAAAAGTTGCCTCGTTGGCAACCAAGGCATTGATTCTATATCCAAATTTTTTATTGACCATGCCTCCAAAATCTCCATGGATCCCAATGCTTCCATTTGTGTCACCAAATGTTTGCACCCAAGCGTAGGATTGTTTTGTAGGTCTTTTCAATATATAGTTTACCAGACCTCCCGGTGGGGCAAAACCATAACGGATGGCGGCGGGTCCCTTTATTATTTCTACTGCAGCTTTATTTTCGAAAGGACTCTGGGCCTGATTTTGGAATATCAAGTTTTCTCTGCGATAACTACTGGAGTTGTCCAACTCATATCCTCTAATGCTGATTGATTCGTTGAATCCAGGAGGATTGGATGCGATAACAGAGGGATCGTTACGGACCAAATCCGCCAAAGATCTTATCTGTTGATCTATTAATATCTCTTGGGTAATTACCGAGACCGACTGAGGAATATCCACCAAATCCCGATTTCCAAATGTAGCCCCTGATTGTTCAGTGGCTACATAGCCAATCTCACGGTTACCCAATACTGTAACTTCATCCAGACCTTGGGTGGATTCCAATAATGTAAAATTGATGGTAACTGTCTCATCTGCACTGATAGAAATAGGTTTTGAGACTGTCGAAAAACCTATTGAGGAAGCTACCAAGATGTAATCACCTTCTGGGGCATAGAAGGAATAATTACCTTCTGTATCAGATGAACCACCAAAGTTCGTGCCCTTGAGCCTAACCGAAACATAAGGTATTGGTTTTTCATTTTTGGTGACCACCTTACCCATAACCTGGCCGTTTTTCGCATCGTTTTGAATCAGAATGGTATTACCTCGAGTGCGATAGTAAAGTTTGTACTCCGCGAAGATATCGTTCAATATCTCCAGTAAAGTTGTATCAGAGTAATTCTTTGAAAAAGTGCGGTTTCCAAAATCTATACTTTCAAAGGAGAAGGTGCAGTCGGCCTCGGACTCAATTTTTTTAAGTGCAGAAGTAACCACGTCATTTTGGAAGATTATGGATATTTCTTTATCAAGGATGGTATTTTGTGCAGAAAGGTCAATTATTCCAAAAAACAGTATGGCAATTTGCACCATCTTTTGTATGTTCCCGCAAAACAAGCGTAAGTTTTGATATTTCATATTTTTGTTAATAGTGTTATTTGATTTCGTTATTGAATTGCATTTTGACCAGCACGAAGTTTCCCGACCCAGTGCTGGTTTTTTGTTGGTATTCCTTAGTTCATAGTAGCATTGATTTTAATAGTTTAGTAGACTACGATAGTATTTCCTTCTATCACATATTTGAATTTCATAACAAATGCAACATCTTCCATTAGTCGTTTTAGAGGTTGATTTTTATGTGATCCATTATATTTTCTTGTGGCTAGGCCTTGTTTCTTAATTTCAAACGCAACTCCATAATGTCGTTCGAGGGTTTTTGCTACCGATTCGAATGGTTTCTCTGTAAAAACCAGTTTTTTTTCCATCCAAGCGATATGGTCGATTCCAATAGTCGATTCTTTTTCAACTATACCTTCTACGATTGTCGCCTGTTCACCTGGAAAGAGTACGGACGCCTGATTTGAATGGCCCAAAAGGCTTTTAAACTCAACCCGACCTTGGTCCAAATGGATTATATTCGATTCATTTTCGTAAGCAGTCAAGTTAAATTTGGTTCCAAGGACTTTGGTGACGGAGATATCCGTGGTAACTGTAAAAGGTAGTTCTGGATTTTCAGTCACCTCGAAATAGGCCTCCCCGTTCAAAGTAACACTCCTTGGGTTATTCCAAAAGTTATTGGGAACCGTTAGCTCTGAACCTGAATTAAGTATGATTCTGGTGCCATCACGCAACTTTATTGTTTTTGTTTCTCCAAAGCCGGATCGGTAAATATCTTTGCTGCTAGCGAAGAAAAGAGCGCTAAGTCCCACAAGAATCGCAACTGAAGCCGCCAGCATAATTCTATTTAGTCTTAAGTAGCTTTTACCGGAATTTCGTGGAAAGTCTTTCCTGGTTTCGTTGATCCGGTTCCACAAGCGTTCTTGCACGATTTCAAGTTCGGTATTTTCAATACCTTCTGGAATTTGGTCGCCAATGGTCTCAAATCCACTCTGAACTTCCATCCAAGTTTCTACAGCGTTGCGCTCTTCTTGGGTGCAAAGTCCCTTTCCATATTTATCCAGAAGTTCTGCGGTTATCTTCATATCGTTTTTGGTTAGGCTTTCTATTTATTAGAACGAAGAAAACGCTAGGGGGGTCCTACTTCAATTTTTAAAATGGAGTTGTTTTAACTTGTTTTTAACAAATTAGGATTACGACTGAATATCCAAAAATCTATCTATTCTGGAAAGCGCCTTGGTCAAATGATTTTTTACGGTCTTCTGGGAAATACCAAGCTTTAGGGCTATTTCATTGGTGGTCAGGTGGTGTTGTCTACTTAGGCGATATACCTCTTGACAGCGACAGGGCAGCTGGGTTAAAATAATCTCCAAATCTTCCTCGAACAATTTTTCAACTGCTAAATTGTGCTCAATAGCCTCATAAGTAAAATCTTGGTCGTTGCACATTTTACATTCGTCGCTCTTAATTATTCCAACTTTATGTTTTCTAAAGTGATCAACAATTTTTGTTTTCACCGTTTTTATTAGATATACTTCTGTTGCTGTTGAAATGTCAAAGTCTCCTCTTCGTTTCCAAAGAGCTACAAACGCATCGTGAACTACTTCCTCTGATATGACTTTATCTCTAATCAGTTTAAAGGAAAATAGGTAGAGCCTTTTCCAGTACTTTCTGTAAATTTTTTCGAAATTATGCTCCTTCTTAAGGTTGTATGTTCCTTTTTCTATAATAGTCCAGTTAGTTTGCTCCAACAGCTTGAGGAACAAATATAGCCATTAGAATTTTGTTTAGAATCAAACTAAATAAGCACATACCTAAGCGAATTTTTGTTAACTGTCCAATTCTTACAACAATACTGAACTGTAGCTTATATATTATAGATTCTTGAAATAGCCGTTTTATGCGACTTTGAAATTAAATAACACTACTATTTGTTGAGAGACTTGTATTTTTCATCTATTTGATCGTATTGTTAGTCCTCCTCTTATAACATTGAAAATGATTGTCTTACGACTAACATATTGAAGCTATAAATAAAATTACCAAGTTTAGATGGCTATTCTCAAAAAAGGAGGTCTTGAAAATCGATACGCTTTTTGCAGATATGGGCCACTTTGCCCTGCACTACGGCATGGAATCTATCCCTTATCCCCACGCTTCCGCAAAAAATAAATAATGGAATACAAGCCAACTACTATCAACACTATCCATTTCCAGCGCGATGGACCGCTAATAGATTGAGATTCTTCTTTGGCATTTAGCGCCTCTACTTTGTAGCCTTTGACGTTTTTCCCGGGCAAATAGGTATTGGGGTTTTCAGCCTCAGACGCTAGCTGATCACTATTGGGCAATCCATCTGCTGCTATTTGTTTGCGAATTTCTCTCAACTTGATTCGATAGTTTTCTACGCTTTTGGATGAAATACCTTGTACTTCCTCAAATTCACTATCCAGAAAGTCCGCCAATTTGGGGTTGTTACAAACATTCAGGTTGCAGGACAATCCCACCTTTTCGACGGTTTGCAGAAACTCTGACAGCAACTTTTGTTTTACTTCCCCGTCAGGCGTCCAATAGGATTTCCTTATTGCTTCGTACATACGTGATACCATCACTTGGTAAGCATATAAGTTCTTTGATTCCTCAAAACGTTTGGCAACGTCCAGTCCATAGGAATCTTCTACGTATATTTTGAAAAAGTTATCCCACTTGCTTTCAGTAACGGACTCAGGAACAGTGACTTGCCAACCCCACAAGTTTGAAGTCACCTGTCTTACAAATCGTCCACCTGAGTATCCCTCATCCAACATGGAGTTGATCCATATTGGGTTAAAATACCGTCCTTGTAACTCTTTGCTCAAAAAGTAACTTAATTTTTCATTTTTCATTTGACCTTGGTTGGTCAGGTTGGATACAATCACTTCTGGCGACTTGCCGTCTATTGCACGAATAGCCAAGGCCGTTCCTCCGAGATACTGAAAAAAATCATCATTGTCGAGACTGCCGTATAGGTGAGAGGTACGGCTGTGCAGCACAGCTTTTGTTCCAGATAGGTTTTTTTCAAATAGGGCTATCAGTAAGGAATCGTTGGTGGGTTGATTGCCCCAAAACCCTTCGCTGTAGGGAAAGTGCATACGATTCATAAAAACATCCGCTACTTCTTTGTCCTCTTCCCAAGTGCCGGAGGCATCAATTACTGTATTGGTCCCTGTACCATAAGCACCATCTGGAGTAGAAAATATCCTGACTTCGGAAAGTGCTTTGGCCAGGTTTTTCTTCATCCCTTTTGCAAGTAACATTTCATAGTTATGAGCTGTGTTCTTCCGCACGTAATTGTCTACTTCGTCTTGTTTTGCAGCTAGCTTTACAGCTTTATCGAGCAGCAATACAAGTTGAGGAAAAATATCCCGGTAGAGTCCTGAAGGAATGAGCACTACGTCCACTCTCGGTCTTTTTAGAATGCCTCTAGGAATTACCTGAAGGTCCACTACTTTGCCGTATCCATCATAAACGGGCTTAACTCCTAAAAGGCTCAAAATTTTGGACTCCATAATACCTTCATTCCTAATACACTCCGTGGACCAAAGATTAAAGGTCATTTTATCGGGAAATTCTCCCTCATGTTCCCTTAGGTGCGTTTCGATAAGATTGTTTGCCAGGTTTTCTCCAGTTTTATACACCTCATCCGAAGGGATATAGTCGGCATCGAAAGCGTAGAAGTTTTTACCGGTTGGGAGGGAATTCGGATTTCTGAGTGGGTCGTTCCCCGTACTTGCAGAAATGTATTTACCACTTAAAGCGTCTACCAGAGCGCTGAGTTCGGCTTCTGCACTGGCTACAATGCGTTGTCGAATGTCATCTGCATACACTTTACGCTGTTTTTTGCTCAGACCGCTCTTTTGTCCAACTATGGCCTTCACATTTTTTTCGATATAATCGGGTTTGGGCAATTTTCCGAAAGTATGAAGTCCTAGAGGGGCATGTTGCTCCTGAACCTCTTCAATATAATGTTCGATGTAGTGTAATTGCGCTTCCTGGAAGATGGGACCAAATGCTTTTTTGCCCAAAATCCCGGATTGTAGTGCGTATTTGCGAATCTCGTTCAATTTGGCCTTTGCCAATGCCGGACTTTTAGCTTCTGCGATGCTGTGTTCGGAAATAAGCTGTTCCAATCGGGCCAACATTGGATTGAGAGCGATTTTATCGAAAGGCGGGGTCATGTGGTCGATGATAATCGCTCCAGAACGCCTTTTGGCTTGAAGACCCTCACCCACATCATCCACAATATAAGGGTAGACATTGGCCATATCCCCAATCAACGCTTCGGAAGCGTCGTGATGGTTTAAACCCGTTTCTTTTCCAGGTAGCCATTCCAGTGTGGAATGTGTACCAAGATGTACAACGGCATCTGCATTAAAACCAAATTGCAGATAAAGGTAAAAAGCTACGTATTGATGGTGGGGAGGGACAGAAATATCGTGATGCATAATGTTCGAATCTTGTGACCACCCGCGAACGGGTTGTGGTGTAAGCAAGATGTTGCCATAGCGAACGGAAGGAATTACGAAGTACTTTTTTTCGTTTTTATCCCTCCAAATCATGATCGTGCTTTCTTCGGGCTTTCCCCATTCTTCCTCGATTTCCTTTTTCAAGGGACTGGACAGTTTTGCATACCATTTCAAATACAGGTCCATTGGCACCAATGTTGCCTGACCCTTTTGCACCAACTTATCAATTTCTCGTGGCGCCCATTTTCCAATATTAAGTCCATAGGTAGAAACCTTTTCAAAAATAGTGTCTTCGGTAAGTGGTCCTTTGCCCAGTAAATACCCTTCTTTTTTCAATCTTGACAAGATGGAATACAGGCTATTGGGAACCACATTAAGGTAACTTGCACCCAAAAGCTCCTTTCCCGGAGGATGACTATAATAAATCACCGCAATTTGTTTCTGATCATTTGGCTTATTTTGCAAAACATGCATTTTCTGTACCCGCTTTAGCAAGCGCTTCACCTGGAATAATATGGAACGTTTTTCCGTCCATTGTGCTGAAGGGTTCACCATCTCCTTGCTGCTGGTCACGATAGGTTGTACCATTCCCATCTGTTCGGGAATATTCAAGGAGCTTGTACGTTTGTAGATGTCCACCCCCTTATCATTTCCCATCCACTCTTCCGCAGTTTGATTAACCTGAACCATATTGATTACGGGGATACCAAGTTTTTCAAACAACTCCCTATTTTGACGGGGATTGGCCCCGAGCCAGGCGGCTTGTGCCAAAATTACTTCTGGAACAAGCTGTTTATTGGTATTGTAAAACAGCTTTTCAGCATCTTCTTTCTGCGGATAACCATAATAGAAAAGCACATTAAAGCCATTCTCTTCAAATTGTGAGGCATACGCCTTGAAATGTGTCAATTGCTCGGATAAAAAGTCACTTCGCCACATATTTATGGCTATCCAAGGATTATCCTTCATATAGGGCCCGTAATCTCCTCGGTATGACTCAAAATCCTCATATATTTTTTGACTTTCGATATTGCATAAGGCAAATTCGGGCATGGTAATCGGTTGTTGTTGCGGAATTTTCATCCCCAACGAACGCTGGCATTGGTCTAATATCATGCGTACCAGGTTGTTCCTTCCCGATTGTTCGTAAAACTCAATGGTTTTTGCATCCATTTGGACAGCGGTATACTTTCCAAGTCCAGAAATTTCAGCAGAGCCCACCGCAAAGACCTTCTTTCCGCTTTTGGCCATTTTATTCAAAAGGGGCAATACGTTCGAGACTGTTGCCGCGTTGATGATATCGATGAAAATTAGCTGGTTGGCACTTAATTTTTCATAGGTAAGTACGTCAAGATTTGAGTGATAGTAGGTGTTTATCCGGGCTTGTACACCATAAGCTGCCAAAGCTGTTTTCGCCTCTTTGGCAGTTGCCTCGCCTAAAAAGCGATAAGAGTCTGTTAGAAGCAAGGCAATATCTATTTTTTGATCAACGCCCTGACCTTTTACATTTCCAACGAGTATTAGGAAGACAAGACCAACGTAGTGCATTAGATGTTTCTTCATACACTTATTCTTCTGGAATGTAAATGACACGCCCATCTTCTAGTTTATATGCTGTTCCAAGTTTTACTCCTCTTCCAGATTCAGTGGTTTCCGTAACCTTTTCAATTTTGATATCCTTCCCTTTCTTGGTGATTATCTGGATCTCACCATTGGGCATGGTCTTGGTGATGACCAGTTCGGAATCTGGATTGAACAGATCTAAAGTGTTATAGGCCATGAACAGTGCAAAGAATAATGCCACGATGAAAACCACACTTACATCAAATAAATTGGCCATACTGCTGATAGGGTCTTCTTCGACTACAAATTCTCTGTCAAGACGGGATTGTTTTCCAAGCAAACTCATGGTTTTATTGGTTTAATCGTTGTTTTTTGTGCTGTTTTGCAACGCCATTTCCCATTCCACCAAACTCTTTTCGCATAAGCTCTCGCAAGCAAACAAATCTTTTTTCATCCATTCTGTCTGTTTGTAGTGCAACAAAAAAGCGATTAATCCAGAAGCCATACCCACTACGGTTGTAGTGAAGGCGGTTACCATATTTGCCGACATAACCATAAGGTTTCCTTGTGACAAAGACGCCAATGCAGTGCCCATAGGGATAAGCGTCCCCAAAAGACCTAATGAAGGGCCAGCTTTAATAATGAGTCGATTGGCATTTAACGATTTCTTATACCCTTGGTGCCATTTGCGGAGCGCGGAAATAAGATCGTATTCCACGGCTTTGTAGGTGGTGGCAGGCGCTTCAAAATAGTCCTTATGCTGAATTTCAAAAGCCTTAATTTGTTTAAAGTTCTTATTGTACCGTTGTTTTAGTTCACTTAAGAATTTACCCACCGCAAATACCTGATGTACCAGTACAAATAGTACGCCTAAAAGCACAGGGTAGTACAATATGTTGGAGATGGCCAATAAAATGGATTCTATAATATTCATTGGTTAAAATTAGATTTAGATGATTGGTTTTCTTTCCATAGAAAGCCTCCGAGTACCAATATAATTAGTACGGCAAGAAGCAACGCGTTTTGTTGATTTACAATTGAGGAAATGGGAATTGTCGCTATAGGTTTTAGATTTTGCTGTACACTGTCCACCGAAGGTTCCAGTAAGAAAAGCAAGGTTAGCAAAGTTCCCACTTTTAGAAAATAATCTTGTGACCCTTTAAGGAAATCGAAACGTATCGAAATCAACCCAAAAAAAAGCATGAAAATGAATGGGCCCGCCATCCACACCTGTGGCAATTCCAATCCAAGGTAAAAGGGGGCGTATGCCATAAAAACCAGTCCAGCAAGGCCTATTGTCTTTTCTAGTCTTTCTTCATCCAGGTCGAATAAAAAAGAAATGTAGTTTAGGACCAATAGGGCCAGAATTATGATCTGAACATGGGCTTCTATAAAGTTTTCACCGAAAAAGCACAAAACGGCCAAGCCTGAAAATGTGCCAAGAACAACAAACCAATGGGTTTTCTTCTTTCTTATAGACCTAAGAATACCACTGAAAGCATAAACCCCCAGAAAAAAGGTCTGTAAACCTAGAAGTATTACATCAATAGTCATCCGCATGCCGTTTGCTTTAACATCGTTTCACCTTTGGGTTGAAGACAAATGGCACAATTCAATACCAACTAATACTGCAGAAGTACAATTTATTGGCAGGTACGAAAGGTATCATTGCGCTTTTAATCCCGAAAGCTCTGATATGGTCATGTTTGGCAGGTCTCCTGACTTACACTTGCTATTTTACCTTCCCGTCGTAAACCGGCAGTGGCCTAAAAGAAATAGCAACTTGTTGCGACAAGGTGCTGAAACAAGTTCAGCACATGTTTACAGTTGCGGGTACAGCTCCGGATTTTTCAAATGAATCACCGGATTCCCATATTAAGGCTTTCTCCATCACAAGGAGAAAATCCACCAAAACACCTCACCGCAAATTAGCATTTAAAGATGACTTTGAATAGTTTTGGCAACATCTTTTTGAGATAGCTCAAATGGATAAATGGAAGCAAAGTGGTATCCAAAATGGGGAAGACAAAGCCAATTATGATTGTAGGGACCGGGTCGGATGTCGGCAAAAGTTGGATAACTACAGGAATTTGTAGGTGGCTGAAAAACCATGGTTTTAACCCGGCTCCCTTTAAAGCCCAAAACATGTCGCTCAATAGCTTTTCAACCCTAGATGGATTGGAAATTGGTAGGGCGCAGGCCGTCCAGGCAGAGGCCTGTAAATTAGCGCCGACGGTTGAAATGAACCCCATTCTATTAAAACCTTCGGCAGAAAACCGGTCTCAAGTGGTACTTTATGGGAAACCACTTGGCGTACAAACGGCGAGACAATATTTTGCCAATGATAAAAACCATCTATTTGAGGAGGCGCAAAAGGCGTTTCGCACACTAGAGGACAATTTTAGTCCTATTGTGATGGAAGGGGCGGGAAGCATCAGTGAATTAAACCTGAAACACCGAGATATCGTGAATATGCCAATGGCTAAAGCTTCGGATGCCTGCGTGTATTTGGTTGCTGATATCGACAAAGGGGGGGTATTCGCAAGTGTATATGGTACTATCGCTTTATTGGAGGAATGGGAACGTAAACTGGTCAAGGGAATCATTATCAATAAATTCCGTGGCGATCTAACGCTATTTGAGGAAGGAAAAAAAATACTGGAAGATTTGACCAAAATACCCGTGCTTGGTGTAATGCCCTACGCCTCGGATATCGTTTTGGAAGAGGAAGACTCGGTGGCGCTTAAAGCAAGAAAGACAACAGCACAAGAAAATAAGCTTAATGTAGCGGTAGTCCATTTGCACTACATGTCAAACTACACGGATTTCCAAGCCTTGGAACAAGAACCACTGGTCAACCTATATTTCTCTAGAAATGTGGAAGAGTTGAAGAAGGCTGATGTGCTTATTATCCCAGGAACCAAAAATACCATTGAGGACTTAGTAGCTTTAAAGCAAGATGGCATCTTTGAAGCCATTCAAGAACTGTATCCAAAGATTCCCATACTAGGAATTTGTGGTGGATATCAAATGATGGGAAATTGGATAAACGACCCTTATAAGGTTGAAAGTAATCGCGGTAAGGAAGAGGGCTTGGGACTTTTTGATATTACCACGACCCTTACCAAAGAAAAGACCGTAGTGCAGCAAAGTTTCATGTTCAAAGACTATGGCAAAATATGTAGCGGATATGAAATTCATATGGGGGAAACGAAGGTTCCCGAACACAAACACTTGAATTTTATTGGAGAATCGCCGGAAGGCTACTTTGATGGTGACAAGAGCTGGGGAACCTACCTTCACGGTATTTTGGACAACCAAGTTGTGGTGAATGAATTACTTCACTTGAAAAACAAGGAAGCGCAAGCCAAAAACTATTTGCAATTCAAGGAAGAACAGTACGATAAGCTTGCCGAATGGATTGATCAGCACTTGGATATGGGTACCATAATTAAAAACAGTACGGTAAAATGATCTACGGACATGGGGATGACCTGTTTCGGTATACCGATGAAATAAAGTACAACTTTAGTTCCAATGTATATTATAAGGGTTCTCCGCCGGAGCTTTTGACCTACATATCTTCAGCAATAGATAGCGTTCAAAATTATCCTTCCCCTGCTGCAGAAGAACTTAATGAAGCAGTGGCAAAGAGATTTCAGTTGGACAAGAATCATTTTTTGTTTACCAATGGAGCCACTGAAGCATTTTATTTGATTGCACAAATGTTTTCTGGAAAGTCTGCAGGAATTTTTGCGCCGACCTTCACGGAATATGAAGATGCTTGTAAGGTTCATGGACTGAATTATGATTTGGTTGATAAAACATGGTTACGGCCCCAAGACTATCACTTAGTTTTCATTTGCAATCCCAACAACCCAGATGGAATGATCATCCCGACCAAGAAATTGGTACAATATATGGAACATGCACCCAATACAACTTTTGTCATCGATGAAGCCTATATTGAATTCACGAACCAACTGAAATCACTGATTGCTCTGGTTGAGCATTTTGACAACCTGATTGTTGTTCGCTCCCTGACCAAAACCTTCGCCATTCCAGGGATACGATTGGGCTATTTAGCAGCTTCCCCAAAAACTGTAGAGAGGCTTCTAAGCAAAAAAATGCCGTGGACCGTAAATGCCCTGGCCATTGAAGCGGGACTGCAACTATTTGGGCATTATGACCAATGGCTCTTCAATGTCGAAGAACTGCTGGAAGAAACCAAAGCATTTGTCTATGAACTTTCAGCAATAAATTGGTTAAAAGTGAAACCCACCCACACCTCTTATTTCTTGACTGAAATAAAAAAAGGCAAAGCTTCGAAACTAAAAGAATATTTGGTAAAGGAACATGGAATCCTGATTCGAGATGCGACAAATTTCAAACGTATAGATGGTGAATACATACGCCTTTCTACACAAAGTAAGGATGCAAATAGAGCTCTAATAAACGCCCTTAAACGTTGGAAATAGCCCCGATTTATATCGTAGTGATCGCCTTTGCACTGGACTCCTTATTGGGCGACCCACGCTGGTTACCGCATTTGATCGTGCTTTTTGGGAAATCTATTTCCGCTGGTGAGATAGCGCTTAATAAAGGAAAAAATAAATTTATCAAGGGAATGGTTTTGGTCGTTTTGTTGGTTTTATCCGCTTATAGCTTAACTTATTTCTCTCTGGATGGATTGCGAGTCGTAAACCCCATTCTTTCATATATCGTCGCTGTTATTCTTTTGTTTTATTGTTTGGCCAACCGAACACTCGTTAAGGAAGGTTATGCCGTATTTCGGACATTGGAAAAAAATGGACTGGAAGTAGGAAGAGAACGGCTATCTTGGATTGTGGGAAGAGATACTTCCAACCTCAATGGGCAGCAGATACGTACCGCAACACTGGAGACAATCGCAGAAAATTTGAGTGATGGTGTGATTGCTCCCCTTTTTTATTATTTCATTTTAGGTGTTCCCGGGGCGGTAGCCTACAAAATGATCAATACCCTGGACTCCATGATAGGCTATAAATCAAATCGATACAAAATCTTTGGAAGATTCGCGGCCAAACTAGATGATGTCGCCAACTTTGTCCCTGCAAGGATTACCGCTTTTTTGATGCTGGTAGTTACCGTTAAACTTGGAGGTTTAGGATTCGTTTTTCGAGAAGGTAAGAAGCACTCAAGTCCCAATGCAGGATATCCGGAAGCAGCATTAGCCTACATTCTCGATTGTCAGTTTGGCGGGCCAAATTACTATGAGGGAAAACTTGTGGAAAAACCGTACATCGGAAATAATCGCAGGATTCTTACCACCAAGGACTTAAAAACAGCATCCTACGTAAATTGGGCCAGCAGTATCCTGTTTATTCTTCTATATAGTGTGACTTTTTATTTTTTGCATGAGTACTTACATTAAGAAATACATCATTACCGGAGCACCCGGAACTGGAAAAACCACTTTGGTCAATGCACTTGCGGAGAATTATCCATGCGTACATGAAGTTTCCAGGAAGGTTATTGTCAATGAACAAGAAAAAGGTAGAACGGGAACGCCATGGCAAGATATGAACCGGTTTGCTGAATTGGTCTACAAAGCGTCCATAGTCGAACTTGAAGCAAATCCCCAAGCGCTATTTATAGATCGTTCCATTCTCGATTTGACTGCTTATCTACAAGTAGAAGCTAAGCCAATTCCGTTATCAATCAGTTCCTTCCCGTATCACGATCGATTTCATAGGAAGGTATTTTTCGCACCTACTTGGCGAAGCATTTACCAAAAGGATGAGCAAAGGCTACAGAGCTTTGAGCACTGTTTGGAACTCGAGCGGGTTTTGAAGGTACGTTATATCGAAAGCGGATTCGATATCGTCATCCTTCCCAAGGATACTGTTCCAATAAGAGTTAATTTCGTTCATGAGTTTTTAAAATTGGGAATATCATTATGAAATGAGCTAGACAAATTCGAATACCGAACGGAATGTTCAATGGCGAATTAAATCTGACTGATAAAAAATAATAAAAATAACAGATGAAAATTTATACCAGAAAAGGAGATAAAGGAACCACCGGGGTTTTCGGGGGAAAACGTACTGCTAAGAATGGCGCACGGATGGAATGCTTGGGAACATTGGATGAAGTAAATAGTACTATAGGCCTGCTGCGTTCCAAGTTAGGGTCGGAACATAGTTGGCAGAAGAACCTGCACCGAATCCAAAAAGACCTTATGGACATGATGTCCCACTTGGCACGCCCTTCTGATTCCAAAAAAGAAAACCCGAACCCTAGACCGATTGATGGAGCGGAATTCTGCGAACGATGGATTGATGAACTGGAAGGGGCAATGAGTAGTCCTTCAGATTATTTTTTGCTTCCAGGGGGAAATGAAATTTCTGCCCTATGCCATGTTTGCAGAACCCAGATGCGGCGTGGAGAAAGAACCTTGTTCAGTCTTGCCGATGAGGATCCGGATTGCGTGGAGGAGTATGTTTCCGCCTACATCAACCGATTGTCCGACCTCTTTTTTATACTGGCCAGGGCTGAGATGGATAAACATGGCGTGGCAGAGGAAAAATGGAATCTATTTCTTTACAAGCGCAAGAAAAAAGCCAAAAATTGAATCTTCGCGGAAAACGAACAAATCTGGGATGAGTTGGTTATTGTTACGTGCTGTCACTGATCAAGGACATTTCTTGACGCAATGTTCGTAAAAGCTCAGCAATATTATGACAATTATAGGTCTTGTTATGGATGTTTAGTTCCCATAGGTCATTGGAATATTGCACTTTAATGAACCAATCCGAATCGGTTGCCACTTCATAGCCTTCTCTTTCCAATGCGCGCCGGGCCCAAATACTGTAAACATCATTTCCCGATAAGGACACCTTTCCTTTGATGGCGTGTACAACTTTGAAAGACCCTGAATGTTTATTAAAAGTAAAAGAATTGCTTTTGAACACTTGCTCAAACATACCGGACAAAACCAAATCTTCGGGTGTGCCGATTTCCATCTTCGCATCTCTGTTCATTAACCAAATGGTATCCGCTGTCTGAAGCGCAAGGTCCAATTCGTGGGTAGAGAGGAATATGGCCTTATTGGTTTCTTTGGCCAAACGTTTAAGGATGTTCATGATTTCCACACGATTGGGTAAATCGAGATGGGCCGTTGGCTCATCAAGCATTACCAAAGGAGTGTCTTGTGCTAGGGCTTTAGCTATAAGTACACGTTGCTTTTCCCCATCACTCAACTCATGAAAGAACCTATCCTTGTAATCATTTAAATGAACGTTATCTAACGCGTCTTCAATAATCTCATGATCCTTTGGTTCCAGTTTTGCGAAATAGTTAGTGTACGGATAACGACCTACGGAAACAATATCCAATACCGTCATGCCCCCCACATTTATTTTATCCGTTAAAACCAAACTCAATAATCGCGCATATTGATGGGGCTTCATTTTTTTTACATCAACCCCGGAGATAACAGTGTCTCCATTTAATGGTTTTTGCAACCCAGCGATAGTACGCATCAAAGTGGACTTACCGCAGCCATTTGGCCCAATTAAACATACAAGCTCGCCATTGTGGATTTTTATACTTAAATCCCTTTCAAGTTCTAGAACCCCTTTTTTTGTTTGGTAACCTATGGTCAACCCCTGTGTATAAAGGATGGGCACCGTAAAGGGAGTATCGCCTGGGGTTTTTTCAGATTCATGTTCCATTAGAAAGCTCCTTTCATTTTCTTGCTTTTAATAATTATGGCTAAAATGACAGGTGCACCAAAGAGTGCGGTAACCGAATTTAGCGGAAGAGTTGTTTGGGCTCCGGGTACTTGCGATACAATATCACAAACCAACATAATTACCATACCACACATCATGGTTGCTGGAATCAGCACTTTATGATTTGAAGTACGGAAAAGCAAACGCGCTAGGTGGGGGACGGCGACACCAATGAAAGCAATTGGACCGGTAAACGCCGTGACAGTACCAGCAATTATGCTAGTGGTCAGAATCAGTTTTAATCTTGTTCTCGAAACATTGACCCCGACCCCGGTCGCATAGTTCTCCCCTAAAAGCAAGGCGTTCATTTCTTTGGAATAGAATAAAGAGAATAGAAGTGTAAGAACTAGGACTGGACCCATTACCTTCAACTGGGACCATGCCACCCCCGAAAGACTGCCGAATGTCCAGACCAGAAAGTTTTGGATCAACTCCGGATCACTGAAATACTGTAGGATATTAACTATGGCACCTGTGATAAAGCCAAACATCAAACCAACAATTAAAACCGTAACGGTGTCCGATACTTTAGATGAGGCCAATAACACCCCCAAAAGCACCAAAAACGATCCAATTATAGCAAAAAGGATAAGGCCCCAACTACCCAGTGTTTCTTGAAAGTTGGCGGTCACGCCAAAAATCGCGGTAGAAGAAAGTACGAACACCGCAACTCCCAAGCTCGCCCCATGACTGATCCCTAGTACAGAGGGGCCTGCCAGTGGATTTTTGAAAAGTGTTTGCATCTGTAATCCGGCCACAGAAATACCTGCTCCTGTTAAAATTGCTGTAATTGCTTTGGGAAGCCTGAAATTAAAAAAGATATATTCCCAAGACTTTTTAGAGGCATTTCCCGAAATGATACGGAACAATTCTTCCACTGATATTTTTACGCTCCCCAAGCTCAAATCCAGGAGAAATAGGCATAGAATCGAACCAACTCCAATGAGTACCACTCCCCAAGGTTTTACTATGTATGTATTGCTTTTTATCAATTATCAGGATGATTATTGGAGCTTTTTGTAATAGAACAGTTGATGATCGGGAAGTAGGTCAGGGTGGAAAATTTTAATGACGTCCTTAAGAATACGGTCGGGCCGGGCCATTCCACTTTCCCAGTAATCGTTGCCTCCATTTTTACTCATTCTTTTATTGAAGGTATATACATTTCCGTCTTTAAAAGCTTTAAATAGGGTATATCGTTCATCCATCATTTCCAATTCTTTCAAGGACTGTGCCCTTGGTCCGATCCAATAATCCGCATCTACAAGGTCATCAAGGACCACTTCAAAGCTAAGTGGGAGACTACCTGTCGACTTTTGGTCCTTATAATGGTACGTTCCACCGGCATCTTGAATGAGTTTCGTTAAATAGCTGTCCGAACCAGGCATATACCACGTTCCCTTAAAGTTATTGCCCGTCATAATGGAAGGTCTGTCGTGAATATTGGAAGTAATGGATAGGGCTTTTAGATATTCTTTTTCCACATTTCTGAAGATAGAATCTGCTTCCGCGTCCTTATTAAAGAAAGCCCCGACAAATTTAATCCACTCCGCTCTGGCCAACATACTGGTTTCCATCCATTCCACATTATATGAAACCGGTATTCCGACTTCGGCCAAACGGGCGTCCTCATTTCTGACATTGTCCACGCCGGTTTTCATGACAAGTTGAGGAGATACGTCCAATAATATCTCAAGGTTACTATTCTTCAAAGAGCCCACCTGTGCAATTGTACCTTGGCTCACTTTTTCATAAACGTAGGAGTCAAAAATATATCTGTCATCGGCAACTCCCACAATCTTGTCCAGCTCTTCTAGCAATCCGATGAAGCCTATATGTGGACTAGAGGTAGCAACTACGCTGTCCAAAGGTATCGGAATCTTAAATTCCCCCCATTCAACAGCGGGTTCTTCCTTGCCTTTGGGGTATAGTAGATACGATGCCAACGTATCACCAACTACCCACGGATTTCTAACGATGATGGCCTTGTAATTCTCCTCCACACTAACGGTGAAATGTTGGGCGTACTTTATTTGGGGTTTAAATTCTCTTGGAATAACTTCTGAAGCTACCCCTTCTTTCTCTTGGGACTGTTTCTGATGTGACTGGCAGGCCGTCAGAAGCAGTACACCAATTACACCTAATACGTTTCTCCTCTTTTTATTGATCATGAATTCAAAAACAGATATACGGAAATAAGGACCAATGAATGGAACTTAGGTATGATGGCCTACAGATTGTTCTCATCCGATAGCTCCATCCCCTAAGCGTCGAATTATTGTTGTTTAAAATGGTAGGTCTTCTGGCTTGCCAAGTTTTATGCCTTCCCATAAAGACGGTTGTCCAACAGTGGCTTTCTATAAAACTCCTCAGACTAGCTGAGTTTGGCTTACAGCTGCGGGGGCAGCTCCGGAATTTATTTTTTTTGGAATAGCACCGGATTCCCTGTTATGCGTATGCACCATGTTTGAATGTAAAAATAGAGTTTTCTCCCGATTTAATTCTTTAAAAGATAATCGCACTTCTTCTACCTTTTGCTTTCTGAAAAACATATATTTGCCGCTTATTCGGTGTCTGTGTTTTCAATCGATGAACCATGGACTTAAAAGGGAATCTTGTGAAAATCAAGAACTGTCCCCGCAACTGTAAGCTTGTGCTGAATTCGTTTCAGCATCTTGTTAAGGCAAGTTGCTATTTCTTCGAACCACTGTCGTTTGACGGGAAGGTTAAATAGCAAATGCAAGTCAGGAGACCTGCCGGATGAAAACCGTTTAATGTAAGCTTCGGGTGAAAGTTTTACATAGATTAGGGCTTCCTGTAAAATAAGAAGGGTGGCTTTTACTTAAAATCAACTATAATCAAAAGAATGAAAAAGTATCTTTTTATTATGGCTACAGTCTGTTGTGTAGCTATTGGAAAATCACAGGACTCATTAAAAGTGGTCCAACTGGATGATGTAGTCCTTACGGGCAACAAAATTGAAACCCTGGTTGAAAAATCAGGAAAAACTATTTTTAAGCTCAATCAAAAAACAATTGAAGCGAATCGCGGTAAAGACGTTACCGACTTACTTAATGAAATTCCCGGTGTCCAAATAGATGGAAATTTTGGCACTCTTGGGACCAACATTAACTACCGAATAAGGGGGGCACAGAGCGAACAAACACTAATTCTTATTGATGGAATACCGTATAACGATCCGTCCGGTGTGGCCCAGACATTTGATCTTCGTTTATTGGATTTAGATCAGGTAGAATCCATAGAAGTGCTGAAAGGAGGATTGAGTTCCCTTTACGGTACGGGAGCCGCGGCGGGTGTAATTAGCATTAAGCTCAAAGAAGCAGCTAAAGAGACCTTTAAAACAACTTTGAATACGGAATACGGTAGCTTTAACACCTTTATGTCCAATGTAAACGTATCAGGTAGCAGTGACAAACTCAACTATATGTTCAGCGGTTCCTATAAGTCCTCGGATGGGTTTTCGGCGGCGTTGGATACCATCGGGAATCAGGGTTTTGATGATGACGATTTTGAAAGCTTCAATTTTTTGGGAAGGCTGGGGTATCAATTCAATGACCAATTCTCGATTGGACTTTTGGTAACATCTGACGCTATTGAAAGTGGTTTTGACGCTGGCGCGTTCAGGGATAATGACTCGGAATTGGAACAGACACTACTTAAATTCGCCATATCTCCGAAATACCAATGGAACAGTGGAAGTGTGCGAGCCAATTTCTCCTATCATACCAACGAACGAATCTTTAATTCTCCAAATCGTAATGATTCCAATGAGAGGGACATTAGCGAGTTTAACGGAAATGCACTACAAGCAGACATCATCGTTGATCAAGTGCTTACCAATGCGATAAAGTTGATAGGAGGAATTAATTTTCAGCGTCCCGTATGGAAACCTGAGGATGCAGATAGTGAAAACTTTACCATGATCGACCCCTATTTATCTATTATTCACGATTACGAAAATTTCAACTTTCAGCTGGGGGGTCGTTTGAATAACCACAGTTTGTATGGAACTAATTTTGTTTGGAATGTGAATCCGAGTTACCGATTGGAATTTGGCTCCAACCAACTCAAGGTTCTAGGTTCTTATGCCACAGCATTCCTATCCCCCTCTTTAAATCAACTATTTGCTGGTGATTTCGGTTTTCTTATGGGAGATGCCGGTAACCCCGATCTTGAACCCCAAGAGTCAGAATCGGCCGAAGCTGGCTTTGAATGGATATTCAAGGAAAAGTTTCAATTCTCAGCTGTGTATTTCTACAGAAAAGATGAAAATCTTATCGATTTTGTCTCTAGTCCCGATTTTACGAGTGGCAGTTACGTTAATCTTGAGGGTGAAACCGCTGTGGACGGAATAGAGCTAAACGCCAGATATGCCTTCTTGCCGCAACTCACATTGACAGGTAATTATACATACACCGGGGCTATCAACGATGATATGATATTGAGAAGGGTCCCGGACAATAAATTCGGGTTTACTTTTTCAGCAATTCCTGTTGAGAAGTTACTCGTGAAATTGACTCATTTGTATGTTGGAGAAGTTCCTGAAAATGAGGAAATCACTCTAGATGCTTATAATCTCTTTGATGGTTTTGTATCGTATACGTTTAAGCAATTGACCGTCTCCGGAAGTATTAACAACATTTTTGATGCCGATTATGTTGACCGGTTTGGATTTGCTTCTGTAGGAAGAAACTTCAACATTGGATTACGGTATGAATTCTAGTTATAGACTTTTTTGTTTATAAATAATGAGGTATACGAGGAAGTAAGCTATTTGAATAACGGTATAATATTTAAATCCTAATGGAATTATCTCTAAAACTTAATCTACCAATCGCTATTGCGTTAGCTTTTTTCCAGACATTGTAGAACATCGTGGGGCTTGTACCGAAGGGCACCAACAACCAAGCTAGCTACTTTACAAACAAACACTGCCAGGTGGTTGATGTAAATGCTTTCCGTTTTTATTTGTTTTATGTTATGGCACAAACCACGGGGTAATGCGATTAGATAAATTGTAAAAAAATTTACCTATATACCATCGTATTAATCAAAAAACTATTTATCCGGGAGGACGTTCGTGTAATCCCCAATATCGGTCAGGTACTTTTTTAGGTTTACCCCAGCTCTTCGTAAAGTTTTGATAGATTTATTTGGGTTGGAGAATTCTCAATGCCCTCAATAGCATATCTAATTACTTCAAGATAAAAATCATCAGGGTTTAACTGCTTATCGAGCCATCTTTCTATGGCCAAAAACTTTTCTTCTGATATCGTGGATAATTTTAATTCCCGTAGCAATACTGTAATTGATTCCCCAAAAATTTTTTCGGCTGGACCAATAGAGTCGGTGTGTTTTGCTATTGAAGAATGTACCAAAAGGAAACCAGCACCATCATTTCCTCATGATGGCTGTTAATGGTAATATAATCTTTTAGTACAGCCGAAAACCAGACGTTACTACACTTTCGCTTTATTTTTCCGGTTGTGTTGTCATAGATATATTTCGGATTATCTGTGAGTTCAAATACAATATTTATTGTGCCGTCAGGAAGGTATTTGTCTTTTTCATGTCGCGGAAAGTAATCCTTATTATATCGTGATTCACTGATACATTTATCAGGTCTGGAAGGTATCCGGTAGGAGTTAAAATTCATCTTTTAAAAAGACTTTACCAATCAGATACACTTAGTAAAATTGAAGACTATTTAGCTGATTTTGTAAAGCCAATAAAAACGCATTGGATTTCTTCTAGACTTAGCATCTAGTTCCGCGAGGCGTGAGGATTCGACTCCCTTCATCCGCACAAAAAAGAAAGCCAGCTTGTTAAAGCTGGCTTTCTTCCTTGTACGAATATCTTCCAATTATCGACAAGTTTTAGACGCGTTTAAGCATTTGGTTTAGGGCGCAAACTGTACTTAAATTGGCCAAATCACCTATTCACAATTAATTTTTTTACCATTCCATTATTGTCACTATTCGTTTGTAGACGTACTAAATAAATACCTGAGGAAAATCGACTCGTTGGCAGGCTATATTGGTTCTGCCCTGGAATTGCCTGTACGGAATTGGAGTATAAAAGTTGTCCTAGGACATTGAACACTTGAAGTTGGCCCCTTACTTCATTTGGACTTTCAAAAACCACATTGGCTTGACTCGTGGCAGGATTGGGAAAAATGAACATTCTGGGCTCCTCTGGCAATGGCTCTTCCATAGCATTGTCCTCTGCATTTTCATCAGGATTGTCGTCTTCCTCCACTTCATCTTCATCCATGTCCTCCTCATCTTCAATGTCTGGATTATTCTCCTCGTTCAAATCAAGCATTAGATTGAACTTTATCTCGGCAATACCGTAACAACTTCCTCCCCAATTGGAATTGGCGGTCAGTAGGACATATCGCGTTTTTTGTCCTTGAAAGTCAAAACCTTCAAAACCACCATAAATAGGTTCTCCCGTTCCCTGTGGGAAATCATACGTGCCCAGTTGGGTCCAGTTTACTCCATCATTGGAATAGTCAACGGTAACACTTCGAAATCCATTTTCCAATTGGGTAGGATCGTTTGTGTTCCAGACATGCACCTTAGAAATGACCCGTTCCGACCCTAAATCGTATTGAATCCAATGACCGGCGGATCGATTTGTATTTGGGTTTTCCAAAGTTTGGCAGGATTGCCAAGTATTTTGCCAAATGGTCATTTCTGGTGATGCACATTGCGCGTTTGCCATATATAGTGTAACAAGGAAAAATAAAAAGGGTAAAATTTGCTTCATAGCTATGTTTTTAGATAACTGAACGTTTAGAAGGAATTACACGCGCATAAATCCTATCGGTGGTGAAGAGCTCGGAGTGTAAAAGTTGAGCAGATTGGGAAAAATAGTAAGTAAGTCGGTATCCGTTACGCCAAACCATCGTGCCAATTCTGCAAAATATTCATCGGTGGATAGAGTGGGAATCAGCACCCCATTACCTACATCCAATGAACTATTCAGTGCCAAATCGGGATAGGTACCGTAAACTTGCCCGCCATTTACACTCCCTCCCATAACCATGACATTGCCACCCCAGGCGTGGTCTGTACCATTGCCATTTGAGGTCAATGTTCTACCAAAATCAGAAATTGTAAATGTGGTGACATCGTTGCTTACACCTAACTCATTCATTACATTATTGAAATCGTTCAGTGCTTGGCTGACGACACCTAACATGGCATTTTGATTATTGGTCAGCTCATCATGATGGTCCCAGCCACCAAAGGTGACAAAGAAGGTCTGCCTACATACATTAAGACTGTTACGTGCCGCTATGGTTCTAGCAATCATTTGCAAACTTTGTGATAATTCGCTTTGAGCGAATTGCGTTGTTAGATTTACTCCTCCAACGGCGGCACTGAAAATTTCATGGGTATCTTGAGCATTGCTTACCACATCAGCGTAGGTTTTTTTAAAAATATCATTGTATTGCTGCTCCATAAGATTGTCAACAGCCTGGGTACGTAACTGATCCAGCACATTGGATTCGCCATATCCCGTAATTCCAATACTACCGGTACCTTGGTTTCTTATGGTGTATTCTGCTGTGGAATTCCCCGATTGAAACACATTTCTCCCTGAAAGGGAGATACTCATGGAAATGTTTTGGTTGTTGTTCATAGCTTGCAGAATATCTGCCATGCGGCCACCCCAACCTTGGGCAGAACGGTTGTTTGGAACAGAGGTCTGCCATTGCTGTATCTGATCAGCATGGGAAAATAATCCTAGGGGTAGGTTTGCCGACCCATTATTGTACTGGGTAAGGGTGGTAGGCTCCACCAACGTACCGATGTTCGAGACAAAGGCCAAATCACCAGTATTGAACAACTGCTGAACCTCAGGCATCGCGGGATGTAATCCCAATGGAACTTGGTTCCCAGAAGTAGGAGTCAAACCGAGCAGGGAGTTTTGTGCCAAAGCCAAATTGGATCGTGTAGTGGCGTAGGCATTGTAAGCTGAATTGTCCGTAGGCACCAACATATTGAAGGAATCATTACCTCCGGCCAGTAGAATACAGACCAAAGCCTTGTAGTTATTGTTGGCTGGATTAAGATTGTATTTTGCCGTTCTTCCTGCAGCCGCATTTGCCATACCTAAATTGAAAAGCGTTGAGTAAAAGGTAGTTGTTCCAATTGCCGCACAGCTAGCAGTTCCTAGAAATTTACGGCGACTCATGTGATGATGTTTTCCCATAATAAGGTTTTTTAGTAGGAAATGAATCCTGAATGGTTGATAGGGTTCTTTATTTTAAAATGGCGTAATCAGGGGCAATCATGGTGAGGTAAATACCCAACATTAGCCTGTCGTTGTCCGCATCAAGTTGTTCCAAAGCATTGACCATAATTGTTTTCGTGTTACTAGATAACTGCCCGCATGCTAGTAAAATATCCAGACGGTTTACAAGGGCCGTGGTATTATCCACCAATTCCATTTCACTTGTGAAGTCCAACATGGGATTGGTCAATTCCAAGTAATTCTCGTCAAAAACCCATTCATCAACCTTATTGACATAGCCTATTGAAGTCGAGGAATTGTGTATCTGAAAAACCGGGGCTACCAAATTAGCGCTGGCTATATCCCCTTGGGGTTGATAGGCCGGTAGGAAAAAGTTGAAAACACTGGGAGAGAAAACAGGTGCTTGTCCTGTGGCTTGAATCCAATCCAACATATTATCAATGAGAAAGGTCTGGTTTTGTGCATTGAATGCCCTCAAATAGTTAGTGAACCGAAGTACAGGTTCCCGCATCTTCCCAGCTGTGGGATTGGTCAAAGGACTGCAACTACGTGCTTCACTATCCAACAGAATGGCTTTGATAACAGATTGCATGTCCCCGCGAATGCCGCTACCATTGTTGTTGTAGGCATTGGCCACATTATTGATGTATTGTGGACTAGGGTTGGAAGTCACCAAAAATTGTATCAATGCATTGCCGATGAACGGCGCTATATTAGGATGGTTATGGAGGTTGTCGATTGCATTTTCCAAATCTTGCATCCCTGACTGACCTGCTGGCACCACTTGACCGTTCAGTAAACGCTTTTCACCGGGCTCATGCCATTGTTCATACATTTTCATGGGATAGGTGGAGAAGCTATCCAAGTCCAATTCTCCAATTTCAATGCCCCATTGGCCTTCAGGGCGTCCATCTCCAAAACCTGTAAAAATCTTTGCAAATTCACGGATATCATCATTATCGTAGGTCGGGATAAAGTTGCCGCTTCCATCTAGTCTTCGAGAACCATCGTTATTTAGTTCATACAGGCCGATGGAAAACAATTGCATGACCTCGCGTGCGTAATTTTCATCGGGATGGATATTGTTTGCAGGGTCTGACCTAGGGTTGTTGAAATGGCTCAGATAAATACCCATTGAAGGATTTAAACTGATATCACGTAATAGGGTGCGGTAATTTCCAAAAGCGTGGTCACCAAGTACATCGTAATAGACATTGCTGAGGTTTCCCACATCTTCAAAGAAGTCATTCCCAAAACCAGAGACTACTAAAAGTTCGCTCAGATTATAATTCATACGTTGGCGAAGTTGGTCTGGTGAACTTAACACATAGTTCCACCAAGCTGATCTATAATTGGACCAACCTTGACCTGCTTCACCAGCTTCCGAGATAATTTCCCCTAAGTCTTCATAGGATTGCCTGGGTAGGGTAAACTGTTCATCAATCCAGGCCTCAAAACCCATGGCAGCAGTCATTTGAATAGTCTCGTAATCATATCCCATAGTTGCTTGGGCCAAAAAACGGGAAGCATCGGCCAAGGCCGTGGTATTGGCAACTTCAAACCCGTCCACAGATTTTACCCCAGTATTCGAGCTGTTCTCATTATGGCTAGTAGTTACCGAAATACCATTGTCGTGACCCGCCCCGAGAAAGTCTGAATGGGTTTGGGATTGCAAAACGCTGAAGTAAAAAATGGTAATGGTCAAGAGTAAAAAGTGTTTCATAACTGATTTGGTTTTTAATGGGAACAGGTAAAAATGGATTTACCCCACCCCCTGGCCCCAAAAATTATTTTTTATACCAATACCCTTCTTTTTGTCATTCAAGAGAAAGTTGTCTGTTATGGCGGTAACTGAATTTTTGAAACAGTATAAGGGTAGGCTGGGTTGGTAAGAAGGAGAAAACAGAGTTATGATGTAAACCGGTATTAATTTATCAGCTCTAGCTGAAAAGCCATACTCTCCGTTATTGTAGTTTTGCTATCAGTCATTCCCTAAGGATGTTCTGCAAAACTTCAAAATATCGTGTTGCGATAAAGCGTGCTCCAGCTTCATTGTAATGGACGTCATCTGCCAACATAGCGTCTGTAAAACCTGTAGCCATGTCAACGGTCATAACTTTTGATGTGGTTGTACTTTGACGTTCGGCGATAGTCACTACGTCCTGGATAATCTGATTGTATACGGCTAAAAATTCTGATGTTTGTTCATTGGTCATGGGTGGTGCTGCCTGTTCTATGATGATTGTGGCTTCTGGATTTATAGCCTGAATGGCGTCGACAATGGCATTGATATTATTCAAAACCCCTTCATAAGTGATAGAAGTTAAATCATCATTGCCTCCGGGTGAACTAAAGAGTACAATGTCAGGAACTCCAGATTCCCTAAGCCATGCATCAATTCCTGAACGTATTTCGGAAGAGTTGATACCACCTCTTCCTTCATGGTCCCGATCAAAGGATAAACCATTAAAATTAGGATAGTTTGCACCATCATTTTCGGTGCCTGTAAAGTCAAATTCGATACCACTATTGACCAAAAGTTTCCAGAGCTCGTATCGGTAACTTTCATATTCTGGCCGGGCTCCAGCAACTCGTGAAGCCCCCAAAGGCATAATCTTGTTTTTGGAGTTACTATTTGGGAGCGTTTCTGAAATGCTATCGGGTTCATTACTGCATGATAAAAGCAGCAGGACAAAGCATAGAACAAAGGTGAAAGGATATTTCATTTTGATTTCTGTTTACTTGGAAACAGGTTAATGGGTATTTGCCCTACCCCGCTTGAAGAAAAAACTAAAAATTTAACCGAAACAGAAAATTAGGGGTTAAGCCCAAAGAGAGTTGCTCCAATTGGTCAATTTCCAACTCACCGGTTTGTTGATCATCATCAACCCTGTAAAATACTGAAAGGGGCACTTGTCTATTATAAATATTTTGAAGGGATACCCCAATCATTCCGGTGGATTTACCTTTAGAAGACAGTTTAAAACGGTATTGAGCCGAAGTATCCAATCGGTGATAATCAGGAAATCGTCGCCCGTTAATAGGGCCAAAGACAATCTCTTCCGTGACTTGATTAAAGGCGGTGGCCTGCGTAAAGGGAGCCCCTGTCCGGTAGTTCCAGCCCAAAGAAAAAAGCCAATTCCCTTTTTCAAAGACGTTGGAAAGCGTAAAGTTGTGGGTGATATCATTGTTTCCCGGAAATGATGCAGCGTCAATTTCATCAAATTGATAATTGACCTTATTGTGTGTGTACCCCAGCCATAGGTCAAAGCTGCCCAGCTTTTTCTTAAATAATAGGTCAATACCAAAAATGGTACTAGAACCTCTGGAAAAAGCCTGTGCAGCGTTGGTAAATCCGTTAGTAAAGGTGGTGAGCCCATCAATGTTTTTTGAATATCCATCAAGGTCCAAAGTCCATCCTTTATAATCCAATAGTAATCCTGCTGAAAACTGGGTGCTTTCCAAAATTGGAAAATTTTCATTATCCGTAAGGGTCCAAATGCCACTTTGTAGACGTAATCGGGTATCGTCGAATTCAATAAGTTGACTGATGGTCTGGTAGCGCTGTTCTCCGGTCAATTTTAGTCGAAGCACCTTGGTGATAGGATATTCGATATTTAATCGGGGCTCCCAATACCAATCGTTCAGCAGTGAAAATTTAGAAACTCGAATACCTAGATTGATGAATCCCCTGTTTTGTGGACGATAGGTATAGGCTGTATATACTGAGTTGGTGGTATTTTTTCGTGAGGAGATTTCATTAAAATTATCGTCCCCTGAATCTGGGTTTCCATCCTCATCACCAGAAATCTGATAAAAAACATCATTGGTAAATAGTTGGTACCCTAGTTGTATTTTGTGTCTTTCTGAAAGGACGTAGGCCAAATCTGTGTTAAATCCATAATCCTTAACCGAGTTTCTGCGCAGGTTCTGTTCCTCAAAACCTGTGGTTTCACCAAATAGATTTTGATAGGTACTTTCATAATTGGAATAATAGGCATTAACAGCATGTTCAAAACGCTTGCCTTTTTTTCCTTTCCATTGAAAACTTACCCCCTGATTTTCACTTGTCAATACATCCCGTTCCAGATTTTCATCGATTTGAAGTCGAAAATTCAAATCATTCCTGGTCAGTAAAGCGCTGAGGTAAAGGCTATCCGTTTTTGATGGTTTGAAAATGAGTTTTGCATTGGCATCATAAAAAAAGAAGGTCTCCTCACCCTCTACTAAATCTTCTTCGTCATCATTGTTAGCAGGAGCATCACTAACTACTGTATTTTGAAATACTTTTTCGGAAATGGCATCAAAGGTTGGAGTGTCCAACCCCCCAATATCGGCGTATGACCTACGGGCCGATACTACAAATCCTACTTTTTCTCCAATGGGTACTTTGATATATGCATCTGCTTGTGTCCCATTCAGACCTATACCCCCGTTTGCTTTTAAGGGAACCTGGGTCTCTCCTGAAATATCGATAACTCCGGAAATCCGGTCTCCAAATTCTGGACTGGCACCGCCTTTAAAAATCTTTGCATCTGTGGTTACATTTGGATTGAAAATAGACAACATTCCAAAAAAGTGTCCTGTATTATACAATTTTATGCCATCGAAAAGCACCAAATTTTGGTCAGGGGATCCTCCACGAATTTGAATGTCCGAGACGGTTTCATTTACCGTTGTGATTCCTGGAAGCCATTGTGCAGATTGAAATACGTCAGGTTCCACATTCCCTGGCAGTGGTGATTGCTCTGTTACCGATAGACTTACGGAACCGTCCTTGTTTTTGTCAATTCCTTCGATGAGGTACGACTTCACGATAACCTCACGCAAGGATTCTATCTTGGGATTCAAAAAAAAGTTTTTGCATGCTGATGGGTCAAAATCTGCTAAAAACACCAGTTGAGTGGCATATCCCACGTATTGTAAGAGCAACCTGTTGGCCAAGGTTTCGTTTTCAATGAGAAAATAGCCGTTCTCATCCGTAGTAAAGCCTTTATTTGTGCCTTTAATCAGTATCGTTGCATAGGCTAACGGTGCTTTGGTGGTGAAATCAAATAGATAGCCGCAGACGGTTTTTTTATCGTTTGGAGAACTAACAATAATTTGATTTTCGCCAATACGTTCAAATAGTAATCCTGTATTCGAGCTAATAAAATCCAAAAACATATCGATTTCTATGGAGGTTGCTGTTTTTGTTACGGTTATCCCTGATATAAGTTCATCAGAATATGAAAAAAGCAAACCTGTTTGTTCCTCCAAGTCGGTCAGTACAGTTTTTAACGGAGTGTCGCTAAAGTCAACACTAATAATTTCCTGTCCTGAAACGACTAAAAAACACAGAAAGAAAAAAAAGAAAGAGAAAAGTGTTTTGTTTTTAACGTGCATTGAGCGTTACCGTTTTTTGGTCTTCGGAGAGTTCATATTGAATTCCCATAGGCACAAATACGGACTTTAAGGCTAATCCTAAGTCATTATGAACAAAAGTTCCTGTAAAATGCCCTTGGACCGCAACCGGTTTATAAACAAAGGAAATTCCATAGTAAACTTCCAGCTCATTCATCACTAACTTAAGTTCGGCATTTGAAAAACTGCTTCTACCCGTTTGCCATAATGGACCTGTTTCGCCATGCTTAAATTCCAGTAAAATGTTCCCTTTTAATTCAACGGCATCCCCGGCATTTAAGTATGCTTCTTGTTGTCCTTCTACATTTTCATAGCGTACACGACCTTCGTAGCAGTAAAGTTCAAAAGACGATTCCCGTGCTTTTACATTGAACTCTGTTCCTAGTACACTGATAGTTCCCGATTTGGTTTCGACCTTAAAATCATCTCCTTTCGCAACAGAAAAGAGTGCCTCTCCCATTAAATCCACTGTTTTGTTTCCGTTCCAAAAGAAACGGTCGTGTTTTAAACTGGATTTTGAGTTAAGGTTGACTTTTGTACCATCGGGCAATTCCACCACCAGCTTTTCCCCGAAATCTGTTTCGTAACTAACCTGATTAAAGAAAAGTCCAAATAATAGCAATAAGGAGGCTGCAATACCAACCGTATAATACAAGGGTTTTAAACGAACAACCTTGGAAGGCTTTTGATTTTGGATACCATGCCATACTTTTTCCCGTAACGCCTCTTTATCGAAGATGGGTTTTTGAAAGGCGTCCAATCCTTCGGCCAAACGCTGATATTCTTTATATTCCGATGATGCCTCAAACTCGGCGCGCTCTTCCTCCGTTAGCTCTCCTGCGAGCCAACGGGCCATTATGGTATCATCTTTTTCTTCGAACATAGTTTTGTTACATACATCAAGGGAACAGGGAAAATTGATTTTACCCTACCCCCCTAATAATTAGATATTTTTCACAGTCTTTCGCAATTTCACCAAGGCTTTATGCATTCGTTTTTCCACAGCTTTTTGACTAACCCCCAAAAATTCTGCAATTTCTTTATACGTCATTTGGTCCATTCGGTTTAATAAAAAAACCTCTCTTTGCCCTTCTGGCAATTCGGCAATGGCATTTTGCAAACGGTCCGTAAACTCCTTTTCCTCCAACTGAAACTCTGGAGTCTCGGTTTCAGAGGTTTTCTGGGGTTGTTTGGCATACTTCAACACCACTTTTTGGTGTTCTACCTGATTATAAAATGCATTTTTTGCAACGGCAAACAAGAATCCTCTGGCTTTTTCAAAAAGTACCTTTTTACAATTGTTCCATAATTTGATAAAAGCTTCTTGAACTAAATCCTCCGCCTGTTGTAAATCGCCACATTGGTAATAAAGGTAGTTGCGTAGCGGTTCGGAATTCAAATCGAACAACTGATTAAAAACCCTTTTATCACAAACTGAATTTTCTTTCTGGCTCATGAAAGGAAATTTTTTAAAAGGGGGTAGGGTGAATTCAAAGTATCCTGTTCTACTACCAAAACTAAAAAAATCTTGATAATGAACGTCCCAAAACAATTTAAGTTCATCCTTGTTGGATTATGTCTTTTGGCCGTAGCATCCATTGTTTACAAAACCAATTTATTATCAAAAAATAGAAACTCCTTTGGGGCAGATGAAAGTTACCTGATTACCTACCGTTACTTTTTTAAAACAGATACTGCCAAGACATTCATAAAAACCTATTTACCAAAGAACAACCCTCGCCAACAAATATCTGGTCAAAAGAGTGTTATGCCCAATACTGTTCATTTCTCAACTTCGGCCGATGGACCAAACATTAAAGGGAATTGGATTTGTGAAGCTCAAAACACTTATGAAAGTGTAAGCTATTCCTTTTTGTTTAAAGGGAAGGGTCAAGTTTTTGGATTGCCGGAGAATTTTAAACCCCATCCAGAAGGGATGGAAACCTACTTATCCGCAACGGAAAACATTCAGGTTTTCGCTTCTCCGATTGATACGTTGGCCAAGAGTTTAAGGGAAGGCATCGATTCGGATAAGGGCACCATTCAGTCCTTGTTCAATTATGTTCATGCCATCCCGTCGGCACCGATTATTACCCTTACCGATGCGGTCAGTGCATTGGAACGGAATGAAGCTTCCTGTAATGGAAAAAGTCGTTTGTTTGTGGCACTTGCTCGAAATTTGGGATATCCTGCCCGCATCAAGGGAGGGATTATTTTAACGGAATCCAATAAGCGGACCTCACACGCATGGGCCGAACTTTTTGTAAATGGGGTTTGGGTGCCCTTTGATGCACTTAATGGCCATTTTGCCTATTTGCCAGCGAACTATTTGGAACTTCATGAGGGGGATGCATTTTTGATTGCCCATAGTCCGGGAATTCAGTTTGATTACTCGTACGAGATACGTAAACAAGAATCCTTGCCTTTGCTAAATGAAGAAGCCAAAGAAGTTGAAAAAGTAACCGCTTTCTCGCTTTGGGGATTGGTGCGAAACAAGTCTATTTCAAAAAAGAACCTGTTTCTTTTATTAATGCTCCCTTTGGGAGGCCTAGCAGTAGCCCTGCTACGAAACATTGTGGGGATTCGCACCTTTGGCGTGTTCCTTCCTGTCTTGATTGCCTTTTCGTTATTGGAAACTGGTTTTACAGTTGGTTTGGCACTCTTTCTTTTTCTCATTCTCTTTGTGGGATTGATCAGTCGCCCGTTTGATTCGATGGGACTGCTGCATACGCCCAAATTGGTCATTTCATTGACCTTAATGGTTTTGGTCATGACCTTGGGAAACTATTTTGGAGTTTCTTTTGGGATTACTTGGTTGAGTTCGCTGACTCTATTTCCGACCATTATTTTGACCATATCCGCTGAGCGATTTTCCAAATTGATTGTAGAAGATGGGTTTCAAAAAGCAACCGGAACTTTACTGCAGACCTTGTTTGCGGTAGGAGTTTGTTTTTTGCTCTTTTCAATAAAGGGACTGGATGCCATTTTGATTCTTTTTCCTGAGTTATTGCTGTTGGTAATTACTGCTTCTATGGTATTGGGTCGATATATAGGCCTAAGATGGACAGAACTGCTCCGATTTCAACCTTTACTAAACTCCAAATTGGCATAATCATGTTAAGGAACATATTTAAGGTCAACAATCCCAAAGGGGTTATTGGTCTCAATCGACGCAATATCGAATTTATCTATCCGCACAACCAGCGTAAGTATTACAATTTGGCCGATGACAAAGTGAAATCCAAAATGATTCTTCATGAGAACAACATTGCCTGTGCACGTACCTATGCCATCATCGACCGTATAAGCCAAATCAAAAGCAAATGGTCTGAATTGCAAAATCAACAGTCTTTGGTGATAAAACCAGCTAGGGGATGTGGTGGTGAAGGCATAAAGATTTTGAAAAAAGGGGAAGATGGCCAATGGCAAAGTAGTGGTCGGAATATTACGGATAATCAGATTTTTCAGCATATCACAAGCATCATCTCCGGATTATTTTCCATGGCCTCCAATGATGTGTGTTTGATTGAGGAATGCATTGTACCCCATTCATTTTTTGCGGAAATCTACGATGAAGGTGTTCCTGATTTTCGAATCATCACCCTAAAGGGGAAACCGTTAATGGCCATGCTTCGTATGCCCACCTCCAAGTCCGACGGCAAGGCCAACCTGCACCAAAAGGGAGTGGGTATAGGCGTCAATATGAAATATGGCACCCTGACACAGGTGTTCGATGGGAAAAACTATTCAAACCATCATCCGGATAATACGGCCCGAGTCAACGGAAAAAAGATTCCATATTGGTTTACCATGGTCCAATTGGCCAAAAAAACCGCCAAAGCTTTTCCCTTGGAGTATTTGGGAATTGATTTGGTCATTGACAAAGTCAAAGGCCCCCAAATTATGGAGGTGAACGTACGGCCTGGTTTGGGAATTCAACTTGTCAACAAATGTGGACTTCAATCCACTTTATCATAAATCCAAAAAGATGATCATGAAAAATACACTTTTGTTTTCTCTTGTTTTAATCAGTTCGCTTTGCTCTGGTCAAGAACGACATCGTTTTGAAGTGGGTAGCCAAACAGGTTACGAATACAATTACTTTAAGAGTCCAGATCAGCTAATAATCAACGATGTATTATTAAATGAGGGCGACTTGATTGCCAGTAGCGGGTATGTGGACCTATTTTTGGATTATGATTATCGCTACAAGTGGAAGAAACATCGCCTTCGTACTTCCATCGCGCCCTATGCGCGTTTGTTTCAAGAAAATTCTTCGGATAGTTATTGGAGCTTGACATCCTCTGTGAAATATGATTATAAGCTTTCTAAAAAGACCAAGTTTTTGGCTGAGGCCAATTTTCAACGAATGAATCGAGAAGGATTGGATGGTGCCCAGGATATCCTAGTGAATCCATTGGGATATACCAACTATGGAGGGGCAACGGGATTGGCCTTTGAACCCCTTAAGGCTAACAAAACTACCGTGGAAGCTTTTTATAATTTCAAGGATTTTGATGCTTTTGGGATACGTGACTTAGAATTTAATGAATACGGATTGCAATTGGGCTCCAAACAAGAATATCGACCAGATCGTTACGAGCATGCTTTCGGTTTTACTGCGTACTACAAAAAGCGTCTATACAAAACCTTTAATGCCGAGGACAGTCCCCAGGAGGGTCAGCGTGATTGGGACTATGCTAAACTGGTAGCTTTTTACGAACTGCCCTTGGGCAACTATTTGGAATTAGAACCCCAATTTACCTATTACGGACGTTTTGACCGACTTGAAGAACGTTCCGGTTTTAATCAATACGGTCCGGGAATTAGACTGCGGTTCGATAACGAAAAGACCAAATTCAATGCCTTTGCGAAGTATTTCATACGGGATTATACAGAAATAACAGCTCCAGGTTCCCAAGGAGAAAAGTTAACTTACCAATATATGGATTTTTCCCTTCGTTTTGAACATCAATTGCCTATTGAAAACTTGCTGTTTACAGGGACAGCCTACAGTCGCTTTAGGGAAACCAATACCGTCGATTTAGCTTCTCGCTCGTTTCGCGGGTACACCAATCAATATGGTGGAATTGGCCTACTTTGGAAGCTATGAGGAACCTAGATATATTTAATTTGATAGACAACAATAAGAGGGTCCACTTCCTCATTCATGCATGTATATGACTCTCGGAGCCCAAAGCCTTTTCTTTTTCCTTTATGCCTCCCAAACACTCCAAAATATTTAAGTTTATTGGTCTGATGCAGCCACAACTATTAAACGTGAAAAATTGGGGTCAGTACTAATTTGCTTAGGATGCCTTTATTGTGGAGCGGTGGTTCTTTTTATGGTAGAATGTACCAAAGAAAAACCTGCTCCAGGTTTAAAAACCGGCTCCATCATTTCCTCAGGTTGGCTACTGATGTTGTTATAATACTTTAAAACACCAGAAAACCAGACATCTCTACACTCCAGCTTTGTCTTACGGTTCTATTATCATGAATGTATTTTGGGTTGTCCGTAGGTTCAAAAACAATATTTATTGTCCCACCAGGAAGGTATTTGTCTTTTTTAGTTTGGGGAAAGTAGCCTTTGTGGTGAAGTAAATCGGATATAGATTTCTCAAATCTACAAGGTATTCGGTATGGGTTGGATATGATTTTTTAAATACGCTACCGATATACTAAACTTATTGAGAAAATGTATGTATCGCAAACCGTCTCAAATCCTAGGCTTCTTAGGGCATAGTTGATTTTTGAATATCCATACTCAAAGCCAAATGACCACTTTATGCATAACCTTTCCAAAAACGTAAGGGTACAGAGGCAATTATTTCCGGTGTTAGGTATATTTAGCTAATCAAACCCCTTTAATCAATATCTTACAACCTCCGCTTGCCTGTGAAAATGTAAAACAGAAAAACGTATCGAGCGGTAAAAGAAATCACCTAAAAAGAATTAAAAGGCTGAGGACCAAATAATTTGTGGATAACGAACGTTTCAACTTTCATTCAAGTAATACCAAGCAGTGTACAGCATCCAATTATTGCTTAACGCTTAGCTGTCGCAACACTACAAGTATCCGGGATGACCTATACGCAAAGTCAAGAGGTAAGGATTGAGAACTTGCACTGCAAAACCTTGTTTTGCCCACTTTCAATGAACATGATAGTTTTTTAAATCGAGTCTTCTGCGGTACTTGAAGTTTTACCATTTCTAAAATCGCTCTCGCTGAGTTGAATAGGTAAGACTATTGAAAGAGACCTAAAATGACATCTTGTAATACCGCATTCATAAATTTTGATGGGTGTCAGATTACTTCCAGGCACTCTCGGTAACATACAGCTATCAAATTCGTGTTCATTTTAAACCAGGTAGGCCGTAGCTTTAAATTATATCAATACAATTGTACTGACCACCATTGTTAGCCGGTTCATTCTTTTGTCATTTTTAATAAAAGCCCGGTATTTCTTATGATATCCAAAAAGGTCAACTCTTTTTTTGCAGCTATCTTCATTTTCCTTTCCGCTTCTTTGATTACCCTTTTTTCCGCTGTCAGAAAGTTGCCTGAATCAAACTTAGGTTTTGGATCGTATTCAATAGCTAATTGAGCTGCTTTTGCTGCAATTTCCCCTTCTAAAATGTTCATTAAATACAGTGCCATATCTATCCCCGCAGATACACCGGCTGCGGTTAATATTTTTCCTTGTTCAACAATTCGCTCTCTAATCGGTATTGCACCATAATTACTTAGTTGTTGAATCGCTTTCCAATGCGAGGTAGCCTTCTTATTTATCAGTAAACCTGCTGCTGCCAAAATGATTGAACCCGTGCAAACACTTGTAGTTTTTATGGTTTGTGGATGGATTTGCTTTATCCAGTTTAGCACTTTTTTATTCTTCAATATTCGTAAGTATCCTACTGGAGAGCCTGGTATAATTAATATATCAGCTTTCCCAACATCATCTATTTGGTATTTAGGATTTATCTCCACAAAGGTGCTATCTGAGGTTACTGGTTTGCCATCTTCGGATACGAAGAGTATTTCAACATCATTTAGGTTTCTCAAAACTTCGTAAGGACCTATAGCATCAAGCATGGTCATTCCTTGGTATATAAATAGTACTACTTTCATTTTTTAATTTAATTTATAGTATTGGAGAAGGTTTTATGTTAATGCTCAGAGGTATGGACCATATCTCTTTTTTGTAAACCATATTGTGCTATCTCTTCAAAAGCATTTCAGCTCAAATAATCAACCCTCTTTAGTTTTTTATTTCCCGAATTTCTGCAACATCATAACCTATAATTTTGGTTTGAACTTTTTAAGTAGCGCTTTTGGTCGGCATCTAGAATTCAAGTCTATGTTCTTTTTCTGAACGTACAGTTAAAGTTGTTCATACATCGCTCTTCTCATTTCAATGGAACTACTTGAGATTTCATCTACATTGACTCGCTATGTATCTGCTAGGGATAACCTCTAGTTTAAGATTGGACAAAAAAACATCATATATGGTGTTTGCTTATTCAAGGGCTAAACTTTCTTCGTTTTTCCAATCATTTTTTAAATAGTCTAGCGCATCTATAAGTGCCTCTTTCGAATGCTTTGGATCAAAGCCCAAATCCATTTTTGAAGATGTGATGTCGTAATCCTGTTTTAACCCATAGAACATATCCAGATAATGTCTTTGAAGCAAAGGTTCTTTTCCAGTCAACTTACTACCAAACTCCATTAATCCCGCAACGGAATACAGGACAAATTTGGGAACCTTTTTGGGGGCTTTTAAGTTCAATTCTGGAAATTCCTCCGCAGCGATGGCAACACTTTCCTGAATTGTGGTGTGGTGCTCGTTTGCCAAAATATAGCGTTTTCCATTTTTCCCTTTAAGCATAGCATTGTACGCTCCAATGGCCACATCTTTAACATCTATCCAATTTAAAGTGATATTGGTGTCAACGGGAATCTCTCCGTTCAAAATCTGGTACACCAGCTTATTGGAATAACTTAATTTGTATGCCTCACTGCCAATCATTGCCGAGGGCAGTATGACCACGGTTCGTATACTGTATTTTTCACCAAGGGACAATGCTAGTTTATCGGAATCATTTTTGGAATTGTAATACCAGTTCCGACGATCTTGGTTGTAACCGTTATCAACATGGGCCGGTAGTTTTGTAAAGTCCAAAGCTGCCACCGAACTTACATAGACAATGTTCTTTATGCCACATTCTTTGGCGATATCGAATACATTTTGGGTGCCTTTTACATTATTGTCATATATCTCGGTTTTTGGATTTTTGGCCCACATGCTAAAGTTTGCACCAACAGCATACAAGTTCGTCACCCCGCGAAAAGCTTTTCGAAGGGATTTCCGGTCCATAATATCGGCTTTCGTGACCTCACAGTCCAATCCCAAGAAAGGTTCACGATTTGATGGGTCTCGTACTGTTGCGATTACTTTACGGTTTTTGGAACGCAATAGTCTTACCAGATTGTTTCCCAAATGTCCGTTTGCTCCCGTAACCAATGAAATTTCCTTGCTCATACTTTAGTTCTATTTAAAACAAAATTCCAAAGAGTCAAGGACTTTGAAAATAACAAATGTTATAAAGTAATCTGCTTTCGAATTCTGCTCAAGGACTGGGGTTCCATTCCCAAGAAAGAAGCAATGTTTTCAACGGGCACTTCTGATACCAAATGTGGTTTTTGTTCTAAGAACTTAAGATAGCGTTCTTTAGCGGTCAAGGTTTGAAAATCCCTGGTCCTTTCCATTTTGCATTGGATATGCCGATTGGTGATGGTGTTCACAAATTCATCCCAAAAGGAGGTTTCGGCTTGCAAAAGCTCAAAATCCGGTTTTGAAATTTTCAACATAGAACAGGTATTGACGGATTCAAAATATTCTACTGAAGGTGTTTCGTTCATGAAACTATCTATTGAGGTGAAAAATTCCCCTTTGGCATTTAAATGTTGAATGACCAATTTGCCATCAAAATTTTGATATCCTTTTACTATGCCCTTGGTCAAGAAATAGAGATACCGTTCTACCTGACCTACTTTTACGATAAGGGTTTTGGAGGGAAAATCAACATTGACAAAACAATTTTGAAGTAAATCCACATCCTTATCCGTTAAGGAACTGATTGTTTTAACGTGATCGATCAAAACATTTATGCCCATATACCAAAGGTAATTTTTACAAGTGGAATAAATAGCGTACCCTGTGTTCCATGTTAATCTTAAAAGCCAGCAAAACTACCAAAACGCTACCCAAGTGGTCGTCTTCTCACATCAAAATTCAGTTAGGGGGTATCCGGGTAATAACTTCTTGTTTTTCGTTTAAGAATTCCATTACCGGACTGTCCGTACTATCCACATAAATTTCTATCCTGGGGTTTCCTTTTTTGTCATTAAGTTGGATTTTTGGAACGGTGTTTTCCGAACCGATAACCAAGCGTCTTTTCTCCAAGCGATTTTGTTGGACCAGCATATTGAAGGCGGCGATTCTCGCCTTTTTCCAAGCTTTCTCGTCTTCTCCCCCCGACTTGTAAACCGAGTCAAAAACACGGTCATAGTCCATGGATATCCTATCATCGGGGTAGTCTTGGAGAATCAAGCCCTTAAAATGATTGCCTTCCTCCTGGTATTGGGCAAGCATTAAATTTTGGTCCCCGTTGTATTGGTCAAATGACAAATGCTGATAGCTGGAGTAGGTAGAATCAGTCTCCGTACTACCAAAACCCAACCCTCCGGTCTCTATACCCTTAGCATTAAAAAAAATCATCCCTGGGTCTAATCTCCGTGGGGCATATTTTCGATGGTCACCAATATCAATCCTTTCACCATTGGAGATTATAAGGGAAAGTTGACCATCTGGTTCCACGATGTTCAGTCGCTCCAAAGTCAGTTCTTTGGTCTGAAACTGGACCTTGTTAAAAAGCCAAATGAACAGGCCTAGAAAAACGAGGGTTGAAAAAAGGCAATATCCTTTTAGGAACTTGATTTGCATAAACGTGTTTTGCATATTTTCAATTCTTATGTTGCTGAAATAACCAACGCAAAAGAAAATCTTCCTGAAGCGCATAAACTTGTGCAAAATGACAGTCCCCAACGGATCGGCAGGGATACGTATATTCTGTATAAAAGTGTTTTCCACCAGCCTCTATTTTTGCGAAAATTTCTTGTTTGCTCAGGTTATTGTCAACATTTCCTTTTCTGTGTGTGTATACGAGGTCGTAACCTGCCAGTTCATCCATTAACCCGGCCATTGCTCGGCTACCATCTTCGCTATCGCTCTTGTTAGCTCGTTTAGAGTTGGCATCCACACTATGGATAAAGCTCCACACGGGCAAATCCTTTAAATTGCCTTTGCATACTTCCGATTGGACATACTGGTAGATATCATCTTCTGAGTCAAAAGCACTGCTAAGCGGTACTATTGCCGCAAACCTTTCCCTTAATTTTGAACCCAAATACCAAGTTCCATCTCCCCCCATAGAATGCCCGTTGAGATACACCCGATTTTCATCGATTTGGGCGTTGTGGGTCAAAAGGGAATCCAGCAGTTTTTCAACCAAATCCGTTGGGTATTCCTTTTGCCAACCAAAATAGCTTTCATTACCCCCACTTTGCCACAAGCCCTGATGTAAATTGGGTGCAACCACATAACACGGGTATTTGGCTTGGTTTTTTTTCTTTACCCAAGCCAGGGCCATATATGCAGATCGTTCTTCCCCTTCGAAACCCGACAAAAATGTGGTATCTGCACTTAAAAAGTATTCCGCACCGTGCAAAGCCAGAACAAGGGGAAATTTTTCAGGAGAATTTTCCAAAACTTTGGGCTCAAAATAATGCACCGGTATTTTCTGTCCTGTTAGTTGGTGCGTAAAATCAAATTTTACAAAGGAATAGCTCCCTGTTTCCCCTTCATCTGGGTCGGCACCTCTGGATTCCCCATTTTCTTCTTCTATGGGTTCCTCTATTTCTTTGATCGGTTCTTCACTATTTTCGCCATTGGGGTCATCATCGGGTACATTCTCTTTGGAACATGCTAAAAAAAGCAGGGTTGCTGAAAGAGCTGCATAGAGTATTATTTTGCTGTTCATATTTTTTGATTTCCTATCCAATTTTAATTTACCATGTTCAGTACATGATGAAACCACCCGGCTACCTCAACCATTACCGGGTGGAATCAATCCATGCACATACTAATCAACCTAAAAACAATATCATCCGTGGTACTTAGCCATAACTGGGATCTATTTAACCCTTACTTAAACGTTAATCACAGTCTACTCTTTGTTTACTGCTGGGTATGACCCTTCTATAAAAATAGGGTCCTGTGGGATGGATGCCGTTCATACTTTGTGCCATGGTGTGTTCTTCCACCATACATTTTCCATTCCCATGTTCGGTATAGACATACATTCGAATTTCGCGGATTCGCGAAACACGGTCATAATCCACTTGCGTTGAGGTTAGCCAATCCGTTCTGAATTTCACTTTGGTCACCTTGCCATCCCACCCTTTTTCATCATACTTTTTACGTAAGAGGTTTAGGGCTTCGCTTGCCAAATCGGCATCTTTTCTGCCTTCTTCAAGATTTGCAAATCGTACACCTGTGGAAACTGTGGCGTTGTTGTCCTTTACCAAGGTAAACTCACCCGCAGCCAAGGGTCTTATGATGTTTCTACCAGCAGGTATGTATTCAACACGTACGGTGTGTTCACCCTCAGGGAGTTTATCAATTTCCTCCAACCAATACCGCGATACTTTTTCATCCTCTGGTTTTGGGGATATCCACACCTGACGGGTAGTATGTTTTAAGGTCTCTTCAGTAAACCGTACCTGCTCAATGACCCAGTCCGTTAATTCTCCATCGATAAAGACTCGGAACTCAGCTCTTACCGATTTAGGATTTGTTGTAACTCTTGCTACTTGTACTTGCTTTTTTTTAACTAATTTGACCAGTCCAGTTCTTTCTTGTTGTAGCTCTGCCTTACTAGACGCATAAATTGTATCGTTGGGAAGTGAGCAAATTAAATACATTCTTCCATAAATACTTTCGCCCGTGGTAAATGTTGATTTGATTTTTGCGGCATCCTCTTCCTGAAAGGGAATAATATCATTGGAAAACAGGATTTTCCCGATGTTTTTCCTGTGCATTTCACTAGTAAACTCCTGCTCAGGAACATCCTCATGCCACGTTTTCGAATAATATACATGTTTTACTCCGTCCTTCATGTAGGAACCCTTTTTTCCGTAGCCCAGCATTTGGCCATAGCCCAGGGCAGCACAAAAAAATAGGGGAAGAAGAAATATCATGTATTTTGGATATTGTTTATGCATAAACTTTAATTTTGATGTTGAGTTATACTTTAATCAAGATTTTGAAACCTATTTATTGCGAAACATCACAAAACATAAAAGGGTCTTTTTTGAGGTCAACCTCATTTTTTTCAATCAATTGACAAATTGGTATTGGAATAAAATCTGGTAGCTGATTCCCCGCTATCCATAATCTTTTCAAACTTTCAAGATTCCCAAGTTCATTCGGTAGCGACCTAATCCGATTCCCCGTAATATTTAAAAATTCCAATTTGCTGAGCGTTCCCAATTCAGCAGGCAACGAACCCAGCAAATTACCTTCAAGAGTCAGGTCAACCAAGTTGGAAAGGTCTCCGATTTCAATCGGTAAATCTGTTAGCCCACAGTCATTCAAATACAAGAGCTCTAGCTGGTCAAGAGAAAAAATGATGTTAGGGAAAGTTTCCAGTTTGTTCTCTGTAAAACTGATGGAGGTCAGACTTGAAAGATTCCCAAACCAATTGGGTATAGCCGTTAGAAGATTTTGATACGCCAAAAATGTATCCAACTTTGTTAAATCTGCAATCTGGTCGGGTAAAGAGGGAATTTTGTTATCGCCAACATCTAGAAACTCCAGATTGGTCAGATTAATAATTTCTGTTGGGATATTATCTATTTCATTAGATGCCAATAGTAAGTTTTGAAGCTTTGTTAACTTAAATATACAGTTGGGTACTTTTGTAAACTGATTACCGGAAATGGAGAGTGACTCGAGGCTTTGACCAAGCTGACCAAGTTGTTCAGGTAACTCAGAAAGCTCATTGCGGGAAAAATTTAGTTGCTTTAAATTTGACAGGCTACCTAATTCCTCCGGTATTTCTACAAGGACATCGTTAAATACCGTCAAATTTTCAAGATTGTTCAATACTTCAATTTCTTTTGGGAGTACACGAATCCCTTTTGAAAACAATGCCAAACCAACCACACTGCCATCTTCTCCCAATGCGATTCCTTCCCATTTGCTTAGATCGTCTTCTTCAAGGTTCCATCCCAAAGCATTATTTGGATTGGACCTATAAATTGCGATTAGGGCATCTCTTTCCGACAACATAGCCGTGATTGTGATTGAATATTTCTGTTTACTACCATTTTCCGCAGTTACCGTAATCTCATCTTCAATCGTAAAGTCTGAGACAATTTTTCGGTTGATGCCCCCAGTTTCAGCATTATCTGAAACGATTATCTCTACTTTAAGCTTTTCCAAATTGGTCCCGGAGGGCAGTTCGGCCTTGATGGTCTTTTTTTCCTTATCGATAACACCTTTAACATCTTCGTCCAACTCATCATTGTCGACCGCTCTAAACGTATACGATACGATCTCCTTGGCGTCGCTTTTCGCTTCGCCACCAGTATCATCATCACTGCTACAGGCGGCAAGTACAAATAGGCTTAAAAACAGTATGCTGATTTTTTTCATGGGGTTTACTCTTTTTCATTTTAATTTTGTTCGGGTTCAACCAGGACAACCCTCACAGATTTACTTCTAAAAAAATCACGTAGTTCCTGGGTGATTAGATTTTCCTTATCCTTGTCTATAAAAAGCTCCTTCAAACTGTCCAAACCGTTCATTTCATCAGGCAGACTGGTCAATTCTGGATTTCTGTCAATCACCAATCTTCTTAGGTTTTTTAAGTTTCCGATGGTACTGGGCAAGGTGGCAAATTCATTCTTGGCCAAGGTCAGGACTTCTAAATTGGTCAGGTCACCAATGGATGAAGGCAAGGTCGACATTCCATTATCAAAAAGGGATAGCTCCTTTAAAGCGGTCATTCCGGAAATGGCCGACGGATAGGTTTGCAAATTATTGGATTGGAGGAGTAGAATGCTAAGAACTTTAAGATTGCCCAACTCATCGGGCAAGGTGGTAAGTTGGTTAAGTCGTAAATCCAAACGTTCTAAACTGTCCAATCCTCCGATTTGAGGTGGTAGGTTGGTTATATTCTTTTTACTAAGAACAATACGGGATACTCGGCCGTTTGAATTTACAATAATACCGTTCCATCTGGTGACATCCTCTTCGTTTAAATCCCAACCTAGGGAATTACCGTCGTTCGCATTGTAGAAACCAACTAAGATGTCCCGGTCAGCCGGTGATACCTGAAATGTTATCTGAACCCTATATGTTCTTGTACTTCCGTCCTCTGCTGTCACGGTGTAATCCTTTCCATTACTGAAGTCCTGCGGCTCCTTATTTATCGGTGAAATAGAAGCCTGTTCTGAAAATGTTATGGTAGGCTTTAAGGATGAAATCGAGGTGCCAAACGGGAGTTTAACCTGAATTTGAAACGAATCTTCATCGATGTCCGCTTCGAAATTTTCATCCAAACTTCCATTATCGGCAGCCAAGAAATTAAAGGAGCGTATTTCCTTGGCTGAAGATTTGTCCACTTTTACAATAACGGTATATTTCTGCGTACTGCCGTCCTCAGCGGTAACGGTATACTCAACCTCCTCACTGAAATCCATTTCGGCTTTATCCCCAGGATTTACCGTGGCTTTTTCAGAAATGGCCAATGTTGGTTTTAAGGCGGTAACATCCGTGCCGGAAGGCACTGTAGCCGCAATGGTCTTTTCCTTTTTATCGATAGTGGCCGAAACGTCCTCGTCCAAAGCATCATTGTCGGCCGCCCTTATGGCAAAAGCGGTAATTTCCTTGGCACTTGATTTTCCATCATTCACCGTGTTCACCGTCACGACATATTTCTGTGTACTGCCATCCTCTGCAGTTACAGTATACTCAACATCCTCAAGGAAATCCATTTCGGCCTTATCCTTTGGATTTACCGTGGCTTTTTCAGAAATGGCCAATGTTGGTTTTAGGGCAGTAATATTCGTACCGGCAGGCACGGTAGCCGCAACGGTCTTCTCCTCTTTATCGATAGTGCCCGAAACATCTTCGTCTAGAGCATCGTTGTCGGCCGCCCTAAAAGTAAAGGCGGTGATTTCCTTGGCGTCGCTCTTTGCGTCGCCACCACCGGTGTTATCATCGTCGTCACTGCAAGAGGCAAGTACAAGAAGGAAAAGGAATAGAATACTTAGCTTTTTCATGTGTATATATTTTATTTTTTACTTATTGAATTAGTTTAGGTCCGTTTTTGCAGCTTAAGGGATTATCGAGCCTTAATTCCTCTATCCCTAGTTTGCAGAGTTCCTCGGGAATGTTCGAAAGCTGGTTCGACATCAGGTCCAAAGCTACCAAGCTATCTAAGTTCCCGATTTCCCTGGGCAGGCTGGTCAACCGATTGTTCGATGCGCTTAGCCGGCGCAGGTTGGAAAGTTCCCCAATTGATGGTGGAAAGGCTGTCAATACATTATTGTCGATGTATAAATGCTCTAAATTGGAAAGCTCCCCAATCTCGTTGGGTAGGGTCGATATCGTATTTCGATCCAAACTAAGGAACTTCAAATGCTTTAGCTTGCCTATTGAATTGGGCAGTGTGCTCAGCTTACATGCATTTATGTTAACGCCCAATAGGTTGGTCAAGTTCCCTATTTCCAATGGCAGCGCGGTCAGGTTGGTCCTAGTTATGTCCAGTTCTTTTAAGTTGGCAAGTTCCCCTATTTCACTGGGTAACGTTTCTAAACCGCTATCATAAATACTCAGATATTCCAATCGGGTCAGGCCACCAATGGCGGCGGGCAGGACATCGATGCCCGCAAGATCTAGCTTTACCAATCCTTCTATTCCTGTGGTGACCCCTCTCCAATTATCAACGGCATCGTTTTCGATATCCCATCCCAGACCATTTACAGGATTGGCTCTGTATAGTTTGATCAGTGCTTCTTTTTCAGCTTTGGTATAGGGTATCACCAAACGTACGGTATATATTGTACTATCATTTTCCGAGACGACCTTGTAGCTTACAGGGTGGCTAAAATCAATTTCCGCTTTCGTTTCAGGGAACACCTCGGTCTTGTCCGAAACGTTTATGATGGGCTTTAAGGCTCTGATATCAGTACCTCCTGCCAGTTTGACCGTAATAGTCTTCCAATATTCATCAATTACTGCCTCAACGTCATCCGAAAGCGCTTCGTTGTCGGTGGCCAGAAAAGTAAAAGAAGTGATTGCCATGGAATGGCCAGTACCACTGTCATCGTCACTGCTACAGGCAGCAAGCATAAATAGGCCAACAAATAAAATGCTGATTTTTTTCATATCTCTTTGGATTAATCTTGCTTATGATCAGTTAGAAAACACCAATAACTTTGACTTGGTTTTTATTGATTAGGTCCTCAAAGGACTGTGTAAATAGGTCATCTTGATTCCCGCTTATGTATATTTCTTTTAGACTCTCTAATTTTCCCATTTCGTTGGGCAAGGACTCGAAATCGTTCCAATACAATTGAAGTATTTCCAGTTTTGATAGGTTCCCTATCCTCTCGGGCAAAGTCAAAAGCTTATTTCCTTGAATCAATAATTCTTTCAAGTTGGTAAGCCCGCCTATTTCCGCGGGTAGCTCAACCAGCTTATTGGTGCTCACACTCAAATATTCCAAACTTTCAAATCCACTGATTGCTTTAGGATATACTTCAAAGTTGTTACCTGCCATACTCAAGTGTTCTAAATTCATCTTGAGTCTGCTAAATTCTTCAGGGAGTTGGGACAATAGGTTAACTGATAGATCTAGTTTTTTCAAAGAGGTGAGTTCTCCTATTTCTGTCGGAAGTCTTTCGATTCCATTTTTAGGGAGAATCAATGAGTCTAACTGGGTTAGGGCATAAATCGCTTTGGGAAGTACTTTAATTCCCTTTTCCCTTAACACTATACCAGTCACTCGATTGTTTTCAACGGTAACTCCGTTCCATTTGGAAAGATCTTCCTCTTCATGGTCCCAACCTATGGTATTATTGGGGTTGGCCTTATCAAGAGCAATTAAGGCATCTCTGTCAATCAGTTCTAGACGTGGATTGTCATCGTCATCACTGCTACAAGAGGCAAGGATAAATAGACTTAAAAATAGAATGCTGAATTTTTTCATGGGGCTTTACTGTTTATTTCAGATTATTAATTGATATCGTTTTACTTTTCACATATCGCTTTGTTATCCTTTCTAAAATCTGGGATATCCAAATCGCAGATTTCTTTGGGTATACCGGTTATATTGTTGTTTCGAATGTAAAGCTGTTGAAGATTGACTAGTTTCCCCAAGGCTTCAGGGATTGTTGTAAGCTGATTTTCGTCAAGTGAAAGGGATCTCAGCTTTGTTAAGTTTCCTAGTTCCGGTGGAACAGTTTTAAGTTCGATTCGGCTCAATGCCAATGCTGCCAGCTCAGTTAAATTTTGGATTTTGGCTGGAATGGATTGAATTTTGTTTTCGGTCAATGACAATATCACCAACGATTCAATGCCCAGCACATTTTCAGGAAAGGCGGTGAACTCATTTTGATCAAGCCCCAAAAGTTCCAGTTGGTTAAGTTGGCTTATTGAAACAGGGATGTTCGTCAAATTGTTGTTCGACAAAACCAATGTTTCAAGCTTGGACAACTTTCCTAATTCGTCTGGCAATACACGTAGTTGGTTGTTGGACAGATTTAGTTCTTTCAATTCCGACAAGTCTCCTATTTCTTTGGGTAAAGCGGACAACTTTCTTGCCGCATTCAATTGTAGTGCGACCACCCGACCCGTGTTCTCATCAATAGCTACTCCAGCCCATTTTGTTAAGTCCGGTTCATTAAAATCCCAAAATAATTCATTCCCGGGATTGGCGTTGTAAATAGCAATTAATGCCTCCCGATCCGGAGAAGCTGTAAAACCTACGGTTACTTTATATACTGCTTGTGTTCCATCCTCTGCGGTTATGGCATACTGAACCCCCTTGCTAAAATCTTGAACTTCTTGGTTTCCAGGCTCTAGCGTGGCATTTTCTGAAAACATGATATTGGGCACCAATGCTGTTACCGAAGTCCCAAAAGGCAACTCCACATAAATGTTACGAGAATCTTCGTCAATGTTTCCTGGAAAGTCGATGTCCAGGTTATCGTTATCCGCTGCCTTGAATGCAAAGGAGGTGATTTCCTTAGCGGTAGACCGGGCCATATTTACGCGTACGGTATATTTCTGTGTGCTACCGTCCTCAGCGGTAACTGTATATTCAACTTCATCACTGAAATCGAAGGCGATTTCGTCCGCTGGGCTTATTGTGGCATTTTCCGAAATGGTTATTGAAGGCTTAAGTTCCACTATTTTCGTTCTAAAAAGTACGGTTGCCGTTATGATATTTTTATCCTGATCAATTTCGGCCACAACATCCTCATTCAAATCATCGTTATTATTGGCTTTGAACACAAAGGCTGTAATTGCCTTTTCGCTCGATTTCGCCACATTGACCGTAACCCGATATTTTTGGATGCTACCGTTCTCCGCTCTGACCGTGTAATCGATTTCTTTGCTGAAGTCCATTGCCTCCTTATTTTTGGGGCTTACGGTAGCATCATCAGAGATTTTGATGTTTGGTTTTAACGCTGTAAGATTAGTTCCATTTGGAACAAGGGTGGTGATGGTTTTCCCATCTTTGTCTATAATTGCTGCTACGTCCTGCTCTAAAGCATCATTGTCAGCAGCACTAAATATGAAGGCCTTGATTTCCTTGGCATTGTTTCCAATGGAACCATCTGAATCGTCATCACTACAGGATACAAAAAGGAGTAGGGTCAGCAATAAAACACTTATTTTTTTCATTTGATTTTTTTTATTTATTGGGATTATCTTTCGGATAAATATTTACTTCTTATTCTTTCCCCCTAAGTTTTAGAACTTACCTTGAGAGTAAACTTTACAGTTGACCCGTCCATAGACATAGCGGTAAAGATATTTGGAGCGCAGAAGCCCATTGAAGTGCCGCTTTTTAGCGACACTGTCGCTTTTTCTGATACGTTGATTTTAGATTTTAATACCTCCATATCAACACAATTAGGAAGTCTTGCCACTTTGGTATTCAGCCCGTAATTCATGGTCACTTTAATAGTACCGGACAATTGCTCATCATCAACGGTCAAAAAGGACAGGCTGCTAATTTTCTTAGTATGGCTAAAATGAAAACTTTCCTTAGTATCCTTAGTACAGGATGTCCATAAAAGTATCGTTGATACCAACATTACTATGGTAAGTAGTTTACGTTTGAAATTTTTCATAGCGTTCATTCCTGTTGTTCACCAATTCTTTTTTTAGGATTGATAAAACGTTTTCTTTCCAAACTATTCCAGTGTTCTGTTTACCCAATACGTAGGCTTACTGCAAAACGCTACAGTCGTTTTTCCTTTTTTGAAATTTTATCAAATCTTTTTAAAAGGTGGAATTGGATAAGCTATAAGGGGCTTTAGTGTTTTGGGGTGGCATATGCCATCAATATTGTGAATAGCAAAGCAGGAAAGGTAAAGTCTTTGTTATTCCCAAATGGTTCTATCTGCAAAAGCTTCGAAGACGACTTAAATCTGTTAAATCTTTGTGGAAAACCTTGAAATTTTGTAATTTCCTACCACTTTCCAATTTTCAGATTTCCAGTCTTCTTTTGATTCAATCCGAATCTCCATTGGTACATTTTAAAAAAATATTTTAGATGATAAATTCAAATGCCATACCCTTGATTTTATTCTTTTTAGGGTATCATCTTTGTTCAGCTCAGGTTGCTTCTTACACATATGACGAGGAGGCAACCTACCAATATGACCAAGTTTCCGCTCAAATGGTCTTAAGAGTATCCATCAATTCAGTACAGGATATAGAAGGGACTCCGTATTTACAACAAGACTGGACCGATGCAATAGTGTATGACCATCTCCACAAGAAACGAACCCGGATTTCCGCTAAGTTCAATGCATATACAAAAGAGATAGAATACTTAAAAGGGGAGGCCATTCTGGCTTTAAAACCTGTTGGAACAATAGAGGTACAGATTGGTGATATTGTTTTTAAATCAATTAAAGTTCCAGGAAGCAATAGGTTTGTATTTGCGCAAGAATTAGTGCAAGGCAACATGGATATCATGAGGTATTACGATACAAAAATCGTTAAAGCGGCATCAGATTCCAATTTACTTGGAATTGAAGCCAAGGACAGGCTCAATATCACTTCAAAATTATTTTACCGCGAAGGTGATAATGAAGCTTGGGCTTTATGGCCAAAAAGCAAGAAGGAAATTCATACTATTATAAATGATAGCGCGAAAAGATTCGCTAAGAAAAATAAGTTATCACTAAAAAGGGAAAGCGATTTAATAGAAATTATTAAAAAGCATAATGAAGGATAAGCTTTGAAGGGTACACTTTTCACCAGTATTGACTTATCAAAAAAAAACCTCGATAAAGCATCGAGGTTTTTTTTAGCACGTTCCTTAAGTCAATGGAACGGAAGTACAAAATCCGAACTTTTGTTTGCTACCAAAATAGCGTTGACATCCAATACCGTGTTAGCAGTCCCTGTGTTAGCATCATAGGTAAAGCTATCTAAATCATCTACAACTGCGGTTAAAAAGGGTGGCAATACCGGTACAGTTCCCAAATCATTCTCAGAAATGTTTCCATTCAAAAGAACCTCATTTTCATCCAAAATAAGCTTTAGACCCATATCCACAAAACGCAATCCCTCAGCAATAAATACTTCCTGCCGTGTTCTATATAACAGCTCCAAACCCGTATCGTCTGCAGTTAAACCATCAATATCATTCACTGTGAGGGAAGTTCCTGAAACGGAAGGTACTTGTATTTCCCCACTCTTCCGATTCAATACCAGATTAGACCGACCATTTACCACTACGATAGAACTGTCCGGTCTACTACCTGGTTCCCGTTGGGACCTATCTTCGATGGCATCATTAATTGACCTCACTTCACGGGTCTCAATTAAAGCAAGTAGACTGTTAAGGTTCTGTTGTGCCGCTGCTACATTGTTATCTGCCAGGTTAGCCTCTGCTAAAATCAAAAAGGCCTCTTCCGCTTTGAGATAATGTACTGGGGCATCCTCTTCCGCTGAAAGAAAGGAATACTTTGGATCTAAAAAATCCAAGGTTGGTAACGGTTGCAAGTCATCGAAAGTACCGCGCTCATACAACGCACTTTCCATTATGTTGCTAGGATTGGTACCAGCTGGGACGTTTATTGGTGCGTTTTCATCAAAATTTACTACGTTATCAAAAGCTGGGTCAATGGCAAGGGCTTGATTGGCTGCACTCACCGCCTCCACTTTATTCCCTAAAAAATAATTGATTCTTGACTTAGCCATGAGGTACCGGGTTTGGTCTGGATTTAATTCAATGGCTTTATCAATAGCTTCAATGGCGTCCAGATAGTTCTGTTCGGCGGTAACTGCAGGTCCTAAAGGTTCTTGGGGCAGGGCTGGAAAATACATTCCAGCATACATATAAGACAATCCCATGTAGAAATTGTAGTCTGCTTCTGTTGCCTTGCTGTATTCACTATCGCCCGGTCCTACAGTTTCAAGACCGAATACGGCCATTTCCCGCAATCTAGCTATCTCTCTTGTAGCATTCCTTAAACTGGGATCCGCGGCTTGTAGGTTCAGGCCGTCAAGGAATTGGTTATAAAAAGTTTGTGTATTTACATAATTGTCTGAACCCAACTCGGCCAAAACCAATAGTTCATTGTAAACAAATGCCATGTTCCTTTTAATCCCATCAAGCCAGATAATCGAGGAATTGGGCTGTCCCACCACAGATTCTTCGGATAAAGTAGGATTTTCCACTTTTGTAAAATCTACTACGCTACTAAAATCATCCGTGCAGTTTATCAAAAATGCAAGCATAATCAACAATAATATTGCTTTTTTCATTTTACTGGTTTTTTTATTAAAATTGAAATTTTAGTGAACTCATATAAATTCTTGGAGCTGACTCGGTTCCGTAAGCGAAACCTCCGCTTGAAAAACCATTTTGAAGGGCAATTCCTGAACCTGTGGCCTCTGGGTCGGCATCTGCCTTTACAAAATTGAACGGATTGGTCACGGTAATTCCAAACCTAACATTTGAAAAAAGAGGTGACAATTGGCCGAAATTGTAAGAAAGTCCAATGTTTCTGATTTTCAAATAGTCATTGTCAAAAATGAAGAAATTAACATAGTTGAATGGCGAGGTCGTTCCAATGAGCTCTTCCGGTATTCCGGTGTTATCAACTCCTCCCAAATGCCTAAGCAGAAAAGTCAAATCGGTTATCTGTCCTCCAAATTGATAGTCACCTGTTAGAAAAAGGTTTAGTTTATCTTTAAAAGTATAATCCAAGCTAAAGGAACCAAAATTAGGGGCAAAGGTTTTTCCCAAAAACGAATTGGTTTCAAATTCATAGGTTCCGTCATCTTGCAGTACTGCTGCGGTTCCCCTTAAGAAACCAAGACTCTCCCCTTCCGCAACTACCGATCCCAAAACGGTAAAGCCTCCCGTAACAAAAGGTGAGCTTCCTCCAGCATCGACCACATTATTTTCGTTTTGATTATAAGATACGGAGAGGTTCATTTGGTGTCTTTCCGATTGTAGGATGGCAGCCCTTAATTCCAATTCCCAACCTTTGTTTTCCACTTTGCCTATGTTCCTTAGTTGATTTTGGGAACCACGGGAAGGTGCTGCTACCGGAGTGAAAAGTGCATCAATCGTATTGGCCACGTACCGTGTCCCACTTAGATTCAATCGGTTTTTGAAAAATCCCAAATCAATACCAAACTCGAAGGTCTGTACAGTTTCGGAAATCAAATCATCGTTCCCGGGATTGGCAAAAGAAAAAGCTGGAACACCCAAAAATGAACTTAATTCAAAAGTTCTGTCCTGTGCAAAAGGTGTTGCAAAATTAGTAGCCTCCCCATAGTTGGCCCTAAGCCTGATGTTGGATATCCAATTACTGATATTCGCTTCTTGGTAAAAGCTATGATCAGATAAATTATAGGTAAATCCTACTTTCGGGAGCAGTAATGGTTTTGTGTTGCTGCCTGAGGCCGTACTTCTATCCAATCGTCCCCCAAATTCTAAATATGCCACGTCATAAATACCAACATTCTCCAAAAAATAAAGGCCATAATTGGCATTTTCCAACACAAAATCCAAAGCATTTTGTGTTGGGAAAAAATCGATTTTTCGGGTTCCATCAACACCCCCTTCCCCATCTAGACGGTTTTGTCTGTCAGATGTCCGAAAGAATTGACCTCCAAAAACGGATACAAAGGAAAAGTTATCCGTACTTGCCCGATGTGTAAAGTTCATATCTCCAGTGACTATAAAATTATCTCGTAAAGCCCTAGAAAAACTTGCCTGGTCTGTAGTTCCAGGAGGAATACTGCCCAAAGCTATAAGAAGCTTATTACTATCAAGATTTTCCTGCACAGTGTGCCTAAAATCAATTCCTACAGTGGCATTTGCTTGTAAAGTACGTGTAATATCATAGGTGAACTTATTGGAAGCAGTAAAACGACTAGTTCTAGATGAAATGTCTACCAACTCTCCGATCCTTCTGGTATTGTCTCGAATAGGAATCCATTCATCTTCGGTTAGTTCATCCAAATTGCCAAAGTCTCCAGCTTCGAGGTTGGCAAATCTAGAAAAACTAGTGTTCGCATTATAGTCCAAGTTGGAGTCAAAACCTACGTAAGAGAAGGAACCTTGGTATTTTAACTTTTCTGTCAATTTAGCAGAAAAACCAAAAGTAAAGGTTCTTCTTACCTGTTCGTTCAGGTCATTAAAACCGTCATCTTTGTAGAGACTCCCACCGAAATTGTAAGTAAAGTTTTCGTTACCGCCATTAAACCCCACCCTGAACTCTTGAGAAAAACCGGGTTCAAAAATGGCATCGCCCGTTCTTTCATATTTTAAGAAATCCCGAGTAGCATCAATAACCCCAAGTCTACTTTCGAAAAATGCCGTGCCCTTACCGGATTTTCCTTTTTTGGTAATAATCTGTATAATACCATTGGCGGCATCCGCTCCATATAAAGTGGTAGCTGCACCTCCCTTTATATATTCGATTCGTTCTATGGATTCTACGGGTATATCCGCTAAGGCAGATACGTTGGCCCCACCTGTATTAATTCCTAAGGTTGGGTTTGAGTTTAGGTTATCGACACGCACTCCGTCTACAATGATTACAGGAGTGGAAGAACTAGCGGCTGAGATGGGCCCTCTTGTCCGTATAATCGATGCGGTTCCCGGTTGGCCGGAACTTAGTCTAATCTGTGCACTCGGTGCAGTGGCCTGTAAGAGTTGATCAATTTGATTAGCGGGTAACTTATCGATTTTTTCCTCCGTAAGGACATCCACCGTTGTGGACAATTTCCTTCTTCTAATTCCAGCACCTTGTCCAGTAACAATAACCTCATCCAATGCTTGGGCATCTTCCTCCATCTGTACATTGATAACATTGGAGTTACCTATGGTAAGATTTACCATTTTTTGACCCACGTAGCTGAATTGGAGAGTTTGGCCCGTATCTGCCACAATTGAGTATTTGCCATCAAAGTCCGATTGTGTGCCATTGGTTGTACCCAAAATGACGATGGAAACCCCAGGTAAAGGCAACCCGTTTCGGTCAGTGACCGTACCCGATATCGTACTGTTCTGGGCTTTTACCATGGTAAAACCAAGCAGTAGTAGAATGGTAGTAAGCGAAATCTTAATTTTCATACAGTAAATTTTAGTTAGTAATAATTGAGTTAGTCATTTGAAGAAGTAGAGTGGTGACCTTGAGTGACTAATTCAAAAAATACTTTCAATGAAATGAGAGGATAAAATCTTTACCTACCCGTATCTAAGTATTTATCGCACCACTCCACATTTCTAGAAGCCCGGTATTCCATGATTCTTTGAATCCGTGTTTCTTTTTATTGGAAATAATTCATTGTTGGCCTGAAAGACATTGAGGGAGACCACTGCCACAATATCCTTAGGTTTTCATATAGTTTTAAATTCTTTTCCTTTACGTAGCTTTTTTGGAAAACGCTACAGTGTTTTTGGATTTTCCCTAAAAACTGTTGAAACCTATTTTGAAAAGACGATTTTTAAAGCAACACCCCCAGTTGGAATCCTGATATCTTGTGTAGTTATGGAGTTCAAGGGATATTTGTAAAAAGGTTGTATGTCGTACTTTAAGCCATCGGTAAGTTTTGCACGATAACCAATGGAAAAATTGAGTGTGCCAAATGGAATTACCTGTGTTTCTTTATTCCTAAAGGTTTCTTCAGTAGAGAACAATTCGATAATTTCACTGTCGCCAGTTTCATTACCTAAAATGTCTATTTCCGTGACCTCTATGACCGTTCTTTCACTTACTTCAATATTCTCTTGAAAGGTGAGGTAGGAAGACCAACCTGTTTGCAAATAAAAACTGTTTTTCTTAAGAGGAAGATTATACCTTAGGTTAAGAGGAATATCTAAGTTCAAAAGGTTTATGCTTTGTTTATTTGTTGTGGTTTCAACCTCACTGGTAAACCCGCCCGCCGCAACAAAACTTTGTTCATTGGACAAACTTATACTATTAAAAATGGCCCCTGTATTTATCGAGAAACTGGATGATTTAATGGGAATGTCCACATTTATTCCACCTCCTAAATTGGTAGATGTTGAAGATGTTTCGCTTCCATTGTTGGATCCATAACCAGGCACAAATTGAAGTCCTATCTCCACAGGATACTTTATCTTAATGTCATCTAGGTCGTTCTCTTCGGATAACGGGAAAGCCAAGTCTTTATCTGAATTCAACGCCTTGGGTCTAGGTATTACTTTTTGGAGAGGCTCCGTTTGGGAACTAACTGTAAAAAGCACTGGACCAAAGCCCTTAACACCCTTTACCTTATCAGCATTGATTTGAACTATTTGATTTTTGGCGTCTTTTTTTTCCGTGCCCGTATTTCTTTTGTCTTCCTGCCAGACATGGGCAACCTGGTGCGTATTTGTTGGACTGTCCTTAGTTTTTTGTTCTATGTCCTTGACTTTACTTTCAGGTGGGTCACCGACAACCGGGGTACCCCCAAATGGCCTTACATCTTTTTCTTTGGTCAATTTTATATCTCCAGGATCTGTGAATTGCTCTTTCCATTCAAATTGAAAACCTATTGAAATCAATAGCAATACCAGAGAAACTGCACCTACAAAATACCAAATGAAACCTCGATTTTTCTTTTTTTCTTTTTGCGCGGAAAAATGTTCCCAGGCTCCATCCTCATACTCAAAAGAGTGTTCGGATATCTCATCCTTGATTTTCTTTGCCAGTATTTTGTCAAATTCCTTCTCCATTTATCATTTCCAATGTTCTGAAGCAATACTTCTTAGGGATGTTTTTGCCCTTGCCAGATAGGTTCTTGAAGAACTTTCCCCAATGTCCAATAAATCGGCGATCTCTTTATGCTTGTAGCCTTCCACTTCATAGAGATTAAAGACAATTCTTAGAATTTCAGGAAGTTTACCTAACATATGATAAATCTCTTGTACCGTCAAACTATCCACTAAATCTGTGGAAGGTAATTCTAAGGTCGGTTGTGCAATATCCAAGTGGTTCATAAATTTTTTATTCTTTCTTAGTTCGTCAATCGAACAATTGATGGCAATTCGTCTTAGCCAACCTTTAAACGGAAGCCCGATATCGTAGCTGGCAATACTATCAAAAACCTTGATAAATACATCATTCACAACTTCCTGCGCCACATTCTTATCTTTACAATATGCTAGACAAACTGCCATTATATAGCCATAATATTTCTTGTACAGCAGTTCTTGATGTTTTACTGACTTTTTTTTGCAACCATCTATAATCTCAGTTTCAGTATTGGTTGATTCCGCATTTTGTTTGGATTTTTGTTTTCCTTCAATCGGAATCGGCACAGCTATGTTAATATCCTTCGTTATTTTCAATGGTATGTTCTAAGGTTGAGATGTGATGATTTTTTACATTCTGCAGTGAAAAAATCATTAAGACATTACTTTCTCTAGTTGATATCATCCATCCCGACAAAAGTTCCAGGTATGCTGTAATCCATGGCCCTTTGGTGATGCCCACCCATATCTCTTCGAAAAATCGAATCCCTTTTTGTACAAGAATCAAATTGCATTTATCAAAAAAGCGGACTTCTAAAGAGAATTTTGGAAACTAAACAAGTAATTCAATGGATGTACTTGTCTTTTGCATCAAACACTTTCAAAAACAAATCTCATGTCGCAACAAAACATTCCTATTTCGTTTCGTATAACATCGGTACGGATAGTTTTTGAAAAACGCTACAACTAAAGGTTGAATTTCATCGGAATCGCCAAGTCGTATTTTAATTTAAAACGGCCGTAAATCTAGTATCACCAATATGGGGGGACATGTGAAAAATTCACAATTTCATTGAAAATCATTAAAACAGGGTACTTCCATAGTTTTTTGAACCCTGGTAATCATTGTATTACGATCAGTTGACCAATCCATTGAAGAATAATTAAATAGACGCCTAGTATACCTAAAAAGATGTACCGCTACCTAGCCAAAGGGTTGGAGTCCGACCAGCGTAAGAAGTCCTTTTTACTTTTTCTATTCCTAACGGGCCGTGCAATAATAAGAGGGAGAAACACCGTGGATTTTTTTGAAGAGCTTACTAAAAACGGAATAGTCCGAAAATCCAAATAACAAAGCGACATCATTTACTGAAAAGTTTCCGTTCTGTAAATAGTCTATCGATTTATTAATTTTCAAAAAATTAGTGTATTGGTGAGGGGTTTTACCATAAACCCTTTTAAATGAATCATATAAATGATGCTTTGAAAGTGCTGAAACCGTAGATATATCGCTCAAAGAAATTATTTTCATCAGGTTATCATGTATAAACTCTTCAGCAACGGAAAGTCTTTTTAAGGTTTCTATTTGGGTGGTTCTTTTTTTTGCATTCACTTTTTTTGAAAGAAAGAGTATTTCATTAGTATCAATAAACAATGCTTTTAATACTTCAATGGTCATTTCCAATGGTGACAACCAATTAAAGTCTTGTAAATGACTTCTTTCGTGTATGGACCGCAGTGTCCGCCCTGTTATAAATTGGTTGGCGCTCAGCGAATTCTCTAAATAAAAAAAATCCCCATCAATCTGATTGAAGGGGTTATCTAGCAGCTGCCTTTCGGAGGCAACCGCATAAAAGTTGAATCTCTTTCTCATTTCATTTGATACCACCAAGCTTAAAACATCTAGATCATCATTTAAGTTATTTTGATAATTCCAGCCGCAGTCGGCATTAACCACAACAAATCTGTCGTCTTTGACTTTAATCTTCTTTTTGGTTCCACTTTGCCAGGTAAGTTGTCCACTACCCTGCTTTATGAACGTAATGGTCAAGCTGTTGTTAAGGTACGTGTAACTTTTCAATGGTGTCACAAACCGCATCATATAGTTTACGCCATCTACAAATTCAGGTATTTCCGTGAGGTACCTTTTGCTAAAGTGATCGTAATATGTGTTGTTAAACCGGTTTTCCATTCTAAACTAAAACTTACTATTCAAACAGCAGTAGCATTTTTTGAGCGTGGATGTATTAAAACAAAGTACTTTAAATTGAGACCCATTTTGTGTCCTCACTTTGAAATCTGAATAAATTCTTGCTCAATCTCAATTGTTTCTATTATGGAAGTTTGTATTTAACAATATGATTGGTCAAATCTCCTCCCAGATAAAGAAATCCATTGCTTTCTTCCACTGAACTTGCTTCTGAAACCCATTTGCCCGAAGTATCATAATATGTTTTGATTATCTCACCAGATTCAGATAAGTGCATAACCATTCCGTAGGGTGCATTTTGGGGTTGTAACCATTGGGGAAGGCCAAATACTATCTTTTTCATGAAAGGACTTGGGTGTATTTTGTCCAAGTTTTTATCTCTGTAAGTGGAAAATCCTATCCAAAAACTCCCATCAGGTCTACGTGATATTCCGTTGGGAAATCCGGGAAGATTGTCGATGAAAATGTCCGTTTCGCCTTTTTTCTTACCCTTTAACCAATAGCGAAGCACGCGATATGTGGTTAATTCTACCATAAGAACAAAGTCGTCGTTCTTGGAGACTGCCACGCCATTTGCGAAAAGAGCCCCATCTATTAAGGTTTCTACTTTTTTCGTTTTCGGGTCATACCTAAAGAGTCCTCCATCTGGCTTGGATTCCAAAATTATCTTCATCACATTTTCCAAACTGAATCTCATGGTTGAAGATGTATTTGAGAAATAAATGAGCCCATCACTTGCTATATCGACATCATTGGGAATTAAAAAATCTCTTCCTTTTTCGTCTTTACTTGCCAGAACGCTGAGCTGACCCTTTTTATCAATGCTTGTAAGCCCACGTTTGGAATCACAGGCTATTAAGTTCCCGTTGTTGTCAAATGCAAGTCCCGTTATCCATGACTTTGTATTACAAAACACAGTATGCTTTCTATTGGTGCCGATTTTAAGGATTAAGCCTGTATTAAAATCATTTTTGCCGTGTACCCCTGAAAATATATTTCCATCTTCGTCAATGGCGATGTCCTCTGGTCCTTGCCATCCGTTCAAATCAATTTTGTTTGAAGACTCCAACAATGAGTTCTCAGCGAGAACCCCATTTAAATCTGGACTTTCACGAGGTGTCCAAGCTACCGGTTGAATTGAAACATATGTCTTTATTGACCAAAAAGTAAAAACCAAGAGCAATAAAACTCCAAAAAAGATGAGCACTTTCTTCATTACCAAACTTTAAATTTTAAAACTGGGATAAAGAAAGTGTTACAAATTCAAATAAAAATTCACATTTGTTAAGAAAAGGGAACCTGTTTTCTAATTCGACTTAACGATTGAGGCGCTATCCCCAAATAACTGGCAATATGATGTAGGGGCACTTGTTGGACTATCCTTTTTTCATGGGATATCAAAAAATCCAAATAGCGCTCTCTGGCACTTTTAGTCTGCATTTTATAAATTCTATCAATTACGCAGAGGTAGTTTTTTTCGGCAAGTATTCTTCCAATTTTTTCCAATTGAGAGGATTGTTGATAAAGTCCATATAAAGCTTCATACGAAATCCTAAGTGCACAAGAATCTTCCATAACTTCCAAATATTCAAAAGATGGACTTTGGGATATAAAACTTGCGTAGCAAGTTATAAACTGGGAATCACTTGCAAAATAGGTGTTAATTTCCTCCCCATCTTCTATGTGATAGGACCGAAAGAGACCATGTTCAATGAAATACAGATGCCTCGCTGTTTGATTTTCCGAAACCAGTATCGTTTTACGTTCCAACCGTTGTGTTTCAAAACCATCTTTTAAACGCTTCCAATCATCAGTATTTAGTTCTATATGCTCTTTGAGAACTCTTTCAAGATTTTCCATGATCAAGAAACATTAGGTTTCGTAAAGATAAAGACCCTTAAACAAAAGAATCAGTTCTATTACGTTAAAACACTACCTATTTAGACATAAACATCTTAAAAACAGTGTTTTGTATTTTATCTCGTTCGATTTTGGGTCTTTGGGCACACCATTATCAATTTGGATAAAAGAACTTTTTATGACTTTTATTTGGTAGAAAAATCAAAATTGGTCCTATTATATCCCAGCTTATACGATTCTATCGATTAGATTTTAAATACCTCAATTAACCATACGTACCCTAAGCTATCTAAAAGCCAAGTACCTTTAAATTCTTTTGGGAAAAAAGAAATCACCACAATAAAAATTTTGTCCCGGGTTTACTGAGTATAAGGGGCCCATGTATCTCGGAACACAATATCCATCGGTCCAACGAACTATTGCTTCACCTTCTCCTGTTCCCTGAATATTGCATGGCCTCTCCCTTTCCAAATCCATAACTAAATCCAAAGGACACAAACCTGGCCCTAAAACTTCGGTTGAACACCTCAAAATCATTTTGTGCGATTTCATTTTCTCGAATGCGGGAAGCAAATGCATCACGTACGCTCAAATTCAAAACTGCCTTGCCCTTCAGAATTTTTTTTCGGAGGCCAAAGTCCAAGAAAGCGATATCATTAATTTCACCCTGAACCGTTTGGTAGGCAGACCGATAATTTCCCGTGGTCTCAAAATCGATGTCCCAAGGTATTTTTACTTTGGCCAAAAGTTTGGATGACCATTGATTTGCTGTAAAATCAAAAACAGTATCCTCAAAACTACCGAGACGGGAAAACGTGTTATAATTAAAATCCACGTTAAATGTAAGCCATTGGACCGGGCTGTATTTTGAGTTAAACTCAAGTCCCCAAGCACTATTGGTTCCAATATTTTCAGGACGGGTAATGTTCACATTGTCCGCAAAAAAAGAAATACGCTCAATAATATCTTCTGTATATCTATGATAAAACCCTAGATTCAAGGGGGTCTTGCCAATGAAAAAAATACCGGTTACCTCATAGGAATCCGTAAACTCAGGCAAAAGATTTGGATTGCCCTGTCTGATGTTAAAGTTGTTTCGAATATTGAAGAACGGATTCAAATCCCAAAGCCTTGGACGATAAATTCTTCGGGAATATCCTGCCTGCAAAGAGACCTTTTCCGAAAACTTGTAGGAGCTGTGCACACTGGGAAAAAGATTGGTGTAATTCTGGTCATTTGATTCGTTGGTATTGACCAACAAAGTGCCCACTTCAGTATTTTCCAGTCGCATTCCGGCTTTTATGCCCCATTTTTCACTCTCGAAAGCTACGGTCCCATAAATACCCAATACATTTTGGTCGAATTCGAAGACGTTGGTAAGTCCAGGGTCGGTAACAAATACGCCGTTTACCAAATCCTGGACTTCGAAGTCATTGCTCACCTCATTTAAGATGTATTGGGCCCCAGTTTCCATAGAGAGCTTACTGGAAAATGGCTTGGTGTAATCCAGTTTGAAGGTAAATACAGATTCTTGAAAGTCGGTACGTGTGTTCTGCTCGGCATCGCGGTCTTCCCCGGAAATAGTGCTATCTAAAAACTCAGAGCTCTGGTCTTTCCCAAAAAAATTGCCCAGGGCACTGAAAATCAAATCGTGCTCTTCATTATCCTCGAAATCCTTTTTGTACTGAAGTTCATACTGAAACTTTGGATTTCGGGCATCAGTCACTTCGGTTCGTTCCCATTCCGATGTCATACTACCGGCGGCGTCCAATGCGGCAAAGTTGGTCGTTGAAGGCTGGTCTTCTATCTCTAATGAGAAGTTTCCGGATAGCGTAAGCACACTACTCGGGCTAAAGTAATAGTCCGTTCCTAAAATGAAGTTGTAAAAGGCCTCATTTCTAAATTCCTCCCCGTTGGATACTATAACGTTTCCCGTGGTCAGGTCTGTATTGCGAACCGTGATCTCGTTGGGCAACTCGCGATAACCTGCTCCAAGTTGAGCAAACAGATTGAATTTTTCCGTTCTTCTATTTAGGCTTACCCCTATGCTCTGGTTGTTGGGGGCTCCCGTATTCACTGAAATGGAGCCGTTGAGTCCCTCACGCTCCTCTTTTTTGATGACGATATTGATAATCCCCGAAGTACCCTCGGCATCATATTTCGCAGAAGGATTGGTAATCACCTCAACCCGGTCAATCATGTCGGCAGTTATTGTGCCCAGGGCGTTGTTTTCATCGCTGGTCATGATAGATGGTTTGCCATTTATGAGTACTTGTACGCCCTGACTGCCCCTTAAACTGATTTGACCTTCTATGTCCACATTGACAGAAGGAACATTGTTGAGTACTTCCAAAGCACTCGCGCCTGTGGTACTTAAATCCTTCCCAACATTAAACACCCGTTTATCCAGCTTAAAAATAGTTTGTGACACCTCGCCTTCAACAACTACTTCCTCCAACTGCTGCGCATCTTCAACAACCAGGACCGTACCCAAGTCAACCGTTTTTGAATTGCCGGATGCCGGTTGTATCACTTTGGTCTCAAATCCAATAAAACTGATTTCTATATAGTAATTGGTGGCGTTGGTTTCCAGCAAAAAGCTACCGTCTTCGAGTGTAGTGGTACCGGTAATGGCCTCTTTGGTATCGTTATCCGCGACCATTACAGTTGCATAGGCCACAGCCTGACCTGAATTTTTCTCAACCACCTTTCCGATATAGGTGACATTTCCCTCTTGCGCACTGGTATCCCAAAAGAAAAGGAGGGCAGATACCAGTGTGATTGGAAATAAAGCTGTTCCGATTTTCATCCGAGTCAATTTTTAGCAAAAATGGACCATAACTAACCTGTTGTGAAATCTTTTTCCGTGAACGACCGCTATTACGCCCCAAACAACTCCTGCAAAAAATGTTTAACAAATCTTTGTGGTTTGCAGTTGAAAAGATGTCGTTTGCAGAATATCATTTTCATAGCTGCCCCAATACGAATACTTTTGGTCTACACGGATACCCTTATGTCGATCAATAGAAAAGAGATTATCTTCCAACTAGTGCTGGTTATTGTGGTTTTCCTGTTCTATTCCTATGACCGCGAAAATCCAGGGGTTCGTATTTCCCAAATCGCACTTTTCTCTACACATGTGGTTGCGGCGCTATTTATCGGATATTGGTTGATGCCCAATTTTTTATACGTAAAAAAATACGGATGGTTTTTCGGGTACGTCATTTTGATCGTTGTCCTGGTCATAGGACTTGAGGAATTAGTATTGGAACAGATTTTCTTTTCTGGGACCCGAAGGGCAAGGACATTCCCAGGAGTAGTTTTTTCCTTGATGGGCGTGCTTCCAGTCATTACGATATTGTCCGGTTTTAAGTTTGGTTGGGACGCCCTACAAAAACAACAACAGATCGAGGAACTAAAAAGTACGATGCAGGAAAGCGAATTACAGTTCCTTAGGTCGCAGATAAATCCGCATTTTCTTTTCAATAATTTGAACAATCTCTATTCATATGCTTTGGAAAGCTCGCCCAAAACCCCGGAAATCATTTTGGAGCTGAGCGGACTTTTACGATATATGCTCTACGAATGCAAAGAAAAATATGTCCCCCTGGAAAAAGAAATTGAACAGTTGCATAACTTTATCAAGCTGAACAAATTACAAATTGAGAACAGAGGAACGATTCATTTTACAAATCATGTTGAACAAAGGGGGTATCGAATTGCTCCGTTAATCTTGATCGTATTTGTTGAGAACGCTTTTAAACACAGTCAGGCTGGACTAAGTGAAAATATCAAAATCCAAGTGGATATGTCCATGAAAAATAGGACATTGCACTTCAAATGCATCAACAACCATCAGGCTACGGATAGTCTTTATAAGGTGGAATCCGGGATTGGACTAACGAATGTCAAAAAGCGTTTACAACTCCTTTATCCGAATGAACACAGGCTCAAAATAACCGAAGGGGATTGTACGTACGAAGTGGACTTGTCGATGGAATTAAGCGCAATACAAGGGAAATGAAATGCATCATCGTTGAAGATCAACCACCAGCACAGCGCATTCTTCAAAAATATATTGAAGACTTGGGTTATTTGGAATTGAAAGGTGTTTTTTCCAATGCTATACAGGCCATGGCGTATTTGAAGTCCGAGGCGGTTGATTTGCTTTTTCTTGACATCCACTTGCCGAAGCTTTCCGGAATTGACTTTCTAAAAACGATACCCAATCCACCTTGTGTAATCTTGACCACCGCATTTTCAGAATATGCTCTGGAAGGCTACGAACTCGATGTCACGGATTATTTGTTGAAACCATTTTCATTCCAACGGTTCGTAAAAGCAGTATCGAAAGCGTCGGACAAGAAAAGACAGCAACCCCTAAATTTACAGGAATCTACAGGGAGAGATACCCGAAAAGATATCTATATTAAGTCCGGTCACGAGCATATTAAGGTCGGTGTTGGTACGATTCGAAATATTTCAGCCGATTCAGACTATACCGAAATCATCACGAATGATAAGAAATATCTTTCTAGTGAACCCTTGCGGCTTTGGTCGGATATCCTTCCCAAAGATAGCTTCCATCGCATCCATAAGTCGCATATCATCAACCTAAAAATGATAGAAAAAATTGTAGGAAACCAAGTTTATCTTGTTGGGGGGGTTAAACTGCCCATCGGCAGGTCCTATAAGGAACACTTTATGGATACTATTTTAAAGTAAAGTTTTTCAAAAAAAGTTCTCAAAACTCCGGCAAACTCTCCATAGACAACGGTATAAATCAACTGAATTTTCGACCACTTTAACACAGGGACTGCAAGTGACCTGCCTAGAGAAAATCCTCTGGTATTCAGAAATCTTTCGTAAGTATATTGGTTATAGGAATCCAGGGAAGATTTTCATGGGAAACGTCAAAATCCAAATTGGATTCCAAATCATGAAAACTTATGTTTCAAGGATTTTGTATACTGGGACATACGTCTGTCTAGCTTGTTTTTTGTAATAAGTCCTGCCTTTTCAAAAAGTTTCATGTTATTGTAGATAGTACCCATACTTATTTTGAACTGCTTTAAGGATAGGTGATAATGCAGTGTTACCGCATCAAAATGTTCTTCTCCAGCATAGATCTCTTTTAAAATTGTGTAGCGTTCTTGGGTTTTGCGTTGCCCATGCTGAATCAAATACTCGTCCAGTATCTTTTTTACAATTTCAAAGTTATTGCCGTTTTTCAATGAGGTAGAATTGATTCCACTTAAATCTTTTTAAAGTTAAGCTTAACTTTAAAAAGAATCAATCCAAATTATTGATTTTCAATAATTTATATTTAGAATAGTTTAAAATAAGAGAACTGGTTTCTTTTGAGGGGAAAGTCCCTTGGGACAGTGAGATTCAACAACTTGAAACATAAAGGCCGGAAACTAGCTTCAGTTCCGACCTTTACCATAAACTAACTCAAACTTAAGTTTTTGACCTTACCTTTTTCAGGTGGATTTCCTAAATCCTTCTTTACATATTTTGGGCTTTTTTCTAATCTGTCAATTCAAAATCTGGTGATAGTCAATCTCCGAAGCGGTAATAGATCTGTCAGGACTTATCGTATTTTCAAAAACAATATCTTTTAAAGATTGAAGTTCTTGCTTGCAAAAGGTAAGTATCAGGTTGCGCTGCATGGTAGGTATGGGAATCCAACGTTTTAAAGCGGCCCTGTTGGGACATGATTCCCAAAAATGAATGTCAATCTCCGAAAGATAACTTTTAAAAGTCTCCAATTCCTTTTGCGAAAGTTCCAAATAAAGATTATTAAAATAAAGTTGGTATACTTTGCAGGTTCTGCAATAGAGGAGCCTCCCGTCTTCATTTTTAGAAAGTATGATAAAACTATGACACATTACCTATTGGACTATTTCTTTTAAAATTCCCAGGCCCGTATATACTCTAAATAGATTGACAATTCAATGGAAATGTAATCCTCCCCATACCAGTTCTACCTATTCGCATTCATCCATGAAATTCAAAAAATGACGCAAGAATCAATGTCTAAAGACACTTAAAATTTCAACGCTTGTGAAACTCCGTATCCTGACGCCAAAAAATTTATTTCAAAAGATAAATTTAAACTATTCTTATTTAGATTGATTAAAAATAATGATTAATTTTGACGTGCTTTATAGAAATTGATTTATGGAGGTCATATACAAGAACAATCAAGGGGCGGTATACAGCGTATCCCACAGTCCCAACCCAGATTGCACTTTGCAATTGATCGTTGATACGGTCGGTATTTTCATGTCCAGGGAAGACATTGAACACCTGCTGCGCACTGTTCAAAAATCCTATGAACCTTGCCATTGTCCCGAGTGTGGGGGAAAACGGGATAAAATCTGGTGTATCAATCCGATTGTTGACGTTTGCTTGAAAGTAGACAAACCCATTCTCGATGGTCTCGAGGACTTGATCAAAGGCACACTGTTCGTTCTGGATATGAACGATACGCTACAACAAAACGAGCTCATTGCTGGGGTTGGAGATACCTAAAAAGGGCGCGATATGGAAACAACGGCAAGTAAACAAAATGTTTTTTCCCCACAGACCGATAGTACCGGAGAACCGAATACGTATGGGATAAACAAAACCATTATCATAGACTCTTTGGCCGCACTACGGCTAAAAAAAAGGAACAGGGTTCTTGAGCTAGGTCCAAAAGAGGGAGGTCATCTACCGCTGCTCATGGAACAAGCCCCTGAGCTAAAATACTTTGGGCTTGATTCTTCGCGAGCCAATATTGAAGAGGCCCAAATACAAAACAAGCACTTTATTACCGAAAAAAATGCCCTGTTTTCCTATTATGATGGACAAAACATCCCCTATGTACATAATTTTTTTGACCGGGTGCTAACCATTAACACCATTTATTTCTGGAAAGAACCGAATGCCTTTCTAGAAGAACTATATCGGGTACTCAAACCCGGTGGAAGATGTGTCATTACTTTTTTGGCAGGGGATGAGGTAAAGAAGACCCCCATAACTGCCCTTTCGTTGGCTTCCTATACAATCCATGAATTTGCCCAATTGGTATCTGCTTCCCCATTCAGCAGCATGGATATTCAAACAAAGAATACCAATACAACCAACAATACCGGTGTGAGACCAACCTATGAATATTTGGTGGCGACCCTTAAAAAAACGGTGAAACGTAAAAATGACAAAGGTTCAAATGTAGGTACTTACGGAATAAAAAATGAACGCATTAGCAGCGGGTAATGCTTCAAGAGCATATCCCAACTTGTTACCAAACCATGGTATTCAAAAAATGCTGTTAAAAAACCTGTAACGCAATGAAAACATTCGGTTTTCTTTAGGTTTTTAATCCATTTGGGGTTATCATTGGAAGCTTTAAAATACCTTTGTACCTCTTTGTAATTTCAAAGAAAACGAGATAAGGACAACAACCAAAGAACAATAAGGTTAGAATAAAGAATAAGGAAAAGAAGTACTATGATAAAGACAGATATGCTGATCATAGGTGCCGGACCAACAGGTCTTTTCACCGTGTTTGAAGCTGGATTGTTGAAACTGCGATGCCATCTTATTGATTCATTGCCGATGCAAGGAGGACAGTGTGCCGAAATTTATCCCAAAAAACCCATTTACGACATTCCAGCCTATCCGGAAATACTCGCTGGAGATTTGGTGGATAGGTTAATGGAACAGATCAAACCTTTTGAGCCTGGCTTCACTCTTGGGGAACGCGCTGAAACTTTAAAGAAACTGGAAGATGGCTCGTTTACGGTCACAACCGATAAAGGAACAGAGCACAATGCCCCGGTTGTTGTAATTGCCGGAGGTCTGGGTTGTTTTGAACCCAGAAAACCCCAGTTGGAAAATTTGACCCAATTTGAAGATAATGGGGTTTCTTATATGATCAAGGACCCAGAGGTGTACCGCAATAAAAAAGTGGTCATTGCAGGAGGTGGAGACTCAGCCTTGGACTGGTCCATCTTCCTATCTGACGTGGCCGAAGAAGTATACTTGGTCCATCGAAGAAATGAGTTTAGAGGAGCCTTGGATTCCGTGGAGAAAGCTTCCGAACTGGCCAAAAAAGGAAAAATAAAATTACATACACCCTCTGAAGTTGTCTCTATTAGCGGTAATGGTAGATTGGATACAGTTACCATAAAACAAAATGGGGACGAAGGCAAAAGCATAAAAGTAAAAACGGATTACTTCATTCCACTTTTTGGGTTGTCCCCCAAACTGGGACCCATCGCCGACTGGGGATTGGAGATTGAAAAAAACGCCATCAAGGTGAACAATGCCAAGGACTACCAGACCAACATTCCTGGTGTTTTCGCTATAGGGGATGTCAATACCTATGAGGGCAAGCTAAAGCTTATCCTCTCCGGATTCCATGAAGCAGCTGTGATGTGCCAATATGCGTACAATATCATAAACCCAAATAAAAAGTACGTCTTAAAATACACTACGGTCGGGGGAGTACATGGTTTTGATGGTTCTTCCAAAGAAGCGAAAAAGGCCGTGGTAAAGGCCATAAAATAATACAATCCATTTTTATTAATTATCGGTAACGTTCACATGCTTGGTACAGTAGGATTTATTTATGGGTCGGATACGGGGGTTACAGAAGAAATCACCAACGACCTAGCGGCTAAAATCGAGGCGCAAAATATAGAGGTAATAGAGGTCTGTAATGCCAATGTTGAAGACTTTACACGGTTTGATTTATTGATCATCGGTCTTTCCACATGGTATGATGGCGACTTGCAAAGTGATTGGGAAGACTATTTTGACACCTTCAAGACCATAGACTTCACGGAGCAAATTGTTGCAATTTTTGGTCTTGGGGACCAATTGGGATATGATGATTATTTCGTGGATGGTATAGGCATGCTCTCTGAAGTAATTTTAGAGAACGGAGGTACCATCATTGGCAATTGGCCCAGTGAAGATTATGATTTTAGTGCTTCAAAAGGACTAAAGGATGACAGCACTTTCTATGGTCTTGCCCTAGATGAGGACAACGAACCCCAAAAAACTCCGGAAAAAATTGAAAAGTGGCTGGTCCAATTACAGGAAGAGTACAAGGCTATGGCCTGAATATCGAATAAAATCCTGAGCTTAAGAAAAGGACATCAAATAAACGGACAACCATCCGAAAATGAAATGAAAGAACCTTTTGATAATCGCAAATTTGTGGACTATGCCATAAACCACGTAAACGAGGACCACAGGTTGGAAATGATTCAAATCGTAAAAACGTTGACCCCATTTCGAGACGTCGAGGACGTAACCGTCATGGACTACCATTCCAGTGGGATGGAATTGCTCGTTCATCTTCCAAACCAAAAAGAGCAGTACATAACACTACCTTTTGAAAAAAAACTGGAAAGCCCCCAAGAATTTAGACCGGCTCTAATCGCAATGGTAAATAAAGCGAGACAACTGCTCAAAAATTAAATTGATAGCTTTTTAAGCGAATTAAACCTAACCCTTTCTATCTCAGAATTCACTCCAACAACATCCCCTTAAAATCGCTTATTTCTGTAGTATCGTCAATTATGGCTTTTAGGTGCTCTTCCATTACATCCAATGACTTCTTGCTTAAGTTCAAGTCGCCATTAGTACTCAAAGTAACAGTATAATTTAAAAGATGCTCGTCATCGGTATGCGTAAAATCCGAGCGTTGGTGTGCGCCTCGGCTTTCCTTTCGGGCTCTTGCACCGAGCATTGTCGCCTCGGCTGCCATCAGTGCACCTTCCAGGTCAAAGGCCAACATCAAATCTTCGTAGCCTTCGGAATCAGGTCGTACATCCAACAAGGCAAGCGAATCCTTCAGCTGATTTACCAAATTAAGTCCGGTCTTTAATTTCTCCTCGCTTCGCACTACTCCACAGTGCTCCCACATAATGTTTCGGAGTTCGCGCTGTAACGGTCTTGCCACCTCACTGCCGTTTTTAAGAAAGCCGTCTATTTTGTCGTGGGCCTTTTGGATGACCTTCCTGGACCGATGTTGTACATCCAAGGTCAAAGAACGTTGCGTAGCATGATGACCGGCCCTTTTACCGAAAATAAGGATTTCCGCCAACGAATTCCCGCCAAGTCTGTTGGCACCATGAAGGCCCCCGGTTACTTCTCCAGCAGCAAAAAGACCTTCTATGCCCGTCCCATGGGTATCTGCATCTACGGAAATACCTCCCATGGAATAATGCGCAGTAGGGGCCACTTCCATTGGTTTCTCAGAAATGTCTATCATAAGCGTGTCCAAAAATTGACGATACATTCTTGGTAACTTTTCAATGATAAAGTCTTTTTCCCGATGACTGATATCCAAATAAACACCTCCATTTGGAGTGGATCTCCCTTCGGTTATTTCCAAATAATTTGCCATGGCCACGCGATCACGGGTCGAAAGCTCCATGCGTTCCGGGTCATACTTTTCCATAAATCGCTCGCCCTTCCCATTAATAAGGTACCCTCCTTCACCGCGAACCGCCTCAGTGACCAGGGTTCCTGCTATTTCTTCGGGAATCACCATTCCAGTGGGATGGAATTGTACCAGTTCCATATCTGTAAGAACGCATCCCGCTTTTAGTCCCAAGTAGAAACCATCACCGGTATTTTCATTTCTTCGCGAGGAACTTTTTCGCCAAATACGCGTATGCCCTCCGGCCGCCAAAATCGTGGAATCTGCTAAAAATACGGTGCGTTCGCCATTTTTGATGTTAAACGTCATTGCGCCAAAACAGAGATGGTCATGTACCAAAAGTTCCGTGACATACTGAGAATCAAGAATGGGTATTTTCAGTTCCCGGGCCTTTTTTAAAAGAGTATTCAGTATGGAACGTCCTGTGTAATCTCCAGAATAACAGGTTCTTCTATACGTGTGTGCTCCAAAAAAGCGTTGATCTATTTTACCATTTTCAAGTTTGGCAAAATTGGCTCCCCAGCCTTCAATTTCCTGAACAAGCTCGGGAGCTTCTTTGGCCATAAGTTCTACCATTCTTGGTTCAGATAAGTGATACCCTTCAATCATGGTATCGGCAAAATGTTGTTGCCAAGAGTCTTGTGGGTCCACATGGCCGAATGCCGCGTTAATACCTCCTGCGGCCAGAACAGTGTGCACATCCTCTTTGGGTCTTTTTCCAATTACAATGACCTCTACTCCAGATAGTTTGGCTTCAATCGCAGCACGTAGGCCTGCGCCACCACTTCCGATGACAAGAACGTTTGAAATATTCGTACTGTGCTTTGGTTGTTTCATAGCTAATTTTTTTCAATTAATATTAAGGACCCTAGATAGTTGAAAATTGTCCAAATTTGTAGAATGTATCACGGGCATTGCCAAAGTGCTTCATAAAATGTTCCGGGTTTTTCGCTACGCATATACTAGGTGACATATCCTTACGAAATGGACTAAATTTTGCAGCGACCCGACCACCATTTTTCAAAAACTAGGTATAGAGCCTCTTGATTTCATTTATGGTAATTTCTTCAATTGCCTTTTCATACTGTTGACGGTCAAAACAAAATTTTAGTTCGGGATATGCAAAACACTTCTTGAGGAATATGGAGCAATTGATGAAATTGGTCCACTCCACCCTATCTTCATAAATATGGATATGGCAGGCAACGGTATGTTCTCCGGGAATGCCCGAATGGGCGTATTCAAAGAGGGTATATCGATTATCGGATTGTAAATACTCGTTTACGGTTTCTTTTAAAAAGTGTCTGTGCAAATGAAAGGCGATAAAGGCAGAAATTCCTTCATAAGCTCCCACCATATTGTAATCTTCGTAATCAGTTACCTGTTCTATTTCATAAGAAGACAATATATCCCGTAAATCACACTGGTTAATACGGATACCAGTGGTCATATAATCCTCGACTTTGGAGTTGATCAGTTGAAAAGTGATAGTATCCATGTACATTCTTTTATGTAAAATTAACTATTTAGACTCTTTCTAAATAATTAATTTTATAAAAACTTTGTCATGGGGATTTCAACAGACTACTATCAACTTTACAGAAAGCTCACAGATGAACAGCGCCTTATTCGAGAGTCTACCTTTCAGTGGGTAAAAAGCGTAATAAAACCTGAAATTGAGCATAGCTTTAAAAAGGGAAGGGTTTTGGACGATATTGTTGAAAAGCTCGCCGAGATAGGAGGATTTGGTCTTATCATCCCCGAAGTATACGGCGGGATGGGTGCGGATTACATCGCGTATGGCCTCATGATGCAAGAATTGGAAAGAGGAGATACTTCAATTCGGGTATTGAGTTCCATTCAAACCTCCCTGGTAATGTACGCAATCCATCGTTTCGGTTCCGAAGAACAGAAGCAATACTATCTCCCCAAGTTGGCTTCGGGCGCGTATTTGGGCGCCTTTGGTTTAACGGAACCCAACTACGGTTCCAACGCTGCTGCGATGCACAGTCATTTTCAAACTACCAAGGATAAAATTGTACTCAACGGCTCTAAACTTTGGATAGGCAATGCCGAAAAATGCGATGTGGCCATTGTTTGGGCCAAAAATGCTTCTAATGCGATTCAAGGATTGATTGTTGATACCAAGAAAACAACCAATTTTGGTACTTCCACCATTCACGATAAATGGTCCTTCCGGGCATCCAACACCGGTGAGCTTATTTTTTCCGAGGCCGAAATGCCCATAGGTCAGTTACTGCCCAAAAGTAAGTCCATTAAAGATGCATACGAATGCTTGAACATAGGCCGCTATGCCGTTTCTTGGGGAAGTATTGGAATTGCCCAAGACTGTTATGAAATTGCTTTGCAATACTCGCGAGAACGGATTCAATTTGGAAAACCCATCGGTAGCAACCAATTGATACAAAAAAAACTAGCCGAGATGATCACAGAAATTACCAAGGCACAATTATTATGTTTTGAGCTGGGAGTCCTTATGAATGAGGGTAAAGCGAACTATCAACAGATTTCGATGGCCAAACGGAACAATGTTTCCATGGCGCAAGGTGTAGCAAAAGACGCCCGTCAGATTCTAGGGGGTATGGGAATTACAGGTGACTATCCCATAATGCGCCATCTCATGAATATTGAGACACTCATCACCTACCAGGGTACCCACGAAATGCACTTGCTCATTACCGGAAGGGACATTACCGGATTTAATGCGATATAAAAACGTATGGCCAATCCGGTAAAAATGGAAAAGGTCCGCGCTTTTTTTATTGCCTTTGTAATGCCTCCCATGTTTTTGGGGTATCAAAGACCGAAACGGCATTTTAAACGTAAGTAAAGGGTATCTTTTTCATCCGATTGAAGAGAAAGGATTCAACCGTAAAGTATCTACTACGTATGACATCTCGCTATTTCCCATCGCATTTGGTTTTTTGGATGCTTGTTGCGCTGTTTTGCTATCGCTCGGGGTATGCACAGACCGAACTATTTTCAGGAAAACGGAGTATTGGAGGATTTACGGGAACTGCGGAATATCCTTTCAAAATAGTGGATGGCGATTCCATTCCAGATGGTGCTTTCTTAATGTACAAGTCCAACGTCAATGCCTTGTTGAAGGCAAAAGACAGCTTCTTTTCTTTTTCCGGTCGATTTCAGGAAGGATTCCCAGTAGGATTCTGGAAATTCCAGTTCGGGGAATTCAGTTCCAATAAGGCCAGCCAAGTGGTAGGGTATCAATACAGGGTAAACGTAAGTGGAGTCCAGCACGATGCCTTCGGTAATCTATCAAATGGAAAACCAGACGGAGATTGGACGTACAAAATTTCAAAGATTGAAAATTCGGAAGTAAGTCAAGTCCTATTTAAAAGTGAAATATCATACGAGACCGGCATCCCCCAAAAGAGCTTTCAAATAGAGAATGACTCCATCACCCTGGTTGGACGTTTTTTGCGCAATGGATTTGCACATGATATTTGGTCGGTTTACTCCGACGTTTCAAGTGAGCCCTCGGAAAACTGGCATTTTGATAATGGACTTCTTGAAAAAATTGAAAAGACCACCCCCGATGGAGACCTAAGCTTCAAGATTTTTGAAAAACTTTCCAGCAGAAAAAAGTCCATTGTGTTGGATGAAAGATATCTGAAACTTATAAAGTGGAATCTTCAAAACCAAAAAGCACAGCTGGAAACAGAAAATATGGGAATGTACCTGCTTTTGCAACAGAATGCGGAACGTTATGAAGTCATTGATAATTTTTTCAACGATTTGGGCAAATCCCAATTTATGCCAAGCTTCAAGGTCAATGTTCCCGTTTATCCGTTGGATAGTTTGGAAGCGGTACAGCTTCAGGATGCTTTAAAAAGTTATGATTCCGGTATCCTGATAAGCAGTGAATTGCTCAGCGATCCACAATTTGGACTTTTGGCACACTCAAATCCCCAGGCGCAATATTATTACCAGGTCGTTGAAAAATTACAAAAAGACTTTCTTGAACCTGCAGGTATGTTTTTGGGGTTTTATAAAGAAGAGATGCTTGAATTTTTACCGCGACCTCCATTAGCGCGGGAAATTTGGCCCAACGGACTGCCGGAAAAACGAATACAGGTATCGGAAATCGAAGCTGGGTATGACGATTGGGGAATGACATCCGAGGAATCCTACACCAATGACCCATCAGATATTGGAAACATCCAGCAAATGGTTCTCTATGCAAAAAACAGTTTGGACACGATATCCTTCAAGCTATCCGATTGGCTTAAAGAAGAACGGAAGCAGCAGCAATTCGTAAGCTTGGAAAAACAACTGGTGGAAGAAACCAAAACCTTGGAAAGAAATGTGGATACCTTATTTACCATAAAGCGAGTTGCCCTCACAGAAGCACTGAACGGTATTTTGGAAACCAAGGAAAGGACGTTAAAAACATATGCTGAAATGCCAGAATCCGATACCAAACTGGACTATGGAAAAAGGGCCGTACTATGCCTAAAAAACCTGGGCAAACTGGCTCAAAACCTAGGAAAATTACCCGAAAAAGAACTCCTCATAAAGGAGACATATCAAGACGCTATCTGGAATCCCTTTACAGCCACCATCATGGACGAGGATGTAAAAAAGCGTATCATATCAGCCTATAAAAACATCATCGTCCCTTACCTACTGAAGCAGATTGCGGCCCCTTTAGATTGTGAGGAGGTAACAAACATCTCAAACGTGCTGAGTAAAGTCCATTCTCGTCTTTTAGAACTGAGGGAGGAACCCACTAAAAAACTGGAACGAAAACTTAGAAAAGAACAAGACCCTGAAACTATATTGGAACTGTTGGGCGTGACCGTCAACCTAAAAACCCCAGCATTTTGAAAAATTGTATTGGTTTGAACTGCACAATAGTTCTTATGCTAGTGTTTATGGGCAGTTTTCATACATATGCTCAAGAAGAGAACGTACTGCCCGAAGAATCTGATTTTGAGGAGGCGGAAGGAAGGGTCTGGTTTAACACCTATGGAAATATCCGTATTTCGAAAAGACTCTTCTGGGATGCACAGACCCATTTTCGTTTTGAAGAAACCGAAAACACCCCTTTCATAGGTCAAATTGGCCAAATATATAACCGACATGCCATTGGGTACATTTATTCCAAAAAGTTCAATGCGAGTTTGGGTGGGGTTTTGCGGGTCAACTTTAATACGGATGAATCTTCGGAAGATCGCAGCGTGGTACCGGAGTGGCGTATTTGGCATCAGTATCAATTCGCCATGCCCTTGGGAAGTACCATGTTTTATCATAGGATAAGAATCGAACATCGGTGGACCCAGGGCTTTGCAGAAAACAGCAATTTTATCTTTCGCAACCGATGGCGGTATATGTTGCGCGCAAAAGTACCACTGAACAACTACAAGTTTGAACCGGGCACATTTTATGTCTCCCCAGAAGCTGAACTCATTATGCAGAGTGGAAAGGCTGTAGTGGCCAGTCCCATGGAAGATTTACGCCTAACCACAACCCTGGGATATATTATAAATCCAAGGTTGACCTTTGCTGCCGGAATGATGTACTCCACGGGGCAAACCTTGGAAAATGGAGGAATCTATAAGCAAAATTGGACTTTTCGGTTTCACATGTATTTTTCCCCAGATTTTAGAAAGGTTAAAAATAAGTTACCATCCATCCATTTCAACGATTAATCTCGTACATCTCTATATGGCTTTTTAATCATGAAGAAACCGACCCTTGTAATTGCTTATGCCCTTGCCCTGTTTATGGGGACTATGGCCGTTTATTTCAGAATGCATTCCAAAGAGTTAAAAAATCAATTGGAAACCAATCGGGACAAGACACAACAACTGGTCTCGCGTTTAGAGATGCACGAAGCGCTGCTACAAGGTGATTCCCTGGTAATCCGCGGAGACTATGACAACGCCCTCAAATCCTACAGTGAAGGCCACGATCCCGAAACCCATAGTGACGGTGCCGCGGTTGAACTGCGTATGGCTTTTGCCAAGGCATTTTTGGCCCTCAAGTCACAAAAAAGACCTATCGATTCCAATCAAACCCGGGATTTGGATACCTTAACTAACGAAAAAATCCAGTTGAGTGCCAATCAAATCAATACCGTGGATTCTTTAGGATTTGCCCTCCAGAAAATGCGTGTCCAGGTATCCCGACTTCAAAAACAACTGCGAAAAAAAGCGAATGGACAGTACCTTACTTTTACAACAAGCAAAGGCAGTCTTGTACACTACGTTGGGGAAGTAAAGAACAAAAAAGCGAATGGCATGGGAGTCGCATTGCTAAGTACAGGAAGCCGTTACGAAGGCCAATGGAAAAACAACCAAAGGCATGGTCAGGGCACGTTTTATTGGCCTGATGGTCAATCCTATGAAGGAGCTTATGTCAATGATAAACGAGAAGGTGAGGGCACTTACTTTTGGCCCAATGGTGAAAAATATGTAGGCCAGTGGAAAGATGACGAACGTTTTGGAAAAGGTATTTTTTATGGGACAGAAGGAGATATCGTGGCCAGTGGAATCTGGGAAGATGACGAATTATTGGAGCGCGAGTCCAACCGAAGGCGTTAATAACCAGAAACCCATTTAGTCTATCATTCTTCCCCAATATCTAGATTAAAAATCCATGCACTTTTCAAAGGTGTTACCACGACGATCTCTCCATTTCCCCCAGAACAGTTTTAACCTTAGATAAGCTTAGGATACCGCATTACGTTCTTGACACCCTCTAGCTTTTTGATAAAGTCCAGGACACAAGTATTTTTCTTTTTCCAATAATATGTTTTGAAAGTAAAAGGATGCTATGGGCAATCTCCCTCCCTTTTTGGGATATGACCTAAAGAAAAACATCTTAAAGCTTAAAATATTAATTTTTGTTTAAAGTAATTCAAAAATTATTAAACAAAATAAATTGTAAAGTATCTTTGTAAAAAAAGATGAAAACAGAATACGTTCAACGTTTGGTACTTCACGGCGATTTGGTTACCATTACTTACAGTTATCGCGAAACCTGGCAGAGACTGTTGAACGGGCACATGCAACCTCCCGTGGTTGTTAAATTGTACCCTAAAACGATTAAAGAACAAAGAGAACTCATAGCTCATTTTGCCCAGCTATCCGATGATATTGTTTTTATCATTAGAGAGTATCTTAGCGTGGTACAGAACAAGTTTGAAGGCATTCGATTTCAGTATGAGCTGATTAACCACGCCATCAAATTGAATGAAGAAGACGAAAAAATTGATTATTATCGCGCAGAACTGAAATGGGCCTATAACGACTAAAACACGTAAAAAGACCGACCGAATGAGAATCGCTTTTTTCAGCTCCAAGCCTTACGATGAGGAATACTTTGAAACCCATAACACGGCCTATGGATTTGAATTTGTATACTTCGAAACCGCACTAAATCCAAAAACCACGCATCTCACCAAGGGTTTTGATGCGATATGCATTTTTGTGAACGATGTAATAGACCGGAACATGATGCCACATCTTTCAAAAAACGGTATCCTGCTTATCACTCTCCGCTGTGCGGGCTTCAACAACGTGGACCTGGAGGCTGCAAAGGCGAATCAAATCAGTGTGGCCCGTGTACCTGCCTATTCCCCAGAATCCATTGCGGAACATACCCTGGCCCTCATTCTTACCTTAAACCGCAAAACGCACAAAGCCTATAATAGAGTGAGGGAAGGAAACTTTTCTTTGAACAAACTTATGGGTTTCAACCTCCACGGAAAGCAGGTAGGTGTGATAGGAACGGGAAAAATCGGTTCCACTTTCTGCAAGGTCATGACAGGCCTGGGGTGCAAAATTGTCGCCTTTGATGTAAATGAATCCCAAACACTTATAAATCAAGGCATTGACTACGTATCGCTCAACAATCTTTTTGAAACTTCCGATATTATTTCCCTGCATTGCCCCTTAACCGATAAGACAAAGCATATTATTGATAAAGATTCCCTCGAAGTGATGAAAGACGGTGTTATGCTGATAAATACAAGTAGAGGAGCGTTGATAAATACCCAAGCCGCGATTCATGCATTGATGAGCAAAAAAATTGGGTACCTTGGCATTGATGTCTATGAACAGGAAGAAGATTTATTTTTCAAAGACCTTTCAGAAACGGTTATTGAAGATGAGGATATCTTGAGACTGAATAGTTTTCCCAACGTTTTGATCACCTCCCATCAGGCGTATTTTACCAAAGAAGCTATGGAGGAAATAACCTTGACCACCTTAGAAAATATCAAAGCCTTCGAACAAAGGCTTCCCAATCCGAACAGCTTAAGCTAATAGCCTGAAACTGGTATTCTGACAGCATGGAGAGAAAGATAAATGATTCCTCCAGGTTTTTATGGGATGAATTAAATGATTGTATGCTTTTCTAAAGAAAACCAACACTACGATTACATTAAAACAATTAGCTGCCGGCCCCTTTTGAACCAATATGGTGAAAGCTTCAGGGTCTTTTTCAAATAGTCTTGAAAAACCCCTGTTTTTGAACGCTTTTGAAATATCTTTAAGTAGACAAATACCATAATGACCCTCTCTCTTTTTATCATTTTGTGTTTCGTGGGACTTCTGAACGGCTTCTATTCTGGATTAATGGGAACTGGGGGGAATATTATCTTGATTCCCGCACTTGATCTCGTTTTGGTCCCTTTTGGTTTTGAAGGTCAAGAATTGGTCAAGTACATTATCGCCCATTCGCTTTTTATAACCGTTTTCAACGGTCTTGCAGTAGTCCTGAAACATTATAGATTAAAGAATCTCGACCCAAAAAGAATTCTCATGATCGGTATTCCAGCTGCGGTCACAGCATTTTTGATTTCCGAGTCGATAAAATCCGCTACCTGGTATTCAAAAGTATATTTCGATATTTTATTTCTTTTTTTAGTACTGACAGTATGCATACAATTCCTTTTTTTTAAACCTAAAGTGGAAACCTCAACCCAACAACTCAGGATACAAAAGAGTAGATGGTCTTATCCCGTTTTGGGCAGTTTTACCGGAACAATTTCGGCACTTTCGGGTTTTGGCGGAGGGATTGTCTTGATTCCTGTGCTGACCGATGTATTCGGAATCCCTTTTAAGAAAACCATTTCTCTATCCATAGGGGTGGTAATGCTTCTGGCCCTGTCCGTTAGTTTTAGCTACTTGGACCTCGGCTCTGCACAAACGATCTCTTCGCGTTTACCGATTCAATTAGGATATATTTCTTTAGGACTTGTTGGTCCGGTTTTACTGGGTATTTTCGTTTCGGCACCTTGGGGCGTAAGATTAGGACAAAGTATGGAACCCAAGTGGTTACGTCTAATTTTCGGTCTGGTGATGGTCGTCTTGTTCATCAAGACGCTTTGGGGCCTTTTTTAAAAATGGTGTTCCCGATTACCAGTAGGTCCATTTCAGTTAGCTTAAAACAGTGTAACGCTTCAGAAGGTGTACATACGATAGGCTCATCTTTCCGGTTGAAGCTTGTATTGATAAGAAGGCCATATCCCGTTGTTTTTTTGAATTTTTGCAACAATCTCCAAAACAAAGGATTTGATGTTTTGCTGACGGTTTGGATTCTAGCGGAAAAATCTACATGGGTCACCGAAGGAATGTCCGAACGTATCTGGGACAGCCGATCCATCAGTCCCATTTCATGATTTTTAATAAACTGTAATCGATTGGATTTTACTTTTTGGACCTGTAGCATATATGGGGACCGCCCTTCGCATTCAAAATACTTATGACACTCTTCCTCCATAACGCTAGGTGCAAAAGGCCTGAAACTTTCTCTATACTTGATTTTACCGTTAATTCTTATCTGCATTTTCGGATTTCTGGGATCCGCCAAAATACTACGGTTCCCCAAGGACCTTGGACCAAATTCCATTCTACCCTGAAACCATCCGACAATCTGGCCTCTAGCTATCGCTTCGGCCGTAATCGACAAAAGCTCATCTTCATCTTGGACCACAGAATAATCTAAATCCGTATGGGATTTGGCTAAAACAGCAACTTGGTCTTTGTTGAAGGATGGTCCCAAATACGCAAAATTCATCTTATCTGGACGTTTTGGCCGCCGCTCCTTTCCCAGATGAATATGCCAGACTGCCCATGCTGCTCCCAATGCCCCGCCCGCATCGTGGGCCGCCGGTTGAATCCAGAGATCATTGATTTGCTCGTTGTTGGCCAACTTACCATTGTTTACTGAATTTAATGCCACCCCACCCGCCAAAACCAAATCACGACAACCTGTACAGCTTATGGCCGTACTCACCAATTTATCCATGCACTTCTCCAATACTTGTTGTATGGCCAAAGCCATATTGGCATGTTGCTGGGTTAATTTCTGGTCCTTTGTTCGCCTGTCCATTTTAAAAAGGGCATGCCAGACATTATCCTTAGTCATGGTCAAACCCACAGCAAAATCAAAATAATCCATGTTTAAAAGAAAAGAACCGTCCTCTCTTAGGTCTACTAGATTTTCCAAAATCTTTCGGAAAAAGGTTTGGGTTTCTTCCGACTTGGGATTCCCGTAGGCTGCCAATCCCATTACTTTGTATTCCCCATTGTTTACCGTAAACCCGAGAAAGTAGGTAAAAGCAGAATACAGTAGTCCAAGGGAATGAGGGAAATGTTGCTCGCGTAGAATCCGGATATGGTTTCCTTCGCCAACACCTATCGTGAGCGTACTCCACTCCCCAACCCCGTCCAAGGTCAAAATGGTAGCTTTCTGGAAAGGACTGGGATAAAATGCGCTGGCCGCATGCGAGAGATGGTGCTCTGGAAAAAAAATGGGAACATTTAAGAAACCCATTTCTTTAAAATATGCCTTTGTTTTTCTCCGAATGAACAGTTTATCTTTCAACCATATCGGCATTGCTTTTAAAAAACTTCCTAAACCAAATGGTACAAAAGCATGGTAGGTTTCCAACAGCCTTTCAAATTTTAGAAGAGGTTTTTCATAAAAGGCAACGGCATCCAGGTCCTTAGGTTCTATATTGGCCTCTTGAAACACATACGCGATGGCATGCTTCGGAAAAGAAGCGTCGCCCTTGATGCGCGTAAAGCGTTCTTCCTGAGCAGCGGCCACTATTTCACCATCAATCAAAAGAACTGCAGCGCTGTCATGAAAGAAAGCTGAAAATCCAAGGATAACCGTAGCCATTAAAATGTATTTTTCAAATCATCTGCATCAAACGTATGCTCGCGAACGATAAAGACAGACTTCTTGGAAGTCTTGAACTTTTTTAATTGGAGCGAATCCTTACCTAAACGTTTTCGTAAGAATCCAATGGGCAAGACCATGAGAAAAAATGTGAGGGTAAGTAGGATTCTCGTAGATATCGTCCCCAGAACCTTTGAAAGCCCAAACCATAAAAACGCCAGCGGTCGGAAAAAATTTGGAATCAGTAAGACCAATCCAAGGACGGACATGGCAATCCATATCCAGTGTATGTTTTTGGGATGGAAAAGAAAGATGACCAAGCAGGAAACGGCTGCCAGAACGCCTACTTCTGTACACTGTTTTTTGGAAATCTTCACTAGAACAGGGAATAGATAAAAGGTGCCAAGGCCGAACCTGCAGTTACCACAACGATTAGGCTAATCAACAGAAGAACCAAAAGTAAAGGGACCAACCAATACTTTTTTCGGGTCCGTAAAAACAATCCAAATTCTCTTAACGTCTCCATATCAATCTATTTGTTTAAGTAATTCCCTAGCTTCTGAATTATTGGGACTTTTCACCAAGGCTTCGTTCAAGACCTTTATGGCCATAGCTCGCTTTCGTACGAGTAGGTAGCTTTCCGCCAGAATCACCCTGTCCACATCTTCTTGGTTTACGATGTTTGAAACGGCCCGATGGATTTGAAACGATCCCCCATCATCAGGAAATGAGGCCTTCAGGTATTCCAGATAGGGCAGCGCATCTTCAAATGCTCCGTACTCCACTAAAGTTAAGGCAATTCTTTTTGTGTTTCCCTCTGATGAATCCAATTCATGGGCCTTTTTAAAGTAATACTTCGCTTTGTCCGTTTTTTTTAATTGCATTGCCAAGAGCGCTGCCTCCAAACAAAAATGGGTTTCCTGGGGATACTCTAGAATCAGCCCTTCCATCACTCTGAATCCCATTTCCAAATCACCGGATTTTTTATAATGACCATAGAGCGTTCGCATCGCTTCCTCCCAATTCAGTAGTTTTGCCGCTAGTTTACCACCAAGCTGTTCGGCCATTCCCAAGCTATCACGATTTATTTTTGGCATGGGTTCCTGAAAGGGCCATCCTTCTTTTAATTGCCAGATTTCGAACCTTCCAGCCGCTACTTCCATTTTGGTCATGGGCATCTGAAGTTTTAAATCTGGCCAAGAAAGTGCTTTTTTGAGTTCAGAACGTATTAATCCCGATTTCAGAATTTCCTCATAAAAGGTATGTGCCAAAAGTGAATACCCCTCCCAATTGGGGTGCACATGTTCCCATAAAAAAGTGTTTCCAATAATTCCATCTTTGGATAAAGCCGTAAATCGAGACTGGGTGTCCACAAAATAAATATGGTTATAGGAATCCGTTAGCCTCTTTATTTTAAAATTAATGGCTTCTGGTGCCCTAAATCGAAGCTGGTCATGATCTTTTGCCAGCGTGTAGTTTTCTTTGGCCCTTGGTATGTTCCCACTTTCCTCTGCATCAATGGCCAAATTAAAATAGTGATTTGCCGAAGTTTCGGGATTTGTGCCATCGCCCATAAAGGGTTTTTGGTCTTTTTCATTGCTTACCAGCGAAGAAAGGAAGACCGGTACTTTATGGGTTTTCGTAAGTTCAGCTATTCTTTCAAAATTGTGACTGAACTGTTCCAATCCCATTTGATATTTTTTGGAATTCAGTACAATCCTCCTATCGGCGGCCATTTTCTCCATTAAAGTGCTCCTGCTGTCCGTATTTGCGCTGGAAATATGTGTTACCTTTTCAACGAAAGACTCCGCACATTGAACTAGGCGCAGTTTTTTCATCGATAGGGATAAATTGACCAACCATGGATTATTTCCAAATATTTTTGAAGTTCCAGCACCCAGCGCTCCATAGTACTCATTGTGTCCTGCATAAATCAACAGTGCATCTGGCTCAAATACCAAGAGCTGTTTGGTAAAATCCAGAAGGGTGTAGGAGTTGACCGCAGTTAAACCCAAATTGATGACCTCGATTTTCTCATCGGGATACGTTGCGTTGAGCCCAAATTGTAACCACCTGTGGAACGATACATTTTTTCGGTAAGGATACCCCACTGCCGTTGAAGCACCGAGCACAAAAATACGGAAGGTTTCCGGGTCTTTTTCTTCTTTAAAACGCTCCTGAAAACCAATCGTCCCCCTTTCAAATCGACCAAAGTACTTCTTTGATACTTCCGGATTCATTTTTACCCAAGTTGAGTGGTTTTCATCCGGAACAAAGAGTGGATAATCTGTGCCAAATCCAGAAAGTCTCAGAATCCCTTCCATCAGGGCAAAAAAGACAAAAACCAGTAGCACAGCGGCCAATTTGAACCGAAAGTCCTTTTTTGCTCTTGGGCCCGGTTTCCTGTTATCTTGGTCTTTTAGTTGACTATCTCCCATTCTATTGGATTGCTAACCTCCCACTTTATTCTTTATTCCATTTTCGGATTCTACTGGATATGTATTGAATGTAAAAATTCAACCTTCCCGTTTACCCAATCGCTATTCAAAAACAAATTCTGCATATACCGGAAAATGATCTGAGGGATACCGATTCTTCTTGACCTCAACCAAAATACCGCTGTTCAACATTTTAAGCCCTCGACCACCGAAAAAGATATAGTCGATTCTGCGTGTTGCCGGTTCTTCTATATTGAACCCATTGAACGTACCCTGAACTTCCTTGGGGGTTAGGTCTGCCTTTTTTTGGGTATCCTTGAGTTTTTGCTGAATTCTTCGGATTCCCTCGCTTTCTGGTTCCAGATTAAAATCCCCCATTACTATAACGGGAGTATTATCCAAATTTTGTTGTTCAAGTTTTGACAAAATCAGTGATGCACTTTGCAAACGGGCTACTTCCCCTACGTGGTCAAAATGGGTGTTGAAAACGAAAAAGTGTCTTTTCTTCTGTATTTCTTCAAAAAGTGCATAAGTACAAATACGGTTTAGCGCAGCATCCCATCCTTTTGAAGGTTTTTCAGGAGTTTCTGAAAGCCAAAACGTCTCCGTCTTTATTAATTTCACTTTGGTAGAATCAAAAAAGATAGGCGAGTATTCTCCTTTTTCCTGTCCATCATCCCGGCCTACTCCTACATAAACATATCGTTTTAGTCTTTTTTGAAGATAGTCTACTTGTTGTTTTAGACCCTCCTGAATTCCAAATACCGTAGGATCCTTGGCTTTTAGTTGCGACACGATCCATTCTTTTCGCCTATCCCATTTGTTGATTCCATCTGAAGGACTATCGTATCTGATGTTATAGGTCAAAATCTTCAAAGATTCTTCCTGAACCATCCCAGTCACTTGCTTACCGTTGAAGAACAAAACAACGGATACGACCAAAATAATCCACAGTTTGATATTCATGCCCTTTACTTTTTCACTAACCGAATTTTTGACTGGACAAATACGCCATCAATGATAACATCTCTTATAAATGCCGAAATCTCATCGGTACGCTCGTACGCCAAATTGGCCCAATCGTGATTACCGCTTGAATCGTACATCAACATGTATGGAGTATTCAATTGACTCAGTTTTTTAGCAATTGTTTGAGATCCTCCCAGCATCAGATACCCCGGAGAGCCTGGCTCGCAATAGTGGTGCGGCGCTGAGGCATAGGGCACAAGCCGATCCATTTTACCATGGTATAAGAGGGTAGGAACTGCAGTTTTATCTGTAATATAATTGGCATCTAAAACGGCGCCTGCGAAAGAAACTACCCCTGCGGGTTTTTCTTGGGGAAAGGATACATCGCCAAAATCATGATGATACTGCATAAATGCGGTATTCAAAACAGCTTCAGCGCCTGCACTACTGCCAACCCAAATCATTTTACTTGGGTCTATCCCCAGGTCGTTTTTCCGTTCTATCAAAAAATTAATGGCCTCTGCCATATCGTACGTCGCATCGGCAAAAGTCTCTATCTTCTCCTTTGTTGGACAATCGCAGCCAAACGACTTGCCTTTGCGCGTTAGCCGATAGCTCATGGAAACGGTAACATATCCTTTACTGGCCATTTCTTTGCAAAACTTACGCTCCAAGGGGTTATCCCTCTTTCCTGAAGCAAATCCCCCGCCATGGACCAAAAGCACCAAGGGTCTTTCTAACACCACATCGTTCTTGGGTAAATACACATCGAGTTGCAGTGTATCCGAATAGGTCAAGGTCTTTGTTTCAATATCAGAAAACAGGGAGTCTTTATAGCGTATTTGCCCATGCACGGGTTTAGTTGCTAAAGAAAAAAAAGTCAAGGCCAACCAAAAAGTTATACGTACCATACTATTCAACTAATATAAATGAGCGCGCCAATTGCGCATTGGAGTCCCCGCCTACATAGACCACAAACTCTCCAGGTTCGGCAACGAATTCAAGTTTGCTGTTGTAGAACTTAAGGTCATTTTCCGTCAAGGTCAAAGTTACTTCCTTTTCTTCCCCTTTTTTAACCATAATCTTTTTAAACCCTTTAAGTTGGCGTTTTGGAGGGGTAATACTACGAACCACATCACCCAGATAAAGTTGTACTACGGTCTCGCCATCATAATTGCCCGCATTTTTTACCGTAACTTTTATTTGGAGTGTCTGCCCACGTTTGAGCTGCTCTTTGTCAAGACGCAAATTGGAATATTCAAAATTAGTGTAACTCAACCCGTATCCAAAAGGGAACAGGGGAGTATTGGGAACATCGAGATAATTGGATTTAAACTTTTCATAACCTTCTTTTGGGTTGGGTCTCCCTGTGTTCTTGACGCTATGATAAATTGGAATTTGTCCCACATTTCTCGGCCAAGTTGCAGTTAACTTTCCTGAGGGGTTGTAGTTGCCAAAGACTACATCTGCAATGGCATGGCCAGCCTCCACGCCAGGATGCCAAACCTGTAACAAAACTATGGGCATCTCGTACTCCTCAGGAATGGTCAAGGGCCTTCCGCTCATTAAGACCAGTACCAAAGGTTTCCCAGTGGAGGCTAGGGCACGAATCAACTTTTTTTGACTTTTGGGAAGGGATATGTCCGTAAGACTTGCTGCTTCTCCGCTCATTTCAGTGGCTTCACCAACCACAGCCACAATAACATCTGAAGATTTCGCGATATCCAAGGCTTCTTGAACCATTTTAACTGGCGAACGTTTGTCCATTACAATCCTTGGGCCAAAAACATTTATCTTTTTTGCCAATACTGAATCATCGGTAATGTTAGCTCCCTTTGCGTGTCGTATAGAAGCCTGGGGTGCTACTTTTTTGAAACCCTCAAGAACCGTGATGGCCCATTTTGCATCTCCAGTAGGAGCCCATGTGCCCAACATATTTTCACGGCTGTCGGCCAAAGGGCCTACCAAGGCTATCCTAGAATTCTTTTTTAGCGGTAGGATGTCGTTATAATTTTTCAACAGCACAAAAGAGCGTGAAGCTACGGTCCTTGCAAACTCACGATTCTCAGAGGTCAAGATTTCATTTTTTGCTCGACTTTCCTCTAGGTACCGATAAGGGTCGTCAAACAGTCCTAATTTATATTTTGCTTCAAGAATCCTTCTACATGCTTGTTCTATTTCCCCTTCACTGATTTTCTTTTCCTCAACCGACTTTTTCAGGGTGGTCAGGAAACCTTCGCCCACCATATCCATATCCAATCCTGCTTTTAAAGCCAGAATCGATACTTCCTGAAGGTTTCCGAGGCCATGGGGAATCATCTCGTTCAAGGAGGTATAATCAGAAACTACAAATCCTTCAAAACCCCAACGCAATCTCAGCAAATCGGTCAGCAACCACTTGTTCCCGGTTGCTGGTATTCCATCCACATCATTAAAAGAACTCATAACAGAACCTACACCTGCATCAACCGCTGCTTTATAGGGTGGTAAGTATTGGTTGAACATGGCAATTCTGCCCATATCGACAGTATGATAGTCACGCCCTGCTTGGGATGCTCCATAGAGGGCAAAGTGTTTGACGCAAGAAAGCATCGTGTTATTCTCCGAAAGATCAGCGCCTTGATATCCCCGAACCATGGCCTTGGCGATGACCGACCCCAAATAAGGGTCTTCTCCGGCTCCTTCGGCGATACGGCCCCAACGGGGATCGCGGGCGATATCCACCATGGGCGAGAAATTCCAGTTAATACCGTCCGCTGTGGCTTCAGTAGCTGCTACACGAGCGGCTTTTTCTATCAAACCCAAATCCCAACTGCACGACATTCCCAATGGGATGGGAAAAGTAGTTTTGTAGCCATGGATAACATCCGAACCGAACAACAATGGAATTTTTAAGCGTGTATGGTTAACGGCCAGTTCTTGGGCAAACCGGAGTTTATCCGGACCCGAAATACCGAAAAGACCTCCCACCTGACCTGCCTTTATCTTCTTTTCCACATCTTTGCTCACCACCGAGCCCGTCAAAATGCCTCCACCTGGAGTAAGTAGGTTAAGTTGGCCTATTTTTTCATCCAAGGTCATTTGGTCTAAGAGCGCCTGAACTTCAGGAATAGTACTTTTTTCTTGGGCGGACAGGGTAGAAAAGAGACAAAACAAAAGAGTAATCAGACAAAATTTAGCGAAACGCATGGAATCTTTTTTTAGTAGGTAAACCCAAATTCCTTTATGGTTCTTATGGTTCAATCTCATTGTCCACTGGAAAAACCTAAATTAGCAAGTCCTTTCTGTACATCTTCATTTTTCATAAACCATTTCCACAGCAGGCCTGTCCTATAATTTTCAATCATTACGGGAATTGGGCCCTGATCAATGGCCAGATATCTGGGCACATACCAATCATGCTCTAGACTAAAGGCATCATAAGGACCATATTTTCCAACAAGACTGTCTTGCTCTGTGTACATAAACCGTAAGAAGGCCATACTTTCTTTAGGAGTATATGGCATCGATGCCAGGGCAGCAGTAGGGGAAATCACTCCCAAATCTTTATCCGGTCGGTGCCCCGCATATCCCTTCATGGAATAACTTGAGGTCAACCCCCAGCACTTTGTGGAGTACCCTTGATAGCCATGTGGATTTTCAACGCAATGCCGATGGTGAATTTGCGCTTGATGTGTATTCAGTTTCCAAAAATCGCCGTAAGCATCCTTAAGGTCTTTTGGATTTAATCCCAAGTACGAATAATGTGCCCAGAAAAGTGGACCTATTGGTGACGAAGAGCCTGGATAGTAGTCCAATACCGTATCCAAATCGTAATAGGTAACACCTTCGCTTATTGCTCCATTTCTTGCCCAACCCTCATCGTACACTTCTTTTGAAATGGGGTAAGTAGGCGAAGAGGCTGCCAGGATATACATGATGAGTGTTTCATTGTACCCTTGGACCAAAAAATCCATGTCCCAACCAAAATTTGGCGACCAGTGCCAATACAAGCCGTTTTCACCTTGGGTGTACCAGTTCCATTCAACTTCTTCATAAAGTGTTTGAATGTTTTTGCCGAGTTGTTTCTCACGTGCGTTGCCCTCTTTGAAATATTCTTTTACGGTCAGTAGCCCTTGTATTAGGAAGGCAGTCTCAACCAAATCTCCACCATCATCCTTTGCACTGAATGCCTTGGTTTTCCCCGATGGGCCATAAAGCCAATGTGGCCAAGCCCCATGAAACCGGTCCGCTCTTCCTAGATAGTCCACTACTTTCTCGTAACGTGAAAGCGCATCTTCCCGCGAAACAAATCCTCTTTCAATCCCTACCAAAATTGCCATAAGACCAAATCCCGTTCCTCCTGTGGTCACGACTTCCCTATCGCTGTTGGGATAAACGTTATCCATGTGAATTCTTTCCCTGGCCATACCGGAAGTGGGCTCAGCTCCTTCCCAGAAATAGTCGAAAGTCTCTTTTTGAACCAAGTCCATCAACTCCTCATCGGAGTAGTTCACATATTCATTGGTGGTATCGCTACCGCTTTCTGTTTCACCTTGTTCCCGTTCTGAAGTTTTTTGGCCATTACACCCTGCTACCAAGAATGCAACGGCCAATGCTAAAACTAAACTTAACTCAAATAATGCTTTGGTTTTCCTCATAAGCTATCGCAGCTACCATCCGGGATTTTGTTCCATATCCGGTGTCTGGATCAGCTGATCGTTAGGGATAGGATAAAGTTCGTGCTTGCCCGTTTCGAATGGTTTGCCAACGGCCTGCATCACTTCTGCGGCCCTGCCTTGGCGTAATAGATCGTACCAGCGATCGTGCTCCATGGCCAATTCCAATCGCCTTTCTTTCCAGATAGCCTGTCTCAGCGTATTTTGATCGGCGGACGTAATTTCTGGCAGACTTACTCTCGTTCGTACTTGGTTCAATGGCTGTAATGCAGCATCTCCCTGACCCAATTCATTCAATGCTTCTGCGCGTATCAATAGAATTTCCGCGAATCTGAGAATACGAATATTTTTATCTCCGTCACCCTGTCCTGCATTTAAACTGGAATACGCCTTTTCATTATATCTAGGATTTTCGACGCCTGGATTTATTTGTCTTCCATCAAAAAGTGTTTCTCCCGCAAAAATGATTGTGGCATCGCGTCGAATGGCATCGCCTTCTGATTCAAAGGCGTTCAATAAATCTTCTGATGGAGTATTGAATCCCCATCCAAATCCATCTGGTCCCCTCGCACCTTGTGTTGACGAATATTGTTGTATGCCGTGGGCAATAATTTCACCACGTCCTTGAAGTTCGAAAATAGATTCAATACCGTTTTCTGTTGACGCGCGCCAGACCGTTGCGTAATCGGGTTCTAAGTCATATTCTCCAGAATTGATAACGTTGTTGGCCATATCGGCTGCCTCTTGCCATTTTTCTTGATAAAGCAAAACCTTGGCCAAAAGTGCCTGGGCCGCACCTTGCGTTGCTCTTCCTAAATCTTGGACCGCGTAGTCGCTTTTCAAGGGCAATGCGTCGATAGCTTCCATTAAATCTTGCTCAATGAAGGCGTACACTTCTGTAACCGGAGCACGGTTCAGAATATCCACATCCTGAAGGGGGACATCCCCAAAGGAGCGCACGAGCCAAAAATAGTTGAGTGCCCTTAAGAACTTGCACTCGCCAATGAGACGGGTCCTTAGACTTTCATCAATGGGCTCAAAGCTTTCCGTGAATTCAATGGCCAAGCTAGCCCTACCAATGGCCTTGTACCATTGCGTCCACATCGCTCTGATAGAAACACTGGAAGGGGTATGCGTCAACCCGTCCAGTTGATCTTTATCCGCTCCGGTATCTGTTGGAGCGCTCCCTTTATCCGCATTATCCGAAATAATCTCGGTTATACCCAAAAATGAAAAAGCATAGGCAAAGTCAGTATGTCTTCCGTAAACCCCTGTCACAAACTGTATGGGTTGAAAATCCTCACCACTTTCCTCTGCAGTGGGATCTACGATTTCTACTTCTTCTACAAAATCATCACATCCCAAAAAGAAGACTGAGACGATCAATACCACCAGGGATATTCTTATTTCTTTGATCATAATACTTATTTTTTAATCTGTGCTTTAATTAAATCTGTACGTTTAGTCCTAGAATGAAGGTCCGTGTTGTGGGATACGCTTGTAATTCGATCCCTGCAGTCTGATTGGGCACACCATTTCCCAAGAGTTCGGGAGTAAAACCGGAATAGTTGGTGAACATAAAGGGGTTTTGCGCTGTAACGTAGAGTCTGGCTCTGTTTAAAAAACCCTGAAGTTGGTCAAAAGTATATCCCAAGGTGATATTGTTTATTCTAAAAAAATCTCCATCCTCCAACCAAAAAGAAGAAGCTAGAGCGTCTCTATCCGCTCCGGGTGCAGCATTGGTGGAGCCTTCACCCGTCCATCGACTGTTAAAAACTTCTTCGGAGATATTGACACTTTGTAGACGGGTATTGGCTAAACCGTTGTATACTTTATTTCCGCCAACTCCAAAACCGTCAAAGCTAAAGTCGAAGTTTTTATATTGGGCGCCAATAGTAATGCCATAGTTAAACGTAGGAATGTAGTTATCAAAAAATATTTTGTCCCTATCATCGATAACACCATCGTCATTCTGGTCCACATACCTTAAATGTCCGGGACGTGCATTTCCAACCGAAGCATTATTATCTATTTCTTCTTGATTTTGCCAAACTCCATCTGCTTCCAGCAACCACCATGCAAAAATGGGCTGTCCTTCCTGAAGCCTTTTGGTAATTTGCCCATTGTTCAAACTACCGCCAACTTGACCATCAAATCCAGGGACTACATTTTCCACCCTATTTCTGTTTGTGGAAAAGTTAACCCCTACATTATACTGAAAATCGTCTCCAACGGTATCTCGCCAATTCAAAAGTAGCTCAACACCAGTATTAGAAACTTCGGCGGCTTGTGCGAGGAAATTACCTTCCGCAGCTGAATTTAAGGTGTTCTGGACGTTGATTATCGCATTGGTATTGTTTCTATCGTAGTATGTAAATGTACCTGACAGTTTACGGTCCAGCATGGCAAAATCAAAACCTGCCTCCCACTCTTCAGTGACTTCCCATTGTAGGGGAAAAACAGGGCTTCCAAACGAAGCACCAAAAATCAGTTCTTGGCTAGGTCCAAAAACATAATTTTGGTTCCCTGAGTCTGGATCAGTATTGATCTGTTGGACATTTATGGGAACGTTTGCATTACCGAGCTGTCCCCAACCGCCAAAAACCTTGAAAAAGTCCAGAAGCGTATTATCCTTCAAAAAGTTTTCCTCCGTTAGGGTCCAGCCCACACTAAATGCCGGGAAGTTGTCAAAGAAGTTTTCGTCAGTTATAAACGTACTGGTACCGTCCCTTCTTATAACAGCTCTTACGAAGTATTTTTCAGCATAGTCGTATTCGGCCCTTGCAAAATAGGATTGTAAATTGGTAGATTGGTTAAATTCTTGATCCACTGTATTATCGAAGAAGGAAGAAGTTCTTCTGCCCAAACTTCTTAAACGCGGCTCATCAAATACATCAAACCCTTCTGCCTCTACTATTTCCCTACCCCCAAAATTTTCACGGCTTATACCTACCGTAGTACTTAGGTTGTGCTTCCCAAATGATTTGTCGTATGTTAGGAAACCTTCAAGGTTCCAACGGAAAAATTCTTCATCCCTAACATTAAAGCTATTATTTGCGAATTCGGTGGAAATGACGCCATCTCCATCCAAATCGGCCCTACCTTCCTCAAATTGTTCTTCTGTACGCACAGGGTCGGCATTCAACCATTGTTGCCGAATGGGCGTAAAAATGTTGCGCTTTGAAAAAAACTGTGTGGCGCCGAATCGCCCGGTAAATTTCAATCCTTTTGTGATATCCACTTCTGCCGTTATCTGACCTTGTATGGTGGTGGTGTTTCTATTTTCATCATTAAAAAAGACCTGAGAAACTGGATTCCCCGCCGTGTTCAATCTTCCTATGGATTCTCCATCAGCCGCCTCAAAACCGACGATTCCTGTCGTTTGATTATAAAAAGACTGCCCAAACCGACCGTTATCATAAAATACGGGTACCAAAGGGGACTGTCTAAATGCATTGTTAAATGCACCGAAGGGTTTTGGGGTCTCATTGGTATAGGTCACATTGAGGTTTTGGATGATCCTGAACTTATCATCGAATAAATGAAAGGTGTTGTTGCTCCTAATACTCCCCCTGCTGAATTTGTTATCTGACAGGATTCCTTCTTCATCATAAAAGTTATAGCTCAAAAAATAGTCGACCGTCTCAGAAGCTCCTGAAACAGAGAAGTTATTGCTGATAATTCTTCCGGTTTGTAGCAGCTCGTCATACCAATCTGTGTCAAAACGCTGATTCGTCTGTAATTGGGGACCACCTATAGCTGCGTTCTCCTCATTAAAGAATTGAGTGTACTGCGCTCCATTCGCCATTTCCACTTGGTTTAAAACAGTACGAAGCCCAAAGAAGGTATCAAAATTGAAGTTGATCTTTCCCTTTTTCCCTTTTTTGGTGGTAATGAGAATGACTCCGTTAGCTGCACGTATGCCGTAAATATTAGCGTACGAAGCACCTTTCAGAAATTCAATTGACTCAATATCTGCGGGATTAATACTCCTGATATCTTGTAGCGGTTGCCCGTCCACAACAAAAAAGGGTTGCCTACCACCTAGAGCGGTTCCCAAACCTCTAACGATGACCGTAGGTGTTGCCCCGGGCGCATCATTGGCTATAATATTGACACCGGCCACCTTACCTTGAATGGATTGCGTAGCGGTCAATGCGGGTATTTTAACAATTTCCTCAGATTTGATAGAGACCACAGCACCTGTGATATCAGAACGTTTTTGCTCGCCATACCCTACCACGACTACCTCGTCCAACAGTTGGGTGTCTTCCTGTAGTGAGACATTGATAACGATTTGGTCATTGACCACAATTTCTTGGGCAACATATCCGATGTAACTAAAAACAAGGGTAGCATTGGTTGGCACATTATTTAACGTGTAGTTACCATCAAAATCTGTTTGTGTACCTGTTGAAGTACCTTTTAGGATTACGGTGGCACCTGGCAAGGGTGTTCCAGCACTATCTGAAACCAGTCCGGACAGATTTACTACATCCTGTGAGAAAACCACTACAACACTAAGAAATAGTAATATTGATAAAAATAGACTCTTTTTTTTCATAATTGTTCAGTCAAGGAGTTAGTTTTTTGCTAATTTAACAAAGCGTGCTTGAGCATTTTTTCCAAATCCTACATAAAAACTACATCAAGCTAGGAGAGCGCCCGAAGTTGAAGCATATAGGGTATTTGCCGTAGTTAAACAGAAAATTTGCTAAGAGATAATTAACAGGTTGATGTAGTCTTGATGTAGTGCAAAACCAAAATTCAGGGTATAGAAGTATTTGGTTTTCAACCTATGAGAAGGTAATTAGAAAATTGGAAAGGTTTTTTGTACTCTCAAGTCCCAGTTTTTTGCGTAGTCGATAGCGATGAATTTCCACCCCTCGTATGGTAATGCCCATCAGGGGAGCTATCTCTTTTGTGGATAGATTCATTTTTAGGTAAGCACAGAGTTTGAGGTCTTTGGGCGTGAGCTCTGGATACTCAATCAGTAAACGCTCAAAAAAATCTTCGTGCAATTCCTTAAAGCTCACCTCAAATCTCTTCCAATCCTCCGTGTCCTTTATGGAGTTGTTCAGTTTTTTGATGAACGTTCGATAGCGATGTGAACTGGGAAACTTATCCTGATCTAAGACCATCATGTTCTTAAGCTCTAATATCATTTCATTTTTTCTCGCGATATTCAGCGCCGTGCTGGCCAGTTCATTTTGTTTCAATTTCACTTTTTTAGCAAGTTCTTCTTTTTCCATTTGTGCAATTCTCTTATCCTGTTGTTTTTGCATTTGATCCTCGAGCTCCCGTTGTTTCCTATCTAATTTTGCACGGTTATACCGTCTTACGAAAAACACAAAAACAACCAAAATCAGAAAATAGAGGGCCAGACTTAAATTGGACAAAAACCAAGGTGGGGCTATCCCAAATTCGAAGATATCTCCTTTGGAAACTGTATTATCTATACCCACAGTAGATACGGTAAATTGATAGTCTCCATGGGACAGGTTCTGAAATGTCACAGAACCTTCTTCCTTATAGCCCGAGTGGTTTTCAGGACCTGTAAGGGTATAATGATATCTCGGTTGAATGGACTTTGGAGTTGCAAATTCTATCGTCAATATCCTGGATTTTTTAAAGGAAAATGAATACGTCCCATCGCTTTTCACAACGTAGGAGCTGTCTTTGTCCACAACATTGGTCAACTTGGGTACGGGCAACGTATAAAAGTCTAACTGTCTTTGTAACTGAGCCACATTTATTTTGGCAAAACCGTCGCTTAGCGTTATAAAAGAAGTGGTATCATTTACCCTGACCATCTTCTGGGCATCTGGGACCAACCTCCTACGAAGGGGTAGATCGGCAATTACTAGACTATCCGATTTGAGGTCGGTCCGTACCACATGTTTATTTTTTTCACCCTCTACAAACCAAAAAAAATCGTCCTCAAAACTCAGTAGTTCCTGCTCGGTGAACGGTTGGAATTCGGAGAACGGAACAATTTTTCCCGGAATAGCATCATATCTGTACCAATTTCCTTGGCTACAAAACACAATTTGATTTTTTATCTTATACAATTTTATATTGTAATTGCTAGGAATGCTATCATCGGTAAACTCATCGATTTTTAATATCCTTGAGTAGGTATCATCCAAATGCAACCGATAAAACCCTTTATAGGGATGGGCCACCCAAAGGGTGTATGGATTCTCGAAACATAGCTGCTTCACAGGAAAATCTATACCTACCAATTTGTTTACCTCCCAATCGCCTCCTGAAGTCCTGTAGTGCGTTGCGAGTCCATTGTATACCCCCTGCATGTAGGTATCCTGATGTTCCGGTATCTTTACTATTTCGTAACCTCCAGCATATTGGGAAATGGATTGAAATTCATTTTGTTCCACTTTATAGGTTCCCGTATTATGACCACACATCAACACATCATTTACTACCTCCAAATCCCAGACATGACCCTGTGAGCCGTTGACAAATTTCAGCTCATTGTCTTCAAAATAAAAAACCCCTGTATTGCTCCCCAAGTAGATCGTTCCGTTGAACAATGCCATATCATATACCATTCCGAGTGCCCCAGAATAATCCGTATAATAGGTAATGGAATTATTTAACTTTATCCGAGCCATTCCGTTATCCAGACCCAACCATAACTGGTCTTGGTATTGTAGTATGGAAAGAACAGTGTTGTTTCCCAATCCTGTATTTTTATTTAAAACCTGTGAGGTACCGTTTTTGGGATCGTATAGATAAACTCCATTTTTTATTGTGCCCAGCGCGAGTTTCCCATTGGTCAAGTTCAACACTTTGTTCAATTGGTGGGATTTGAGTTCCTCATTGAGCTCACTCTGCCAAGGTTCTATTTTTTCTCCATCAAAAAGAAAACAGCCTGCCAGTTTAGAACCTACCAGCAGTTTTCCATCGACCAATACCATATCAGTCAATGTTTTGTCCTTCAGTACATCCAAAACCACAAGTGGCCTTAACGTGTTATCGTGCAACTGAAAAAGACCCTCACCTTCCATAGCAATAAGAAGTTTACCGTCATATTCTATAAAATCCGAAACAACCTGAGGTGGGTCAATCACACGAATCTGATTGTTTTCGTAGATATAAATAGATGAAAAAGAACGAAAAACTATAGCTCCGTTCAAGGGCAGTATTTCCCAAAACTCCTCACTAGTAAACACATGATCCTCAATAAGGTGGGTCAAGGAGTGGTACTCAAAACGACCACTCCCATTTTTTTTCCAATATCCAAACTCTTCATAGGAACCGGTGTATACCCTATCATCTTGTGAAAAGATAGAACGAATGATCGTATTGTCGGGCAACTTATAGAGGTTCCATTCCTCTCCATCAAAATGGAGCATTCCCTTATTGTTGGCAACAAAAAGTTCCCCTTCAACATTGGTCGTTAAATCCCAATTTTTACCCGCTCCTTTATAATCAAATAAGGAATAGTTATAAACAGGTGGCAGAAGGTTTTGCGCTGAAACCAAAAGTGGGAACAGAACGAGCAGAAGAATTGTTTTTGTGGAAATGCCCATGTAAACTGCTTGAACCTAATTCATTAAATCAGAGAATACCTTACTTCAATATACAAAACTAGCGATTGAAAAGTGGAATAATGGGGACAAACAGGCGTAGAACCACGGTTTTTTTTACATCATTACTACTTCAAATGAGATAATCATCAAATCTTTATGTCATTTTGAAAACATCCCATAAGATTTCCTCAAATCCAGTTTCGTTAGCTTCTTAGAACTTTTGCATCAGCAGCATATTTAGATTAAAAACACAGTCAATCTATCGTATTATTTAGAGTCCCTTAGGGTAAATATGCGTATCTTTCTTTAATGCAGGATTTTTCCATACTTGCAGGCTTTATTGCCTCTGTCCTCCATGTAATATCAGGTCCTGACCATTTGGCGGCCATTACTCCATTGGCCATTGAAACTCGCAAAAAGGTTTGGCGTATCGGGCTGTTCTGGGGTTTTGGGCATTTGATGGGAATGTTGGCTATTGGTCTCCTTTTTTTAGGGTTTAAAGAGCTGATTCCGATAGCATCCATTTCCAAGCACAGTGAGCAACTGGTCGGATTGGTGCTAATTGGCATAGGGGCATGGGCGCTTTTCCGTATTTTTCGTAAACCCAAAAGACACAAACATCCACATATCCACGGTGGGGATGAGCCCTACATCCATGTGCATGATCATAATCACGGTACAAATCAACTGGAACATGAACACACCCACACACAAACATTAAAACGGAACAGTTGGTCATCTTTTAGTATTGGCGTGCTACATGGCCTTGCAGGGGTCGCCCATTTTCTATTGCTTTTACCTGTATTAGGCTTTGAAAGTCAGGTACAAAGCGTTTTATATATTTTAGGATTTGCTACAGGAACATTGACGGCGATGGTAATTTATGCTTATGTTTTGGGACAAATCAATCAGTACGCCAAAAAAGCAGAGCATCCCAATCTATCGCACGGTATTCGAATCATTGGCGGACTTTTTGCCATAATTGTCGGGATATATTGGATTTATTTGGGATTTTAGAGTGTAAGCGCTGCAACCAAGAGGCGATGGTTTCCAGTATCAGCAACAATCAATTTCTCTTTCTGTACACAAATCGAAAAGGGCCAGTATAACGAACTATCTGTACCCACAATGGTATCTTTGTTTTCGCTTCCGGTCTTAAAATCCCGCTTTCCAATCACAGTATCTGCTTTGGTGTTGTTTTCTTCAGGGATGGATTTGAAGTACAATATCCGACTGTTCCCTGTGTCATTCACCAACAATCCCTTTTTGTAAAAACATACATCATACGTCCAGTTCAGGGTATGGGCATCTGGGAACAAACCAAATTGATTCTGCCCGGCCGAATCAAAGTTAGGTTGGCCGATAATGACATCCGCCTTGGTACCAAAAGCTTCCTCCCAACTATGCCATAGTAATGTCCTATAGAACTGGGTATCTGCCACTGCCAAAACCCCGTTTTCACTTATTTTTAAGGCATAAGGCCAAATAGGTTCGTAATTTTCATAGTCCCGTGTTGAAAAGTTTGGTTTTCCAAGAACCTTGTTGGCTGGTGCATAATTCACCTTCGGTATGGTGTCGTAAAAAAGAATCCTTCTATTCCCCGTATCGGCAATCCAAAGTTTTTTCCCATCTGAAAAAACACCATAGGGCCAATTCAAACTTTGAGAGGTGGGGTCGTTACCTATGCCCTTTACATTAGGTTGATTGGACACAAAATCAGGTTGTCCCAAGACCACATCCGCCGGCTGACCGTTTTCTGTCGGTAATCGGTGCCAAATCAATACGCGGTGGTTCCAAGCGTCAGCCACTACCAAACAAGTACCATCGCTCCAAATCCCGGAAGGATAGTGTAAACTTTTTGATGAGACGGTTCCTCCGGCGTTTCTGCCCGAATCCCCAACATTTTGCTGCCCCAGGACAATATCCGGCTCTTGGTGCAAACCTGTGGGGAGTTCATGCCAAATAAATACCCGGTTCTGCCCTGTGTCCGAGACAAAAAGCCTGTTGTTCCCCACATGTACCCCCCTTGGTGCCAAGAATGGTTTTTTTGAAGAACCCTTAAAAATATAAGGATGAACCACGTGCGGTCCCAAGGTCGAAAAGTCCATATCAACAAATTCTGGGCAATTGTTCTCCAGGCAGCATGCTTACCACCCTTTTCCCTCCAATGGCACTTTCTAAAATGACTTGACCCGGATGTGCCTCGGTTACAGTCCCCATAATACGGGCATGCAAGCCATTGGTATCTTTTTGTAATTCAAACAATACGGTCTCCGCTACCTCAGCAGCTACAAAAGCGACGAACAAGCCTTCGTTGGCCACATACAGGGGGTCAAGGCCCAATAACTCGCAGGCACACCCAACTTGATCATCAATGGGAATGTCTTTTTGAAAAATAGCTATCCCTTTGTGGATAGATTGGGCGGTTTCTTTCAAAACGGTGGCTACTCCACCACGGGTAGGATCAGTCAACAAATGGATATCTGAACCAAACTTTTCAATAAGGTCAAGGATTGTGTGGTTCAGCGACGTAGTATCACTTTCAATTTCAGAATCGAATTCCAGACCTTCCCTCACGGACATGATGGCCATGCCATGAGCCGCAATCTGCCCACTAATGATAATTCTATCCCCGGCCCTGATGTTATTAGCCGCAATATTGGCTTTGGGATGCACTGCTCCAATACCCGTGGTATTGATAAAGATTTTGTCACCTTTCCCTTTTTCAACCACTTTAGTATCTCCCGTGACCACCTGCACACCAGCTTGTTCGCAGGAAAATTTAATAGCCACCAAAATCTTCCAGAATTCGTCCATTTTCAGGCCTTCTTCGATGATAAAACTAAGGGATAAGTATTTGGGAACCGCTCCGCACATTGCCAAATCATTCACGGTACCGTTCACCGCCAATTCTCCGATATTTCCACCGGGAAAAAAGATAGGGCTCACCAAAAAACTATCCGTTGAAAATGCGGTTTTACCCTGAAGGTCCAAAAAAGCACCGTCATGGCGCTCCTCCAAAATGGGATTCGAAAGCAAATCAAATACCCCAGTATCCAACAATTTATTGGTCAACAGTCCTCCACTCCCATGCCCTAGAGTGATAACATCAAAGTCCAACTTGGGCATGGGACATTGCAATTGCATGTTCAGTTTTTTTTCCTTGGACATCCAAATAGCTTAAGCTTCAACCATTCCAGAGAAATGATAATAGGCCGCGCAGGCCCCTTCACTGCTCACCATAGGTGCTCCAAGTGGAAAGGCAGGGGTGCATTTCTTTCCGAATTGCGAGCACTGAAATGGCTTTTTAATTCCTTTCATGATCAACCCGGAAATACATTTTGGATTTTCAGGAGCCTCTTCGATGGCCACCTCAAATTTCTTCGTCGCATCGTGCATCGCATACTTTGGACGCACTGCGTATCCACTTTCCGGTATTTCTCCAATGCCTCGCCAAGTTTGATTTTGTACCTCGAAAACTTCATGAATCACTTTTTGGGCCTCAACATTCCCTTCCTCCCGAACGATTCGGGCATATTGGTTCTCCACCTCTGATTTGCTCTGCTCCAATTGCCGCACCACCATCAAAATACCCTGAAGTACGTCCAGTGGTTCAAAACCCGTCACCACAATTGGCACTTTATAGGTTGCCGATAGCGGGTGGTATTCAGCATTTCCCATTATCGTGCAAACATGTCCAGCGGCCAAAAACCCATCAATTCTACTTTCATCGTCATCAATTACTGCTTTAATAGCGGGCGGCACCAGCACATGGGAAGCTAAAATGGAATAGTTTGTCAGGCCTTTCCGATGCGCATGAAGCACCGAAAGAGCATTCGCAGGTGCCGTAGTTTCAAAACCAACAGCGAAGAATACCACTTGTCTGTTTGGGTGGTCTTCCGCGATTTTAACAGCTTCGAGCGGAGAATATAAAATCCTGATATCAGCTCCTTCTGCTTTGGCTTCCAAAAGGCTTTTTTGGGAACCGGGCACCCGCAGCATATCACCAAAAGAACAGAGAATGACTTGTTTTTCCAAAGCCAGGTGAACCGCTTTATCGATTAGCTTCAAAGGGGTGACACAGACAGGGCAACCGGGTCCATGCACCATGGTAATCGCTTTGGGCAACATTTCGATAATCCCGTTTTTTACCAAACTGTGGGTCTGTCCTCCACAGACTTCCATAATCGACCAAGGCCTAGAAACAGTATTCTTAATTTCTTCCAGATATTCTCTAGCCAATTCTGGATCTCTATATTCTGATAGGTATTTCATAATTCGTCGTTTTCATCGTTTTTTGGCAGATATTGGTCAACGTCCTCGAGTTCGCCCAGTTCACCTATTTCCTCCAGGTACCGAAATGTTTTTTGGGCTTCTTCCTCATCAACTTTACTGATGGCCACGCCCACGTGTACCAGCACGTAGTCGTCCACTTGGGCATCTGGTAGCATTTCTAAGCTGGCTTCTTTGGTAATCCCTCCGAAGGATACCTTTGCCATCCGCACCAGACCATCATGAATGGTTGTTATACTCTTTATTTTTCCTGGGACTGCTAAACACATCTTCGTCTTTTATATTTTGATAATAGGCCAATTGGCCCAATGCTATATTTTCGTCATTACTTGATAATGCTGTGTTAAAAAAACATTTCAAGCCAATATCATCTGCCAAACCCATTAGGTTTTTTATCAGTAATCTATTTTGGAACACCCCCCCACTACAAGCCAACTGCCTGATATCATATCTTTGTGCCATTCGGATAATCGCCATAGCTAGGGTAAAAACAAAGCTCGCAGCGATATGTGGAGCCGTGTGACCCTTTCGTTTTAATTCTTGAGCCGTCTCGATTATTTTTTTTGTGGGTATCTGTTCGTAGGATAGCCCCTCAAAAAAATCTATCGGTTCACCATCGCCGTATTGCCATGCCAAGTTTTCCAAAAGCATAGCGGCTTCTCCTTCGTAGCTGGAAACATCCAAAAGTCCAAGTAAGGATGCCATGGCATCAAACACCCGACCCACAGATGATGTTTTCAGGGTCCCCTTCATTTTTAGCTTCTGATATATTTTCCATTCAGATAAGGAAAACTTATCCTGTAGGTCCGTTTTGGAATCCATCAAGCTCAATAGTGACAACCGGGGCTCTCGTGCCATTTTATCTCCGGCCAATACATCAAAGTGTTCGAAGTGTGCCTTCCGTACCATTTGGCGATTTTGATAAACAAAAAACTCTCCACCCCAAATCGTATCATCATCACCAAGGCCTGTTCCGTCCCAGACAATCCCAAGAATCGGTGCCTTGGAACCAAACAAACCATGTTCTGCCAATACACTGGCAAAATGTGCTTTGTGATGTTGCACACCAACTACAGGAATCCTCCAATTTGAAGCTAGCTCTTTCCCCAGGACGGTACTTTGATAGGTAGTATGCTCATCGACCAAAATAAGCTCGGGTACTTCTTTAAATAATTGGGTGTACCGTTGTAATGTATCGGTGTAGCGCTGTAGTACCCCTAAGGAATCCAAATTTCCAAAGTAGGGACTGACGTAGGTATGCCCATTAGGAGTAAACGCCAGTGTGCTTTTTAAATGGGCTCCCATGGCCAATATCCTTTTCTGGTCTTTTGGTCGATATTCCATAAAATTGGGGGCCATACCCCTGGAGCGACGCAATACTATTTTTTGCCTATCAGCAAATTGCCAAACAGAATCATCCTGTGGGAAGGAAATTTCCAAATCATGGTGCAAGAAATAATCAGCTACAGCGTGCAGTCCATCCTCGGCCTCTATTTCCTTTGAGAGTATTGGGGAACCATGGATATTACCGCTGGTAGCCACTAAAGGAATCTTTACTTCTTCTGCAATCAAACTCAATAAGGCACTTGAGGGGAGCATTACGCCAAATCGGTCAAGACCAGGTGCAATTTCTCTAACTATTTTTTGCTTTGTTTTGGTTTTTGGAGACAACAATACAATTGGGCCGATTTTAGAGCAAAGTGCCTTCTCTTCTTGCCGCGTACAATTGAAATCGTTTTGAACTGCCTTTAGGGAATGATAAAGTAAGGCAAATGGTTTAGTGGGGCGTTGTTTTCGTTTCCGTAATTCACGAATGGTTCCAGAGTTACGGGCGTCAGCGCACAATAAATAACCATTAGTGTTTTTAACGGCAACAATGGCCCCATCCCGAAGGAAATGGGAAAGCTGCTCGATTTCGGTGGTTTCTTGTAAAAAAACCGTTTCGCCATCCGAATTCACCAATCTTAGCCGAATTCCACATTCGCCACAGGTATTCGTCTGGGAATGAAACCTATCATCTTCAGGATTCCGGTATTCTTCCATACACTTGCGGCACATTTTAAACTTTACCATGCTTGTATTTTCCCGTTCAAAAGGAAACTGTTCGGTAATCGCATATCGTGGACCACATTGGGTACAGGTTGTGAAAGCGTATTGAAAGCGTCGGTTACCCGGGTCTAGCACTTCTTTTTTACAGGAGGGGCAAATGGCAAGGTCAGAAGTCAGCGGAATGGCGACCTTTCCTTCATTACAGCTCGGTACAATACGAAATGTATCAAATGCCATAGGAGCTACCTCCAGTAAGCTATCGGATTGGATGATTGCCGCCTCCGGTGCTTTTTCCAGTATGTCTTCCTTAAACTTCATTAATGCATTCTTTTGTCCATTGGCGTATATCAAAACGCCGTTACCATCGTTGCTCACTGTACCTTTGAGGCCATACGTCTTCGCTAAATTGTACACAAAAGGCCTAAAACCTACTCCTTGGACTTGACCGCCAATCTGTATTTTGAAGGTTTTAAGCACAACGGCTCAACGTGCTTTTTTAGCAGTTACTTTTTCCAGTAACCAATTACACCACTCGTCAATACCCTCATCGTTTATTGAGGAAATCTGAATAACCTCCAACTCGTGATTTACCTCACAAGCGTCCTGGGTCACCGCATCTACGGAAAAGGGCAGATAGGGTAATAAATCTGACTTGGAGACCAACATCATATCACTGGTAAGAAACATCTTTGGATATTTCTTGGGTTTGTCATCCCCCTCTGTTGTTGCAATCAATGTGACGCGAAAGTCTTCTCCCAAATCGAAAGAAGCGGGACAGACCAAGTTGCCCACATTTTCAATAAAAAGCAGGTCCAGGTTTTCCAAATCAAATTGATTCAAGACCTGATGTACCATTTGTGCTTCCAAATGACATATTCCACCGGTAACAATTTGTAACGCCTGGATTCCTGTTTCCCGAATGCGTTCGGCATCCCTTTCCGTTTCTATGTCCCCCACCATCACGGCCATATTGACCTTATTTTTCAACTTTTCCGCAGTTTTTTGCATTAAAGTGGTTTTTCCACTGCCTGCCGATGAGGTAATATTTATCAGGAGCGTGTTATGGTTGGCCATTTCCTTTCGGATGCTATCGGCTACAAAATCATTCGCCTTTAATAAATGTATGTTGGTGTTTTCACACTGTACAGAGCCTCTAGCTGCTTTTGTCGACTTTTCTATCATAGCTTAATCTTCAAATTCTACTTTATGGATTAACAATTCCTCTCCTTGTATCACGTTTTTACTAGGTCGCTCGCAGTTTTCACAGATAAATCGATAGTTCTTTATCTGGGTAACATGGTTACATAGCTCGCATTGAATTTTTAGTTCGGTAGATTCAATATTGAGATGGACCTTGCTATATTCCGGATGCGATAGATGATAAGCACTGTAGGCATTGTGAAGTAATCGAGGTTCAATATTGGAAAGAATGCCCACTTTTAAATGAATTGAGGTCATCTTCTCCAACTTTTCCCTTTCGAATTCCATTTCCAGGGTCTTCATAATGCTATTCACTATTGAGGTTTCGTGCATATCCTTAAATGATTTCTTTCAGTTTTTCCAATCGGTTTTCATGTATCTCCAATTGGTGCAATAGTCCTTTGTCATTCACCAATCTTTTGATTTCCTCCATATCTTGTTCCATCGAGGCCAATCGTTCTTTTTCCGCCTCGGGGTTTTCATTATGCAGCAACCACTCCATTTCCAGTTTGTTGAGTAAAGTGAGTGCCCTTTCCGTGGGATGCGCTTCAACGGTCCTTACCAAAAGGGCCTCTTCAAAAAAATAAGCCGCTTTTTCTAGGTTATTGTGCAGTTTGGCCTCTGGGAAACCAATGAGGGCCGTAGCATAGTTATGACAGCACATTCCATACTGATAGGGGTGTTCATCTTTCGTGTAAAAGGCCAGCGCCTCTTTGAATGCGGACGCGCAAAAGGCGGACCATATCGGTTTTTCCTCAGGAGCTACGGGGATTTCGGAATAAATGAGAGCTAAATCGTGATGGATATCGGCAAATTTCTGTGGAAAAACATCGCGCTTGAAGATTTTAAGGGCATCCTGAAAAGCATTGATGGACGGTTTATAGTATTGGGATTGTCCGTTTTTGCTCCATGAATAGAGTAGTTTCGCCTTTTGGAGGATGGCCTCTCCCAAAAATTCTGGAATATCTGCTTCTTTGAAGTATTTAATAGCTTTATTTATGGATTCTTTAGCTAGTGTATACTCTGCCTGGAATCCTGCGACTTCGGCAATATCAATCAATACCAGACCAGCGTTTACGGTATCGCCATTACTTTCATAAAAGATGATGCATTCTTGTTGCAAGTTTTGGATTTCAACCAATACATCCTTATCCCGCGGAACAGAAAGTTGCGAGGTCAATGCTGTGGCTAAAAGCGTTTGTATCGCATTTTTTCCAGCTGATGAAACTGTTTTTTCCAAAAGAGACCTAGCAAGCTCAACCACGTGGGCCGTTTCGCCGATATCCAGCAAATGGTTGATGAAATGTTTGGCAGAAAAGACCAATTTTTCGTCATCGGAAGCTGCTGACAAGGCTTCTTGGTACACCATGGCCAACTCAAAAATACCTTCTCGTCTAGAAAGGTTGCCGTAATGTTTTACAATGGCCAGGTTATGGGGATGATGTTTCTCCAACCACTGCAACATACTATCATTTATTTCATAACCGAATTGCAAGTGCGTGGCAATGAGCATATCCTGATGCAAATGACTGCCTTCTTCTAAGTATTGGAACGCCCTCTGATGATTCCCCAGTTTGTAGAAAACGAGGGCCAATAGATTTTTTTCAGTAAGGTTGCTTTCAGGAAAGAGATAGGGAGGTTCTAGATCGTACCAATCAAAGGGGCAACGTATTTTGCCACTTTCAACATGGAGGTGCCTGTCCCCTAAAGGTATCTTATCATCACGGGTTACTTTTACCAATTCTGATAGACGCGGTACCGTCGAAATACTATGGGTAACAGCTAATTCATGCTCAGTTGCAACAGAAATTGAAAGCATTTTTTTTGACTCTTTGGGTTCCTCTTGGGTCCCTAGCGGCCAAATCGGTCATGATTTTTCCTGTGATGCGGGCCAGTTTTTCGGTACGGTAAACACCAATGTACCGTATCAAAAAACGTTTGGGGTCATGAATGTCCATAAATAATAAGGACACTTCCCATTGACCATCTTCTTTGGTTATCCGATACTGTACTTCCGAATCCAATAACCAATCATCATTTTGATCTATTTCTGTAAGCATATCTTGAGCAATCGGGTCTTTTCGACCATTTCAAAGTTTAACTTCCTATCTTCTGCATCCAATTCATGCTCAATAAAGATTTCACGTACCGCAAGGGACTTATCCCCATTTAGGTTTCGTTCTTTTAGCATGAACTGCGCACCCCCATGAACTTTGGCGAACCAAATACTGGATACTGGCGTAACCAAAAGTTGTTCGCTCTGTTTTTCATAGGTTGCAAATGCGAAAGTAATACCATTAAACAATTTTTTGGCCAAATTTGCCGAAATAATAATATGCCCAGATCGTAAATCAACCATCAGGTTTCACAGACTGACCGTAGGTCATCCAAAATAAAATTCACTACTTTATTACCAGCAGCTTCTACCACGGGACTTAGCTCTACCTCCAACCTGGTATTGTCAATGGCGATGAGATAGACATGAATGTCCTTTGGATAGTCGCTGCCCATTATTTTTTTGGCGTACGAAAGGGCTTGGTCCCATTTCATACCGTGTAGAAAAACCATAGGGTCTTCTTGGGGAGCTTGCATTACTTCGTGGGCAGGTACTTTAAAAAGTGTGCCTACAGGCTCTCCACTGTTGACGACGGCGTCCACTAGTAAAATCCGTTGATGTCCCTTAAGTCCGAACAATACTTCAAAAGCGGAAGTGCCCATATCGAAAAGACTCACATCCGAGCGTTTTGCCAGCTGTTTCTTGAGACATTCCAAGACATAGATACCAACGGCATCATCACTACGGACAGGATTTCCGAATCCCATTATGGCAGTTTTCTTTTCCACAACTATTTTAATGGATTTTCCAGAGCCTTTTACTTGACCTGGGAAATCCCAACAATTTTTGGTTACAATTTAAATCGTGATAATTCTTTACCCGTTTTAGCATCATGTGCATGAACGGTGCAGACCAAGCACGAATCGAATGAACGTGCCACAATACCGACTTCGACTGGATCTTCTGGATCTTCGATTTCAGAACCTAAAAGCGCTGCTTCTATAGGGCCCGGATTTTCATTGGCATCCATAGGACCCACGTTCCAAGTTGTAGGTGCCATGACCTGATAATTTTTGATTACGCCATCCTTGACTTCTATCCAGTGCGCCAAAGAGCCACGCGCCGCTTCGGTGGCCCCAAAACCCTTACCGTCTTTTTCAACTGGTTTGGTATAAAAATCCCCATCCAAATCAATTTCTGTCAACCATTTTTCAATGAAGGTATACAGTCGTGGAGCTTCGTGGACCCTTGCCAATACACGTGTAAAGACGCTGGGGCCCATCTTTTGTATAATGTCCCCAAAAAGCGGATCCTTGATTTGGTGGTCTAAATTGTTAGGGTTGGCGTTCATGATAACACGTGATAACGGTCCAGCTTCACAAGCATAACCGTCATAGCGCGGTGCTTTTGACCAACTATATTGACCACTGAAATCTGTATCGTGCAATGTGGTTGAGGTAGCTGGGGTCGGTAATGGCTCATCCCAAGGGTGCAGCCCACTTTCTTGGTCATTGAACCAGGAGTGTTTTACGTGTTCGCTGACCTTCAGATGATCAAATTCGTGCCAATTCTTCCCATCAAAGAAACCACTGGAACTAATCAGTGCCTTGTTTCTTCCTTCAATGGTCGGTTTATTGTACAAATCTTTGTGCAAGTAAGTCCCGAACGCCAAAAACTTTCCCACACCTTGTCCAAACTTATCTAAACCGAATTCCAATCCGGCCCTCAAGTAAAGTCCTAAATCGCTGTTGCGGTGCGCTTCACTTTCATCAAGCCAAGCCATCATATCATCCCAACTTTTGATCTCCAGATAACGTTCGATGGAGCAACCCAGCCAAATCGGCTCGAGCCAATCATTTTTGAATTGGGTCATAATTGCATGCGCCCTGGTAATATCCTTTAAGGTAGGTGCACACATGACGCCTCCGGGAACCATATAACTGGAGTGTGGCCATTGACCCCCAAACAAAGCATAGACCTGAACAGGTAACGCACTGGCTGTCAGTCCTTTTTGAAAGGTCTCTCCTACGTAGGCGGCCCATCGTTTGACCACTTCACTGTACAACGGTTTTTGTGCGAATTTTTTGTTCGCCATATCCGTAGCGAAAATAGCATAGAACCATCTTGGAATACTTTGGATGGTTTCCGTAGCTTGACCAATAGCACGTAACAAAAGTGCATTGGGAGAAAGTGTCGTTCCCCAGGCCGTATCCAGTGCTGAAGATGCGCAGTAGAGGTGTGAACCCCCACAAATTCCGCAAATTCTTGGGGTTACGATAAGACCAGATTGCGGGTCTTTTCCCTCCATGATTTTTTCAAAGCCCCGGAACATAGCCGCTTGTGTATGGGCCCGCGTGACTTTTCCGTCTTCGATGTATACCTTAACATCCAAATCCCCTTCAACGCGACCAACAGGGGAAATATTCAATTCTTTTACCGCCATTTCTTATTTTTTATTGACTATTTTGAACCTTCCATGATTTTATGGTTCTTCGGAAGTACTTTTTGGAATCCAGCTTCGATGTAATAGGCCATCTTGGTCCTTCCCGTTGGGACTTCTTTTGGCAAAAAGCCCAAATATTTCATTGTCTTGAAAACACTTCCTTTTTGAAGATCATTGTGAGGAAAACCGGGTTCCGTGCATCCCAAACATGGGTGGTTTGCCCTAGTTTTGCTGGACTGTCGATTCCAAAGAATATTGTTGCAACTGGCCCGGGTCATTGGTCCGCGGCATCCCACTTCATAGAATAGACATCCATTGCCCCTACGGCCAAAACCACCGTCCACTTTTTGAGCGAAGTTGGTAACATTGGTACAACCGTCCTGAACGAAATTGGTAAAGAAAGTCTTTGGCCTATGGTATTCATCAATGAGAACATCCCCAATCCTTCCAACTGCAATGGCAACCAAGATTTGACTTATCCAATCGGGATGCGCTGGGCAACCTGGGATATTAATGACAGGTAGGCCTCCTTTAGAAACATAATCGGCCCCTAAAAAACCTCCTTTTTCCTTTTTATGGAATTGCATTCCCGTTGACTCACTAGGATTTGGGGGTACTGCGGGAATACCTCCCCAAGTAGCACAATCTCCTACCGCCACCACAAAAGCGGCAACCTCGGAGAGTTCCTTTACCCACTCTATCATGGGTCTATCTGCAAAAAAGTTCATCCCTCCAGTTCCATTTGGCCCTTGAATAAGAGATCCTTCAAATACCAGGATGTCCAATTGTATTTTTTCGTCCAGAATATCACGGAGCAGTTCTTGGACTTGGTCCCCTATTTGGAGACCTGTTGTTGGATGCCAAAGGATATTGAGTCCAAAATCAGTAATCAACTCCACGACCGTGGGCTCTTCAGCATTCAAAAAGGACATGGTATTACCACTACACGCCCCTCCCTGCAACCATAAAACATTAGCCATAATTTATTTACTTAGGTGTTTGGCATTTTGAACAAAAAATTAAACAAAATTCAATTCTGTTTAATAAAAACCTATTTTGAATTACACAAAACGCTAAATATTGTTAATATATTAGTAAATTGACAAAAAAAGCTGAGCATTCAAAATGATAGATTCTATTTAGAATTAGTCTAATTCTGCACTAGATATCAACAAGCCCTTTTTAAGAACCACTTGGTCTTTTTGTGATGTGGGAATTTTATAGCATTATTTTCAGTTCGCTCTTTAAATTTTAGCTTCAAAGCGCATTTTCAATGAAGTGTCTGTTTAAAGGGATACCCATGCAAACGCGTGGTAATGTAGTTTGTAGACTTTTCTGCTTCATACCGCATCGAGAGCGATAAGCTAAACAGTAGTTGAGCAGGGCGGATTGATGATGGGGTTTACTTCTTCCAAGGAACATTTTTATAATATCCCTTTTTGGAGTTTCTTTCTCTATTTTTTAGTAGCAAATGAGTATCATTCATCGTTCGTGCCCTGTAACCGAGAAGATGAAATAACGGTCTTGCGAAAAATCGCGCAACACTTTTGTTCAAAATCAATGTTTCCCTTTTAGAGGACGCCCAAGCCACTCCAGGTAACAGGGCTATCCAACCATCCACTTTCAATCTTCTTAAATATTTGGACAATGCCAAAAAGAACGGTGGGATACTTCTGATGTAATAAAAACCCTCATAGCCTTTATCTTGATAGAGTGGCATAAAAAGTTGTCGCCTTCTGTTCGTTGTAACAAGTCCATCACCTTGTATGGCAATTGAAATTCCTCTTGGTACCAATTGAAAATTGATAAAACCAGGCAACATCTTAAAAAAACTTCCGTGTTCAATAAGGTGTTGATGATAGATTTCATAGAAATGCTGTGGTGTTTGTCCTTCAGATGCCAATTTGGCCTTAATTCCATTCAGCGAAGTACGGTCTCCGGGGAGAAAACCGACAAGACCTAAAGTGTATTCAATAAAATTCCTTGCGTTGACAATCGCTTTTTCGTCAGAGTGCTGACCGCTTTCGAAACCCAGCGCCACATATCCCATCTCATTGATTTGGCTCAATAATGCCCCGGTCAGATATTCTTCAATACCCAGAACTACCGGTAAAGGATAATTCTTTGTAAAGCTCCGGTTCAACAGGCTATCATTCATTACAATAAAGGGTTCGGTTTCCCCAGAAGTGGTATGTAAATCAATAAAGTAATAGGGTGCAGCTGCATTCTCAATAATTTCGCCTATCAATTCATAGAGTTCCAACATCTCCTTTGCCTCGGCACTCATATCCTCAAGAGGTTGCGCCAAACTATTCAACCGGTCGGGAAGCCAAATTCGATTTAAGTCTTCATCGATAAACCGAACCTTTTGTTCCAATGCTTTCAGATTTGCTGCAATTCCAAGGCATTCACCATAAAATAAGTCACCGCTTTCTTTGAGCTCAACAAAAGTCTGCTGCAATGCGATTACGCCCGCTGGCTCATTCCCATGAACCCCACCAAAAAACACCACGGTAGGACCTCCAGATTTTCCTTTAATATGGCCCAGAATGCGTGAGGTCCGCTTTTTTTCTACTTTTTGCGCTGTAAACTTCTTCGGCATCAATACAAATCCGTTTTGCTCAAGATGCCCACCAAGGTTTTATCGAGCACTACTGGCAAGCATCCTACGTTATGCCTTTCCATGATGCTACGGGCATCGCTTATTTTCTCATCGGGTGAAATCGTAATGATGTCCTTTATCATAAACTGGGCAACCGTGGTACGTTCAAAGTCGATTTTGGTCTCATCAAAAGAATCCATGTAACTCCAGGTGAGGAGCCCTACCAATTTGGAACTTTTGTCTTCCACCGGTATGTGGTGAATTTGGTTCCACTCCATAATTGCCCTGGCCATGCTCAAATAATCATCTTCGTACAACTTTAGCACATAGGAGGTCATCACTTCTTTTACCAACTTAGGTTTGCTGGTAATGTGATCTACATCAATATCTTTCCATAGATGAATGGGAAGATCTTTGCTTTGGTTTTGTACCATACTTTTAGTCAAGAGTACCAAAGACTTGTCCGTTTTGAATCTTTTTTTCAATTTTCTAAGATTATCCACCTGCCACTGTTCTCCACTTTTTCCTTTGGTACGGGCTTCGATTACACCCAGAAGTCGTTCCACATCTGCTGAATCAACACCGCTTGAACATAATCCTTCATACGCTATGGGAAGTAGGGTCCCCAAAACCAGTTCTTGGGCACTAAATACCTTACCGCACCAAGAAAGAAGTGTTTCTTTTCCGGTACGGGCCGCTTTAATAAAGTTGGTCTTTACGGATTTAAAATCCATTTGGGTGGACATATCGTCAAAGTCTCGGGGCCTGCCTTTCATCAATCCTACCCAAAACGCAAAATTGGCCATCTCATCCAATACTGATGGTCCCGATGGAATGTAGCGATTTTCGATTCGAAGATGCGGTTTACCGCCTCCAAGGCCATAGCACGGTCTATTCCATCTATAAACAGTACCATTGTGCAAGCACAGCGCAGGTAATTTTGGGATCCATCCTTTTTTTAACTGTGATAATGAGCTTTCCTCAATTGGCTTGGTCAGTAATATTCTGTGTTTTGAAATGTCCTTTTTAAAAATCTCAGCAACGCTTCCAGTTTCCCAACCATCCCCAAAACCAACCCTTGGGGTCTGATTGCGGAGGGCAAAGACCGTTTTACGTGTATCCAGACTTTGTTGAAAAAGAGCTATGCGTGTTTCTTTCCAAAGTTCCCTGCCCATGAGCACCGGCGAATTACAGCATATTGATAGTACCGGACCAGCGATGGCCTGTGCCCAGTTATAGCTTTGAATAAAATCTTTTGAGGGAACTTGCAAATGTAATTGAAAGCTGGTATTGCACGCTTCAAACATCACAGAGTCGTGCTTTAAAAAAAGCTCATCTACCCCGCGAATCTTTAAATTGAAGTCTCCTCCTTTAAAGGCTCTCAACATATCGTTTAAAGCAAAATAACGTGGTATGGGTGTTAAATAATCCAAGCCCACTTCCTTTTTACCGATGGTTGGTAAAATACCTGCCAGCAAAAGTTTAGCTCCCATGGTATAGGCCATGTCCTCTGCTTTTTTCAAAAGGCCTCGCAGTTGTTCTTCTATCGTTGAAAAGCAATTGCCTTTTAATTCGAAGGGATCTAGATTAATTTCAATATTGTAACTGGCCAACTCGGTTGTAAAATGCGGGTCATTGATCGCTTCCAACAATTTCAAGCTCACACCAAAAGGACGGTATTCCCGATTCAGCAAACATAGTTCCTGTTCTGCTCCGATTCGCACTATATCATCCTCAAAGCGTTCTTCCTTTAAGAGCAGTTCAAGTGCGCGAATGTCATGGATGAGATGTTGGGCAAAGACCATTCGCTCCGTACTGTTCTGCAAATGTTTTGTTATCATTTCGCCCATGATAGAATCGCTTGACAGACAAAACTAACCATCGCCCTTGGGGCAAAATATGACAATTGTCAGGGCGAAATAGGTTCACACGGGGTGTTCCTATCAAAAACGTACTCTTTTTTCAACCCAAAAAAATGTATCAATTCCTCAACCACCAATTCATTTCCTGTATCCGTTAAACCAAAAGGGGCATTCATTGATCCTTTGCTAAAATAATTGACAAACCCTCCTACATTTGAAATGCAATCAAGTCATGTTTTTGATTTTTCTTTAAATCAATTTCGGACTAGTAGTTAGTAGAGCACTTTTAGATTGTTTGGTCAAAAAAGTGTTTAGTTTAGTTGAGGTTTCCATTACTTCCAGGGAATCATTTTCCCTGGTTGTAATGGTTTTTTGTTCCAGAACATAGTGATGCCGCTATTTGATCAATACTGTCCATCCCTTTTACAAAGTACCACTTAATTTGAGGAAATCTATTCTTCTTCTATTGACTCAACTCTAGCGTTTGTCAATTGAAAACCTGTCTTCGTTCATTGGTAACGGTAACCAACACCTATTTGCTTTCTATTTGCAGTTGATTTTTAAATAACCCAAATAACAACCCATTTTAAAACAAAATCATGTATTTAAAAAAAATATGCCTTGGCGCATTTATGCTCTGTCTTTCTCATTTCGGGACTGCACAATCGTATATTGGTTATTTGACCGATAATTACAGTGGCGTGCACAGTGTACTTTCCAACCCAGCAAATATTGCTGATTCCAGAATGAAGCTAGAAGTCAATCTGGTAGGAGTGAGTGCGTTCTTTGGTAACGATTATCTCGGTTTCAGTCTTTCAGATGCCTTTGAGGACATTAGCGAGACCTTTGACGAGGCCGAAACATTTCCTCAAGAAAACAATGCTTTAGCCTTCAATGTGGATATCATGGGACCTTCGGTACTTTTATCCATAAACGAAAAAAGTGCCTTATCCGTTTTTTTGCGCGGCCGTGGATTTTTTAATGCCAATGATGTAAATGGAGAAACGATAGCGCGTGAAGGAGGCTTTAATGAAGATGAGGACTTCTTTATAGACGAAGGCAATGTCTCTGGAAATTTCAACTTATGGGCTGAACTGGGTCTTACCTACGCCCGCGTCCTGTTGAACCAAGAACAGCACTTTTTAAAAGGAGGACTTACCTTAAAATATCTACAAGGTATGGGCAACGTCTATGTAAATGGTTCTGACATTACCATCGATTACGACTCAGATACACGTAACGTGACGACAACCGGTGAATTCACCTATGGAAACACGGATGAACTAGACGATATCGGCAGCGCTGGGGATATTCTGGAATTCAATAGTGGAAACGGATTTGGTGCAGACCTGGGTCTGGTCTATGAATGGAGACCAGACCATGAAAAATACAAGTCCCTCGATAGAAATGGCAAAAAAGTTGCGGACAGGGGCGCAAATAAATACAAATTAAAATTCGGTGTCTCTGTAACAGATATTGGGACAATACGAAACACAAAAGGTGTTGATGAATTATATAATCTAAATACAACCCAAAATATTGATAATTTCGACGGTGACGTATTGGAAGAAGCCATCGAGGAAAATTTTGAACTTTTATCCACTTCGGACTCCCCCAATTCAGTTTTGCCAACCGCATTGCACGCCAACACTGATTGGAACATCAACTCAAAATTCTATCTAAATCTGAATGCTGACTTACCGCTAACCTCAAAAACCAAGGTGAACACCCAACGGGTATTGACCCAAATATCCTTGACCCCAAGATTTGAAATACCATGGTTGGGCATCTACTCTCCCATAAGTCTTTTGGAAGGGGCAGGTGTACAATGGGGCACGGGTTTACGACTTGGTCCTCTTTATGCGGGTTCAGGTTCCATTTTGTCGTCATTGGTATTAGGGAACGATACCAAGTCGCTGGATGTCTATGCCGGTTTAAAAATACCCATTTACCAAAGACGTTTGAAAGATAAGGACGGTGATGACATAACGGACAAAGAAGATGCCTGTCCTGAGGTGCCTGGACCCTTTGAGAACCAAGGATGCCCATGGCCGGACACAGATAAAGATGGCATTTTGGACAAGGACGATAGGTGTCCAAATGAGGCGGGACCTGAAGAAAATCAGGGATGCCCTTGGCCAGATAGTGATGGGGATGGCGTTCTGGATAAGGATGATAAATGCCCGGAAACAGTAGGTCTAGCCGAATATCAAGGATGCCCAGACACCGATGGGGATCGTATAATAGACGTGGAAGACCGCTGTCCCCAAACACCCGGTTCGCCTGATTACCAAGGGTGCCCCGATTCTGATGGGGATACCTTGCCCGATGTCGACGATGCTTGTCCCAATACGCCGGGAACTCTGGCAAATAACGGATGTCCTGAAGTTACTGAAGCCGTACAAAAACAGTTGAACGATTATGCAAAAACCATTTTGTTCGATACAGGTAAGGCATCCATTAAATCAGAATCCGTATCCACTATGGTGGACATTATTCAAATCTTGAATGAATATCCATCAGCAAACTTTACCGTTGAGGGCCATACCGATAGTGTCGGGAGTTCTACTAGTAACCAAAGACTCTCGGAGTCGCGCGCCAATGCTGTCCGCGATTTTCTCATCGATAAGGGTATTGCTTCAAACAGGCTGAGCGCCATAGGTTTCGGTGAAGAACGACCTATTGCCAGCAACGCTACACGAAACGGAAGAAAACAAAACAGGAGGGTTGAAATAAATCTGGTAAAGTAGCTATTGTTTTCCTGTAGAATGTTTGGATTAGTTTTAGTTGTTTATTTCCTGAATTCTGTAGCAAAAACTGCCAAGCCCGTCTTGGCAGTTTTTATTCTGAATCTGCTTAATTCATCCCACCTATGATAGGCAGTATCCAACGAAGAAAAATACTTTTCCCCTTATCGTAAAGTCACATTGAATTCCAAAACCAGGTAAATGCGAACTGTTGCTCCAGTTCGAACAACTATCAATCCAGAGCCTGCATCCGTCAATTCAACTGAAGCAGCACCAAAAAAAATAGCGTTCTTTTTGCACAAAACTGATTTAGGGTCCCAAAACTTGGGTTACCCTATTGTGCACGTAAAATAAAACTACATCCCACTTATGCATGTATCGTATTTTACAAACCAAAAGATTCAACTTATAGGCTTATCCTGTAAAACCAACTTTTTGGCGATTGTCTTTATTTTCATGGGTACCGCAAACGGATTGGGGCAAAAATTGCACACTTGGTTTACTGCAGATCGAGCTGTAAACAGTCCCGCAGGACCCAATGGGCAATATCATTTGTTCACACCGCTCCCACCTGCCGACGGCACTCCTGTTACCACCTGGTATGATTTTATTGATTTCAATGGCACCTTTCAACAAAATGCCATCGAACACCCCGATCCTGCAAACTACAATTTACCTCCACCCCTGGGTTTCAACTACAGCAACGATGGAACTGGGGATTGGCTCATTCCCACAGGTTCCATCCCCTTACCCCCTGTGCTGCGCCGTAGTGCAATGAACTTCAATCCTGCCCTTGAGTTTGATGGCAGTGGGGCGGGTCAGGCACTACATTTTAGAGGAATTAATAGAAATGAGGCTACCATCTTCATCGTTTTTCAAGGAAATGGACAAGGTAGTAGCCCAGAAACCCAACGTTTATTGTTTGGTGGGGACATCACCAACTATATTCCCGCAAACGCAGCAGTAAATCTTTCAATTGGCCTATCTGATGGCAACCGGTTTTCAATCGGAAGGACGCGTGAAGCGGGACTGATGGACCCCAATTTGGAAGAATTTACCGCAGGGACAATTGATTTGGAAGGTAGACCCACAATCGGTGTGTTTATCAGGGATATCAAGAACTCAAATCAAGAACTCCTCGAAACCCGTGTCAATGGCCTCGACGACATTTCATGGGACAGACTGGATACGTATGCCAGTCGACCGTTATTCCATTTCAATCGCTTGGGAAAACATTTCAATAGTACAGATGCTACTTCGGAACGTAACTTTACCGGCCAAATTGCAGAGGTTATGGTCATGGCCGGACCTCCTATCAACGACCATATCACGAATGGAGTACAACGGACGGAAAGCTACCTTGCCATTAAATACGGTATTACCCTCAACACTACTGGAGGGTTGGGCAGCAACGTAGGGAACAACGGCTTTGACTATCTCGCTGCGGATGGTACCGTTATTTGGGATGCTGATTTTTTAGCTTCTTATATCTATGATATCGGGGGAATCGGCAGAGACCGATTCCAAGATTTTTTTGGGTCCAACAATTCCTCAGGAACCGATGATACGGCCTACAGTTACAATCTACATCAGGTCATCTCCAAAAGTGTTAACCCTGAAGCCATACTGACCATCGCAACCAATTCGGATTTTACTTCTGACAACTTTAATGAATCCCGTAACTCAATAGATCCCGCCCCACCTTCCGAAAGTTACTTACATAATTATCTGCTTTGGGGGAGTAACCGGGGTGATATCAATAGAAGTACGGCTGAGTTGCCCAATAATCCACCAAGCGTAATCGCATCAAGAATAAGTAGGGAGTGGTTGGTACAAAAAAACAGTAATGCCCTAACCTCTATAAATGGGGTCAGCTTGCAGATAGATCTTTCTGGTTCCGATTTTTTGAATGGTCTCGTCGATGACGCCACGTGTACAACGAAACTCCTTATAGACCGTGATGGTGATGGCAATTTTACTACGGGTACGATTAATATAATCGATGCAATCCAAGTGGACATCATGAATAACCTGGTGTATTTTGAAAACGTAGACTTAGCGCATGGCGATGTGTTCACCATTGGATTTGAAGATATCCCACCTACTGCGAGTAACCCCGCAAATACTATTGCTTGTGACCTACCTCCCGCCATTGATATTAATGTCGTAATGGACGAAACAGACAATTGTACCCAACCTCCTTTCGTCAATTACGAGAGTGAAACCAGTGATTTAAACGTTAACCCCGAGACCATCATACGAACCTATAGTGTTACCGACAATATGGGTAATTCAATTGACGTTGAACACACTATTTTAGTTTATTTATCTCCTAATGTGGAAGCGGGAAGCGATGAAGAGACTTGTTCTGGTAGCCCCTTCGATTTATCTACTGGGTCTGTTCTGCCAACAGCGACCAATTTTAGCAGTATATCTTGGAGCACCGACGGAGACGGTACCTTTGATGATAATACCGCCCTGACTCCATTATATATCCCAGGTAACAATGATAGTAGCAACGGTTCGGTCATTCTTACGCTACAAGCGAACGGAAACGGGAATTGTTCAGCAGCTACGGATAGCATGGTACTTACAATTACTCCCGTTCCCACCGTGCACGCAGGAAGTGATGAATTAATTTGTAATACCGACAATTTGGATTTATCCCTATCCGGGACGACTCCTACCGCTACCAACTTCAGTAGTCTGTTCTGGAGCACATCTGGCGATGGTGGTTTCGACGACAATACGCTATTGACCCCTATCTATGATCCTGGCCCCAATGACATTGCCAATAGTTCGGTTATACTTTCCCTACAAGCTAACGGCAACGGTAGCTGTCTTGAAACCGTAGATACGATGACTTTATTTCTTGAAGCTGCTCCTATGGTAAATGCAGGCAGTGATGAAGTAATATGTGCCGGTAGTCCATTCAATCTATCCAACGGATTCATCTTGCCCACGGCAAATAATTTCAGTAGTTTGTCTTGGAGCACTGACGGAGACGGTATATTTGATGATAATACCGTACTGACGCCGGTATATATCCCTGGTGACAACGATATTACAAACGGTTCAGTCACGCTTATGGCACAAGCGAACGGGAACGGGAATTGTTCAACAGCAATAGATAGCATGGTACTTTCAATTACTCCCGCTCCAACTGTGAACGCGGGAAGTAACGAGACTATCTGTGCCACTGATAACTTGGACCTATCCATGTCCGTCATTTTACCAGCTGCTTCAAATTTTAGCAGCTTGGCATGGAATACCTCAGGTGATGGCAATTTTGATGATGTTGGGCTTTTAGCGCCTCGCTACAGCCCTGGACCTGAAGATATTGCCAACGGCTCGGTAACGCTTACTTTAGAGGGCATTAATGGAACATGCGCTACAACGGACAGCATGGAGCTTACCGTGACAACCCTATCCATATTTACCGCACCTGTAAGCGAATCGTGCAGTGGAAATGCAGATGCAGTTATCCAAGTTACCGTCGACCAAGGTAGCGGACCCTATGCAGTGAAACTGAACGATTCGCCCGAACAACTCTTCCTAAATAATAATTTCAGCCTAACGGAATTGATTCCCGGCATATATACTCTTGAGGTTATCGATGACAATGGATGTTCTACTACCACAATCTTGAATATCCCTGACATAGCACCCCTAGAAGTTGCACTTGATCGTACCTCCAATACATTGATTACGGCCAATACCTCGGGAGGCACCCCACCTTATCTCTATTTTTTCAACAACAATCAAGGTACTTCCGAAAATATATACGCCATTAGTCAAAGTGAAAACCTGATTGTCCGTGTTGTCGATGCCAATGGTTGTGAAACAGTAGCTGTAGAAAATATAAGCTTTGTACTACCCGAGATTGAAATCCCCAATTTTTTCACTCCCAACAATGACGGTCAGAACGATTTTTGGAAACCCAAAAACACAGAATTGTACCAAGATGTACAGACCATCATCTTTGATCGCTATGGCAGACCCATTAAAACCTTAGTATCGAATGGTCAAGGTTGGGATGGATCCTACAAGGGAAATGAACTGCCCTATGGCGATTACTGGTACCTTCTCACCGCTTTGGACAATAACGGAAATACCATTGAACGGATAGGACATCTTACCTTGTACCGATAAATAGATTCCCCTATTTAAGAAATCAAGAGAGTCGCACCCATTAGACCAACAAGCAATATCAAAGATTGCCTTAGCGATACATTCTTACTACTCAAATCTTGAACAGATAAAAATGACCCTGGTCCCAGCAAAGGACCAAAACAGCTTCTGAAGTCCAATAATCGCCCAACCTAAAGCATTCTCGTGGCGCAAAAATTTTCTTATCTAACCTAAGGATTACAAAAAAGAAGTTTTCTTAAAAACAACCACTTCAGAGAAGAACACTAAATTTTTCGTTGACTCAACTGGGGCATTCGTCAATTCTACTGCCCCACTGGTGAATTTATCTCTAAAAGTTTCCCTTTCCCTTAGTTATTTTATCTAGGCAATTTGCCCTTAATGGTAATGTCCCCAAACCCAAATATCCTGCTTATGACTAAAAAACTACTTTATTACAATATTCTCTTTCGTTTTATTCACAAAACGAAAAAAGAGCTTTATGGCCCATTTTTAAGAAAATATTGGGTTTTTACCATACTTATGGTACTCGGAGCATTTCATGGAACTGCACAGCAATTGGATACCTGGTTATCTGCTGATAGAGCAATTAATGAACCTCCAAGTGGCAGCTTTAGTACTTTTGGGCCATATCCATCGGCATATGACGTTCCGGTAACCCTATGGTCTGATATCGTACTTTACACCCCCTCCGATGCAGTGCAGCATCCAGACTCTGATGATTATTCTTTAAACCCGCCCGCGGGGTTTGACTATCCAGGAACGATCATGATTCCAGGATTTCTTTCTCCGGCTGATTCTGCAGGTGTCCCCATTATACGAAGAAATCGGTTCAACTTTAACCCGGCCATCGAATTTAATGGTAACAGCAATGGAGGTCAGGGGGATGCACTCCATTTCAGGTCAACCTCCAGGGCAGAAACGACCGTGTTTATTGTGTTCCAAGCCGAGGGGGAAGGAAATTCTGCAGAGACCCAACGCCTATTGTACGGCGGGGATATTAACACCCATTTGGCAAGTAGTACGGCTACCAATCTATCCCTTGGGGTTTCCGATGGGAATCATTTTTCAGTTGGTCGCACAAGGAATGGTGGTGATATGAATGCTAGTATGTTGGAGCAGGGCATGATTGATTTGGAGGGGCGATTGACCATTGGTGTTTTCGAAAGGGATATTATCGATCAGTTTACAGAACAATTAAATACAAGGGTAAATGGTCTCGACGATATTAACTGGTTAAGGGATGAAACCCCATTCCCCATTGCGGATACGAACTTGTTTTTCTTTAATCGTCTAGGGAAACACTTTAACAATACCAACGCCAACCCTGAAAGAAACCTTACCGGATACATCGCAGAAGTGTTGGTGCTGGACACCCCGGCAGAGATAAACTTCTCTGACATTAACGAGAGGGTAGAAAGTTACTTGGCCATAAAGTATGGTATTACTTTGAACAATGCTGGGGGCCTAGGTAGTGTTAACGGAAATGATTCCTATGACTATCTGGCAGCAGATGGTACGGTAATTTGGGATTTTGATTTTGCCAATCCCTATAATTTTGATATCGCTGGTATAGGCAAGGACAGATTTCAGGATATTGATGATAGCCCAGGAGGAGTAGATAGCTACCTTGATACCAAACTACGATACAACCTACATCAACGTATTTCAAAAAGTGTAAATCCAGAAGCAAGAGTCACTATTTCTACAGACTCCAATTTCTCACCGGATAATCTTGATGATTCTAGAACACCTATTGACGCATCACCATTTTCATATGAGCATAACTATTTGATTTGGGGCAGTGATAGGGGTGATATCAATCAGACTATTGCAGAGTTGCCCACAAATCCTGCAGGCGTAAGTTCTAGGATTGAAAGGGAATGGCTGGTCCAGAAAAACAGTACCGCCTCTACAACCATAAATGGGGTCAGCTTACAGCTAGATCTTTCCGGTTCCGATTTTCTGGACAATATGATCAGTGATGCTGCATGTGAGCCTAAGTTGATGATTGATACGGATGGCGATGGGGATTTCACAACAGGGCTTATCACCTTAATCGATGCCACCAGCGTTGATATGGGCAATAACCTGGTCTATTTTGATAATGTGGACTTTAACCATGGCGACGTGTTCACCTTGGGCGTTGCCGATACCACCCCTCCCACGGCCACTAATCCATCGACAACAACAGTATGTGACACAGCACCTGCCGTGGATATAAACGTGGTCACCGATGAGGCCGATAACTGTACCGCAAATCCAGTGGTCACACATGTCAGTGACGACTCAGATGGTAATAAAAATCCTGAAACCATCACCCGTACCTACAGAGTCACCGATAACCAAGGTTACTTCAAGGATGTGGAGCATACCATAATTGTATATCCTACTCCTGTGCTGGACTCCCAAGATAATATTTCCGATTGTACCCCTAGTTTTCCACCAATAAGCGGGACTAACCTGAGCGGGAACGAAGCCTATTATGACGCCCCGGGTGGCCCCGGAGGTGGAGGAAACACATTTCCCCCCGGGAACCTGATACCTACAGCAGGCACGTATTACATTTACGATAGAAACGGGGTGGCACCGGACATCTGTTCTGATGAAATCACTTTTAATGTAACAATCACCGCTCCCACCGCGAACGCCGGCTCCGACGAGACCATCTGCGCCACGGGAACCCTGGACCTCTCCGCCTCGTCCGTCGTGCCCAGTGCCACGAATTATGATACTCTACTCTGGACAACCAGCAGTGGAAGCGACGGTTCCTTTGATGACAACACATCCCTCACCCCTATATTTACACCGGGACCCAATGACATCACCAATGGCTCGGTGACCCTTACGCTAGAAGCCACCAACAACGGGAGCTGTACAATTTCTAATAGTATGACGTTGACCATAAACAGCATCCCCACCATAACCGTGATTTCATCCGACGGGCCCAGCCAGTGCGACGGGGACGACGGGCA